>Ga0209385_1000007_pt1 | contig 74541 bp, 73 predicted proteins | sample NGEPerB_FD_184506 | JGI IMG/M metagenome (GOLD analysis project Ga0209385, IMG submission 184506) | Arctic peat soil microbial communities from the Barrow Environmental Observatory site, Barrow, Alaska, USA - NGEE PermafrostAB12-B... | ecosystem: Environmental > Terrestrial > Soil > Wetlands >... | reverse complement strand
GGGGATGACCGTCCACCTTGGATTCGTGGATCTCCGGGATCGCCAACGCGAGACAGAAGATCGCCATGGGCGTGTTGACGAAGAGGCACCACCGCCACGAGAGGTACTGCGTCAAGAGCCCCCCGACGATGAGGCCGATGGCGGCGCCCACGCCCGACAACGCCCCGTAGACGCCAAAGGCCTTGGCCCGCTCCTTCGAATCGGTGAACGTCACCGAGATGAGCGAAAGCGCCGCCGGCGCGAGCAGCGCGCCGAACACGCCCTGCAGGGCACGAGCGCCGAAGAGCCACTGCTGGTTCTGGGCGAAGCCGCCCAACAGTGAGGCACTGGCGAAGCCGACGAGTCCGATGATGAAGGCCTTCTTTCGACCCATGTAGTCGCCGACGCGACCGCCGAGCAACAAGAAGCCACCGAAGGTCAACGTGTAGGCCGTCACCGCCCACTGGTAGTTCTTCGGAGCGATGGCGAGTCCGCCTAGGGCCCGGGGAAGTGCCGCGTGTGGCAGCGCGATGTTGACGATCGACGCGTCCAGGACGACCATCAACTGTGCGATGGCGATGACGACCAGCGCGAACCAACGGCGGGGATCGGGCGTTTCGGCGTGTACCACGTGGCTCACCGAAGCTTCTGACATTCGTTCCCTTGCTTAGTAGCTGACTGCAAGAGACCCACGGACATCTTCAGCGCGCGAGCCACTCCCCCAGTTTGATTCCTGAACGTTAAATCAAAGATCGTAGTGAGGTGTGGACCATGCCGAGCGCTTCGGCGACCGGGCCGTAAGTGACCGCTCCGTGCACGACGTTGACCCCTTCGCCGAGCGCGTCGTCACCGAGCACCGCCTCGCGCCAGCCGTGGCGGGCGAGTTCCATGATGTAGGGCAGGGTGGCGTTGGCGAGCGCGTACGTCGAGGTGTTCGGCACCGCGCCCGGCATGTTGGCGACACAGTAGAAGATCGATCCGTTCACCTCGAATACGGGGTCCGAATGCGTGGTTGGGCGCGTCGCCTCGAAACAACCGCCCTGGTCCACCGAGATGTCAACGAGTACCGAACCGTGGCGCATCCGGGCCACCAGTTCGTTCGACACCAGTTTGGGCGCCTTCGCGCCAACGACCAGCACCGCGCCGATGACGATGTCCGCGTCGAGACAGGCCTCCTCGAGCGCCAGGGTCGATGACGCGATGGTCTGCACCTTGCCGTCGAAGTGGTGGTCGACCTGGCGAAGTCGATCAAGATTGCGGTCGAGGATCTTCACGTTCGCGTGCAGACCGACCGCGAGCGTCGCCGCCGCGAGGCCGGCAACACCCGCACCGATGATCACGACGTTGGTCGGCATCACGCCGGGCACACCGCTAATCAAAGCACCACGTCCGCCCCCGGGTCGCATCAGGTGGTGCGCGCCCATCAGCGGCGCCATGCGGCCAGCGACCTCGCTCATGGGCGTCAAGAGCGGCAGCGAATTGTCGCGCAGCCGCACGGTCTCGTAGGCGATGGCGACGTTGTTGGCGGCGACGAGCGCCTCGGCGCACTCACGACCGGCAGCGAGATGCAGATACGTGAAGAGCACCTGGTTCTTGCGCGCGCCGAGCCGCGCGTACTCGGCGGCGATCGGCTCCTTCACCTTCAGCACCAGGTCACTCCCGGCCCAGACGTCGTCAGCCGCTTCGACGATCGTGGCCCCGGTCGCGACGTAGTCGCCGTCGAAGATCGAAGACCCAACACCCGCCGTGTGTTCGATCAATACCTGGTGGCCGGCACCAGTGAGTTCGCGAACGCCGGCCGGGGTCAGCGCGACACGGTGTTCGTCAGTCTTTATTTCCTTCGGGACACCAATAATCATTGGTCGCCACCCTGCTTTCCTTGATCGGCCATCTTCAGGACGGCCAACACCGTCTCATCGAACCACTGCTGAGAGTTACCTAGACCTTCTTCTTGGCCACGACAATGCTGAGCACTGCAAAACCTATACCTACGGCGAAGATGCCGGTACCGAAGACGAAGACCTGTGGGGGAATGCCGACGCGGGTCGCGCCGTAGACCCAGACCGGAAAAGGAATGCTCGAGCCACCGACGAAATACGAGGTGACGAAGTCGTCGATCGAGAGCGCGAACGCCATCAGCGCACCGGCGAGGACGCCGGGCATGATGAGCGGCAGGGTGACGCGGAAGAAGGTCGCCATGGGACGCACGCCTAGGTCGTAAGCGGCCTCTTCGAGGGAACGGTCGAATCCCGACATGCGCGCGCGCACCGTCACCGTGACGTAGGCGATGCAGAACATGACGTGGGCCAGCACCAGGGTGAGGAAACCTCGGTTGATATTCAACAGCACGAACAGTCCGAGCAGGGACGAGCCCATCACGATCTCGGGGGCGGCGATGTTGAGGAACAACACCTGTTCGATGACGCCCTTACCCTTGAATCGCGGCGGGTAATAGCGGACCAGCGCCACGGCGAGCAGGGTGCCGACGAAGGTCGCCAGGACGGTGCTCACGACTGCCAGTCGAATCGACAGCCAGAACGCCGATGTTAGGCCGGGCACGTTGCTCCACTCGTGGTACCACTGGGTCGTAAAGCCGTTCCACGAGAAGCTCACGAGCTGCACGCCGCCGAAGACCTTGTTGAAGCTGTAGACGATCATCATCGCGATCGGGAACACCAGATACGCAATGACCAGCCACGAGTAGGTCGGCAGGACGAACCTTCCCCAACGGCGCTTCGCAACGTACGGCACCACTACCAGCGACTCCGAGGCGTCCGTCGCGTCGTCGATCATCGTCATAGGTACTGCTCGATCGTTCGCGAACCCAGCACGCGGGCGTACAGAAAGATGCCCACGAGTGAAATTGCCAGCAACACGAGCGACAGCGAAGCGCCGCCCGCGTAGTCACCCGCGCTCGTGTACTCGTTCTGGATCACGGTGCCGATCATCGTGTTCGCGGTTCCGCCCAGGATCTGCTGATTCACGTAGTCACCGAACGCCGGGATGAATGTCAACAGGAACGCCGCGTAGATGCCGGGCACCGCGAGTGGCAGCACCACCCGTGTGAAGCCCACGCGACGAGTCGCGTAGAGGTCGTACGCCGCCTCGAGGACACGGTAATCGATTCGTTCCAGCGCCACGTACAACGGCAGCGCGGTGAATGGCAGGTAGTTGTACGCGAGGCCCGCGATCACCGCGACACTGGTTCCGAGCACGTGGAATCCCTGGGGCAGGAGGTGGACGTGCTTCAGCGTGTGCAGGACCACGCCGTTGTTCGAGAGGACGAACTCCCAGACCACGGTGCGGATGATGAACGACACGAAGAACGGCACCAGGAGCATGAGCAGGAAGAAGTTCTTTCGGCGTCCCCCGCGAAAGGCGATCCAGTAGGCGATCGGAAACGCGATCACCAGATCAATGACCGTGGCGATCGCCGCGAAGTACAGGCTCGTGAAGAACTGGTTCCGATACAGGTTGACGACGCTCGGCATCTCCCCCCAGTGCCACGTCATCACGCACACGCCCGACGCCGGGCTGCACGTCTCGAGCGACATGATCAGCATCGAACCCAGCGGAATGATGAAGAGCAAGACGAGCCACACGCCCGCGGGCAGGCTCAGGAGATACGGCGCGACAGTCTTTCCGAAACTCCCGCGGGTCTTACGGCTGGTCAAGCCCCCTGCGTGATCGGAAGAAACAGACTGTTCCACGTATTGATCTCCTCTTGATTCTTGAACTGGTAGTAGTTCTTGGTCACCTTGATGCTCGCCGCGTTGGGAAAGACGATCGGAGAGTTCGCCGTCACCGAAGGCGACAGTCCAATCTCCGGCGCCATCTTCTTCAGAGCGGCCGCGTTCCATCCGGTGGGGTGCAAGAGCTGCTGCTTCGCCGCGGGTACCGGGCAGATGTAGTCGTCGTAGTACTCGACGACCGACTGGGTGACCGGGCTGTAGAAGAAGTCCATGATCGTCATCGCGTCGAGCGGGTTCTGCGCGTACAGCGGGATCACCATGTTGTCGGTCCACAGCATCGCGCCCTCGTGGGGCAGCAACAGCTTCAACTTCTTGTACTTGCTGCTCAGGTTCGCCTGGAAGATGTCGCCCGAGTAGGCCTGGGCGATGTTGATATCACCGTTCTTCAGGTGCTGGATGTAGCTCTGGTCGTAGTAGGCGACGACGATGCCGTCACTCTTTTGTTGGCGGAGCTTCTTCGCGGCCTTGGCCCATTCTGACTCCGTGGACTTGTCGGGCTCGATTCCTAGGGCCAGCAGACCGGCGGTGCCGAGTTCGAACGGGTCCGACAACATGCCGACCTGACCCTTGTACTTCTTGTCGAAGAGAATCTGGATGCTGTCACCGGGGTTCTTGATCACCTGGGAGTTGTAGCCGATGGCGGTCCAGCCCGACTGCCACGCCATTGAGTACTTGTTGCCCCGGTCCCACGAGGGGTTCTTCACCAGCGGGCCGGCGTACTTGTTGTAGTTCGGCATCATCTTGTGGTTGAGCGGGACGAGCCATCCGAGCTCCATGAGGTACCCCAACTCCGAGTTGTTGTTCGTCATGACCGCGATGTCGTACCCGGTGTACTGACCCGCGGCCAACGAAGGACGAATCTTGGCGTAGAAGGACGCGTTGTCCTGGATCGCTTCGAAGTAGTTCACCTTGACACCCGTGGTCTGCGTGAAGTGGAGCAACGAGAGGTGCTTCCCGCCGACGACGTCAATGTACAGAGGCCAGTTGGCGAAGTTCACCTCGTGGTGCAACTTCTGCTTGGCCCACCATTTGGCGGTGCCCACGTTGGCGTTCGGCAGCGATGAACCAAAGGCCGACTGGGTCCCCGTCGCCATCATCGACGCGCCGGCGCCGAGACCGGCGACCTTCATCAGGTTGCGGCGCGAAATGCGCTGCTGGGTCAGTCCCCGCCAGAAGGCCGGGTCCATCCCTTCACTGCCAAACGTCGAGTCCTCGGACATGATTAATCCCCCTCTAATTCATTGATCTCGGTGACTCCGACGAGAGGACGCACCGTGAAGGTGTGCTCTTCGGGCCAGGTCAGCACGACATTGCCGCCACTGTGCGGTACGAACTGTGATCCGATGTTCTGCGCGTACACCGTCACCTCGACACCCGATTCGGTCTCAACGATGTACTGGTTCCCCACGCCGGTAAAGGTCGAAACCCTCACCCGACCGCGCAGGGAGTTGACACGGTCGGCCGCCACGGTCCCCTCCGGACAGAGGTCGATCTTCTCGGGGCGTACGCCAACCTTCACCGATCGCATCGTGATATCGGGTACGCGGTCCGTGGGCACGGTGACCTCAACACCGCCGCTGGTCAGCACCGTCGTGCGCGCGCCCTCGGTGCGAACAATCTCACCGCTGAGCAAGTTGGAAGCACCGAGAAAGGTGGCCACGAATTCTGACGTCGGATTGTCGTAGACGTCCTTGGGCGTCCCCATGCCCTCGATCTTGCCGTGCCACATGACGGCCAGGCGATCCGACATGGTCATCGCCTCTTCCTGGTCGTGCGTAACGTAGATGAACGTGATGCCGACCTGGGTCTGAATCCTCTTCAACTCCACCTGCATCTGGCGGCGGAGTTTCGCGTCGAGCGCGGACATCGGCTCGTCGAGCAACAACAACTTGGGCTGGTTCACGAGGGCGCGGGCGAGGGCGACGCGCTGCTGCTGACCTCCCGAGAGCTGGGCGGGACGACGCGCCCCGAAGCCGGGCAGGTCCACCATCTCGAGCATCTCACCGACGTGGCGCTTGATCTCCTTCTTGTCGGCGCCCGTGCGCTTGAGTCCGAAGGCGACGTTGTTGAACACGTCGAGGTGTGGGAAGAGCGCGTACGACTGGAACACCGTGTTGACGTTGCGCCGGTAGGGCGGCAGGTCAGTAACGTCCTCCCCACCGATCAGCATTCGTCCCGCGGTCGGCTCCTCGAATCCGCCGAGCATTCGCAATGACGTCGTCTTGCCACATCCTGAAGGACCGAGGAGGCTGAAGAACTCGCCCGGCTGAATCTCAAGACTCAGATCATCAACGGCCTTCTGATCGCCAAACTGCTTGGTCACGTGTTCGAATCGAACACCAGCGGTCTTGGACGAATCTGCCTTTTCACCGCGATTCATGCCGAACCTTGACTCTCCACGAAGCGCTGCGCGACCGCTCATCGGACGAAGCCTATTGCGCCGAATCGCGAAAAACTTCTCACCATCGTGAACGCGACATGAAACTCTGGGAGAACACATTCGCGTGCTGGCGTTCGCCGTGCAGCCATGTTCGCCTCTTCCCCCCGGGGTTCATGTCCTACCTACATCTCGATGTTGTGCATCACGTGCTTGATGCGCGTGTAATCCTCGAAACCATAGACGGAAAGATCTTTGCCGTAGCCCGACTTCTTGAATCCGCCGTGCGGCATCTCGGCGACCATCGGAATATGGGTGTTCACCCACACGCAGCCGAAATCGAGGTCACGCGTGAAGCGCATCGCCCGACCGTGGTCCCTCGTCCACACTGACGAAGCCAGGCCGTAGTTCACGCCGTTGGCCCACGCGAGCGCTTCAGCCTCGTCGCCGAACTTCTGGACCGTGATCACGGGACCGAAGATCTCGTTCTGGATCATCTCGTCGTCCTGGACGAGGTCCGCGACGACGGTCGGGGCGATGAAGTAGCCTCGGTCGCCCACCTGCGCGCCACCCGCCGCGATCGACGCGTGGCCCGGCGCGCGACCGAGGAATCCCGTGACGCGCTCGAACTGGTTGAGGTTATTGACCGGTCCAAAGAGCGCGTCTTCGTTGTCGGGCATACCGATGACGGTGTTCTTCGCCTGTTCGGCGAGCGCGTCGACGAAGTCGCCGTAGACCTTGGGCGCGACGAGCACTCGCGTCGCCGCGGTGCAGTCCTGACCAGCGTTGAAGTAGCCCGCGATCGCGATACCCTCAGCGGCCGCTCCGAGGTCGACGTCGTCAAACACGATGACCGGTGCCTTGCCACCGAGCTCCAGGTGGACGCGCTTGAGCGTCTGGGACGCGCTCGAGGCGACTTCCATCCCCGCGCGCACCGAGCCGGTTACCGAGACCATCGACGGCACCGGGTGTTCGACGAGCGCGCGACCGGTGTCGCGGTCGCCGCAGACGACGTTGAAGACACCTTCGGGCAGGACTTCGGCCATCAACTTCGCCATAAAAAGCGTCGACGCGGGCGTCGAGTCGCCGGGCTTCAACACCATCGTGTTACCGGCCGCGATCGCCGGCGCCCACTTCCACACCGCCATCATCATCGGGTAGTTCCAGGGCGTCACCGCGCCGCAGACGCCGATCGGTTCACGACGGACGTAACTGGTCATGCCCGACATGTACTCCGTCGCGCCGCGACCCTCGAGCAAACGAGCGGCGCCCGCGAAGAAACGAATCTGGTCGAGCATCGGAGGGACCTCTTCGCTCAACGTGACCGGGATGATCTTTCCGCAGTTCTCCGATTCAATGGCGACGAGTTCTTCAGCGTTCGCTTCGATGAGGTCGGCGATCTTGAGTAGCGCCATACTGCGCTCAGACGGCGTGGTGCGCCTCCACGTCGCGAAGGCCTGCAACGCGACGTTGACCGCGCCGTCGACGTCCGACGCGTCCGACAGGGGCATCTCGGCGAAGGGATCGCCGGTGGCGGGATTGATCAGTTCTATGTACTTGCCGCTCTTGGGCGCTACCGACACGCCCCCGATGAAGTTCTCTAATCGACGCATTGCAACCCCTCCTGCTGGGTCTGCCGTACGGGCAGCACCCTGACACTCTGCCAGACGGGACAAGGGCTTGCAACTGCTTTGATAAGAAATGAGGCCCCTCCGGACAAAATTGTGACGCATTCCGTCGCTTTTTGCCCCTATACTTGCTCTATCCGCAGCCACGGGACCTTTGGGTCACCGAGCCGGGGGGAAACCAATGCCAGGTACGAAGCCAAACCGACAGAGTGCGAAGAACATCGAACGCACCAACTTTGAACTTATTTCGACGCCCAACGGCATCGACGCGGTCGACCGAAAGATTATCGGCCACCTCCAACAGGACGGTCGCAGGTCCTACGGCGCCATCGCCGAGGACGTCGGACTCTCCGAAGCGGGCGTTCGTCGCCGCGTCCAGCGCCTGCGTGATTCGGGCGTCATGCAGATCGTCGCGATCACCGACCCCCTGCAGCTGGGCTACGGCCGCGAGGCGCTCGTCGGCATCCGCGTTCACGGTGACGTACGCCTCGTCGCCGACCAGATCGCCGCGATCGACGAGGCCAACTACGTCGTCATGACCGCGGGCAGTTTCGACATCATCGCCGAGTTGATCGCCGTCGACGACGACGCGCTCGTACACCTTCTCAACGATTCCATTCGGAGCATCCCCGGGGTGACCGAAGTTGAGACCTTTCTGTATTTGAAACTTTCAAAACAGACCTATGCATGGGGGACCAAGTGACACTGCACGAGATCATCTCCGACGGTATTGCCGTTGCCGATCCACGACACGAAAGTCATAACTACTCTGAGCGCGCACGACGCAACCTCTGGCTGCAGATGTCGCGCATGGGCGCGTACTCGGACACCAACGAGGTGCCGATCATGGTGCGCGGCGAGGGGACGCGCGTCTATGACGCCAACGGCACCGAGTACTTCGACGGCCTGTCGGGACTCTTCACCAACATGCTCGGGCACGGTCGCGCCGACATCGGCGCCGCGGCGGCCGAGCAGATCAGCACGCTGGCGTTCTTCCCGCTGTGGACGTACGCGCATCCCAAGGCGATCGAGCTCGCCGAGAAGCTGGCGAGCCTCGCCCCGGGCGACCTCAACCGGGTCTTCTTCACGACCGGGGGCGGCGAAGCGGTCGAGAGTGCCTGGAAGCTGGCTCGCCAGTACCACAAGATGCGCGGCGACACCGACCGCTACAAGGTCATCAGTCGCGACGTCGCCTACCACGGCACCACGCTCGGGGCGCTCACGATCACGTCACTCGAGGCGTACCGCAAGCCCTTCGAGCCACTCGTGCCGGGCGCCGTCAAGGTTCCCACGACCAACTTCTACCGAGCGCCCCAGCACGGTGACGACGCGCACGCCTTCGGACTGTGGTCGGCGCGTCAGATCGAGGAAGCGATTCTGCGAGAGGGTCCCGACACCATCGCCGCGGTCTTCCTCGAGCCTGTCCAGAACGCCGGGGGCTGCTTCACGCCGCCGCCGGGCTACTGGCAGTCGGTGCGCGAGATCTGCGACCGTTACGGGGTCATCCTCGTGTCCGACGAGGTCATCTGCGCCTTCGGTCGACTCGGTGAGTGGTTCGGGGGCCAGAAGTACGACTACATCCCCGACATCATCACCTGCGCCAAGGGACTCACCTCGGGCTACGCCCCGCTCGGCGCCATGATCGTCTCGGACCGACTCGCCGAGCCGTTCCAGCACGGTGACGCCTCCTTCATCCACGGCTTCACCTGGGCCGGACACCCCGTCTCGTGCGCCATTGCCCTGAAGAGCATCGAGATCATGGAGAACGAGCACGTGCTCGAGAACGTGCGCGCGAACGAGGACTACTTCCGCCAGAGCCTGCTCAACCTGCGCGACATCCCCATCGTCGGCGACGTGCGCGGGGCCGGCTACTTCTGGGGCGTCGAGCTCGTGAAGGACCAAGAGACGAAGGAGACGTGGGCGGGCGACGACGCGGAGCGCCTGCTGCGCGGCTACGTCTCACCCGAGATGTTCCGACGCGGCCTCATCTGTCGCTCCGACGACCGTGGCGACCCGGTCGTGCAACTCGCTCCCCCGCTGATCTCGACGCGTGACGACATCGATTTCATGGTCGACACGATGCGCGAGGTCTTCACTGGAGCCTCCAAGATCCACCTGTAGTGCAACCGCCAAACTCGCTGTGGTGGTCGACACTGGACCACCCCGTCACGCCGAGGGCGTCACTGCACGGACATCGTGACGTCGACGTCGCCATCGTCGGCGGTGGCTTCACCGGGCTGTGGACCGCGCGCGAACTACTGCGCCGCGATCCGAGTCTGGAGATCGCCGTGCTCGAGCAGTCGGTATGCGGCTTCGGGGCGTCGGGACGCAACGGCGGCTGGGCGTCGACCCTCTTCCCCGCGAGTGACGAATCGGTCATCAACCGATTCGGGCTCGACAGCTTCACGCACCAGCGACACGTCCTCCAGGACGCGGTCGTCGGTCTCGGTGACGCGGCGGCGGACGACGGCATCGACGCCCACTACGTTCGCGGGGGCACACTCACCTACGCACGCAACGAGGTCCAGGCGGCACGACTACAGGGCGCCGTGGACGACGCGCGCGACTACGGCGTCGAGGAGCACGACCTCAAGTGGATCGACGCCGACGAGGCTCTCGCGCACGGCTCGCTCTCGCACACCTTGGGCGCCACGTTCACGCCGCACTGTGCGCGCGTCAACCCCGCGCGTCTCGTGCGCGGACTCGCCGAGGTCAACGAGCTTCTCGGTGTCACGATCTACGAGGACACGGCGGTCACCCGGATTGTGCCCGGGCGGCGCGGTCGCCAACCCCAGGTGGTCTCCGTCGGCGGCTCGTTGCACGCTGACTACGTCGTTCGCGCCACCGAGGCCTTCACGCCGACCTTCGTCGGCGCGCGCCGAGAGGTGGCTCCGCTCTACTCGTTGATGATCGCCACCGAGCCACTGTCGGATCGCTTCTGGACCGAAACGGGATTCGCCAACTACGAGACGTTCGCCGACGACCGACACCTCTTCATCTACGGGCAACGAACCAACGACAACCGCCTCGCCTTTGGCGGGCGTGGCGCGCCGTACCATTTCGGCTCGACCGTCGAGCAACGCTTCGACGACAATCCCAAGGTCTTCGACCTCCTCGAGTCGACGTTGCGCGAGCTCTTCCCTTCGCTTGACGCCGAGGTCTCGCACCGCTGGGGCGGACCGGTCGCCATGGCGCGCGACCACACGCCCCAGGTCCGCGTTGACTACGAGACGGGACTCGCGAGCGCGGGCGGCTACACCGGCGACGGCGTCGTGCTCAGCTACGTCTGCGCCAACGCGCTCGCGGACCTCATGACCGACGCCGACGCGGACACCGGCTACACGCGCCTGCCGTTCGTCGAGCACCCGGCGAAACGCTGGGAGTTCGAGCCGTTGCGCTGGGTCGGCATCAACCTCGGTCTCGCCCTGGCGACCTGGGCCGACCACTATGAGGGAAAGAACGCCAAGGAGAGTCGCGCGAGCGCACTGCTCGAGCGCCTCTTCGGCTAATTACTTCAAGATGTTGACGGCCCGCGCGGCGACGATCGCGATGGTCACCAGCGACACGATCGATTCGCCCAGGAAGAGCGACTTGGCCAACAGCGTGAGTGGCATCGCGTCGGCGGGCGCGAAGCTGGTGCCGTTGGCGAAGGACGTGTAGAGGTAGTCGGTGAACCGCGGTCGCCAGCCCTTGGGCGCGTACTGAGGGTTCTCCATCTGGGGGAATTGCAGGTCGGGCAGTCGTTCGGGTCCGCCCGCACGAAGGTGCGGTCCGCCACGGTCGATCTCCCAGAACCAGAGACCGTAGACAATGACGTTGGTCAGCCACACCGAGACGGCCGCGTAGATGAGGTTGCGTCCCTGCTTGACCTGGGCGTTCAGCAAGTGGTGCACCAACAGGGCCATGGACGCGACGTTGGCGAGCGTGACGAGCCCGATCAGCGACAGGGTGGCGCGACGAATGTGCGGTGACTCATTGGGGTGCCGGTGGCGTCGCGCCGACAACGGGATGAGCGGCAACGCGACGAGGACCGGCAGGATCCAACGCGGACCGACGACCAGGCGATTGGGCAGGATCACGTACAGACCCACGCATGACAGCAACGCGAGCGACGCGGGCCAACGGGGTTCGGGACGTGGAGTCACCTCGCTCAACCTAGTTGAGGCGAATCTGACCGAGCGAGGAGACGTTCTGAGGTGAGAGCAGCTTGGTCACCGAGGACGAGCCGAACAGTTGGCGCAGGACGGCGGCGTTGACCGGCTGCACGTCCTTCGCGCTGGGTGCGACGATGTGCGCCGGCTGGTTGTAGGAGACGACCGTCGCGCTGATCGACGCCGTCGAGGTCTTGGACGTGACGACGAAACTCGATGCCGTCAGTTCACCCTGGGCGCCCAGGGTGATCGAGAAGTCGATCGCGGCGCGCGTGGGCAACGTCAGGGGCAGGCCGCTCGGCGCGGTGATGGTCACGTTGTCGCGGTGGTAGTGGTAGGTCTTGGACTGACCGTCGCCGGTGACGGTGATGCTCGGGAAGCCCGAGATGAGTCCGAGGTCGGGCTTGGTCATCTCGAGGGACAACCCGTAGAGTGACGGCTCCTTCAACGCCATCGCGACCCACGGCTTGCCGATGATCGACGAGAGGTTGCCCGTGCCGGCGTAGAGGTGGTTGTTCACGAGTCGAAGATCGACGGTGGCCGCCGAGAAGAACAGTGGCACCTGGACCTGCGCTTCGACCGCGTTGCTGACGAAGTTGACGTTCACGTCGGCCGTGACGTTGTAGCGCTGTCCGGTGGAGATGACGACGTGGAGTTGCACCGACTTGGGCGGGTAGCCGTTCAAGGCCAGAGCGTCCCTGGGCGTGCCCGCGGGATTCGGGTCGGTCGCCGCGACGACCACTCCCGTCACCGTCAGCGCGAGCGCCACGACCGCGAGACCGAGGGCACCGGCCCGACTGGAGACTTTCACACGCCCACCCTACCGGTCACCTTCGCCAGCGATTAGGGCGTCAGGTCATGGATTGGGTTAAGAGTTCGATAAGGAGTTCGTGCGAGATATTGCGACCACTCGCGATGAAGCCGATCCGCGATGAGGTGTCGTTCACGAGGCCACCAGTGATCGCGGCGTAGGGCACGGCGGCCGACCCCTCGAGGACCAGGCCGTTCGTCTCGGCCGCCTCGCGCACCGCGCGGCGGATGTCGATCTCTTCAACCAGCACGATCGGTATCTCGTGACGGGCGATCAGGTCGTTGGTCACCGATCCCTCGTCGCCACCGCCGGCGAGCCCGTCGGCGATGGTCGGGTGGTGCACGACCTCGTCCATGGGCACGCCACGAAGCACGTGGTACAGCGCCGAACTCTGGACCGGCTGGACGCCCGTGACGGCGAGGTCGCCGCGTCCGTGGTCCTCGCGCGACACCAACACCCCCGCGATGAGACCGCCGCCGCCGACCGGGACGACGACGTGCTCGAGTTCGGGCGCCTGCAGAAGCATCTCGTCAAAGACCGTCGACTGGCCGGCGATGACGTTGGTGTCGTTGAAGGGCGAGATGTAGCGGATGGACCGCTCCGTCGCCAGTTCCAGCGCGTGACGCTGGGCGTCGTCGTAGGACAAGCCGAACTGGATGAGTTCAATGTCGTAGCGGCGCAGCTTCTTCACCTTCGCCGCGGATGCGTTGGCCGGCACGACGACGGTGGCGCGTACGCCCAGGAGCGACGCGGCGTGCGCGATACCGAGACCGTGATTGCCTGCCGAGGACGTGATGACCGCGCCCGTGGCGTCGTCGCGACGCGCCGCGTCAACGGCACTCAGTGCCCCGCGGATCTTGAAGGCGCCGGTGATCTGGAGGCTCTCGAGTTTGGCGAGCACCGGACGGTCGCGCAGGTGGATGGTGACCGTCGGCGTCGCCACGAGGTGGTCGGCCACGACCCGACGGGCAGCCTCGAGTTGCTCGGTGGTGGGTGGCAAAACACTGCGAATCATCGAAACCTCCGTGGCAACCTTACCTCGCGACTTTTTTGCCCTTTCGTACCGACAAGTAATGTCGACGTTGTGTACTCGGTGGTCGCGGTTATTCTCGTCGCGTCGTTGGCCTACGTCGGCACGATGTTCGACAACTTCTTCGCCTTCGCCGCACAACTCGTCATCACCGATCGTCGTCACTACCGGCGAATCGGCTGGGCCCAGGCGCTGGGCATCCTCACGTTGCTGGTGGTCGCCAGCGGCGTCGGATCTCTCCTGGCGCCGATTCCCACGCGATGGATTGGCCTGTTGTGCGTCGCGCCGTGGGCCCTCGCCCTGCACGCCTGGCGCCATCGCGAGGAGCCGGCGCGCGAGCAGTTTCGACGCGGGGCGCTGACGACGTTCACGGTGACCCTGGCCCTCGGTGGCGACAACCTCGCGGTGTGGATTCCGTTGCTGCGCGCCCACGGCGCCGCCGTCGGGGTCGGCACCGTCGCGATCTTCATCGTGTGGGAGTGCCTCTTCATCTTCTGCGCCCAGGCACTCACGAGCCATCCGCGCGTCGTGGCGTGGGGGACGAAGTACGGACCGGTACTCGTACCGTGGGTCTATCTGGGTCTCGGCGTACTCATACTCGTCGAGTGCGGAACGTTCTCTTGAGGTCGCCGGGGGCGCCAGTCGACCACTAGCGTTCATTCGTGCCTAGTAGCTCCCCGAATCAGACGCTGCGGCGCCTCACGATCATCGTGGCGATCCAGTGGATGGGCGCGACGCTCGGATTGCCGCTGCTGCCCCTCTTCCTCGAACACCGGGGCGGGACACCGACGATCGTGGGTTTCATCATGGCGTCGTTCTTCATCGCCGGTGTCGCCACTCAGTTCGCGTTGGGCCACCTAGCCGACCGCTTCGGGCGCCGCAAGATCCTGATGTCGAGTCTCGTCATCTACGGACTGGCCAGCATGACCTTTCTCCTGCCGATGTCGGCACCATGGTTCGCTCTTTCGCGCGCGATCCAGGGCGCCGCGGCCGGCGCGATCGAAGTGGCGTCACTGTCGGCGGTCGCCGCCCTCTTCTCCCAGGCCGAACGTGGTCGAGCGGTTTCTCGGATCTTCGCCGCCCAGTTGCTCGGTCTGGCGATCGGACCGGTCGTCGGGGTACTGGCGTCAGTGAGGGACCTGGGCGTCGCCTACTTCATCGCGGGAGTCCTGAGCCTGCTCGCCGCGGTCCAAACGATGCGGACCAATCTCGGTGACCGCGAGTACGACCCCTCACCACTGCCCAGGCTCCAGTGGAACCGCCAGTTGATCGGGGCGCTCATCGCCGGCGCCGCGGGAGGCCTGTCGATCGGCGTCTATGAGGCGTGCTGGAGCCTCCTGCTGCACCAGCACCACGCCAGCACGTTGCTGATCCGTCTCAGTTGGACTGTGTTCGCTCTCCCCTGGGTCGCCTTCAGCGGCGTGGGCGGATGGCTCGCGGACCACGGCAACCGACGGTTCATCGCCCTCGCCGGCATGGTCAGCGGGGCCTTCTTCCTGTCGCTCTACCCCCACATCCACAACAACATCATGTTGCTGTGCCTCGGTCCGATCGAGTCGATCGGCGCGGCCCTCTCGATGCCCTCGATATCGTCGCTCCTCACCCAGGGCGCTGAACTACGAGAGCTGGGTCGCCGACAGGGTCTCTACACGACCGCGAACACGGCGTCGTTGGCGGTCGGCGCGGGCGTTTCGGGTGCCCTGTTCTCGATCGATCCCGCGCTGCCGTTCAGCGTGATCGCGTTCACGTCGTTCCTGCTCGCGTCGTCGACACTCTGGTGGTGGCGCGACGTCCGGGGCAACGTCACCTTCAGCACGACGTAGCGCCGCCACAGCACGAGAGCGGCGCCGAAGCGCCGCTCTCGTTGCGTTCAGCGTACGACTACTTCTTCCAGATCTGGTCCCAACGCGTCGATCCGCCGTCGGGGTTGAGACAGCGGGTCGTGCCGTCACCAGCCGTGGCGTACGCCCAGTTCTGCACGTTCGTTCGCGCCGCCCACGCAGTTATCAACGTCGTCAGGCACAGGTACGGCAGGTCCTTGGCGAACTGGCTGTTCACCTTCGCCCACGCCGCCCTCTGCGCTGCCGATCCCGGCCTGGCGGCGAGGGCCGCCAGCATCGAGCCCTCAACAACGGGGTCGGCCTGGTGGGCGAAGTTCACCGCACCCGCGATGAACGTCCCGGCCGGCAGTGCGTCCAGCCCGAGGCCACCCGCGGAAACCGCCGCGGTCGCGGGCTGGGAGTTGAACCACACGTAGTTGAGTGACGGGTCCACGCCACCGAACTGGTTCCAGGTCGCTGAGTCGAACTGACCGATGATGACGTTCTCGATCAACGCGCTCTGGACCAGTGGTCGCGCGGTCACGGTGATGCCGACGGCGCCCAACTGCTGGGCGAAGAAGGCGAAGGCCCGGCTCTCGGACGAACTGCCCGACACGATGTCGATGACGAAACTCACCGAGGAGACGTTGTTCTTGGTCTTGTAGGCGTTCACGAGCGACCTCGCCTTGGCGGGGTTGTAGGCCGGGTACCCGGGATTCTTGTAGTACATCGAGTTGTGTCGGTAGATGCCGTCGGCGACCGTTCCCGTGCCGCCAGCGACGACCTTGTGGTACGTCGTGCGGTTGATCGCGTAGGCGCAGGCCTGGCGGATCGTAACGTCGTTCAACACCGGCTTCAAGGTGAAGTCCCACTTCAGCGTCGAGGGGTTGACTGCACCGGCCGTGCCGAGGTAGATCGCGTCCTGCACCGGCGTCGGCACCGCCTGACCCTTCGAGATGTACGAAAGGGCGCCGGGAACGCCGGGAGCGAATTCGCCGGCCCACGCGAAGTACTGGTTCATGGTGCCAGTCGTATTCAAGATGATGCAGTTGAGCGGGAGGTCGATCGGATCGTTGACGTCCGTGCGGTACGAGATGCCCCTGATCTTCTTCAGACCCGCGATGCTCGTACCGTCCTGGGTGAGCAGCATGTCGATCGAACCCGACTGGAGCGCCTGATTACGACTGTTGTCGTCCGGGATGGTCTTGAACGTCACGCCACTCAAGTAGGGCAGTTGGCGGTTATGCGCGTCGGCGCGCCAGTATCGCGGGTTCTTCTTGAAGACCGACTGCGTACCGACCTGCCACGAAACGATCTTGAACGGACCGGTGCCGACGGGCGTGCCGGCGAAGGTCGGCGAGAACGAGCTCGGGTGCGCCATGTAACAGGTCTGCTGCTCAGAGAGCGCCGAGATGGGGAAGGTCGAGAACGGGATCACCAGGGTGAAGGCGACCACGTAAGGCGAAACCTTCGTTACCGACCCGATGATCGGGCGCACCGCGAGGCCGACGGTCGGGTCCGCCGCGGCGGCGGCGAAGTTCGCGACCACGATGTCCGCGTTGAAGGGGTCGCCGTTGGTGAACGATACCCCCTGACGCAGTGCCACGGTCCAGACGGTGTAGTTGGCGTTCGGCGTCGCCGAGAGCGCCAGCATGGGAAGCCAGGTCTTGCCATGGGCCGCCGAGACGAACAACGGGTCGTACAACGCGTTCGCGACACAGAAACCCGAGGCGTCCATCTTGCCCTGGGCGCCGTTGAAGATGTGGTAGTTCGGCACGTCCGACAGGAGACCCACCTTGAGTGTGCCGCCGATCTTGGGTCTGGCGGTCGTTACCCCTACCGCAGCCCCCGCGACGCCCGCGAGCAGCCCGTCCACGACGGTGCCGGCCATGGCGACGCCACCAATGGTGGCCGCAGAGTGAGTAAGGAACGATCGACGATCGAACTGAGATGACATCTGGTCCTGCTTTCCCCCGAAGAACCGGCCTTGTGCTGGTTCTCCTACTGGGCGCAACTTAGCAAGAACTCGACGTCGCGCCAGTGCAGCCCGCAAAAGATTTTTGGGGCCAGACGCGTCAAGACCCGGATGGAGGGCGGGCCACCCGGGTCTTGAAAAACTAGTAAAACGTTGGGACTACCTGCGGCCTCCGCCGTGGTGGTGACCGGCGTTACCGCCGAAACTGTGCGAACCCTGACCACCGAATCCGCCAAAGCCCATTCCATGAAGCTTGGCAATCCAGATCGCGGTCACGGTCGTGGGCAGCGTGGTCGACAAGATCATGATCACGTGGTCACCAACGATGGGTGCCGTCGCGGTCGCCGGCAGTCCGTTCACGGTGATGCCCGCGGCCAGCACGTACGCCACCGGCGTGGTACTGCCCTTGGTGGTCAGCGAAATCGACAGTCCACTCAGTGAGTAGGCCGTCACAACACCCTCAACCCTCTTCGGACGGACCTTGTCGATCACGATCGACGTCACGGTGGTGGGCAGCGTCGTCGACAGCACCAGGTCCACGTTGTCACCAACGATGGGCGCGGTCGCCGTCGCGGGCAGGCCGTTCACGGTGGTAGCTGCGGTCAGCACGTACGCCACTGGCGTGGTGCTCGTCTTCGTGGTTACCGAGAGCGACAGTCCGCTGAGTGAGTAGGCCGTCACGACGCCCTCAACCCTCATTGACTGCGTTGATAAACCGCCGCCATCATGACCCGAGTGATGTCGGCCATGATCTGACGCTGAGGCAACGGTTGCTGCGCTCGCTACCATGGCCATACTGAGGGCCCCGGCGGCCAATAACCGTCCTACTATTTTCGTCCTATTCGTAAACATCCAGATCCCTTCGTCGCATTCGTTCAAGTCATGCCCGAACAAGGTCAAGTCTCTCGTCACAACCTGTGAATGGCTTGTGAAATGACTTGGAAAGCGCACATAGTTGGGCGCGGTGCTCAATCGGCAGCATATTGGGGCCCGACAACCGATGTTGTCAACGTGGCGACAGCACTTTTGGGCGTCTGGATGTGGTCATGAAACGAAGTACAGCTCAGGACCCCGGCGGTGGGAGGACCGCCGGAGCCCTGAGAACTTGGCAAGGGAGCCCCTGTTACCAGGCTCCGTTGTCGGGTCCGCCGGCCGGTCCCTTCGGACCGGAGCCACCTGCGAGTGGTCCTTCGCCCATCACGCCAACGATAGGTTGACCTATACCGACGATCGAAGCATTGAGCGTCGTGTGGCTCGGGTTTCCGAGACCTTGGGCAAAGACGAATGAGCCGACCGTAACGCTGGCGAGGGACGAGTTGGCACCGGCCCGGGAGTACGTCGTCGAGCCGCTCACGGTGATGGTCTCACTGTGAGCGCCGCGGCCGGTCACGACGATCGAATTGCCACTGACCGAAACCACCTTGCCCGCGGCGTGCGCCAGATCGATCTCAACTGCGGCGGCGGTCGTGGCGCCGGTGGTCGTGGGACGAATGCGAACCTGTTCGCCGACCTTCAGGTCCGCCGCGGTGACCGTCGAAGGACCCTTCAAGAAGGTCGTCGAAGAGTCGATGGTGTAATTCGTCGTGGTACGCGAGCGGTCCTCGACCGTCACCGAGGTCGCTGACACGGCGGTGACCGTGCCACCGATGCCCGGGCCGCCGATGCCCGGGTCGCCGCCTGGACCATCGTCGCGCGCCGATCCCGACGTGCCCGCCAAAGGCCCAGTGAGCGGCACGGCACCGGCCGAGTGGGCCTTGGTCGGTGTGTGGGTCGAGGCGCCGGCGATGCCGGAGAGTCCGACACCGGTCGCCAGAACGCTGATCACGACGACCGCGGAGAGGCTGCCGCGCTTGAGTGCCTTCTGCTTGGTAGAGCGGTACATGGGGGAACCAATCTGTCTTCGCTCGAGTTGTTTCGAGACAAGAACATCATGGCCAGGCACCTTGAGAGGGCGATCTAGAGGCACTAAGAACGAACTAAAACTCTTCACCCGCATCCGTCTCAGGAAAGCTCCGCGCCGTGGTGTCGCGTTCGGACATAATTGGCGCGTACGACCGGCACCTCACGGGGCCGTATCGAGGGAACCACGTCTATTAGGGAGGACCACTTCAGTGGCATCGACTTTGGATTCGCACGACGGATCAGCACAGGACCAGCCGTTTCGAATAGAGCAACACGGCATCGACTACATCCCAGAGAGTGAACGTTGGGCGACCCCGCGCAACATCGCCGCGCTCTGGACGGGTTCGGCGATCAACGTCGAGTACTTCATCTACGGCGCGTTGCTCATGGGCTTTGGCTTCAGCTTCAAGATTGCCCTCAGCCTTATCATCATTGGCAACTTGTCGTTCTTCTTCTTAGGTCTCGCGTCGCTGCAGGGTCCCGAAACCGGAACTACCGCGTTCACGATTGGTCGAGCCCCCTTTGGAACAAGAGGATCACGGATCGTCAGCTTCTTCAATTGGGTCACCCAATTGGGCTTTGAAACTGAGGGCCTTATCCTGATCGTCGCCGCCGCCATTGTGCTCAGCCAAATGGCCGGATTCCACGTCAGCAGTCCAATGAAAGTCATCTACATCATCGTCGCCTCCGCAATTCAGGCAGTGATGCCGTATTTGGGTCACGCCACCATGGTCAAGGTGCTGCGCGCACTGATCATTCCCTTCGGCGCGATCTTCGTCGTGCTCGCCATCTATGACGTCCTTCACGGCACTGCTAACTACAAGGCCACCTTCGGAGGTTGGCAGTTGTACACCGCAGGTCTCGCCTTCGTTATTGCGCTGTCGGGGCTTGGTTGGACCGAGTGCGGCAATGACTACACGCGCTACGTGCCACGTGACGCCAGTAAGAAGGCAATCGTTGGTTGGATGTTCATCGGAACGGCAATTCCTGAGATCTTCATGATGACCCTCGGTGCACTCACCTTTTCCTTCATGCCCGCCGGCGACTACTTCGCCAAAGCCGGAGCGTGGAATGGGACCAACCCCTTCGAAGCAATGCACGGTCAGCACTTCATTCCGAGTTGGCTCATCGCAATTTTCCTAATCTTCGCGATTGTGCAGCTCTTTGGCATCAACTCGCTCGACCTGTACTCGTCGGGCGTATCGCTCCAGGCCATGGGACTTCGGCTGAAGCGCTACCAAGCCGTTGTCCTCGACAGTTTCATCGCGTGCGGACTAACCATTTGGGCAATGTTCCAGTCGACCTTCTCGTTGTACATGAAGGAGTTCGTCGGCGTCATCATCGTCTGGATCGCACCTTGGTTCGGCATCTTGATCATGGACTGGCTCTTGCGTCGATACCGCTACAGCGCCTCAGAACTGCAGCGCACCGACCGAGACGGCATTTATTTCGGTAGTGCCGGCGGGTTCCAGTGGAACGGCATCATCGCATTTGCGGTCGGCTTGGTCAGTTCGACGATTGCGTTCTCCAAGGCACCCCCGCCAGTCAACTTCCCTTTTCACTGGATGACGCCTGTCTCTAACCACTTCGGATCGTTCTATTGCTCCGGAACCACCGCAGCCAACTGTGGTCCACAGGGCTGGTTTGGTGGCGCCGACTTCTCGGTACCGGCGGGAATCCTGATGGGGGCGCTGGTCTACTTCATATTGGAAAAGGCGACGGGCAAGGTCGAAAAGCAGGTCGAGCAGCAAAAGACACTGGAGGCTAGTCACTAAGGAACGTTGAACCACGAAGCCCCGGGAGACGTGCCCGGGGCTTCGTGGCTATCCGACCCAGTCCTCGACGAGTCCGCCCGATCCGTCCGGGCGAAAAACCGGAATGGACCCCAGAGCACGCACTTTGGACGCGTCCTCACCCAACGATGTTCGCCAGAGCGACGCCTCGGTCACCAGCGTGCCGATTGCGACGATATTCGCGCCGATACCGCGCAGCAACCGCAGCGCCGCGCCGGTCGACGCGCCCGTCGAGATCACGTCATCAACGATCGCGACGCGCTTGGCGTCGACGTCCTTGATCCGCGCCCGATCGAACAGCAATCGTTGGTCCGCGTCGGTCGTGATGGACCGGACCGGTTCGAAGACCGCGTCAGCGAGGTGGATCTTGGGCGTCTTGTGCAAGATGACGTACTGATCGAGGCCCAGGTGGCGGGTGACCTCGACGGCCACCGGTATTCCCATCGTCGCCACGGTCGCGACGATGTCCACGTCGTAGGGGCGCAGCACGTCGGCCAACTCCTCGCCCGCCCGCGACATGAACTCCACGCCCATATCGACGGTGATCAGCAGCGCGAGCGCGAGCGTCTCGCTGAGCGACACGATGGGCAGTTCGACCCGCTGGGTCCCAATCTCGACTGAATACGTTCGCGCGCCCACGGTGGTGGAGCATACTGAGCCTATGAGTTCATCCCGGACACCGTTGGAGCGCGCCGCGGCGCGCGAGATGTTGGCGACGGCCTACGCCGAAGCCGTCACCGGCCTCGACGAAGGAGGTATCCCGATCGGGGCGGCGCTGTTCACCCGCGACGGCACCCTCCTCGGATCGGGTCACAACCGACGCGTGCAAGAGGACGACGCGTCGGTACACGCCGAGACCGACGCCTTTCGAAAGGCCGGTCGTCGGCGCGACTACCCCGACTGCGTGATGGTCACGACGCTCTCGCCGTGCTGGTACTGCTCGGGCCTCGTGCGCCAGTTCAACATCGGCGCGGTCGTCATTGGCGAGGCGGTGAACTTCCACGGCGGACACGACTGGCTCGCGGAGTTAGGGGTCGAGATAGTGGTGCTCGACGATCCCGGGTGCACCGAACTGCTCGCCACGTTCATCCACGATCACGCCGAGCTGTGGGACGAGGATATTGGCCTGTAGTCAGCGTGCCGGTGGCCCGAAGAGGCGGTCGCCGGCGTCGCCGAGTCCGGGCATGATGTAGCCGACCGCGTTGAGTTCGGCGTCGAGTGCCGCGGCGACGATGGTGACGTCGGGGTGGCGCGACTGGACGAAGGCGACGCCGGGCTGGGCCGCGATGAGACAGAGCACCGTGATGTCCGCGGCGCCCCGCGCGATCAGCATATCGAGCACGCACACGAGCGATCCGCCGGTCGCGAGCATCGGGTCGCACAGCACGACGTGGGCACCGGCGAGACTCTCGGGCAGGCCGTCGAGGTAGACGTCGGGCAGCAACGTCGTCTCATTGCGACGCAGTCCCACGAGACAGACGCGGTGGTGGGGCAACACCTCCTGCACCGCAGGGCTCATGCCGAGACCGGCGCGCAGGATCGGCACGATCACGTACTCGGTCTCCACGCGCACCGCCGGCGCGTCCTTCATGACCGGTGTGTCGACGGTGGTCGCGGTGACCGGGGTGTCGCGGAAGGCCTCGTAGGCGACGAACCTCGAGATCTCGCCCGCCAGGCGCAAGAAGTCGGCGTTGGACGTTGCGACGTCGCGCAGTTGGCGGACCTTGTCCGCGACGAGAGGGTGATTGACGACGAGAAGAGCAGGCACGAGGTCACATTACGCCGTTCGATTGCACCGGCGAATACGACGCCGAGGTCAACCTCGTCGGACCAGCATTGAGATAACGCCAGTACGATTTATCGGTGACCTCCTCTCTCGCCGCCGCCGCCGCGCGCGTCGAGGAGCCGGGATCGGCCAATCCACTCGGGGGCGTGCGCTCGGCGTACGAGGGCCCGCGCGTCGGGATCTCCCGGGACCAGCGCCTCGCCTGGTGGCAGCGCATCCTTCCGGTCATCGCCTCGCACCGCCTGACGTTCTTCGTCGCGATCGGGCTCTCCTTCGTCAGCCTCATCTTCCAGACGTTGATTCCGAACATGCTGAACGCCGCGATCAACCACGACCTCGTGCACACCTCGACGCGGCTGCACACCGACGTCGTGCACATACTCGTCGTGGGACTTCTCGCGGGCGTCACGGGTCTCATCTCGCGCCAGTACGTGTTCTACACCGCCTACAACGTCGAGGCCGACCTGCGCTCGCTGATCTACCAGCACCTCACGTGGCTGTCGTTCAGTTTCTACGACCGCGTGCAGTCTGGTCAGCTCATCAGCCGTGCCAACAGCGACATCCGCAGTGTCCAGATGTACGCGACGTTCGCGCCGCTGATCCTCGTCCAGTGCTGCATCGGCGTCGTGGCCTTCGGCTTCATGTTGTCGATCAACGTCCTCCTCGCCTTGATCGCGATGACCGTGATGCCGATCCTCTACTTCGTCGGGATCAAGATGCGCCGCGTCATGTTCCCCATCTCGTGGATCACCCAGGCCCGTCTCGCCGACGTCGCCACGATCGTCGACGAGAACGTGAACGGCGTGCGCGTCGTCAAGTCCTTCGCCCAGGAGGAAGCCGAGATCAACCGTCTCTCCGACGCCGCTGAACGCGTCGCGTGGGCCTACATCAAGGACGCCCAGATCCGAGGGATCTGGTCGCCGTGGGTCCAGAACCTCCCGCAGTTGGGCCTCGCGCTGGTGTTGCTCTTCGGCGGATGGATGGTCATCGACGGCCACCTCGGCATCGGCGCGATCCTCGCCTTCAACGCCTATCTCTTGATGCTCCAAGCCCCGTTCATGATGCTCGGCCAGCTCGTCATGATGGGCCAGCGCGCCAAGGCCAGCGCCGAGAGGATCTTTGAGATCCTCGACGAGAATCCCGACATCGTGGAGCGCCCGGGCGCGTACGACCTCGACCACGTGCGCGGCGCGATCGACTTCAACCACGTGCGCTTCGAGTACGCCAACGGCGCCGAGATCCTCGACGATTTCGACGCCCACGTCGACGCCGGCGAGACGGTCGCGATCGTCGGTCGCACCGGTTCGGGCAAGTCGACGATCGCCCGGCTCGTGACGCGTTTCTACGACGTGAGCGACGGCGTGGTCGCCATCGACCAGCACGACGTGCGCGACCTGACCCTCTCGTCACTTCGCGCCAACGTCGGCGTGGTCCTCGACGAGCCGTTCCTCTTCTCGATCTCCATTCGCGACAACATCGCCTACGCCATGCCCGACGCGTCGCTCGAGCAGGTCGAGGCGGCGGCGCGCTCGGCCAACGCGCACGAGTTCATCGAGCAACTCCCCGACGGCTACGACACGGTGGTCGGTGAGCGCGGCTACACCCTCTCGGGCGGACAGCGCCAGCGCATCGCGATCGCGCGGACCCTGCTCGTCAATCCCCCGATCCTGATCCTCGACGACGCCACCAGTGCGGTCGACGTCCACGTCGAGGCCGGCATCTACGAGGCCCTCGGACGCCTGCTCACCAATCGGACGACCATCGTCATCGCGCACCGCATCTCGACGATCGCCCTGGCGAGCCGGGTGATCCTGCTCGACGAGGGCCGGGTGGTGGCGAGTGGCACGCACGAGCAGTTGCTCGCCACGACCCCGCTCTACGCCCAGGTCCTCGCCCAAACGACGTCAGGTGACGACTGATGGCCTGGGGTGGCGGCTGGAGCGGCGGTGGCGTGATGTTCCGAGGTGGCGACACCTCGGGACTGCCCTTCGGCGGCATTCCCACCGAGCTGATGGACGAGGCGACCAAGCTGATGGCGAGTGAGCCGGTCCACGAACCTTCACGTCGCACCTTCTCCCAACGCCCCAGCGAGAAGGAGAGCCAGCGGCTCACGTTGACGCGCCTCGTCATGGCCTACCCCCGTTACCTGGTACTCGGGTCGGTGCTCGTGATCGTGATCAGTCTGATCCTGCAGTCCGGGCCTCTCCTGACCGAGTTCGCGATCGACAACGGCATGCGCAGCGGCCACCACGCACTGCACGTCGTGGCGATCTGCGCGGCGCTCTACCTGGTCGTCGGCGTCGCGAGCGCTCTCCTGCAGCGACGTCAGATCGACGTCACGGGAAAACTCGCCTCGAGGGTGATGCACGACCTGCGGATCCGCGTCTTCACGCACTTCCAACGGCTCAGTCTCGACTTCTTCACCGAGGAGAAGGCCGGCGTCTTGATGAGCCGCATGACGAGCGACGTCGAGAACCTCCAGCAGTTGATCCAGGACGGCATCAGCCAATTCGCGATGCAGGGTCTCACCATGATCGTCATCACGATCATCCTGTTCGTCACCAACGTCGCGCTCGCGGCGTGGACGGTGCTGCTCGTCGTTCCGCTCCTGTTCGTCTTTACGATCTGGTTCCACCACGCCTCGGAGAAGGGCTACCTGCTGAGTCGTGACCGCATCGCGAACGTGCTCGCCGACCTGTCCGAGTCGCTCTACGGCATTCGGGTCGTGACCGCGCACAACCGACAGCGCCGCAACATCGTGAACCACCGCCACGTCGTCGGCGCGTACCGCGACGCCAACCTCTACACCGGTCGGGTCAACGCGATCTACGGACCGGCCACGATCATGATCGGCATCCTCGGCCAGGGACTCCTGCTCGGCATCGGCGGGGACATGGTGTTGCACCACCAGCTGAGCATCGGCAAGCTCGTCGCCTTCTTCTTGTTCCTCAACCGCTTCTTCCAGCCGATCCAGCTGCTCGTCCAGCAGTACAACGCGCTCCAGCAGGGTCGTTCGTCGATCATCCGGCTGCGCGAGCTCTTAGAGACGCCCCCTTCGGTCGACGAGCTACCGGGCGCCACGACGCTGGCGACGATCGAGGGCCGCATCACCTTCGAACACGTGAGCTTCGGGTACGACCCGGATCGCCTGGTGCTGCACGACGTAAACCTCGAGATCGCCCCGGGAGAGTCGGTCGCGTTCGTCGGTCCGACCGGTGCCGGCAAGTCGACGATGGCCAAACTCGCCAACCGGTTCTACGACCCGACGCAGGGGCGCGTCCTGCTCGACGGCGTGGACATCAAGACCGTGACGTTGCGCTCGCTGCGCTCCCAACTCGGCGTCGTGCCCCAGGAGGCCTTCCTCTTCGCGGGCTCGATCCGCACGAACCTGAGCTTCGGTCGCGCCAACGTGACGAGCGAGGAGGTCGAGGAGGCGATCGACGTCGTGGGCCTGCGCGAGCTCGTCGAGCGCCTGCCCCAGGGCATCGACACCGTCGTACACGAACGCGGCCAGACGTTGTCGGCCGGCGAGCGACAGTTGCTCGCGTTGGCGCGCGCGTTCCTCGCCCGACCGCGCGTCCTCATCCTCGACGAAGCCACGTCGTCGCTCGACCTGCGCAGCGAGACCGTGATCGAACGGGCGCTCGACCGTCTGCTCGAGGGACGCTCGGCGATCCTCATCGCGCACCGACTCACGACGGCCCAACGCGCCGACCGCATCGTCGTCATCGATAACGGCGGCATCGTCGAGATGGGCACGCCGCGTGAGTTGTTGGCGGCCGGGGGCGAGTACGCGACGATGTACGACGCGTGGATCGAATCGGGCGGGCGCGATTCGACGCGCGCGGGCCGCTGAGAGCGATCTAGAACATCGACTTGACGGTGTCGATGAGCGACGCCGCGGTCTGTCCCTCCTGGGCAATGGGGTGGACCTGCAGGTGGGTGACGCCCGCCGCCTTGAAGGCCGCGACGCGGTCGGCGACGTAGCTCTTGGGACCGCAGAGCGTCGTGAGCTCCAAGAACTCGGCCGGTACGGCCGCCTCGGCCTCCTTCTTCTTGCCGTCGAGATAGAGGTCCTGGATGATCGCGGCCTCCTTCTCGTAGCCGTAACGGATCGCGAGCTCGTTGTAGAAGTTCTTGCCGCGCGCGCCCATGCCCCCGACGTAGAGCGCCACCATCGAACGTTGCAGGTCGCGCAGCGCCATCACCTCCGGTCCGTCGCCGATCGCGAGCAACCCCCCGGCGGTGACCATCATCTCGCCCAGGTCGCCACTGCGCTTGGCGCGTCCCGCCGCGAGCGACGCGCCCCAGACGTCGTCGGCGCGCTCGGGGATGAACAGGATCGGGATCCAGCCGTCGGCGATCTCGGCGGTCAGCTCGACGTTCTTCTCGCCGAGCGACGCGATCCAGATCGGGATGGCGCTGCGAACCGGGTGCGCGATGATCTTGAGCGCCTTGCCGAGTCCCGTCCCCTGGTCAGCCGGCAGTGGCAAGGTGAAGTTCTTGCCCTGGTGGACCACGGGCGCCTCGCGCTTCCACACGTCGCGACAGATCTCGACGATCTCGCGCGTCCGCCCGAGCGGGTTCGAGTACGGAACCCCGTGGAATCCCTCGATGACCTGCGGCCCCGACGCACCGAGACCGAGGTGGAATCGACCGTCAGAGAGGGCGTCGATGCCCGCCGCGGTCATGGCGATCAGTGTCGGGGTACGGGTGTAGATCGGCAGGATGGCCGCACCGATCTCGACCTTTTCGGTCAACGCGGCGAGATAACCCATCAGCGAGGGGCTGTCGAAGCCGTAGGCCTCGGCGACCCAGACCAGGTCCAGACCAGCCTTTTCCATCTCGACGACGTCGCGGGCGGCCTGTTTGAAGCCGCCGGAGTAACTGAGCATGGTGGAGATCTTCATCAAGGCCTTTCGTGGTCGCTGCCGCCTCGTCAGAGTATCGGAACTCACTTATTAGTGACGCTGTGCCCTAGTCGCACTGTCCTACGCTGGGAGGTGGGGCACCAATGTCCCCTCACATCCAAAGGCTGGTGACAACGTGGTCACGCGTCCAAGCGAAACACCCTCGCACGAGTTCAACCCCTGGTTGCACGTGTGCTCTCTCATCGAAAGCGCCGGCGAACTGCTCGGCATCGACGAGGGGACACTGAAGCGCATCATCGCTCCCGAGCGGGTACTCGAGGTGGCCGTTCCGATCCGGATGGATTCGGGCGACGTCGCCATGTTCACGGGCTGGAGGATCCAGCACGACACCTCGCGCGGACCGGGCAAGGGCGGCATCCGCTTTCACCCGAGCGTCAACGCCGACGAGATCGCCGCACTGAGTGCGGACATGTCCATCAAGTGCGCGGTCGTCAACATTCCCTACGGCGGTGCCAAGGGCGGCGTCGCGGTCGATCCCGCGCTGCTGTCGCGCGCCGAGCTCGAGCGGCTGACGCGGCGCTACGCCTTCTCCATCGCGCCGATGATCGGACCCGACCGCGACATCCCCGCGCCCGACATCAACACCGACACCCAGGTCATGAGTTGGATCATGGACACCGTGTCGATGCTGCGCGGACAGAACACGCCCGGCGTCGTCACCGGCAAGCCCCTCGCGATCGGCGGCACCCTCGGCCACGCCGGCGCGACGTCGCTCGGCGTCACCATCTGCACCGCCGCGATCCTCCAGCGCATGGGGCGCCTCGCCAACGAGCAGCGCGTCGTCATCCAGGGTTACGGCAAAGTGGGCGCGCCGCTCGTGAAGCTGTTGAGCGACCGCGGCATGAAGATCGTCGGCATCGCCGACATCCGTGGCGCCATCCACGTGCCCGAGGGCATCAACCACCTGCGCCTCGCCGAACACTACGCCGAGGCCGGTACCGTCGTTGGCTACCCGGGCGCGGAACTCGTGCCGGCCGACCTGCTCTTCACGTTGCCGAGCGACATCGCGATCCCCGCGGCGCTCGGCGGTTTCGTGACCGAGGACATCGCCAAGACCATGTCCGCCTCGATCATGGTCGAAGCGGCGAACGGTCCCACGACCGGCGAGGGCGCCGCCATGCTCGCCAGTCGCGACATCCCCGTCGTGCCCGACGTGCTCGCCAACGCCGGGGGCGTCGTCGCGTCCTACTTCGAGTGGGCCCAGGACCTCCAGGGCTTCATGTGGGAGCGCGAACTCTTCCAGCAGCGGCTCGAGAAGACGATGCACGAATCGTTCAACCACATCTGGGCGCGTCACAAGGAACTCAACGTCACCTTGCGTGAGACCGCCATCGCGGTCGGCGTCGAACGGATCGCCGAAGCGACGGAACTGCGCGGCCTCTTCCCGTAATCGGGACCAACAACTTGGACAACTGCGTGGCTGACGCCGTGCTCCTCGGCGTCAGCCACGCAGCCGATCAGGCTTTCAGCCCCAGTCAGTTCTCGACTGGACCGAGGCTGAAAGTTGGCGACTACTTCTCGATCCGGTGCTCCGCCACCCGCTTGTCCGGCCTCGCCAAAACCTCGTAAACCACTCCGATCAACACGATGAGCGCCATGACGAGCAACGTGACCCAGCCGTAGTTGAACAGCGCACGTCCGCTGGAGAGAGCGCTCGGCCACACGATGTTGATCAGCATCAGGCCCAAGTAGACCAAACCACCGATCGACACCGGCATACCCCACTTTCCGAGCGTGAATGAACCGTTCGGCTTCCAGCCACGGGCTCGGGCGATCACCGAACCGAGAACTGTGAGGAAGAACGAAAGGTAGATCCCCGACACCGCGAACGACACCAGCGCGTACAGGGCATTGATGTTGGCCGGGTAATCGAACCACAAGATGTGAACGGGCTTGGAGGGATTCACTAGGACCAGCAGCAAGAACAGGAAGGGAATCACCGTGCCCACCAGGATCGCGTTCGCCGGCGCCTTATGACGAGCCGAGACCTTCTTTAGGAGATTGCTCCCCGGTATCGCACCGTCTCGGGCGAGTGCGTAGGCGACGCGCGCACCGGCGCCCTGCACTGCGGTGCCGCAGCTGAAGAACGCGATGATCACCATCACCAGGAAGAAGTCCTGCAGCCAGCTCGGCAGCGCTGCGAGCAGCACCGGAATGCCGCCAGTGACCACGCCACCAATGCCCGACTTCGGCGTCGCGAGCAAGAGGCCCAGTACGAGGACGAACGACGCGATGCCGCCGTAGAGCAGCGCGTTACGCATGGCTCGAGGAACTTGGCGATGCGCATCGACTGTCTCTTCAGAGATGTCCCCCGCCGACTCGAAGCCGTAGAAGATGTAGACGTTCGCTAGAACCGCCACGAACGCCGCTCCGGTCCACCAGTTGCCGCCGAAATTCACGCCATAGGGGTTGTGGGCCACGTGCTGGACGCCCTGAGTCGTCCAGAGGAATCCGAATCCCTGGTGAAAGCCATGGATCGCCAACGCGAGAAACACCCCGAACGTCCCGATGGTCTCTACGTACACGCCGAACCGCGCGACCAAACCCATCAGCTTGGCACCTATCGAGTTCAGTATTGCCGAGAGCACGATGATCGCTCCGGTGATCACGAAGATCGTTACGTGGTTCGCGGGGTTTATGTGAGTCTTAAACCAAACGTTGGAAAGTGCCGCGACGTAGCCAACTGCACCTGAGTCGACTGATGCCACCGTAGCCAAGAGAGCGAATCCGTAAATCCATCCGACGTACCAACCGTAGCGAGCCCCGACGTTGTACTTTCCGTATTGATAGAGCGCTCCGGAGAGCGGATACTCGCTGGCTAGCTCTCCAAAGACCAGGGCAACGAGCATCATGAGGCCGACGACGATCGGAATCGTCCAGATGTAGCGCGGTCCGCCCGTCGCGAGACCGAGGACATAGAGCGAGTAGATTCCCACCATCGGGCTGAGATACGCGAATGCCACCGAGAAGTTGTCGAAAAGCGAAAGCACTCTGGACAACTCTTGGCGATAACCGAGAGCAGCGAGCCGTTCGCCTTCCTCGGTGCCTAACTGTTCGGTTGACATTCAATTCCCCCTTTGGCCGGCAACTCACTTCCACCAGCGGTATCCAAGATAACGAAGTTCGACCCACCGTGCACGGATAAGTCTTGCGCCAGATTCGACCCTCCCGAAGGAGAAGTTCGGAGTCGTTACGTCGTCGAGTTGAGCCCTTAGTGACAGTACTAAGGCCAAATGGGGTATCGGCCCTGTCGGCGTCGAGCCTCTTGGTACAAAAGTCAAAACTGAGAAACGAATCAACCGCTGGAAACAGGCAGGATCGCTCTTGCACTGTGGACATCAGTCGCCCACGGCAGCGTCAGCAGTTCCGGTAGGCGCTTGACGAGGCCCGGCACGTCATTCGTCAGGTCGTCCCGGCGTCGAGGCTCCATGATCGAAATGTCGGTCGACGAATTCATCGCCCTCGACGACAAGGCGAAGGGCAGCGCGTCGAAGCTTTCGCGCGAAAACGAACAGTAGTGTCGTGGCCGAACCGGTGAAGTCGAGCCGGTTGGGACCTATGCGAGGGGGACGATGTCAGATCTGGCATCAGCTGACCAGGAATCGATCGTTCAACGAGCACGCGTCGTCGTGATCGGCGGCGGCATCGGCGGCTGTTCGATCCTCTACTGGCTCGCGCGGCTGGGACTCAGCGACGCGGTCCTCGTCGAGCGCTCGCAGCTGACGAGCGGCTCCACCTTCCATTCGGCCGGACTCGTCGGTCAACTCCGCGGCTCTCTGACGCTGACGCGAATGATGATGGAGTCCGTCGAGCTCTACCGGTCCCTCGGCGAGGAGGTGGATCTCGAGACCGGATGGCGCGAAGTCGGATCACTGCGACTCGCCTCCTCGCTCGAGCGAATGGAAGAGCTCCAGCGACAGGCAGCCTGGGCCGAGACGTTCGGACTGCCCCTGCACCTGATGAGTGCCGATGAGGCGAAGGAGCTCTTTCCCGTCATGAGCACGCACGGCGTCTTCGGTGCGGCGTTGCTGCCCACGGACGGTTTCGTCGATCCGAGCCAACTGACGTTGGCGCTCGCCAAGGGCGCTCGCCAGCGCGGCGCGACCATCCTCACCAACACCCGGGTCACCGCCATCCGCGTCGAGAAGGGTCGGGTGTGCGGCGTCGACACCGACCAGGGGCCCATCGAGTGCGAGGTCGTCGTGAACGCGGGCGGCATCTACGCCCACGAGATCGGACGCCTCGCCGGGGTGCACGTGCCGGTCGTCGCGATGGCGCACCAGTACGTGATCACGAAGGACGCGGGTCTGCCGCGCGACATGCCGACGATGCGCGACCCGTCGTTGCTGGTCTACTACCGCGGCGAAAGCGGTGGACTCATCGCCGGCGGCTACGAGCGCAATCCCCAACCGTGGGGAATGAGCGGGATCGCCAGTGACTTCAACAACCAGTTGCTGGCCGAGGACTGGGACCGGTTCGCGGACATCTTCGAAGCGGCGATCGTGCGCGTGCCCGACCTCGCCAACGCCGAGATCGTCAAACTCATCAACGGCCCCGAGGCGTTCACGCCCGACGGTGAGTTCATTCTGGGTCCGACCGAGGTCGCGGGCTTCTGGGTCGCCGCAGGGTTCTGCGCCCACGGCATCGCCGGCTCGGGCGGCATGGGTCGACTGATGGCCCAGTGGATCATCGACGGGCAACCCGGCCTCGACACGTGGGAGATGGACTCTCGCCGGTTCGGCCCGCACTACCGCAGTCGCGACTACGCCCTCACGCGAACGACCGAGGTGTACGCGACCTACTACGACGTGAAGTATCCAGGGCACGAGCGTCTCGCCGGACGACCTCTGCGGACGTCACCGGCGTACCCCCGACTCGTCGAACTCGGCGCGGCCTTTGGCGAGAAGGGCGGCTGGGAGCGCGTCAACTGGTTCGAGAGCAACACGCCCGACGGCGACGCGTCACTTCGACCCTCGGGCTGGGCGGGGCACCTGTGGTCGCCGGCGATCGGGGCCGAACATCGGGCCTGTCGTGAACGCGCCGCGCTCTTTGACGAAACGTCGTTCGCCAAGCTCGACGTCACGGGACCCGACGCCGCGAACTTCCTCGAACGACTCTGCGCCAACCGAGTCGCCAAGACCGTCGGGACCGTCACCTACACCCAGCTCCTCAACCCTCGCGGTGGCGTCGAGTGCGACCTGACCGTCGCCCGACTCGGCGACGAGCACTTTCGCGTCGTAACCGGGACGGCCTTCGGCAACCACGACCGCGCGTGGGTCCAGTCCCACGTCGAAGAGAGTGAACATGTGCTCGTCCAAGACGTCACGTCACGTTTCGCGTGCTTCGCCCTCTGGGGACCGGCGGCGCGGCGGATCCTCCAGCCGCTCACCGACACCGACTGTTCACACGAGGCCTTCGGTTTCATGACGGCCAAGGAGTTGAACGTGGGACCAGTCCCCTGCCTCGCCCAGCGCGTCACCTTCGTCGGCGAACTCGGATGGGAGATCTACTGTCCCACCGAGTACGGGGTCACCCTGTGGGACCTACTGATGGACGCCGGGCGGCCCCACGGACTGCGTCCGGGCGGCTACAAGGCGATCGAATCGTTGCGCCTCGAGAAGGGCTACCGCGTCTGGGCGAGCGACGTCACGTCGACCGACACGCCGTTCGAGGCCGGCCTGGGCTTTGCCGTGCGGATGGACAAGGGCCCCTTCATCGGTCGCGACGCGCTCGAGGCGGCCGGTGCCCCGACGCGCCAACTGGTCTGTCTGGTGCTCGACGACCCGCGCGTCGTCGTCCTCGGGTCCGAACCCGTACGGGTCAACGGCGCGCCCGTCGGTCGCGTCACCAGCGGCGGCTACGGGTACAGCGTCGAGCGATCGATCGCCTACGCGTACCTGCCCGCCAGTGACGCCCACGTGGGCGCACGGGTGGAAGTCGTCGTGTTCGCCACACCGGTCGGCGCCGAGATCGTCGCGGGACCACTCTACGATCCGTTCAACGACAAGGTCCGCAGTTGATCTCAGTGGTCGGGGTCGCTCACCTCGGCTCCGGCGCTGGCCAGCAGTTCGTCGAAGTCCATTGTTTCGAGCAGCGCGCTGAAACGCTGCGCGCGCTCGCCGGCGTACGCCGCGAAGTCGACGTCGAGGGTCGAGACCGCCAACTGCACCACGCCCCACATCGTCTCACGTAGTTCTGACACGAGTTTCATCAGCGCCAAGACGGCGAGTGCGCCAACGTCGCTCCGTCCGAAATAGTGCCGCACGAGGTGCTCGTCCGACTCGGGCGTGAACGCGTGGTTGACCGACAGGTTCGCGAGGTCGAACATCGGGTCACCCATGCCCGCGTACTCCCAGTCGAGGATTCGCAAACGTTCGTCGTAGAGGAAGTTCTCGTTGAGCAGGTCGTTATGGCAGAAACGAGTCGGCCGAAACGGACGGACGGCCTCGATCCGCTCAAGGATCGACAACGCGCCAAGGTAGTCGAACGGCTCGACGACGCCACGTTCCTGCGCCGTGCGGTGATAGTCGCGAACGATAGTGAAGGGGTCGAAGTGCTTCTCGATCGTCCCTGCCGAATGGACCAGTCGCAGGGTCGTGCTCACCTCGACGAGGAGTGGCTCACTCGCGAGCTCGAGCGCCGAGACGGTCCTACCCTTGAGGAACTGACTCACGAGCCAACCCTCCTCGGCCGACTCGGCGAGCACGGGCGGCGCGACGCCGATCGACGCGGCGAGCCGGTTGGCGGCCGACTCCTGGCGACGGTCGATGCCGAGCAAGTCGGTGTGCTCACCCGGAATACGCACGACCACCTGGTCGTCACCAAAGTCGACCATGAAGTTCGCGTTGGTGATGCCGCCGCTGAGCGGCACGACGTCGAGTGCACGTCCCGGCCAGAGCCGTGCAACCAGTTCCGTCACCTCGTTTGGCATCAGCCGATGGTACAGCGACGCGCCGTTGTAGAGGCCTCAACCGACCGTGTCGGCGCGCGGTTTCGCCGTGGCGCTGTAGACGTCGGTGACGTAGGGCAACACCACGATCTCGGGTTGTCGCTCCACTACGGCAGCGACGTCGCTCATCAGCTCGTCGCGTTGCGCGTCCGCCATGACCGCGACGTAGCTCGTCGTGAGAACGCGCCGGTACAGGTCGTCGCGACTGAGCGATTGGGCGTGGCGGAACTGGACGCGCCGCACGTCGGCGAAGGGTCCCTCGGCGAGCACGCTCGAGAAGTCGGCGCCGACCCGGTAAGGCTGCTCCACGTCCCAGCGCATGGTCCGGCTCAACTCTCGGACCCACGGGACCGACTCGTCGCGTTCATTCCACACGAGGCCCAGCCCCCCGTCGGGCCGCAGCACCCGACGTATCTCGAGGAGCGCCTCGGGAGCATCGAACCAGTGGAAGGCCTGCGCCACGAAGACCGCGTCAACACTCGCGTCCCCAAGCGGAATCGACACGTCGCTGCCGTCGAGGATTTCCACGCCGGGGGTCGCGGCGCGAAAGCTGTCACGCATCGACGCCGACGGGTCAACCGCCGTCAGTCGACCGACGTGCGCGAGGATCTGGCGGCTGAAGATGCCCGTTCCGGCTCCGAGGTCGAGCACGCGCGAGCCGTGGTTGAGCCCGAAGGTCGCCACGAAATAGTCGATGGCCGGCGTTGGATAGTTGGGTCTCGCCGAGTTGTAGAGAGGGCCGTTGGCGAATCCGCTCGACGCGAGGTCTCTCTTCTTCTGTGCTGGCACGAAACGCCCACCCGTCACCGCTACGAACTACGCCTGCGCAACTCTACGCGTGCCGTCTTTACCCCGACCAGGACGACCAGGGTCATGAGACCGAGCAGGAGGAACTCCATGTGGGTCAACGGCTGGAACGATCCGGCGGCGGCGGCGTCGGGGCCGCCGGCCACGATCCAACCGGCGTAACTCACGAGGTAGAGGGCCATCGAGGCAGCGCTCGCGATTGCCACGAACCGACCGGTTCGACCGGCGAAGAGTGAAAACTCGGTGCGACGGACCAACACCGCGACACCGAGCGCCAGAACGAGCAGCGCGACGGGTGCCAGGTTGAAGACCAGACCTGACGGTGACAACAATCGATAGCCCGAGGGCGTCCACGCCCAGATGATGTTACGAGTGGCCGCGATCGTCGCGCCGGCGATTTGTTTGATCGCTGAACCCGGACTCGCCCAGTCGATGCCGCCGCGGGCAATGACGAACTGGATCGACTGATGAACCGACCACCATAAGACGACCATTGACGCGCTCACCGCAGTGAGGGGCACCGCCAGTCCATTCGAGTGACCCGTCAGCGCACTCCTCAGGGCACGGACGAAGAAGACGATGAAGACGAGGGCCACCATGACGACCAGCGATGCCGAAGCGACCGTGATCGCCCCGGTCCAGACCGTCACCGCGACCGACGCCGGCCACCGATAGTTCGAATTCCACGTGAGCATGGCGAAGGACCAGAAGTAGAGGGCGAAGACGACGAACAGTGACGACAGGAACGTCATCGTCCCAACGGTTCTTCGCGGTGTGTCGTGAGTACCCACGACGGGACTGACGACACCCACCTCACCCAGGCGAGCCTTCATCGCCTTGACGATGATGTTGCCCGTACGTTTGACGTCGTGGGTGCTCTCGGTGATCTCCTGCTCCATGAGGTCCATGAACTCGTCGCCATAGCGCTCGCGCCACGCCGCGGGGTACCACCGCAACAGTCGCCTCGCTCTGCGATCTACCTTGGTCAGGTCGCTCACGCGAACGACCAACCTCGGTTGAGGCGGGCCAGACCCACCTTCACCACGCGCTGCTGGAGGGCGAGATGATCGGCGAGCACGGTCGCGCCACCGGCAGTCAGGCGATACGGCCGACGCCGGTCGGTCGCTTCGAGGGCTTCGATGAGACCCTGCGCCTCGAGCCGGGCGAGGGCCTCGTAGAGCGTGCCGGGCGCGAGGTGGACGCCGGCGAACTCCTCGACGTCCTTCACGAGAGCGTAACCATGCTTGTCCCCTCCGGCCAAGCTCGACAGGATCAACACGGCCGTGCCGGCGCTGCGGCCGACGCCGTCAATCAACGTGGTGGGTTTTCTCATACGCTCAGACTATATCGGTTACCGATAGATTGCAAGCCGATAGAGAAGCAACGATGGTGGTAGAGAGATCCGACGTGAATGTCGACCCCGTCGATCCAGAACCACGTCCGGTCTTTGCTCGGTGCGAGCGTGGCGTCGGCGCGGCGGTGCACCTCATCACCCGGCCGGCGTGGATGTGGCAGCCTTGTGTCGTGACCCAACGCGAGCCGACCCGCGAAGACCTCGAAGCGATGGTCGCGACGTTACGAGAGGAAGTATCCCGACTGAAGGAAGAGGTCCGTCGCCTGCGCCGCGACGCGCACGAAGTACCGCCTCACTACCTCTAATGGGGGTGGAGGGTTTCGTTCCATTGGACAAGACCTTATGAAGGCCACGAAGTCCGTCAACCGGACGAACCCCTTCGTGGGGCATCCGCGCTCTTGGCACCGACGAGTCGGTTTCGACCGTTCGCTAGAGGTTCTGCTCCATCTCCGCGATTTCCTCGAGCTGGGCTTCTCGGTCCAGTTTGGTCGGCATCTTGAAGTACGGACTTCCCTTCATCCAGTAGTAGGTCATCGGAATAAAACCGAGGGCCATCGCACCTAGACCGACCGCCAGCGTCGTGCCGTTGAGACCAGGGATGACTTTGATGAAGATGTACCCCATGAAGACAGCGCCGAGCAGCGGCCACAGGCCCATGAAGATGAAGTTGTTCACGGACTTGAAGAGCTGGCGTCGATACAAAATCACCACCGACACGCCGGCGAGGCCGTAGTAGATGCAGATCTGCAGACCAATCGCGTTGAAACCGTCGGTCATGATGGTGGCAATTGATCCCACGTACTGGCTGCCGATGAAGAGGAGCACCGAGAGCACGGTCACGGCCAACGTCGCGACGAGCGGCGTCTTGCGAACGGGGTGCGTGCGACCGAGCGCTGCGGGCAGCGTCCGGTCGCGACCCATGGTGAACAACGTTCGCGTCACCTGGATCAGCGTCGTCTCTAGGGTGGCGACCGTTGACAGCAACACGGCGGCGACGATGAGCTTGCCGCCGGTACCGTGCCAGACAGCCTGACCGAGGACCTGCAAGATGTCAGCAGCATTGTTGGGGTTGGTCATCTGGGCGGGCGTCAGGACCATGTTGGCCGAAACGGTGAAGACTTCGAAGAGCAGGAAGACGATGAGCGCGCCGAGGAACCCGCCCATGCCCGAGGTCTTGTGCGCGTCCTTGGTCTCCTCATTGAGATTGGCTGTGACGTCCCAGCCCCAGAAGTAGAACGTCGCCAAGAGCGCCCCGGCCACGAAGCCCGATGAGCCGTGCGCGTGGAAAACCGAGAACGAGAACCAGTGCCACGAGAAACTGGTGACGTGGTGGGCGTGAAAGATCGCCAACACCGCGAAGAGGAGGAGCAGGAAGACCTCGACGCACGACATGATGATCTGCACCGTGACGGTGACGGTAACCCCCGAGGCGACCGCGCCCACCATCAAGAGGAAAAAGACCGTGCCGAAGATCGTGATGAGGTCCTTGTTCGAGGCGGCACTGGTCGAGAACAGGCTCAGCACACTCGAACCCGCGGGAAAGGTCGCGATCACCATGAAGATGAGCGCCGACACCACTACGGCCCACCCGGACAGGTACCCGAGGATTGGGTGCAGCGCCCGGCGAACCCACGAGTAAGCCGCGCCGGCGTGCTGGTCATTCTTGCTCAAGTAGTTGAACGCGAACACGATGCCGAACATAAAGAATCCGCAGTAGAGAAGCGCCGCGGCGCCACCGTACAGGACTGCGCCGAAGAGAGCGGTCGTCGTCGCGGCGATGGAATACGCCGGAGCGGATCCCGCGACACCCATGATCGCCGAGTCGAAGAGATTCAGCACCCCGTGGCGCAGTTGATGCTCTTCGGAACCAGGCTTTACGTCCTCTGCGATGCCGGTCATGGCTACCCCTCTCGTAGGGGCGGAACTTTCACCCTTGATTAGAAATTGACAGTCGAAATGTAACAGGTCCCTTCTGTTCCCCGTGGCTCTGTCGTGGTCAACAGAATTGGCCCGTACGGCGGCCACTCAACTCCGTCCGGTCAGTTCGCGAAGCGAACGAGATGGTCGGTCCACGTCACCACGAGGAATCCACGAGCGCGGCACGCTCTCGCGTACCGGATGTGGACGAGAAGGTTTTCCTGTCAACTCTTGTTTGAAGGTCATATGGAAGTTGATGTCCTTCCGCTTCTCGAGTCTCCTCTTCTTGCCAAGTTCTGAGCCCGAGGACGGCGGGCGCGAAGCGCCAAGCCGTCCGTCCTGGCTCACTGAGGGGTCATCAAAATCGTTCCAGTGCCTGCAATTCAAAAGTCAATCCGACTCTTTGCGAAATATTGTCTCCCGAAACACGAAATCAGAATGGCTAGGCACGATTCAAACCTTCAGGAAGCCTTCGTCGAGCTCGGCGACTCGGAAGATTCGGCGCGTACGTTTCCCGCAAAGGACAAGGATGCCGCAATTGTCGAGACCGTCAGGTTGCTTGCGGATTCGCTCTCGCCATGGGCGGTGACCCAGTGGTTCGAGGTTGAGAATCGCTACCTCAAGGGTCGGCACTCGGTGGACCTGTTGATCGCGAGCCAGCACGACCGAGTCCTGGAGGCTACCCGGGCCTTCATCGAGGGCACGAACCTCTAGAACCTACGAGACCGGTACTGCGGGACAGGACAGCGTGTTTCGAGCGGCCAACACCTGCGCCGCCGCCGCACTCAACGTGGCGCGCGACAGCGTTCCGGCGTTCACCGCGTTCACGATGGCGCTGGCGACGAGGTTGGCCGCGGCGAGCGTCGGTACAGGAGCCGCGGCCGGGCCGTAGAGAACCTGATCCGCGCCGGCCTCGAGTGCCTTCACGGCGGCGGCCGAGACACTGAGATGGAGGGCGCTGAGTGCGCCGGCACCCAGCGAGTCGGTAACGATGAGGCCCTGGAAGCCGAGGACGTGTCGCAGTTCATTGACGACAGCCGGGGAGATGCTCGACGGCAACGGCGTCAGACCAGGCACCGACGCGTTCGACAGCATGACCGCGGTGGCGCCGTGCGCAATGGCCCGTTCGAAGGGGATGAGGCCGGATTTCTGCAGCGCTGACCACGCCAACGTCCGCGCGGGTCCGTAGTCGGTGTTGCGCGTCGAACCACCCAACCCCGGAAAGTGCTTCACCACCGACGTCTCGTTCGCCTGAGCGAGGCCCGTCATGAACGCGGTCCCATCGGCGGCGGCGACCGCCGCCGCGCCGCTGAAGGAACGGTAGCCGTCGGGATTGGCCTCGCCAGGGTACTGCGCGCGTCCGTCGACGTCGAGCACGGGCGCGAGATCGGTGTTGACCCCCACGGCGTTCAGGGCGGTGCCGATACGCAACCCGATGGCCGTGATCTGGCCGGGCGTCAGGTTCTTGCCCATGGTTTGGGCCCAGGGGAACGTACCCACGACGTTCGTCAGCCGCTCCACGCCCCCGCCCTCTTCGTCGGTCATCACCATCATCGAGTACTTCTCGGGCGTGAGTGATTGGAGCTTCGCCAGCACCGTGCTGAGCGTCGCGGGTGCCGTCGCGCCCAAGAGCAACAGTCCCCCGAACCCCGCCCGGGCCTCGGGACCCATCGAACCGATGTTCATCGCGTTCACCGGCACGACGATCGTCTCGTTGGCGAGCTGGGTGAGCGGCCAGGTCGCGACGATCGACTGGGCACAGGCCAGATTGCCGGTCGTCGTCGCGGCCGAAACGGGCGTCGCGGTTCCCGGCACCACGATCGACACCAGCGTCGCCATTACCAACAGGCCACGCCGAGCAATTCGCATGACTCGAGGCTACGACGACGTGAGGACACCGACACGTCACTACGCTGGGCACGTCAATCGACGTGAAATGGGGTCCCCATGGCGAACTTGATGCCCGCAGTGTTCGTGGGTCACGGCAATCCCATGAACGCGTTGGAGCACAACCGCTACACCGACGCGTGGTCCGCCTTCGGCACCTCGATGCCTAAGCCCAAGGCGATCCTCGTGGTCTCGGCCCACTGGTACGTGAACATCACCGCTGTCACGGCCATGACGATGCCGCGCACGATCCACGACTTCTACGGTTTTCCCCAGGAGCTCTTCGACGTCCAGTACCCGGCTCCGGGTGACCCCGCGATCGCCGAGCGCGTCGTCGACGTGGTCCAACCCACGTACATGGGACTCGACGAGGACAGCTGGGGTATCGACCACGGTACCTGGTCGGTGCTCGTGCACATGTTCCCCAAAGCGGACGTTCCCGTGCTGCAGGTCTCGATCAACGCCGAGTTGCCCTTCGACTACCACTTCAACCTGGGCGCCAAGCTGCACGCGCTGCGAGAAGAGGGCATCTTGATCGTCGCGAGCGGCAACGTCGTGCACAATTTGCGCCTCATCGACTGGAACCTGCCCGGGCAGGGCACCGACTGGGCGCACCGATTCGATGACGACGCGCGCGCCATAATGACGAGCGACGCGTCCCAACTCGGTCAGGTGAATGATCACCCCGACTTTCGCCTCGCGGTGCCCACGCCCGATCACTTCCTGCCACTCGCCTACGTCGCCGGACTGTCGGCGGCGGCAAACACGCCGACGCGTACCTTAATCGACGGCTACGAGATGGGTTCGCTCTCGATGACCGCCTACGAGCTACCGGCGACCTGAGTCACTTGCGCTGACTCGAGCGCTGCGCCCGGCGAACCGAGAGGGTGAGTGCGGCGACCGCGAGTAGCGGCAGCACGATCACGGCGGCGGTATTGAAGTGGCCGGCCAGACTCAAGAGCGCGACGACACCGATGATGAGCAGTGCCGCGATGAAGAGTTCGGGCGTGTCACCCACAAGGAAGTCCCACCAGAACATCGCGAAGCCCTTGAGCAAGCGCACGGGCAGGGATTGACGCTTCGTCACACGACCACCTCGCTCGAACGCTGCGGTGCCGAGCGGCGCAGCATCGCGACCAACAATCCGACCACGACGAGGTAGATGCCGATGAACGAAACGAGCATCAGGTCGTTGCCCGGCCACTTGACCTTCAACCCTTCGCCGGTCCAGAAGGTCCCGTAACTCACGAGCAGGATACCGACGGTCATCTTCATCGCGTTCTCGGGCACGTTCGAGAGCTGCCTGGCGACGAGGACGCCCGCGACACCGACGAGCAGCACCGCGAGCGCGGCGACGAGGGCGGCCAAGCCGAGGCGGTGGGCCGACGTGCCGAGCGTCAATACCGTGATGACGACCTCGAGACCCTCGAGGAATACACCCTTGAACGCCATCACGAAGGCCACGCGGTCGCGATTGACGCTCGAGCCGAGTGCCTGCAGTTCGGCGACCTTCTCGCGGTAGATCTCGTCCTCGTCGTGCTTGGCCTTCAGTCCGCCCGATCGAAGTATGGCCTTTCGTAACCACTGCATCCCGAAGATGAGCAGCACGCCGCCGACCACGAGGCGCAGCACGTTGATCGGCACGTGCACCAGAGCCGGACCAAAGGCCGCCACCAGCGCGGCGAGCACGACGAGTGCGGCACCGGTTCCTTCGAACGCCGAACGCCAACCCCGGGTGTGACCAACGGCCAAGACAATCGTCAAGGCTTCGACCATCTCCACCGCGCACGCAAGGAACACCGCGCCGACGAGTACTACGACTCCGGACGACACCGTTGATCCGAACACGATTTCCACGAACACCTTTCAACAGGAGTTTGGCGCGCGTTGCCCCTAGACCACCCTAGGACGACACGTCGCAACGCAGAACTCGTTGACGACGAGGGCCTCGTTCAACGATCGCGTCGACGAAGTTCGTCCTCGACCGCGGCCGGGTCGAGTCCCCTGCTGCGCAGGAGCAGCAGTGTGTGGAACCAAAGGTCGGCCGCCTCGCTCACGACGCGTTCGTCATCTTCGCTGAGCGTGGCGACGGCGAGTTCGACGGCTTCTTCACCGACCTTTCGTGCGAGGAACGCGGAGCCGTCGCGCAGTGACGTCGCGACGTACGAACTCTCTGATCCCTCCTTCTCGCGTTGGAGGATCTTGCGCCACAGCCACGGCGTGAAACAGGACGTCGCCCCGTCGTGACAGGTCGGACCGTCGGCTCGCGCGCGCACCAGCACCGCGTCCTCGTCGCAGTCGAGGACGACTTCGACGACGCGCAACGCGTTTCCCGAGGTCTCGCCCTTCTGCCAGAGTTTCTGGCGCGACCGCGAGAAGAAGTGGACCAGCCCGCTCTCGCGCGTCAGCGCCAGCGCCTCCTCGTCCATCCACCCCAACATCAAGACCCGACCGGTCTGATCGTCCTGGACGATCGCGGCCCGAAGTTCGTCGCTCATTCGCTCTCCCTCATCGTTCGCAGTTTGACGCCACACCGCTCGATCTCCTGACGCAACCCCGCCAATCCGGCGGGATTCTCGTGCACGATGGACGCCACCAGTGCGGCGTCGGCGACGCGAAGGGCGTCGGCGACGTGTTGGGCGCAGCCGGCGCCGCCCGACGCGATCACCGGAATCGAGATGGCGTTTCGCACGGCGGCGGTGAGCTCGAGGTCGAACCCCGTCCGTTGGCCGTCCTGGCGAATGGAGGTCAGCAGGATCTCACCGGCACCGCGACGCGCCGCCTCGACCGCCCACGGAATCGTCGCGGTCGACGTCGCGACGCGACCACCGTGCGTGTGCACGACGCCGTCGCCCGCGTCGATCGCGACGACCACGGCCTGACTACCGAATCGTTCCGCAATCGCGCTGATGAGTGAGGGATCGGCGAGGGCTGCGGAGTTGATCGACACACGGTCCGCCCCGGACTCAATGATGCGCGTCGCGTCATCGACGCTACGGATTCCGCCGCCGACGGTAAAGGGGATGTCGAGCACCTCGGCGACCTGCGCGACGACGGCCGTCATGGTGTTGGTGTCGTTCGGCGTGGCCGCGATGTCGAGAAAGACCAGTTCGTCAGCCCCGCCGGCGCTGTAGAACGTGGCGAGTTCGACGGGATCGCCCACGTCGCGCAGTCCGACGAAACTGACGCCCTTGACGACGCGACCGTTGGCGACGTCGAGGCAGGGGATCAGGCGGGCGAGAGGCATTGCTCGAGGAAGTCAAGTCCGGCCGGACCGCTCTTCTCGGGGTGGAACTGCACCCCGAGGAACGAACCACGCCGGACCGCCGCCGTCACGCCGTCCGACGTCGCGACCACGTCGGGGCACTCGGCGGCGAACGAATGGGCAAAGTAGTAGGCGTCGCCCCACGGGTCGACGACCGCCCAACCGAGTCGGGGGACGCGATCGGCGTGCAGACGACGCACGTGGCCCTCGATCAGGCCGAGCCCCACGACGCCACCGTCCTCCTCGCTCGTCTCGAGCGAGAGCTGCAGACCGAGACAGATCCCGAGCGTCGATCCCCCGCTGGCGAAGCGGTGCCGCAGCGCCTCCGCGGCGCCGGTCCGATTGAGGTGCTCCATCGCGCTGCGCGCCGATCCGACGCCCGGCAGGACGACGAACTCGGCGTCACGTATCGCGTCCGGGTCGCTCAGGACTTCACTCGATCTGCCCAATCGCGTGAGAGCCGCGCGCACCGAGCGCGTGTTGCCCGCGCCGTAGTCGATGACGACGACGTCACTCACAACGAGCCCTTCGTCGAACGGATCAGGGATCCATCGCGCGTGAGGGCCTGGGCCAACGCCCGACCGACCGCCTTGAAGGCGGCCTCGGCGACGTGGTGGTCGTTCTCTCCCGACGCGGTCACGTGCAGCGTGATGCGCGCGGTCTGGGCGAGCGACTCAAAGGCGTGCGCCGCCATTCCCGGATCCGGCGTGATCGAGATCTTCGCGGTCGCCCGTCCCGAGAGGTCCACCACCGCGTGGGCGATCGCCTCGTCCATCGGCACGCGCGCCTCGCCGTAACGGGTGAGACCCCTGCGGTCCCCCAGCGCCTGGTCGAAGGCCTCGCCGAACGTACGCATCATGTCCTCGACCGTGTGGTGAGCACCGGTCTCGAGATCACCGACGCCCTCGAGGCGCAGGTCCATCCCTCCGTGAAAGGCCAGCTGTTGGAGCATGTGGTCGTAGAAGCCCTGCCCGGTGTTCACGTAGACGCGCCCCTCGCCCGGCACGCGCAAGCGCACCGTCAACAAGGTTTCAGCGGTGGCGCGTCGGTGACGCGTCGGTGGCGCCGGGAGCTCGGTGCCGAGCAACACCGCACGAAGCGCGTCCAGGAGCAGGTCGTCGTCGAGATCGTCACGCACGCTGATCCGCAGCCCGCCGTCATAGGCACGCATCACTATTCCGTAGGGCAACAGCTTCTCGACGAGGTCAGCGGCGTGGTCCATGGGGACGTACAGGAAGTTCGTGTACGAGCGAACGGGCACGAGTCCGAGTTCAACGAGCTCACTGGCGAGTCGTTCACGCTCGGCGATCTGACCCGTGACGTCCGGCGGCGAGGCGAGCGCCGCCATCGCGAGGGCCGCCGAGAGCGACGAGACGGACAGGGGTGCCTGACGAGAACTGATCACCGCGATCAACTCCGGCGACGCGATCGCGTAGCCGACGCGTGCGCCGGCGAGTCCGAACGCTTTGGAGAACGTACGCAGAACGATCGCGCCGTCCTTCACGCGATCGAGCGCGTCGACGCCGGCGTAGTCGGCGTAGGCCTCGTCGATGATGAGTTGCCCGGATACCTCGGGGATGTCGGGCAATTCACCGGTCGGATTGTTCGGTCGGCACACGAAGACCAGGTCGGCCATCGAGGGGTCGTCGATCACCGTGGCACCCGCCATCAACGCGGCGTAGCGGTACATCGAATAGGAAACCGCGGGCACCGTGGCGATCGTGGCGCCCTCTGCGAAGATGCGCGCGCACAACACGATGAACTCGTCGCTGCCAGCACCGAGGGCGATCTGGTCGAGCGCGACGCCGTGGTACTTCGCGATGGCCTCTCGAAGCGGCTCGTAACGTCCGCGGTCATACTCGTTGATATCGGCCAACGCCCGAGCGAGGGCGGCGGGACGGGCACTCGCCGGCGGCGTCGGCGCGACGTTGCCGTCGAATCGCACGATCGATCGAGGGTCGACGCCGACCCGCGCGGCGATGGCGTCGTTCGACGGCGGCCACTGGTAGGCGTCGAGCGCGGTGGGCTTGGTCATCGCCGAGCCGTTGCCTTGTGCAAGGGCATGCCCTCGAGTTCGGCGAGCGCTTCGATCGTGGGCGCCAGACGCTCGAGGCCCTCCTTGGTGACGCGCTGGACGGTGACCGTCTTCATGAACGTCTCGAGTCCGAGACCGCCCGTCGACTTCGACCAGCCGCCCGTCGGGAGCACGTGGTTGCCGCCGGTCGCGTAATCGCCCGCGGGTACCGGTGAGTAGGGACCGACGAACACTGCCCCGGCATTGCGGATCCGTCCCGCCAACGACTCGGCCCGTTCGCCGAGCAACGCCACGTGCTCGGCGGCGTACCCCTCCACTTCGGCGAGGGCCGCTTCGAGGTCGTCACCGACGCGAACGATAAAAGCACGCGAATCAGGCCCGTGCTCCATCTGGGCGGCGAGCTCCTGTTGGATCAGTGCCTCGTCGACACCGTCATCGGCGACGACGACGATCTCGCTGGGCCCCGCGGGCAGATCAATGGCGACGTCGCGGCTCACCAAGAGCTTCGCCGTGTTGACCGCACCCCCGCCGGGGCCGACGATCTTGTCGACCGGTGCGATCGACTCCGTGCCGTAGGCCATCGCGGCGATGGCTTGCGCGCCACCAACGGCCCACACTTCCTCGATGCCGAGCAACGCCGCCGCGGCGGCGACCGCCGCCGAGCCGCTCGGTGGCGTGCAGACGACGATGCGTTCGACGCCCGCCTCTTGTGCGACGACCGCGGTCATGATGAGTGACGACACCAGACCCTTGGGCACGTAGATCCCCACGGACCGTAGCGGCGTCCAACGTCGCTCGAGGGTCACGCCCGGCGAGACTTCCATGAACAGATCAGTGGGACGTTGTGCCGCGTGCCAGGTGCGAACCGATTCGGCCACGGCCAACACGGCGGCCGTGGGAATGTCGCCGTAGGGAACCGCGCGCTGCGGCACCGACGAGGTGGTGCCGTCGAAGCGGCGCGACCATTCGACGAGCGCGGTGTCGCCGCGCTCTCGCACGTCGTTCACGATGTCCTCAATCGAGACGGGCTTCTCGGTCTCTATCGGTCGACTCATCGCACCATCCGTTCTATGGGCAGCGTGAGAATGGAACTCGCGCCACAGGCTTCCAGTTTCGGCAGCAGCGACCAGATGTCCGCCGCCGGCACGAGGGCGTGCACCGCGACGACGCCCGGCGTCACTAGGTCAATGACCGTCGGAGAACCCTTCGTCGGCAGCACCGCGGTCACCTCGGCCAAGCGATCCTTCGCCACGTTCAACAGGAGATACCTATTGGCTCGGGCGTTGATGACCGAACCGAGCACCATCGTGAGCGTGCGCCGTGCTTCGTGGTCGATCGAACCCTGACGTCCCACCAGGACCGCTTCGGAGTCGAACAACGTGCCAATTGAACGAAGTCCGTTCGTACGAAGCGTGCTGCCCGTCGAGACGAGGTCGATGATGGCGTCGGCGAGCCCGAGCCGCGGTGAGATCTCCACCGAACCCGCGACCTGCACGATCTCGGCGCTGATGCCGCGTTTACCCAGGATCTTGGCCGCCGTGCGAGGGTGCGACGTCGCGATGCGGCGACCCTCGAGGTCCTCGACCCGTGTCGCACTGTCTTCCATCGACACCGCCGCCTGCAGTGAGCACTTGCCGAATCCGAGCCGCAGAAGGACCTCGACCTCGGAGTCACGTTCGTAGATCAGATCGAGACCGGTGATCCCGCAGTCGACGACGCCGTCTTGGACGTACTCGGGCACGTCGTCGGCGCGCACGAAGAGCAGGTCGATATCGGCGTTGCGACAGTGCGCCTGAAGGACCCGTTCGCCAGGCTCTTGGGGATCGACGCCGCTCGCTTCGAGCAGCGACCACGAAGGTTCGCGCAGTCGACCCTTGGAGGGCAGCGCCAGGGAAAGACGACGGTTCACTTCCGGCCTCGCTTCAGCACCGCTCCGTAACCGCCCTCGCCGTAGCGAAGCCAGTGCGCAACGCGGGTCACGGTGGCGGTCGACGCACCGGTACGGCGCGAAATCTCCTGATAGGGCACGGCCGTGTCGACGAGTCGAGCGACCTGAAGTCGCTGGCCCATTGCGTCAAGCTCGTTCGACGTACAGAGGTCGCGCAGGAAGGCGGCAACCTGGTTGGGTTGTCGAAGTCGCACGAACGCGGCGACGAGCTCGTCGAAACGAGTCGCCGTCTCCGGGCTGTTCTCGGCGGGAACGATGCGGCCACTGGTCATGCGAATATGGTAGCATGCTACAACGCTACTATGCAAGTGATCCCCGCCATCGACCTTCTCGGCGACTACGCCGTACGCCTCGAACGCGGTGACTACGACCGCGTTCTCTTTCGTCAACCTATCGAGGAGTTCATGGCCCGCATCGTGGCGACCGCTCCCGATCTCATACACATCGTCGACCTCGAGGGCGCTCGATCAGGTGAACTTCGATACTCAGTCGTACGCCGATGCGTCGAGGTCGCCGATGGCATTGACCTGCAAGTCTCTGGAGGCATCCGCTCGATCGAACGCGCGCACGCCGCGCTTCGCGCCGGCGCGACCAGAGTCATCATGGGAACCGCGGTGTGGAGTGAACCCTTCGCGCTCTCGACGGTGGTGAGGGCCCTGGGTGAACAGCTGGTCGTCGCCCTCGACGTGCGCGACGATCAGGTCGAGGTCCGCGGTTGGTTGGCGTCGACTGGGTTGCGTGTCGACGAAGCTCTCGAGCGTTGCGTTGACGCGGGAGTCGTTCGACTGCACGTCACCGCTATCGATCGTGACGGCACGATGAGCGGACCGGATATCGCGCTCTACGAGCGCGTCTGCTCAAGCGGAATCGCGGTGGTCGCCGCGGGCGGCGTACGCAACGATCTCGACGTCGCGGCGCTCGAGGCCGTCGGCTGCGAAGCTGCCGTCATGGGACTGGGATACCTGGAGCGTCTCGGACTTGATCTTGACGCCGAATGAGTCGCTCATCGATCGGTGCACCCCAAGCAACCCGATCCATCACGACACCGAACGTCGCGCGACATCGTTCTCTGCGCGAACGGCGTGCGCCGATCTCGAGTCCGACGCGTCGACTCGCCTAGCTTTACCGAAGAAATTTCAATCCTGAAGGGGCGGATCTTCTAGATATTTTGGGCCATTTGCGCACTATGACGTTGTGACTTTCGTCTCTAGAGCACCTTTGTCCGCCGCTGGCACACTGGATGTAACGCCATTGAAAGGAATAATAATTATGCGGCGCAGGACATTGGATTATTTACTCACGTGGGTCGGTGCGCTCCTCACAGTCGCGTTGCTGGGCGCGGGTGGACTCTTGTCCTGGGGCTACAGTTTTGCGACCTCGACGGTCCACACCCAGATGGCCGCTCAGAAGATCTACTTCCCAGCGAAGGGCTCTGCTGAGATCGCGAATCCACTCATCAAGCCATTCCTCACCCCGTACGCCGGACAGGAACTCCTTACCGGGCAAGAGGCTGAGGTCTACGCCGACCACTTCATTGCGGTGCACCTCGGTGAGATTGGTGGAGGGCTCACCTACTCCGAGCTGAGTGCGAAGGCTATCGCGGATCCGTCCAACAAGACCCTCGCCTCTCAGGTCCAGTCCATGTTCCAAGGCACAATGCTGCGCAGCACGCTGCTGACGGCCTACGCGTTCTCGGTCTTTGCCATCATCGCCCTTTGGTCGATGATCGCGTGCTTCCTCCTCGGAATCTTGATGTTGATCCTCACGCTCTTGGGCCTTCGCCACTACAAGGTTGTCGATCCCGAAGTGGAAATTCTCTCCTAGACAGAAGATCCCCCCTCTGGCTCTCGCTGGGGGGGGACTCCTGCTTTGTGGTCCACTTCTTCTGACACGCCTCTTTCAGTGAGCGCAGGGTCTAACCTCACCATCGAGCAATGACCAAATAATGAAATGGTGCCCCCGTGAAGGAACGTGACTCATTCCAAAGCCAACTCGAAGTACTGCCGAGTCACGTCGCGAGGGTCGGCGACATCAGCGTTCGCCGCGCACTGCCGCAACGAACGCACCGCACGATTGGCGCCTGGTGCTTCGCCGACCACATGGGCCCAGCCGACGTCACTGAAGAGCGCGGTCTCGACATCGGACCGCACCCGCACTGCGGACTGCAGACCGTGACGTGGCTCATTGACGGACAGGCGCTGCACCGCGACAGTCTCGGTTCGGAGCAGGTCATCGTGCCCGGCCAACTCAATCTGATGACGGCGGGGCACGGCGTGGCTCACGCCGAGGAGGCAACCGGCCACTACCGCGGAACATTGCAGGGCATCCAGCTCTGGATTGCTCTTCCCGAATCAACTCGCAGCGCACCACCGGCCTTCGAACATCACGCCACGCTCCTGAGCGATGAGTTTGATCGAACGGTAGCGACCGTACTCGTCGGCGATTTCAATGGCGTCGTGAGCCCGGCTCGACATGACACTCCCCTCGTCGGTGTCGATCTTGAGGTTCGTGGTCCATCTCGTCTTCCACTGCAGCGAGATTTCGAGTACGCGATGATCGTCCTCGAAGGCGATTTATCAGTCAACGGTGTGCGACTCGAGCCGGGCAAACTCGGCTACCTCGCCCAAGGGCTCGACGAGATTGACGTGAGTCCTCGTGAGGCAGCTCGAGCCATCCTGCTTGGTGGAGAGCCATTTGAAGAAACCGTCTTGATGTGGTGGAACTTCGTCGCAAGAACGCGCGAAGAGGTCAATGACGCGTACGAATCATGGCGCAGCAACGACGATCGATTCGGCACCGTGGCCAGCTCGCTCCAACGAATTGACACTCCCGCTCCCTACTGGCAGAGGACATAAATCAAAGGACCCGGCACCGGGAGATGGCAACAATGTCATCAGTCAGTTCGACGACGGGTCATCTGCGACGGACCACATCCGCGCGAACGCACAAATCTGCGCAGCGTGGTCTCCTTACCGGTAGGGCGCGTGACCACGACTTCTCTTCACTACTACTATCGCCTTGGTGCACGACGAAGAGCTGTGGGCAAGATTCTTGGGCGGCGACCAGTCGGCGTTCGCGCGATCGTGCAGCGCTACCACGCACTCGTCGTGCGAGTCGCTCGCAACTACGTCAACTCCGACGCGACCGCGCAGGATGTGGCCCAGGACACCTGGATCGCCGTGCTACGTGGCGCCGAGCGATTCGAGGGCCGCTCGACGTTCAAGACGTGGTTGCTGCGCATTACCGTCAATCTCGCGAAGAAGACCGGTACGCGAGAACACCGCGTCGTCAACGTCGATCCCGTCAATCCCGTGTCGCGCACACGCTTTGACAGCGTCGGCATGTGGAACGAAGCGCCCCAACCGTTCACGGAGTTGGTGGAGGGACGTCTCGCCCGCGCTGACGTGGTCAACGCCGTTCACCGGGCCATACGAGAATTGCCTGAGCTCCAGCAAGCAGTCGTAACACTTCGCGACGTGGAGGGACTGTCTACTAGTGACGTTGCGGAGCTTCTCGAGTTGTCCGACGCGAACGTCCGGGTGCTGTTGCATCGGGGCCGGGCCAGAATTCGCGAGGTTTTGGAAATGACGATGAATCGAGGACAGCCATGGCACTAACGAAGGACATCACGTGCCTCGACGCCGTCGCGCTCGTCAGCGACTACCTCGAAGGAGCGCTCGGTCGACGCGAGCGACGACGCCTCGAGCGACACCTTGCCCACTGTGAGGCCTGTTCGGCGTACCTGGAGCAGATGCGTGCGACGATCGCCGCCACGGGCTCGGTCGGACCGGACGATCTCTCGCCCGAGACGTTAGAGGGGATCGTCGAACTCTTCGAGCGCTACCGAGGCGATGGCGACTGACCCGACATGTTGATCCGCGTTCTGGTGAGCGCAGAGTACGCGCCGCGCCTAGATGCGCTCGGGAACCATCTCGATCGCGCCGCAAGGGCATTCCTTCACGCAGATGCCGCATCCCTTACAGAAGTCGTAGTCAAATTCGTAGCGCTGCATCGGACCGAGTTTGATGACCGCGTTGTCCGGACACACGCCAAAGCAGTTGTCGCACTCGAAGCAGTTCCCGCACGAGAGGCAGCGCCGGGCTTCGAAGAGGGCGTTGCGTTCGTTCAGTCCCCCGACGACCTCTTCAAAGTTGGTCTGGCGACGGACCCGCTCGAGTTCCGGGCGCGTCGTTCGGGCGGCGTCGGAGTAGTACCAGGTGTTGAGACGATCAAAGGTCGCGAGTTCGTGGCGCTCGGTTGGCGCACTGACACGTCCGAAGACGTAATCGTCGATGCCGCGCGCGGCGCGCTTTCCGTGGCCCATCGCGACGGTCGCGGTGCGATCGGCCGGCACGGCGTCGCCACCCGCGAACACGCCACGCTGACCCGTCATCATCGTCGCGACGACCTCGACGACGCCGTCGGCGACGACGACGTCCGAAGCCTTGGCCAACAGTGAGAGGTCGGTGTCCTGACCCAGCGCCAACAGCAGGGCGTCGGCGCCCAGCTCCTCGAACTCCCCGGTCGGCTCGGGAAAGCCCTCCGCGTTCAGTCGCATCTTTTCGAGCACGAGGTGGTCGCCCTCGAACCGGTCGACGGTCGAGAGCCAGCGCATCGTCACGCCTTCACCGAGTGCCTGCTCGAGCTCTTCGCCGTGGGCCGGCATGTGGTCTTGGTTGCGGCGATAGACAATGACGGCGTCCGTCGCGCCGAGACGGCGCGCGGTGCGCGCCGCGTCGAGTGCGGTGTCACCACCGCCGTAGACGACGACACGACGACCGAGCATCGGTGCGTCGTCGTCGGCGACCTGGTGGAGAAACGAGACGGCGTCGATAACGCGGGCCGAATCACCCGCGGGGATCGACACGCGTCGACCCAGTTGGGCACCGACCGCTAGGAAGACGGCGTCGAAGCCACCTTCGTCGCGCTCTCGTTCGATGTCACTCACGTTGTGATTGAGCTCAACCTCAACGCCCATCGCGACGATGCGGGCGATCTCGGCGTCGAGTACGGAACGTGGGAGTCGATAGGCGGGGATCCCGTAGCGCATCATGCCGCCGAGTTGGGCCGCTGAGTCAACGAGACGAACCTGGTGACCGAGACGACGCAGGTGATAGGTGGCGCTCAGTCCGCCCGGGCCGGCGCCGACGACCAGCACGCGCTTCGCGGTGTCGGGGCCCGGCGGAGCCAACTGCCAGCCACGTTCGATCGCCAGGTCACCGAGAAAGCGCTCAACGGCGTTGATGCCGACGGCCTCGTCGACCTGGGCGCGGTTGCACGCCGTCTCGCACGGGTGAAAGCAGATGCGCCCCATCACGGCGGGAAGGGGATTCTCCTCGACCAACTTGCGCCACGCAGCCTCGTAGTTTCCTGCCTCGGCCTCGTAGAGCCAACCTTGGATGTTCTCCCCCGCGGGGCAGGCGTCGTTGCACGGCGGCAATCGATCGACGTAGACCGGTCGTTCGACGCGCCACGAGCCCGTGTGGTTGGCCCGGCTCGAGCCGACGTCGAGGGTGATCGCGAAGGGCGTCTCCATCAGCCGTGCACCTCGAACAGTCGGTCGGCGTCGTCCTCGTCCGAACAGAGTCCGTAACGCTCAATGTTGGCGTCGGCGATCGCCTGGATGTGCTCGATGATGTCGGTTCGCGGCGCCTTGCCGAAGAGGTGCGCGTAGCGGCGCTGGAGCTTCAGATACTCCTCGACCCGCGTGCGGTGGCGAATCGGCGACACGTTGGTCACCTTTCCGTTTTCGGCCTCGAACACCGGGAAGATACCGGTCTCCTTGGCGAGCCGGGCGACGTGGATGGTCTCGTCGGACGCCGAGCCCCAACCGAGTGGACAGGGCACCAACACGTGCAGATAGCGCGCTCCGCGAATCTCCATGGCTCGTTCGACCTTTCGCTCGAGGTCGTGAAGGTCCGCGACCGTCGCGGTCGCGACGTAGGCAATGTCGTGGGCCATCGCGATGCGAGGCAGATCCTTGCCCTGGCCAAAGACGTTGCCCGGCTCGGGACCCACCGCGTCGGTGGTCGCCGTGCGCGCGCCCGGCGGCGTCGCCGCGGAGCGCTGAACGCCGGTGTTCATGTAACCCTCGTTGTCGTAACAGATGAAGAGCACGTCATCATTGCGTTCGAACATCCCCGACAGGCAGCCGAATCCGATGTCAACCGTACCCCCGTCGCCGGCCTGGGCGACGACGCGCACGTCGGTCTTGCCCTTCACCCTCATCGCCGCCGCGACACCCGTCGCGACCGCGGGGGCGTTGCCGAACAACGAGTGCAGCCACGCGATGCGCCACGACGTCTCGGGGTACGGGGTCGAGAAGACTTCGAGACATCCGGTCGCGTTCACCGCCACCAAGCGACCCTTGGTCGCGCGCATCGCCGCGTCGAGCGCGTAGCGCGCACCGAGCGCCTCGCCACAGCCCTGACATGCGCGGTGCCCGGAGTCGATGGAGTTGGTCCGGTCGGCGTTCGACTGCACCGTGCGCTCGTCGTCGTCGAGGAGGCGATTGCCCACGGCGAAGCTGCCGACTTGGTAGAAGCGGACCGGCTGACGCGTCATGATGTTCCCTTCGCCGCGACGGAAGCCTTGCCACCGAGGTCGCGCAACATGTTTTCGGCTGACGGCCCCGAACGTCGCGTCATCGCCATGCGGGTGCGCTCGCGTTCGACCGCCTCGTAGTCGAGATCGAGGAAGGTGAGATCATCGAGTTCGCCCCGGACGGCTCGAGTGAAGAGGTCTTCGAGTGAGCGACGAGTTATCGCGCGTCCACCGAGTCCGGCGACGACGCTGCGAAGCGAGCAGGCAGTTCCCTGCAGCGCCATGGCGACGTCCGTCGCGAGCACGCCCCCGAATCCGATGCTGAAGGCCTTCTCCACGACGACAACCTGGCGGGCGCCTTCGAGCGCCGCGCGCACCGCGGCGTTCGGGAACGGTCGAAACGACGTGATGCCGACGACGCCGACGCGGTCGCCCGCCTCACGGCGAAGGTCGACGGCGTCCTTGATCGTTCCGAGCACCGATCCGAGGGCGACCACGATGGTCTCGGCGTCCTCGCAGCGGTACGAACGAACGAGTCCGCCACTGTCACGTCCGGTGAGCGCCTCGAACTCCGAAGCGATCGCCGGGATCCGGTCGAGCGCGTCGAGTTGGCGCAGGTGCGCGAGGTAGCGGACCTCCTCGAAGGCCTCCGGGCCGACCATCGCACCGATGGAGACCGGGTCGTCCGGGTCCAGCACCTGACGCGGTTCGTAGGGCGGAAGGAAGCGGTCGACGATCGACTGATCGAGTACGTCCACGCCCTCGACCGCGTGGGTGAGGATGAATCCGTCCATGCACACCATCACCGGCACCGAAAGCTCCTCGGCCAGGCGGAAGGCCTGCACGTGGAGATCCGCGGCCTCCTGATTGGTCTCGGCGAAGAGTTGGATCCAGCCCGAATCGCGCGCCGCCATGGCGTCGCTGTGGTCGTTCCAGATGTTGATCGGTGCCCCGATGGCCCGGTTCGCCAAGGTCATCACGATCGGCAGTCCCAGCCCCGCCGCGTTGTAGACGGCTTCGATCATGAACAGGAGGCCCTGGCTGGCCGTCGCGGTGTAGGCCCGTGCGCCCGCCGCCGACGCACCGATCGAGACCGACATCGCCGCGAATTCCGATTCGACGTTGATGAACTCACAGGGCGCGAGCGTGCCGGATTTCACCATCACGCCAATCGCCTCGATGATATGGGTCTGGGGAGAGATCGGGTAGGCGCAGACGACTTCGGGGCGACAGAGCGCCACCGTCTCGGCCACGGCGCGAGAACCCTCAATCTGGCGAAGCATGGGCCATCTCCTCGGTTGAGAGCGTGACGAAGTCGAACGACGCCTTGACGGCCGCAGCGTTGCGTTCGCCCACGACGCCGGCGAAACGTTCTCGTACCGCCGCGTCGATCGCGTCGAGGGTGACCTCACCGGTCAACGCGGCGAACCCGCCGAGCAGCGCGGCGTTCGGCAGCGGGCGTCCGACGTGTTCGAGGGCGATCTCCGTCGCCGGGCAGTTGCGCAATCGCTCGGGTCGAAAGTTACTGAAGAGCGACTCGAGTCCCAACTCGTTGAAACTCTGCGACGTGTTGATGAGGACGTAGCCGTCGGGCGTCAGACCCGCAAACAGGTCGACCTGGTGCAGCAGCGTGACGTCCTGGATGATGATCGCGTCGGGTTCCATCACCGGCTCGCGGGTGCGGATGGGACGGTCGTCGATCCGACAGTAGGAGACCACCGGTGCACCCATTCGCTCCGAGCCGAAACTGGGAAAGGCCTGCGCGTGACGACCTTCGGAAAATGCCGCCACCGAGAGCATCTCCGCCGCGGTCACCACACCCTGACCACCCCGCCCGTGGATGCGAACCTGGAACATCGGCCTAACGCCTCGTTCCGACGAAGCACGGCACGGAACTGGCGCCGCCGGTCGCGTCCGAGGTGAACCCGGCGTGGCAACTCATTGGCGAGCACGGAACGTGCGGCATCGTCATAAATCGACCGTACCGCGCTAAGGAAGCGGAGGGTTAAGGCCTTTCGTCACGAAAATGGCGCTTTGAGGTCGCCATCAGGTCGGACCACATTTCTCGTCCGAGGGCCGGAGGGCTGGAATCGACGGACCACGACCGTCGTAGACCATGCGCGCGACGAGCGGCAATTGGTTCCCGAAGGCGTCGAGTCCGCTCTTGGGCGCGGCCCCTTCGAGCGTGACCTTGAAGAATTGCACCGAGGTCCGCGCGACTTCGCCAAAGGCGGGTATGTCGACGCCGTCAAAAGGCGGCAGATGGTGCGCCGTCAGCAACTCGAGGAACCACTTGTTCGACTGGTGCAGGTCGCGATAGAGCTTGACGGCGTTGAACGCGCGGTTGCACTGATCCTGCGCGCTTTGCACGAGGAGGAGCGCCGGATCCGGCGCGAGGGGCGTGTAGGGGTCGACGCCGTTCTCGCCACCCGACATCACCATGTCCGCCTTGTAGTTAACGCTCGCGCGCATTGATTGGTAGGTCTCGTGCTGGGGGTCGTTACCTCGCGCGTAGCCGAGCATCGCGACCGCGGTTCCGCCGTCGGAGTGGCCGGCCAGACCCACTTGCGCCGGATTCACGAGTCCTGACACGACCGGGCACACCGAGGACGGCGTTGCCGACGCGTTCACGATCTGCTTGGTCACGAAGACGAGGTCGGCCGGCTCGTTCCAGAGGTCGTTCTCGGTGTTGACGCCGTGCTGTCTCGTCACCTCGAACGCGTTCTCGTCGGGAAAGAATGGCGCCGCGACGACGAAGCCCGCTCTTACCCACGCGTCGAGCAGCGGCGCGTAGGTGTCGGGCGTCACGTCATAACCGTGCGCGAACACGATCATGGGAAAGCCTCCCGACTGTTGGGCCGGTGCGGCGCCCGGGCTCTCGTCCGTGCCGTTCGGTGGTTGCAGCGTCGGATAACGGATCTCCGTGACGAGCGTTCGTTGCTTGGACAGCACCGACACGGGGTTCGTCGCGTAGTTGAGGACCTCGCGCGTCGGGTCCACGAACGTGCACCGTGCGATCCCGACCGAGAACGTCGGCGCAACGGCTGCCGACCTCGGTGGCGCCGCGTTCGCTGAACTGACGGCGAGCAGTGAGGCGACGATCAGCGTCGCACCGGTCACGGCGCTGACCAGCGTGCGTCCGCCACGGCGACGTCGGGGCGGAGTCGCGAGTTTGTTCGTCATCGGGGAAGAAGGAATTTGGGGCGTGAACCAGAGTAGTCACCACGCCACGCCTTTCGTCGCCACCCCAGCCCAATACCAGCGCAAGAATGTCCGTACCGACGTCGGCGACGCTCCCCCATCCGATTCTCGTGCGCGTTCCCCGCACGTACGTCTACCGTGGTTGGAAACCGCATCTAGAGCAAGGAGACACCATGACCACACTGGTAAACCGGCCGAACACCGCACTCATCGTTATCGACGTGCAGAACGGCGTCGTCGCGGGAGCGTACGAGCGCGACACGGTGGTCGCGAACATCAACAGCCTCGTCGAGAAGGCTCGGAGCGAGGACGTCCCGGTCGTCTGGGTCCAGCACTCGAGTGAAGATCTCGAGAGGGGCAGCGACAAGTGGCGGATCGTTCCCGAACTGTCGCCGAGTGCGGCCGAACCCCTCGTCGAGAAGAACTACGGTGACTCCTTCGAGGACACGACCCTCGACGCCGTGCTCAAGGACCTCGGCGTCGGTCAGCTCTTCGTCGTCGGCGCTCAGACCGACGCCTGCATTCGCTCCACACTCCACGGCGCGTTGGTGAGGGGTTACGACACGAAACTGGTGAGTGACGCCCACACGACCGAGGACCTGAGTGAATGGGGTGCCCCACCGCCGGACCAGGTGATCGCTCACACGAACCTGTACTGGTCCTGGCAAGAGGCGCCCGGTCGAACGGCGGGCACGGTCGAGACGAAGGACGTCAAGTTCGTTGCGGCGTCCTGAGCCCACGTCGACGCGAACAGTCGGCTACATCGCTCGACCGCATTCACCTCGTTGCCCCGGAAGAGAGTCCGTCATCTCGACCTATATATAGGGTGTGAGGTCGAACCGTCCAACCTGGAAGTGACTCAGGCAGTGAGCAGTGCGGGCAGGACTTCAGAGATATCACCACGCACGCAGAGCGCGCTCCGATCAAAACTCGTCGGCGCCCCGTTCACGATGACGAGACGAACGCCATAGTCCAGAGCCAACGGGACGAGCCGGGCGACGGGGTTGACCGTGAGCGTCGAGCCGACGCAGAGTAGGAGGTCGCACTCGCGCGCCGCACGCTTGGCCCGGTGCAGCTCGAGCGGGTCCGGCCGCTCGCCGAATCGCACGATCGTCGTGGCGAGCACACCGGCGCACGAGTGGCTCTCCACGACCTCCTCACAACTCGGGTCGGCGTCGCCCGCGGCGACCCGACGGAGCACGCCTTCGGTCGATTGGCGCGCGCCACAAGAGAGACAGCGTACGGCGCGCACGTGACCGTGGATCTCGACGAGGCGTTCGGGTGAGGTTCCGGCCGCCAGGTGCAGGCCGTCGATGTTCTGGGTCACGAGCAGGCTGAGTCGGCCGGTACTCTCGAAGCGCGCGAGGCTGTGGTGGGCGGCGTTGGGTTGTGGTGGATGTTCGGCGCGCGCCATCAGTCGACGCCACGACGCCTCGCGGACCTCACGGTCGCGCGCGTACACGTCGGCGTGCGAGGCGCGCTCGGCGGCTGGATCGCGCGTCCACACCCCGTTGGGTCCGCGGTAGTCGGGGATGCCACTGGCGGTAGAGACGCCGGCGCCCGTCAGCACCGTGACCCGCGAGGCGCTCGACAGTGTCGCCCGTGCAGTCCCTAGTTCGGCGGTGGCCACGACACCAATTGTGCTACGCGGGACCAAGTAGGTCGAACATCGCAGAATTACCGCCTAGATCCGCGAGGTGGTGCTCTGGTCCGTCACGCCCACGTCTCTTTGTTCAAAATGCCGTCGACGGCATCTCGAAAGCGGCCCCACTGTTCAATGAACGGCTTCAGTGCGCGATTGCCCGTCGGCGTGATGCGGTAGTAGCGGCGCGGGGGACCCTCGAGGGAATCCCGCCAGTAGGTATCAACGAGTCCGTCGTTGCGCAGTCGCGTCAGGAGTGGATAGACCGTACCTTCACTCGTGACGAGTCCGTCGGCTGAGGCGAGCTCGCGGGTGAGCTCGAAGCCGTAGCGATCTCCCGATTGCAGCAGAGCCAGGACGCAGTACTCAATCGAACCCCGGCGCATCTGCGCGAGCAACTTGTCCGTTCCGCCCACTACCATGCTCTACATGGTACTGGAACGGTCCACGATCGCCAGGACATAACCGTCCCCGGCACTGTCGCAATGCGCGAGTGGACTCGCCAGTGGACACCGCGCCCGGGGTCGGGTGCTCTACTCCCAGGAACGCGCTCCATGTTAAAACCTAGGCTTCGTCCATGGCCACCGCGCGTACGCCCTCGCTCTCCAACCTCTCCCTCTCGTGTTCGAACTGGCTCAACGGCGATGGACCGCGACCGGTCGCGTCGCTACTCGCGACCATCGCCGAGAACACCGAACCCGACCGCTACGGCGACGGTGGTGTCGTCACCGAGCTCGAGCACGAAGTCGCCAGGCTCCTCGCCAAGCCGGTCGCCCTGTTCTTCCCGACGGGAACCATGGCACAGCAGACGACGTTGCGCGTGCTCGCCGATCGAACCACAAGCCGCAATATTGCGTTTCATCCGATGTGTCACCTCGTACAGCACGAGGAGGGAGCCTTCGAACGATTGCATGGTCTACACGCGGTGCCGGTCGGATCGCACTTCGATCCGATGACGGTGAAGGACCTGGCGAATGTGCGAGATCCATTGGCCGCGTTGCTTATCGAGTTGCCCCAGCGCGATCTCGGCGGTGTGCTTCCCACGTGGTCCGAACTGGAGGCGCAAGTGGCCTGGGCGCGCGAGCGCGGTGCGTTCGTGCACCTGGACGGTGCGCGCCTCTGGGAGGCCGCCCCCTTCTACGCCCGAAGTGCCAAGAAGTCACCGGCCGACATCGCCGGCCTCTTTGACACGGTGTACGTCTCCTTCTACAAGGGATTGGGCGGGCTCGCCGGATGTTGCGTGGCCGGAGAAACGGACGTCATCGAAGAGCTCTCACAGTGGCGCATTCGACACGGCGGGCGCATGTTCATGATGTGGCCCTACGCCGCGTCGGCACTCAGTGTGCTTCGCTCGCGGCCCCAGGACATGCCCGGCTACTGGCGACGAGCCCAGGCAATTGCCCGGGGACTGCGCGGCGTCCCCGACGTGGAGGTGTTGCCCGAACCGGTCCGTAGCCCGATGATGCACCTTCGTCTTTCGGTCGACATCAAGAGCTTTGAGCACAACGTCCGCCGCCTGGCTCGAGAGCACGACCTCTGGACCTTCGCTAGCCCGTTCGTCTCCGAGGGACCGCGGCTGCAACGCCTCGAATTTCAGGTCGGACGAGCCACCATGCGCCTGAGCGTCGACGAAGCGGTAGGGGCCATCGCCAACTTGGCGAAGGATCGATAGCAACCAGATACGGGACCGCCCGTTACGGTTGACGTCGCGTTGCGAGGCGAAAGAACCGGAGTGAGGTGGCGTTGTCAAACTCGCCAATGCCTTCTCACCTGATGGCAATCGGTGCACACCCTTAGAGAAGACCTGACTACGCACCCCCGGCAATGTGGCCTGTTCGCGGAGTTTCTGGACCGAATTTGGCGGCGTCATAACGGCGGGGTGGCGTCACTCTGTGACCTGCTGTCGTCGAGGGCCCGACGTCAGCGATCTGCGAATACTCATCGGCGACTTCGAGGCGGAGGCTGCGCCGAAACCAACTGTTGCGTGTCCCGCGACCTACACTCATCGAGTGTCTCCGTACTCTGATCAGGTAAGCAGCGCCAGCCCATCAAATCAACTGTCGCCCCATCTGCTCTCAGGCGAGTTGCTCTTGTGGAGTGGTCGCCCGGATCCGTCGGTTCGTTTTACGCCAAGCGACGCGTATCTGACCCCTTCAGCATCATGTGGGCGGGTTTTGCGGTCTTTTGGGAGTCCGCCGTCTTGGGTAGTGGCGCTCCGTTCTTCTTTCGTCTTTGGGGGATACCCTTTGTCGCATTCGGTCTCTACATGGTCTTCGGACGATTCATATTCAAGCGGCGTCAGAAGTTGCGGACGGCGTATGGAATCACGAAGCAGCGGGCGCTCATCGCAATCGGGAGCTCATCATTTTCCGACACGCCGCTTTCGTCGTCGCCCACGGCAGTGCGCAATAGCCGAGACGGGAGTCACGTCTCGATCACGTTTGGTCAGGTGGGCGGTGGGCAAATGGCTGGCATTTACGGGAACACCGGAATGGAGTTCTTCACTAGAGGAAGGACGCCGGCCTTTGGCTTCTTCGACGTGGCCAATCCGAAGGACCCGCTCACTGCTCTGGATCAAGCCCAGATGTCCCATTGACGATGGCGGTTGCGGCTGGTTCAGCGTGACGGCGGATTTTGCGACGCCATCCGTAGGGTGAGGGAGTTCGAAAGAGCGGAACGGCTTGGCATGGTGTCGGAGGCCCGACGCAACATTTCGGGAATGCAACCCTTCAGTGGCGATTACGCGGTGAAACCTGCTTTGTTCAAGAGACAGGTCTCAGCAGAGTCTGATTGTCGACCAAACTCGATTGGTGCCCAGCCACGCTGGGTCGTTCAGAGTTACGGCTCAACGTCGCCCGGACTCACATTCTTCGAAAGACTCTCGCTGGCAACAGGTTTCGCCAACTTGCCGATTGCACTTGTCTCTCGTGTCAGAAAGGCCCCCATCTCTTGAATCGTGCTCATCAGCGGTCCGGGGAACACTACCGTCGTGTTCTTGTCGACGCCTATCTCGATCAGAGTCTGCAAGTTGCGCAGCTGAAGAGCAAGCGGGTGCTCCATCATGATGTCCGATGCTTCCCCCAGCGCGGTAGCCGCCAGCGACTCTCCTTCGGCAGCGATGATCTTGGCCCGCTTCTCACGTTCTGCCTCTGCTTGGCGCGCCATCGCTCGTTTCATGGTGTCTGGCAATTGGATGTCTTTCAGTTCGACCAGCGTCACGAGCACACCCCAGTCAGCGGTTTGGATATCAAGGATCTCTCTGATATCGACGTTTATGCGATCAGTTTCGGCGAGCATCTCATCGAGAGTGTGTTGTCCGACGACTTTACGAAGCGTTGTTTGTGCGATTTGATTGATTGCCTCTTGGACATTCTCGATGGCGATGACCGACTTCGTCGCGTCGACGACGCGATAATACGAAACGGCCGAAACGTCAACGCTCACGTTGTCACGCGTAATAATCCCCTGGGACTGTATCGGCATCGTCACAATACGAAACGAAACCTTGCGAATTACGTTGATGACCGGCAAGATGAAGACAAGACCTGGTTCCTTCTCCCCAACGACCTTTCCGAAGTGGAATACCACCCCCTTCTCATACTGGTGGACCACATGCAAGGTCACGGCTAAGAAGACAATCACAACAACAACAACCAAGATGACAGTGGCCAACGACGTCATACGGACTCTCCTTTGAAACCCTCACGTATTCGGTCAAGAAGGGTGTGGTCTTTGCGCAACCGCGTTTCACGGTTCTCGAGACGAGCCAGCTTCCGCATCCCGGATTGAATGCTCATCATCCAGCTCGTTCAAGATGGCTCCGTACAATGCAGTACTCAACCTTTTAGTTGTCACGTTAGCCACTTCATCGAGACCAGACACCGGAGACATCTGGAACCGACTGATTGCACAGTGTCGTTTCACCTGACTGGGGGCAAAGACCGACAATTATTCCGAAGGAACATCTGAACTGCTTCCCCACATATTGCACGGTCTTGTGGCCGAGAGAATTACGTGGAGCCAGAAAACTTGATTGAGGTGGTGACAGAGGGCCGACTTCAACAATCGACTGGCGGATCGGAAGGTGGCTCAGCCGATTCAATGATTACGTTCGACTGACCTTCAACTCACGGCCCGTCTGCAGCTGCTGTTGAAAGCTACGTCTACGCCGTGACTCATTGGCAGCTGCTTCACTTGTGGGCCGCGAAAAGCCACGCTGCGAGCCCGAATCCTAAAAGCGCCACTGACACACGAAGGATGGCGCCTGGTATCCGACGTGTCAGTGATGGGCCAACAAAACTACCAACGAGCAATCCAATCGCCATTGCTGCAGCCGCCTTCCAGTGAACCGGTCCAAATAGTACGAATCCGATGGCAGCCACAACATCACCGATACCGAGGAGCATGTTCTTAAGTGCATTAGCTCTGGGTAGATCCTGATCCACCGTCAACAACATGAGTGCCAGGACCATGATCCCAGCACCGGAACCGAAGTAGCCGTTATAAACGGCGATTGCAAATAGTCCAACTGGAAGCAGACGGCGACCATTAGCGATGTGATTGCTCTCTCGCCATCTTGAAAGTTGCGGTTGCATGAGCAAGATAATTGCCGCCGCGGCCAGCAGAAATGGCACTAGCCAATCGAAGATTCGGCGGGGGGTAACGAGTAGCAATGTCATCCCAACTGCCCCGCCGAGCCCGGCAAGCAGCGCCCATCGCCGTAGCCACTGTCCTTGCCCCTGAAGTTCAGGACGAGAACCTAAGGCCGACCCAGGAAGACACGCGACGAAAGCAACAGCCATTGTCACGTTGGCGGGCAGTGGCGTAATGCCCACCGCTAAGAGCGCTGGGTATGCAATCAGCGACGTAATCCCGCCAGCTGAGCCGATAGCACCGGCGACTACTCCAGCACCAATGAGCAGGATGACTTCAGAAGTGGAGATCACGAGGTGATCAATCTTACCGAACACTCATTCAGGCGTCCCTGCGAAGCGCTGCTCTATCGGTCCAAGGGAAGCTGTTTGACAACATGGGGTGCGTTTCCTGATGCTCCTATTTTTGTCAAGTCGCTTGCCCGACGAGACAGAAGTGCAACCATGCACTGGTGATTGATGCCGAGAGCCAATTACGAGACAAGAAGAACGGAAATGAAGCCAACCTAGGCTTTGACGGTGATCTTGCTCGCCCGAAGTAGAACGGTTCTGCTCGCGTTGGCCTCTGGCGCTCTCCTGGCCGGGTGTACGTCGCAAGTTGCCGTAACCGTCTCGATGCCCGAACCAATTCGGCTCGGACCTGCGGGCAGTCAGTTCAAAGCATCTTTTCCACACACTCCGACCAAGATGACTTTCAAAGACTCTGGAGTTAAGCAGGCTCAGTACGGAGTCGGAGTCCAGACCGGTACGACCTACGTAAGTGGTGGAGATGGCCCACCCGAAGTGGATGTGTCGGTGGAATCGCTCACTAACTCCGTGCCACCCCGACGAGTCAATCCGTTTCTGCGGAGTTACTTGTCCACGTCTCATGGTGGTCGGATCATTAAGTGGTTTGGCCTACCAGCCGCTGAGGAATTTGTCCCTGGGTGTGACCCTTCTGGACAGTGCGTTGGAACTATAGGAAATCTAGCGGTACTTGACGGAACAACCGTTTACTTCGTCTTCACTCATCAGAACAGTCGGGCCGCAGCCCAGGACGAGATTCGCACGTTTCGGGTAGCCGGTTGACTTCCTAAGAGTCACACGGGACTTCTGTGCCCATTCACGTCGTAGGCCCGACGCGACGGGAATGCAACCTTGTATTGGCGACTTCGGCCCTTGTGATTCACTGAAGCACCCAGATCTAGGTCTATGGGCACTCCACCCGAATCCTTCGAAAGTAGTCTCCTGCCATGAACGCTCCGGGAAACTTGATCGCAGCGGGCCGTGACGCGGACATCTTCGAATATGACAAGGGAACTGTCCTGCGGCGCTCGCGTAATGGCCGCTCTCAGGTGCTCGAAGCTAGGGCCATGGCATTCGTCCGCTCCAAGGGTTACCCCGTCCCTGAAGTCATCGAAGTGAGCGATGACGGAATCGATTTGGTAATGGAGAGGATCGCGGGCCCGACGATGATTGAGGCGGCTTCAACGCAACCATGGAAACTAAGAGCTTTCGGCCGAGAATTGGCTGAGTTGCACGAGTCCCTCCATCTCCTGGCGGCCCCAGATTGGATGCCGACCGCTCCGTGTGGTCCTGGAGAACGCTTCCTCCATATGGACCTGCACCCGTTGAACATCATCCTTTCGAGCAAAGGTCCAGTCGTCATTGACTGGACTAATGCAGCGCGTGGAAATCCGATGGTCGACGTCGCTGCGACTTGGGTGTTACTGGCTTCCGCGAGTATCCCAGGTGGTCGTCTTCAGACAGCGATGGCAAAGGTTGGACGCGGAGTTCTCTTGAGAGCCTTTCTTGACCCGTTCCCGAAGATGGACCTCTCTTCAGTACTGAACAGCGTCGTGGAGTGGAAATGCAAGGACTCCAACATGACCGCAGCAGAGATCGTACGAATGCGCTCACTGGTCTGAGCAGGATTGCTCGCCACGAGGACAGACTTGCTGGTGTCGGAGGGCCAACGTCAACAATCTTCGATTCGCGAATTGGAGTGTTGACGTCATAAGCCGGCTGATGCTCACGAACTCTTCGGAAGGATTATCGAAAGAACCTAAGAAATTGGCGAATGAGAACGCCCGCAGCGATTGTAAGTGCGCCAAGCACAAGAGCGTTTGTCGAAGACGTGATTGCGGAAACGATGAATAGACCAGTTGCTACTGCATACAGAATCATCGTCACGAATGCGCGTCGACCGACCAGTCTCACACGACGGTCCTGGGAGCTTGTCCAACCACGTTTGAAGATCAAGTAATTGAAATGGGCGATGTAAAGAGCGCCAACAGCAAGTAAGGCCGCGAGAAGTTCCACGCCGCCAACCTAACTGAACAAGCAAAATTTGCATGATGACTACCGAAGACCGACGCCAACAATCTCCGACTTCAGAGTTCGACCCTTCGATCCCAAGACAGTTGGGTCTGCTGCGCGTAACCAGCTACGGATACGAGCTCGGCTCGCCCTTCATAGTTCACTGCGAACCGTTGGAGGAATGAGTGCCTTTGGTTTCCCGGCAAGCCAGATGGAAGCTGAGGCAACAAAAGAGAGGACGAACACTCCACATCCAAAACAGAAGATTGCGTAGAGAAGATCTCGAGGTACCCCACCAGACAAAACCTTCGTCTCATGCAAGGTCACGCTTGCTAACGCGACAAAATCGAAGAACACGGCCATGGGAACTCGTGTTGAGGCGATTCGACTCGTCCAGCCATTGATCTGCTCGACTTGGTTATTTCCAGTAGTGAATCGCGCGGACACCTTCCGCTACCAGGTCCGCACAGCTAATCCGGAAAGGCGACAGAAAAGGCAAGCCACAACACCCAGTCAACCCAACTGAAAGTGTTATCCACGGGGCATTCTTAGCTGTCAACTATTTGGAACGATCTCATCGTTAATTAGTTCCGTGTTGCGCTCTCTGATGCTCCAATCACTGTCAGGTCGTTGGGCCGACGGGCACAATATCCGACTGGAAAATCAATCCTTGGCTATCCTGACTGAAGCCGCGAACGTCACTTCTGCGGGTCACTCCCATGTTCGATCTGGTGAAGTTCGTCTTTGAGCCATTGGGTAATCTTCTCGTGCTTGTCGTCGTCGACGTGTGAAATTGTCTTGATGGCTTCACGATGACCGAGGTGGTTAGAGTCGACAAGCGCGTCGCCGTCCACTGGAGTGGCGTTGTCGTCGTTACTCAGCGACGCACGGTGACCGCCAAAAAAGGGGAAGAAGCCAAATCCACCAAAGCCCCCGATGAAGGGGGAACCCATGGCGCCAAACGACGCTCCCCCCATAACACCACAGGTGGTCGCGCAGTGAGCGCAACATCCTCCGCAGGAAGCGCAACCGGCCATATGAATCGTCCTCTCAATCGGGTCAGATAGTCGAAACCTATCAAGCACAGGCGCACGGTGCTGCTCGTTTCGCCACCGCACATCTCGCACTAGTGATTGCCGCAGCTGATTTCAAGTGAACTCTTGAGGCCGACACGAAGCCGGCGTGACGCTAAGTTGCAAACCTGTGGTGTCGAAGGGCCGAAGCCAACAACCTGCGACTGGCGAATTCAAACCTGGAAATCGTGACTGAGCCTCGAGGGCCCTTAGGACAGTGGCCGTTAGTCGTAGGGAAGTTCTTCTGGACTGACGCTCGTATGGTCTGGACTCGGCTGTTCTTCGAATTGAACCGCTCGTACCGTTCGCCTTCCTTGTAACAGCGACTTCGCAATCCTGTGCATGCCATCCATCACGAGACCATCTGCCCCCAGAATCACCGGATACGAGAGATCCGCCGCATTCACCAGTTCCATGTGCCGCACGAGAATCCGAACCGTTGCGGATGAGCCGTCTGCGCCAAACCAATAGACGGAGTCAATCTCGGCAATCGAAGTGAGGGGCACATCCTTCACCGGCAAGTCGGCCGACAGTTCGAGTAAGCGGTCGATGTCCCAGGCGTCAAAGGCTTCGCCGCGGGGCCTGAAGTAGTACTGCTTTCGCACGACTTCCATTATCACCCACCGCTCTATCGACAATCACGTCGTCGGCCCGACGCGACAGAAGTGCAATCATCCACTGGTGACTGCAATCGTCGGGAGGATGATTTCACTTCAGAACAAACGAGATCATCCCCAGATCCACCATCTCTGGGCGAGGTGCGGTCATTCGGATCCAAGTCCGCCATTCGAATGAAGGAGTTGGCCATTGATCCATCCGCCCTCGGGCGAACACAAGAAGCCAACAAGATTGGCGCAGTCCTCGGGAACACCCAGACGGTGAAGGGGCGTTTCGCCAATGATTCGAACTTCGAGTTCGGGCGTCATCCAGCCGGTATGTGTCGGACCCGGGTTGATGACATTCGCCGTGATACCAAGGTCGGTGAACTCTTGTGCGGCCGCGATGGTGATTCGATCTAGAGCACCTTTACTCGCTCCATAAGGCAGGTTGCCAACGGTGTGATCGCTCGTGAGGGCAATGATTCGACCGCTGCCGGAGACCCCCTTGAAACGGACGCCGAATTCTCGGATCAAGAGCCAGGGCGCCCTCGCATTTACGGCGAAGTGCCGGTCGAAACTCTCCATTGTCGTGTCCAAGATCCCTGAATTGACTGACTCGCAATGGCACATCACGAGCACCGATATCGGTCCCAAACCTTGCTCAACGCAATCAAACAGCTTCACCACGCTTTCTGGTTGCTCAAGATCCGCTTCAATCGACAGGCTGCGAGCGCCTTTCGCGGAAAGGCGATTGGTCAACTCGTTGCCAATGCCCTCGTCCGCACCCCACACCATGCGAGCGTCATAGGGAGCCCAGTAGCTTGCGGCGACGTCATAACCGTCTTGCGCCAAGCGCTCAGCCACCGCCATTCCGATTCCGCCACGACGACCGACGCCGGTCACAAGTGCAACGGGTCTAGGTAATGGATTCATTTTGGCATCGCTCATCGGTCCATTATGAGCCAAAAGCGCGAAAACACGTTGACCCATCTATCCAGACTTGTCGGTGGCCCGACGCGCCGGGAGTCCCACGTTGCACTGGCCGTTTTTGGTGTTCTAGATCAGATCGGCAAACTGAGCCGAACCACTTCGAGCCTGGGATCGCACCATTCGTAGCTCCCAGACGCCAGTTCGCGATTCCATCTCTCGGTAACCGTCGGCGCTGAAACCATGTTTGGCGTAGAAAGCCCGAGCCCGAGGATTCTCCTCAAACACGAGTAGATGCGCTGGCGCACCTCCAAGCGCTCGCTCAAGAAGGGCATGTGCAACACCGCTTCCGCGATAGCTCGCGGACACGTACAGGCTCATGAGTTCTAACCTAGGTAGATCACCTTGATCCGTTCGTGCCCAACTGACCAAGCCAACGATGACGTCGCCTCGTAGAGCCAGAGCGGTATGGCGAAGATCGAAAGACAATCGGTCTCGCCAACTCACTTCGCGATCGCGTAGGTCTATGCCCTCCAAATAGTCCTGGGGGACAATTCCCGAGTAAGAATCCAGCCAGCATTGAGTGTGAAATACCGTGATGGGTTGCGCGTCCGACATCACGGCCGGGCGCTGCGTCAAACTCAAAATATCGTCCACCATGTGGCCATGCTGGCACACGGGGAGCGGTCCGGACTTCAGTCGAACCGCCCGACCGACGCAACTTGAATGCCACCCCGCATTGACTTGTGTAGACGCGTGATTGAGGTTGAGCTTGTCGGGCGCGACGTCTATCGAGATGACAAGATTTGGAAATGATCCGCGCAGTAACCATCGATGCCCATGGAGTCTTGCTGCTTCCAGATCCAGCAGCCATTCGGGCTGTTCTTAGAGAATTCTCGTGCGAGCCCGACGACTCGACCTGTTGGAACGCGCATTATCAAATGGTTCGAATTCTCGATGGATTGGCGCATGCAGACTGGCCGACCATGAACAGAAGTTTCGCGCACGCACTCGGTGTGCGAGGATCCGAACAGGATGAAGCGGGGGCGATACTCGCAGAAAAGGTGTACCTCGGAACTTCTTGGATACCCGCCCCCGGCGCGTCTTCAGCATTGGCTCGCCTCACCGGCAACGGCTTTGGCGCGGCCGTAGTCTCCAATACGGTTCATGGCGAGTTGGCTCAGTTGCTGTGGAGAACCAATATGTGCAGTGTGGGCGGAAATTTTGTACGCGTCGCAACCATCATCGATTCCCGGATCATTGGGATCGAGAAGCCAGACCCTCGGCCATTTCTCTTCGCACTTGAGGCATTAGGCGAGAGCCCTGAGAGTTGTATCCATGTGGGCGATTCGTTGCACAGTGATGTGGTCGGTGCCATTGGTGTGGGGATGACGGCAGTTCACATCGATCCACTAAACCTTTGCGACGACCACGAACATGAACATTCAAACTCTTTTGAAACGTTCGTCGATGGTCTTGTTTGACGAAGATTGATGAACCCGTGGTTGCTCAAATGCGCAGTCGCTCGAGATTTCTCGTGCCTGAGGGCCGACGTCCACAATCCGACTGGAGATTTCAATCATGGAGATAGAATCCGCGATCGGTTATTGAGACACAACTCAGGCCTCACGCCACCTTGTGAACGAGCCGTTCGGAATAGCCAAGGACGTTGTCGAGGTCTTCGGGGTGATGGCGGATCGTCCAATCGACTCTACGCAATGACATGTGGGCAACGTACGCGCGGAGCGAATCGTTACTGGCAATCTCCTGTGCCCGATTCCATATTCGCTGCTCGACGCCGGGCTCAGTATTCGCCTCTGACAATCCGAAACTGAAGGTCACGAGGTCAAAGGCTCGGTCACCCCAGGCACACCCCTCCCAGTCGATAACTGCGGATAACCGACCATCGACTCGTAGCAAGTTGCGATGATGAAAGTCGACGTGGACAACATCTCGGCTCGGTAGAGCGGCAACTGCCTTGCCAACAGCCTCAACCCAATTGAGAAGTTGGCGTGTTCGGTCGTTGTGGGTGCGAAGGCTGTCGTGCACGCAGTACCCATCAGCCCCTTCGAGGAGCGTTCCGCGAATATAATCAGACCACTCGGTGGTCTGTGTAGTCAGATCAGCCTGGAGGTCACTCAGCAAGAGAACGCTGTCCACCAACTCGTGACCGACATCGTCGCTCCAGGTTCCATCAACCGCTCTCTGCAAGACGATTACTCCGCCCGGGACTGGGAAGGGGTTCAGATATTCAGGAATTGGATACTGGGTTCTCCGGAGCAGATCGATCCGCTCAACCACACGAACGTAGTAGGCGTGATCCGCTGGAACGTTTGACCACTTGAAGACGAAGCGCTCCCCGTTTTCAGCTCGGGCGAAATAAGCGCCGACCTCGCCTCCTGACGCACGTCCCTCGAGTGTCATGACCATGGAATGTTTGTCTTGCAGCTGTTGAAGGCATTCTGCCGCGGTCATGAAGGCGAGTCTTTCATAGACCATTCTCGAGTCGCCCGTGCGAGTCGGTTTCGATATTTTGGCTGCGCACTCGGGTGCTCCCTATTTTGTCAAGTCGAGGGCCCGGCGTGACAAGAGTGCAACCTGGCACTGGCCGCTGGATGTCTGGTCCAAATCGATGTAGAGGGCCCTACGTTTTCATTCTGCTATCAAGTAGTGCGAGTCGATCAACTGACTGGGACCGCATCAGTGGATCTGCAATCGCGGTCGCTTGGTGGCTGCACCGCCCAAGGGTACAATTCGGGGCCTTCTTGATCTGTTGATGACTGCTTGCCTTGCTCGCCTTGCCTTCGAAACGCGTCCTCAAGTCGCCTCGAGCACGCTTCTTCCAATTTGATTAGATTCAGCCAAGGTGTCTATCGAAGGAGAGATCATGTCGAATCAATCAGTGGGTGACCTTACGCGTGCCTTGGAACAAGCTCAAAGTGTGCTGTCAGGAGTGGCGCCCTCCCAGTTCAGCGACGCTACGCCCTGTGCGAAGTGGAACGTCAAAGACCTGTCAAACCACATAGTCGGTGGCGCCATGATGTTTGGCTCCGTCACCCGCGGCGAAACTATGCCCGAGATGACTGAGATTGCTGATTTCACGGCGGGCGATATCGTTTCATCCTTCGACGCCGCAAAGAAGTCTGTGCTCGCCGCATGGCAAGAGCCCGGCGTGTTTGAGCGTGAGATGGTTTTCCCGTTCGCTACGCTGCCGGCAGAAATCGCTGCTCGAGTTCAGTTGATGGAGGTAGTAGTCCACACTTGGGATCTCGCCCACGCGACAGGTCAGGTTGAGTCTCTCGACAACTCGCTCGCGGAGACCGTCTTGACGTTCGCGGGTGCCATGATACCGGGCTCGTCCCGCAACGTCGAGGGCGAACCCTTTCGCGTCGAAGTGGCCGAACCCGATTCTGCGTCCCCTTACGTGAAGCTTGCCGGATTGATGGGGCGTAACCCATAGAACTACCGACGCAATTGTTAATCGGTAGCAGGGGTCCAACATTTCCAAGTCTGGTGTCGGAGGCCCGACGCAACAGGGCCCCAACCTCGCATTGGCGTTTTGATCTGTCTATGACCCAATCGGATTTGGAAGCTCAACGCGATAGAAATGCCACCTTGCACCGGCGGCCCGCACTTGGAGCACCTAATTCACTCGGCTGTTTCAAACCTGACCGATTGAAGGCGTAGGTGGCGGGCACACGAGTTCGACGTCTCACCACACTCGGTAACATCAAGGCCGTGGTGTCACCTTTCACAGCAGACAATCGCAGCGCCTATCTCGAACGCGTCGGTGTTGCCCTTGATGACTTTCTTCACGGCGAGCACGCCGACCCAATGACGCGACGCGACCAGTGGATGGGCGCGCTCGAAGGACCGTTGCCCGACGAGGGCATCGGTGGAAAAGGAGTGATCGACGAACTCGTGCGCAACGTCGTTCCGAACGGCGCACGAATCAATGAACCGGGCTTCTGGGGATGGATCACGACCGAACCGTCCGCCGTAGCGACCGCCGCGTCGCTCGCGGCGACCGTCGCTTCACCCCAGCGCTACATGCTCACTGCCTTTAACTATCTAGAGGAACTCTCGCTCGAGTGGCTCGCGCAGCTTTGCGGACTCGGCTCGAACATGAAGGGCGTTTACTCGAGCGGTGGATCGGTCGCGAATCTGGTGGCGCTGGGCGCCGCTCGCCAGTGGGCGCTCGAGCAGCGCGGCGTCGACTCGGCGGCCGACGGGCTGGGCGCCACGCGCAGCGCCATTTACGCCTCCGCGGAGTCACATCACACGATCTTGCGTTCGGCCGGAGTGCTCGGTCTCGGTCGGCGAAACGTCCGGCTCATTCCCTCCGACGAGCAGCAACGCCTCAACCCTGTGGCGCTGGCCCAGGCCCTCGAGGATGACAGGGGCCTGGGCATCGTGCCCCTGGCAGTAGTCGCAACCGCCGGGACGACAAATACTGGCGCGATCGACCCGCTGCGCGAGTGTGGCGAAATCGCTCGTCGCTACGGCGCGTGGTTCCACGTCGACGGCGCCTACGGACTACCCGGTATCCTCGACGACCGCGTACGACCTCTTTACGACGGACTGGAACTCGCGGACTCAGTGATCGTCGATCCGCACAAGTGGCTCGGCGCACCGACCGGCATCGCTGCCACGTTCGTGCGCGATCGATCGATCTTGCATCGAGCCTTCACCCAGGAGCCTGCGGACTACTTAGAGGGTTCCTTCAGCGACCCCGACAACGCTCGATCCTCGCTCGAATCGATGGGCATTCCCTACGCCGACTTCGGTGTCGAACTCTCTTCACCCGCGAGGGGCGTCGTTGTCTGGAGCATCCTACGCGAACTCGGTCGCAGTGGCGTGACGCGGCGCATCAAACAGGACAATGACTTCGCACGCCAACTAGCGGCGGCCGTTCGAGGTAGCGACCGACTTGAACTGCTCTCAGAACCGGTGCTCTCGATCTGCTGCTTCCGTTATCGTCGCGACGGCATCGTAGACCTTGACTCCCTTAACGAGCAGGTGCACCGACGCCTGCTTCGAGAGACGCCGTACCTGCCGAGCGCGACAGTTGTCAACGGTTCGTTTGGACTTCGACCCTGTTTTATCAATCCTCGTACGTCGAGCGAACATGTCGCCGGACTCGCCGATGCCGTCGTCCGAATCGGCGACGAATTGTCTTTGTCGTAGCTGTTGCGAAGCAACACCTTGTTGACTTCAACTAACAATGTCCCCTACTCGTCACCGTTGTTGAATACAGCACTTCTCAGATCGGCATACGCTCTCGGATCAGCCCTGTAGTGTCGAACACCCGACACGACAGTTCAGCTACCTTGCACTGACGTTGAGAATCACGCTAGTTCGTGTCGGAGGCCCAACCTCAACGATCTAATGGTGCACGACATCGCCACTTTTGTGAAGATGTCACCGAACCGCTGATCGGTGAGCACTAGAACGATCTGAGCTAACAATTCTAGTCGGAGAGCGTGCCCCGATCGGTTGGTGAGGTCGA
>Ga0209385_1000006_pt1 | contig 78216 bp, 63 predicted proteins | sample NGEPerB_FD_184506 | JGI IMG/M metagenome (GOLD analysis project Ga0209385, IMG submission 184506) | Arctic peat soil microbial communities from the Barrow Environmental Observatory site, Barrow, Alaska, USA - NGEE PermafrostAB12-B... | ecosystem: Environmental > Terrestrial > Soil > Wetlands >... | reverse complement strand
CATCGGATCGGCGGCCATCGGATCGGCGGTGGCGACCACCACGGACCCGAGGAGAGACGGCTCCGGTTCGACGATCTCGCGCCTGAGGCGCTTTCAGGAGACGGCGCGGCAGGAATCGCAGGAGGCCGAGGCGCGTCTCGCTCCGGCAATCACCTCGGCCGAGCTTTCCGCCGTGACGTCGACCGAGCTTCCCGCCGTCACAGCGCCTTTCGACGCCGCCTTCCCGCAGGGCGACGACGCGGGAGGCGAGGTGAGTTTCGCGGAGATCGAGCCCCCGACGCACGCATCGCCCGAGGACTCGTCCGCCTCGGTGAAACACGTCCGCGTGCGTTCGAACGTGGACATCCTCTCGGAACTCGAGAAACTCCGGAAGGTCGCCACCCAGAGGCCGGCGCCGAGCGGCGCCTCGAAGAGCAGGAGCGCGGCCGACGTCTCGCTGGACGATCTCCTCGGTTCGACGCGGAACCACAGGAAGGACGTCGCTCAGTCCTTCGATCTCGAGGTCCCGCACGAAACGCTCGCGAAGACCCGCCACGTCACGATCGGTCTCTCCTTCGGCGACGAAGCGGGTGCGACGCTGGGCGCCGAGAAGCGATTCGACGTGGATTTCGCGGCCCTCAAGGACATCAACAAGTTTCTCCTCTCGCTGAAGTTCCACGTCAAGGCCGAGTAGGCACAGGAACGATTTCGCTTGACCTCCCGCTCCCCTGTCGGGTCCACTTGCAGCCGATGACGACCCTTTCGAGGCACTTCGGACGCGCCGTGCGCCCCACGGCCGGTCTCTTGCCGGCCGGGCTGGGCGGCTGCGCCGTCCTGATCAGCGGCTGCGCGATCCTGATAAGCGGCTGCGCCACGGCGCCCCCCGAGCCCGCGCTCGCCCAGGCCGTTCCCACCCACGCGGCACCGGAGCCACCGGCGGTTCCGACCGCGCGCAAGCTGGCGACCGATCAGTTCTATCAGGGCAAGGCGCTCGCCCTGGCCGGCGAGAGCGACTGTGCGCGCGAGGCCTTCCAGGGCGCCCTCGAGACCTTCCGGGCGGCTGCGCGCCCCGGCAACGCAGCCGATTTCGCCTTCGCGGCCGAGCTCTACGACTCGATCGCGCTCTATCGACCCGCGATCGAGGCCGGAAGCCGCGCGGCCGAGGCCGAGAGGCCGCCCGCCGAGGACCCGCGCGACAGCCTCGTCGCAAGGGCTCCCCTTCCCTCCCCCGACGAGATCGAGAAGGCCAAGACGGAAATCGCGTCGGCTCCGGCGGGAACCGGTTTCGACATTCCGATCGTCGTGAACGACGCCGTCCTCCGGGCCGTCGCGTTCTACCAGTTCCGGACCCCCATGGCGTTCGCGGCCGCGCTCAAGCGCAGCGGGCGTTACATGAGCGTCATGCGCGGCATCCTCAAGGAAGAGGGCCTTCCCGAAGACCTCGTCTATGTCGCGATGATCGAGTCGGCCTTCAAATACCAGGCCCACTCCCGCGCCGCCGCACACGGTTTCTGGCAGTTCATCCCGGGCACCGGCAAGCGCTACGGCCTCAAGCGGAACGCCTCGTTCGATGAGCGCAGCGATCCCGTGAAGTCGACCCGCGCCGCCGCCGCCTATTTCCGGGACCTCTACGAGATGTTCGGGGACTGGCATCTCGCGATGGCGGCCTACGACGCGGGCGAGGGCAAGATCCTCCGGAGCCTCCAGCGCACGGGCGCGCGCGACTTCTGGGAGCTTTCGGCGGGAAGCACGCTCCGGCAGGAAACGCGCGACTACGTGCCGTTCGTTCTCGCGACGGCGCTCATCGCCAAGGATCCCGCGCGATTCGGCTTCGACGTAGTGCCTGATCCCCCGCTCGCCTGGGAGACGGTGACCGTGAAGAAGCCGGTCGACCTCGCGCGCGTGGCCGAGCTCACGGGCAATGCGCTCCCCGACCTGCAGCTCCTCAACAGCGAGCTCCGCACGCGGACCACGCCGCACGGCGTGCCTTCGTACGAGCTGCGCGTCCCCGCGGGCACGGCGGCGTTCCTGGCCCCCCGCATCGCGTCGCTCCCCTCCGCGCCCGCGGTCGCCGAGAAGCGCATCGTCGTCAAGAAGGGCGAGACCCTTCAGAAGATCGCGCGCCGAGCGGGCGTCTCGATCGCCGAGCTCCGCGACTGGAACGATCTGCCCCGCACGGCCAAGCTGAAGAAGGGCACCGTTCTCGTCGTCCCGACGAGGCGCGGGACCGCTTCCCACGACGCCCTCGTGTCTGCCTCCTCCTCGCCCAAAGGCGAGATCCGCGGCGTCCCGACGCCCGCTGCCGCCGTCACGCAGGCGTCGGAGGTCGGGCCCTTTAGGTCCGTCCCAGCTATAGCTGTTCTATCGGGAGCCGCTCCAGTAAGGCTCGTCCGCGCGCCGGAGCCCTCTGTCCTCTCGATTCCCGCGGAAGGATTCGTCGACACGCCGTCCAGGACCGCCGCGGCGTCGGCGCCGCAGGTCGTCCGCCATAGGGTGAAGGCCGGCGACACGCTCTACGCGATCGCCTCGCGTTACGGCGTGAGCGTCGACGCGATCCGGCGCCAGAATCGCATCCGCTCGCCGCGCACGCTCCGGGCCGGGCAGACGCTCGTGCTTTCGCTCGCCACCGTGAACTGAAACCGGGCATGACCGTCGCGCGCGCGTACTCCGCGACGGTGGCCGGCCTCGAGGGCCGCACGGTCGTCGTGGAGGCTGCGGCCTCCGCGGGTCTCCCCGCCCTCACGATCGTGGGCCTGCCGGACGCGGCCGTGAAGGAAAGCCGCGAGCGCATCCGCTCGGCGCTCCGCCACGTCGGCTTTCCGGTGCCTCCGAAGAACGTCGTCGTGAACCTCGCGCCCGCCGACCTTCCGAAATCGGGCACGGCGCTGGACCTCGCCGTCGCCCTCGCGATTCTCGCGGCCAACGGCGACCTGCCCGCCGAGGCTCTCAGACGGGTGACGCTCGTCGGAGAGCTGGCTCTCGACGGCGAGCTCCGGCCCGTGCCCGGCGTTCTCTCCTTCGCCGAAGTTTCGCGCCGGGAAGAGCGCGCCCTGCTCGTGCCCACGGGGAACGCGGAGGAGGCGGCGGCCGTGCCTTCCCTCCACGTGTTCGCCGCGCCTCACCTCGGGGCGGCGATCGCTCACCTCCTCGCCCGCGAGCCCCTGCCGCGCGTCGCGCCTTCGGCCGTCCCTCGGGCCGCCGCCGGATCCGAACCGGACCTCGCGGACGTCCGGGGTCAGGCGGTCGCGCGCCGGGCTCTGGAGCTCGCGGCGGCCGGGGGCCACAACATCCTTTTCTCCGGACCACCCGGGTCGGGCAAGACGATGCTGGCGAGGCGTCTGCCGGGAATCCTCCCGCCTCTCTCGCGCGAGGAAAGTCTCGAGGTGACGCGCATCTGGAGCGTGGCGGGCCGTCTTCCCGCGGGCAGCGGACTCCTCGTCGAGCGCCCGTTCCGCTCGCCCCATCACGGCGCGTCGGCCGCGGCGCTCGCGGGCGGCGGCGCTGACCCGCGCCCCGGGGAGCTGTCGCTCGCGCATTTCGGAGTCCTCTTCCTCGACGAGCTGCCCGAGTTCCGGAGGGACGCCCTCGAGGCTTTGCGCGAGCCGCTCGAAGACGGAGTGGTCTCCATCGCGCGCGTGGCCGGGGCGAGGACGTTTCCGGCTCGCTTCCTTCTCGTCGGCGCGATGAACCCGTGCCCGTGCGGCTTCCGCGGCGATCCACGCCGCGCCTGCTCGTGCTCGCCGCACGACGTCGCCCGCTATCGCCGGAAGATTTCCGGGCCGCTCCTCGACCGGATCGACCTGCATGTCGAGGTGCCGGCCCTCGCCGCCTCGGACCTCGGCGGGGACGCCGACGGCGAGGCCTCCCGCGCCGTCCGCGCCCGGGTCGAAGCGGCCCGCGCGCTCCAGGCCGCCCGAAACGGAGACCCTCGCCTCGTGAACGCGGCGCTGCCGGCACGTCTCGCCCGCACGATCCTGAAGACGTCGCCCGACGCCCGCGCCCTGCTCACGCGCGCGGTCGATCGGCTCACACTGTCGGCGCGTGGGTTCCAGCGCGTGCTGCGCGTTGCCCGAACGATCGCGGACCTCGAGGAGGCCCCCGTGATTCAGCCGGCCCACATCGCCGAAGCGCTTCGCTATCGACCCGCACGGGATTCCGCCCTCCTGACCTAGATGGCCTTCTGTCAATGGGTTGGCTCCTGGGAACGTTTCTCCTTGACACCCCCACCCCGCGGACTAAGAATTCCATCGCTCAAGCGAAGGCCTTCTCCCGTGTAGGGCCGTGCGTCAGTTTTTCCGGTGACCGAGTGGAGTAGAGGGAAAAGAGCGCCCACGGAACCAAACGGATGCCGAAACGACAGCACACCATCATCTTCCTGCCCCATGCGAAGGCGCGTCTTCGGCAGTTCCGCGTCTCCTCGCGACTCCTGTGGTCCCTGGGAATCTGCTTCGGGCTGTCGGTTCTCCTCGGCGTGACTTTCTCCGCTCTCTGGGTCCGCTCGATCCGAAAGAACAGCGAGGTCACCGCCATCCTTGCGGAGAACTCCGACCTGAGGTCGCGGGCGGCGCTCACGAACACCCGCCTCGAGACGATAGAGAAGATGCTGGCCGAATTCGAGGACCGGACGCGCCGGCTGGCGATCGTGGCCGGGCTGTCGGCGGTGCGCGATCCGGGGATGGGTGGCGTCGGCGGCCTCTCCGCCGTGCCGATCAACCCCGCGGATTCCATCGACTCGGGCCTGAGCGAGGCCGGGCGCCGGGGCGTACTGCTCTCCTCGCGGCTGAAGCTCGTCGAGAAAAAGCTCTCCCTTCAGGCCGACCAGCTCGCCTTGACACCCACGATCGTCCCAACCGCCGGCGTCCTCACGGCGGGCTTCGGAAGCCGTCCCGATCCGTTCACGAACCACTTCGAGTTCCACACGGGCATCGACATCTCGACGCCCGCCGGGAACCGCGTCGTCGCCCCCGCGTCGGGCACGATCGTGCGAGTGGGTTGGGACAACGGCTATGGCCGTTTCGTCGAGATCGCGCACGGCTACGGCGTCACGACTCTGTTCGGTCATCTCCAGACGGCGCGCGTCGCCGAGGGCCAGCGCGTGAGGCGCGGCGACCTTGTGGCGCTCGTGGGCTCCACGGGCCGCTCCACCGGGCCGCACCTCCACTACGAGGTGCATGCCGACGGCAAGCCGGTGAACCCGCTGGACTACGTCCTGAACGCTTTCTGACCGGGTTCCCCCTCTCCCCTCCCGGTTCGGAAGCTTCTGAAGACCCCTCCGCACCCTCTGTTAAACTGATTTTTGCGTGCCCTCTTCTGGGCGCGCACTCCTCACATGATCATCGACAAGGCACTCTCCAAAGTATTCGGGACCAAGCACCAGCGCGACGTGAAGGCGATGCAGCCGCGCGTCGCGGCCATCAACGTGCTCGAGCCCGAGATCAAGGCCCTTTCCGACGACGCGATCCGCGCGCGCGTGGCGGGGATCCGCGCCCGCGTTCAGGAGGGGCTGAAAACCCTTCCCGAGAACATCGAGGAACGGCGCGCATTGTCCCGCCAAGTTCTGGACTCGGAGCTCGTCGAGGTCTTCGCGCTCGTGCGCGAGGCCGCGTGGCGCGCTATCTCTCAGCGGCACTACGACGTCCAGCTCATGGGCGGCATGGTGCTCCACGAGGGCAAGATCTCCGAGATGCGGACGGGCGAGGGCAAGACGCTCGTCGCGACGCTGGCCGTCTCCCTGAACGCCCTGTCCGGCCGCGGCGCCCACCTCGTCACCGTGAACGACTACCTCGCGCGCCGCGACGCCGACTGGATGGGTCGCATCTACCGATTCCTCGGCTTCGAGGTGGGCTGCATCCAGCACGACATGCCCGACGAGGAGCGCCGCGCGGCCTACGCCTGTGACATCACGTACGGCACGAACAACGAGTTCGGCTTCGACTACCTGCGCGACAACATGAAGTTCGAGCTCGTGCACATGGTCCAGCGCGGGCACATCTTCGCCGTCGTGGACGAAGTCGACTCGATCCTCATCGACGAGGCGCGGACCCCGCTCATCATCTCGGGCCCGTCCGAGGGCGAGACGGACCTCTACTACAAGGTCGACCGGATCATCCCGAAGCTCGTCAAGGGCGAGGAAATAAAGGACAAGTACGGCAACAAGACGACGACGGGCGACTACCTCCTCGACGAGCGGGCCCACACGGCCTCCCTCACGGAGGAAGGCGTCACGAAGTGCGAGCGCCTGCTCGGCGTCGAGAACCTCTACGACCCGACGAACATCGACCTCCTGCACGCCTGCCAGCAGGCGCTTCGCGCGCACACGCTTTACAAGCGGGACGTGACCTACGTCGTCAAGGACGGGCAGGTCATCATCGTGGACGAGTTCACGGGCCGTCTCATGCCGGGGCGCCGCTGGTCCGACGGCCTCCATCAGGCCGTCGAGGCGAAAGAGGGCGTCAAGATCGAGAAGGAAAACCAGACGCTCGCGACGATCACGCTCCAGAACTACTTTCGCATGTACGACAAGCTGTCGGGCATGACGGGCACGGCCGACACGGAAGCGGCCGAGTTCGACAAGATCTACAGGCTCGACGTGGTCGTGATCCCCACGAACCGCGACATGATCCGAATCGACGAGCACGACCTCGTCTACCGGACCGAGCGCGAGAAGTTCGAGGCCGTCGTCGAGGAGATCGCCGAGAAGAGCGAGAAGGGCCAACCGGTCCTCGTGGGCACGATCTCGATCGAGAAATCCGAGCTTCTCTCGACGATGCTCAAGAAGAAGAAAGTGCCTCACGTCGTCCTGAACGCGAAGTACCACGAGCAGGAAGCCACGATCGTCGCGCAGGCCGGACAGGTGGCCGCCGTCACGATCGCGACGAACATGGCCGGCCGTGGCACGGACATCCTCCTCGGCGGCAACGCCGAGTACCTCGCGCGGCAGAAGGCGAAGGACAAGACCGAAGAGGAGTACGAGAAGCTCCTCGTGGAGCTGCAGAAGGAAACCGCCGAGGCGCACGAACAGGTCATCGAGCTCGGGGGCCTCCACATCATCGGCACCGAGCGTCACGAGTCCCGCCGCATCGACAACCAGCTGCGGGGCCGCGCCGGACGCCAGGGCGACCCCGGCTCCTCGCGCTTCTACCTTTCCCTCGAGGACGACCTCATGCGCATCTTCGGGTCCGACCGGCTCTCGGGCCTCATGAAGCGCCTCGGCATGGAGGAGGGCGTCCCGATCGAGCATCGCTGGGTGACGAACTCGATCGAACGCGCGCAGACGCAAGTCGAAGGCCGCAACTTCGACACCCGCAAGCACCTCCTCGAGTACGACGACGTCATGAACAAGCAGCGCGAGGAGATCTACCGGCTCCGCAAGGAGATCCTCACCGGAAAGCTCTCGCGCGACTACGTCGTCGCCCTGGCCGAGGACGTCTCGGAAGACTACGTCGACCGCCACTGCCCCGCCGGCAAGGACCCTTCCGAGTGGAACTGGGCCGCGTTCGAGAACCTCGTGTTCGAGACCTACGGCTTCCGCCCGCCCGAAAAGGGCATCACGGCGGACAGCACGAACACGGAGATCAAGGAGAAGCTGCGCACGGCCGTGCGGGAAGCCTACGAAGCGAAGGAGAAGGCCGTCGGCGCGCAGACGTTGCGCGACTTCGAGAAGTTTTTCATGCTTCAGACGGTCGACACGCTCTGGAAGGACCACCTCCTCGGCCTCGACCACCTGAAGGAAGGCATCGGCCTCCGCGGTTACGGCCAGCGCGATCCGCTCGTCGAGTACAAGAGGGAATCCTTCCAGCTCTTCGAGGCGATGAAGGAGGGCATCGAGGAGCAGATGCTCCAGTACCTCTTCCGTTTCGAGGTCGCCGAAGCACCCGTGGAGCGCGCAGCACGGCCGCGCGAGGTCGAGCCCTCCCCCGCGACCGCCGCGGCGGTCGGCTCTTCGGCATCGCGTCGCGCGGCCTCGGACCTCGAGAAGCGCGCGAAGCAGCAGGACCAGAACCTGCAGTTCCGGGGCTCGTTCGACCCCACGGCGGGGGGCGATTTCGAGGTCGCGACGGTGAAGGCCGCAGGCCCGAAAGTCGGCCGGAACGACCCCTGTCCGTGCGGCTCCGGGAAGAAGTACAAGAAATGCCACGGAGCGGCTGGCGCCGTCGGCTGAGCCTCGGGACCGAAAAGCTTCCCCGCTGTGGTATGAATCCGCATGGTGAATGAACGGGAGATCCCGCTCGCCCTCACGTTCGACGACGTTCTTCTCCTTCCCGCCCGCTCGAAAGTGCACCCTTCCGAGACCGACCTGAAGACACGGCTCGCGCCGGGGATCGGGCTGAATATCCCCATTCTCTCGGCCGCGATGGACACGGTCACGGAGTCGCGCCTTGCGATCGCGATGGCCCAGAACGGCGGCCTCGGCGTCATTCACAAGAACCTGACGATCGAGGCCCAGGCGGCCGAGGTCGACAAGGTGAAGCGCTCGGAGAGCGGGATGATCGTCGACCCCGTCACGTGCCGCCCGACCCAGAAGATCTCGGAAGCGCTCGAGGTCATGGCGAACTTCCGGATCTCGGGAGTCCCCGTCGTGGACGACCGCGGCAAGCTCGTCGGCATCCTGACGAACCGCGATCTCCGCTTCGAGACGCGCATGGACCTCCCCATCTCCGAACGGATGACGAAGGAAAACCTCGTGACCTGTCCGCCTGGCACGACGCTCGAGCAAGCCAAGGAGCTCCTCCACCGTCACCGGATCGAAAAGCTGCTCGTCGTGGACAGGGCGGGAAATCTCAAGGGCCTCATCACCGTCAAGGACATCCAGAAGCAGATCAAGTACCCGAGCGCGTGCAAGGACTCCTTCGGACGCCTGCGCGTGGCCGCGGCCGTGGGCGCCACCAGCGACCTCCTCGATCGCGCCCGTGAGCTTGTCACCGCGAAGGTCGACATCCTCGTCCTCGACTCCTCGCACGGCCACAGCGAGGGCGTGCTTTCCGCCCTGAAGTCTCTGAAGAGAAGGTTCCCCTCGACACCCGTCCTCGCGGGAAACGTCGCCACCGCCGAAGGCACCCGCGACCTCGTGCGCCGCGGTGCGGACGCCGTGAAGATCGGCATTGGACCGGGTTCCATCTGCACGACGCGCGTCGTCACCGGCGCGGGCGTGCCGCAGATTCACGCGATCCAGGAATGCGTGAAGGGCCTCGGCAAGTCGAACGTCTCGCTCGTCGCGGACGGCGGCATCAAGTTCTCGGGCGACGTCACGAAGGCCCTCGCCGCGGGCGCCCACTCCGTCATGATCGGCAGCCTCTTCGCGGGCACGGACGAGGCGCCCGGCGAGACGATCCTCTATCAGGGCCGCACGTTCAAGGCGTACCGCGGCATGGGCTCGCTCGGCGCGATGAAACAAGGCTCGGCCGACCGCTACTTCCAGGACGAGGAAGAGCCGCGAAAGATGGTGCCGGAGGGCATCGAGGGCATGGTGCCTCACAAGGGCCCCGTCTCGACGCTCCTGACACAGCTCACCGGCGGCGTGCGCTCGGGCATGGGCCTCGCGGGCGCGGCAAACCTTCCCGAGCTGGTCAAGAAGGCGAAGTTCGTGCGCATCACGGCGGCCGGCCTCAGAGAGAGCCACGCGCACGACGTGATCATCACGAAGGAAGCTCCGAACTACAGGCGCGAAGAGATCTGAGCGCGCCCTCTTTCAAGGATCACTTCTCGGGCCACGCGAGGGACTACGCCCGCTACCGGCCCACGTACCCGCCCGAGCTGTTCCGGGCGATCGCGGGACTGGTACCGCGCCACCTCCGCTGCTGGGACGCGGGCACCGGTAGCGGGCAGGCCGCTCTCGGTCTCGCGGAACACTTCGGCGAAGTCACCGCGACGGACGCGAGCGCGGACCAGATCGCGCATGCCATCCCTCATCGCCGCGTGACCTACCGCGTCGCGCCCGCGGAGAATTCGGGGCTGGAGGACGCTTCCGTCGACCTTGTCACCGCCGGCCAGGCGGTCCACTGGTTCGATCAGAAGAAGTTCTTCGATGAGGTGAAGAGGGTCACCGTGCCGGGAGGCGCCATCGCCCTGTGGGCCTACGATCTCTTCGATCTGGCCGGCGAGGCGGGAGCCGTCTTCGGCCGCTTTCATGAGTCCGTCGAGACCTACTGGGCACCGGAGCGGGCGCTCGTCGCCCACCGCTATGCCGATCTTCTCTTCCCATTCGAAGAAATCCCCGTCCCGGCGGTGGCAATGACGGCCGAATGGGACCTCGAACGGACACTCGGTTACCTCTCGACGTGGTCCGCCGTGAAGCGCTGCGCAAAAGAGACCGGCCGCGACCCGATCGCCGAATTCGCGCCGCGACTCGCGGCCACATGGGGCGACCCCGCCGCGCAGAAAACGATCTCCTGGCCGCTCGTCCTGCGCGCGGGACGGATCGAGTAGCTGTGAAGTGGCTTCGCGCCTCGCTGTTCTCTCAGGCGATTCTCGCGCTGTATTTTCAGCTCATACAGTGGTTGCCGCTCGGCAGCTGGAACTACCAGCCGGGATTCACGCCCCTCGGCGTGGAGGCGATCCAGGGTGGTGCGACCGCATCGGACATTCTCTTCGTAACTGCCTTCATGGCGCCTTTCGTCGTGTTCTTGTTCGCCTACTCGAGGGGCCTTCGGTGGTTGATGTGGATCTGTGCATCGGGCTACGCCATCTGGTTGGCGCTGCAGATAAAGACATGGTGGGTGGCCTATGCATTCGGCGCGAGCGATTCATGGATGGGGGTCTATCGGAGGGTCTTCAGCCACTCCACCCAGCTTCTGCCCACCTTCGGTCGCCATCTTCCGCCCGACGGCATGCACCTTATTCTTCAGGTTCTCCTCATGGCGACCGTCGTTTCAGCCGTGATCGGTCTTCTGAAAACTTCGGGGAAACGAGGCTCCGAACCGGCCTAGTTCGTCGCTCTCAAGAGCGCCACCACCGCGCCCTCGATCTCCTTCTTCAGCTTCGTGAAGCGCTCTCCCGTCGCCGGGCCGTCGAAGCCGGAGTGGATCCTCACGATGCGATGCTGGCGGTCGAGAAACAGCGTCGTCGGGTAGCCCTCCCAACCCTCGAGCGGAAGCGTCGCGGGAGACGCGGCCGCGTCCTTAGTCGTCCCCGCGAGGAGGATCAGATGCGTCGTGCCGAAACGCTCGACGAACCGTTTCACCTGGCGGCGGTTTCGCTCGACGTCGTCCGTGTACTCGAACGTCAGGGAAACCACCGCGAGGCCCCGCGGCCCGTACTTCGCCTCGAGATCCCGGAGAAACGGCGCCTCGTCGGCGCAATTCGGGCACCACGTGCCCATGAAGGCCACGAGCATCGGCTTCCCGGAGAATCGCGCATCCGAGGTCGACACGATGCGGCCCTCGACGTCGGGGAACGAAACGACGTAAGGCGCGGCCGGATTCCGCGGCTTCACGATGTCGAAAGAACCCGGCAGGAACGTTCCATGAGAGGCCGCGTCCAGCCGCCTTCCGCGCCAGGGCACGGGCGGATTCGTGCGCGAGCGGTACTCACCCGCGAGCGTGCCGTCCGGCAGCCGCTCGGCGTCGAAACGGTAGACGTGGACGCCGTCGAAGACGGTCAGGACGAGCTGCTCGCCGTCGAAGGTGCCGTGGAGAGAGCCGTAGTCGCCGGTCGTCGAGAGGAACGTCCCCGTCACGGCGCTGCCCTTCTGGCGAAAGACACCCGTCAGCTTCTCGGTTTTCTTCCCGTCGATCATCTCGATGCCCCAGCTTCCGTCGAGGGAAGCTCCGCCCTTCGGCGTCGCCACGAGCGGACGGGCCTTGCGGGAGGCCCGAAAGGGCACCTCGGCCAGGCCCGCCGCGACGACGCGCGTGTATCCGCCCTCGAGCCGGCCGCCCTTCATTTCCGCGACGATCCTGGCGTCGTAGTTCGCGAGATCGAGCGTGAGCTTCGTTCCGTCCCAGGAAGCCGACGTGAAGGCGAACTCGGCCCGGTCGTTCACGAGCACGGCCGAAAGCCCCGCGCCCTTCGTGGCGATCTTCAGGTCGAAGAAAACCTCGTGCCCCGCCGAGGGGATCAGTTCGGCGTGCCACAGGCCGACAGGCGCCGCGGGCGACGCCACGGAAAGATTCCTTGAAAATAAGAGGGCCACGAGGACAACGCGTCCGAAGCAACTCATTCTTTCTCTCTCGCCTTCCTGAGCTTTTCCCGCAGCGCCCGAACAGCCTCGGCTCGCGCCTTGAGCTCCTTCTCCCGCCCTTCCCCAGCCGGCCGGTAGTAATTCCGGCCCGCGAGGGAATCCGGAAGGCAGGAAAGGCCGGCGGTCTTCTCGGCGGTGTCGTGCGCGTAGCGATAGCCCGAGCCGTAGCCCACGTCCTTCATCAGCTTCGTCGGGGCATTGCGGATCGCGAGCGGCGGCGGTTCGTTCGGGCGCTCCTGCACGTCGGCCGCGGCCTCGGCGTAGGCCGTGTAGAGCGCATTCGACTTCGGCGCCAGCGCCATGTGAACGGCGATCTCGGCGAGCGCGAGAGCGCCTTCCGGCATGCCGATAAAATGCACGGCCTCCTTGGCGGCGACCGCGAGCGTGAGTGACGACGGATCGGCGAGCCCGATGTCCTCGGACGCGAAGCGGACGAGACGGCGCGCGACGTAGAGCGGGTCTTCCCCCGCTTCCAGCATGCGCGCGAGCCAGTAGAGCGACGCGTCCACGTCCGAGTCGCGGAGTGATTTATGGAGCGCAGAGATGAGGTTGAAGTGCTCCTCGCCGGACTTGTCGTACAGGAGAACTTTTCGCTTGAACAGATCCTCGAGGAGGGAAACCGAGACCGAAGAGGGATTTTCTTCGAAGGGAATATGGGAAACCGCCGCTTCAAGCGCCGTGAGCGCCCTTCTGGCGTCGCCGTCGGCAAACCGGGATATCCATTCGAAGGCATCCTCATCGACCGTCACCCGAGCCCCGAGGCCCCTCGTGGGGTCCGCCAGCGCCCTCTTCATCAGCAGAACGAGCTCCTTCTCGCCGATCGCCGGCAAAATGATGACTCTCAGCCGCGACAGCAGCGCGCCGTTCAGCTCGAATGACGGGTTTTCCGTCGTGGCGCCCACGAGGACGATGTCGCCGGCTTCCACGAACGGCAGGAAGGCATCCTGCTGCGCCCGGTTGAAGCGATGGATCTCGTCGACGAAGAGGAGCGTGCGGCGGCCCCGGCGCCTGGCGCGGGCCGCCTCCTCCATTACGTTCCGGATCTCCTTGATGCCCGAGACGACGGCCGAGAAGCCGAGAAAACGGGCTTGGCTCTTCGCGGCGATGATGCGCGCGAGCGTCGTCTTGCCGCTCCCCGGCGGGCCCCAGAAGACGAGAGAAGGGACCCTGTCGGCGGCGAGCGCCTTCGCGAGGAACGAGCCGGGGCCTACGAGGTCCGCGGGCCCTGCTACCTCGGACAGTTCCCGGGGACGCATCCGCTCCGCGAGCGGCGCGTCCCGCGACACGACATCATCGACCGCGGACCGGTCGGAAGCCGGGCCCTCATCCTCGAAGAGGTCGCCCGGCGAGAACGTCACGCCCCTCCGCGCGCCTTGGCCCGCTGTTCAATGTCGGCGGTGAGCCGATCGAGCGCCGGGATTTCGGGATGCTCCTTCTTGAGCCTGCTGAGGATTTCGAGCGCCTTCTTCGTGTCGCCCCTGTCGAGGCCGAAGATGATCGCCTGATTGAACTGCGCGGGCCAGTGGCTCGGATCGCGGGCCACCGCCTGCGTGAACATCGCGAGCGCCTTGTCCGGGTTGCCCACGTTCCGATACGCCACGCCGAGGTCGGTGAGGACGTTCGGATCGCCGTCCTTCAACTTGAGCGCCCTCTCGTAGGCGTCGATCGCCTTCTTCCAGTCCTCGACGTCGTAGGCCGTGTTCCCGAGCTGGACGAGGAGCTCGGCGTTTTTTGGCTCCTTGGCGACGGAAGCCTCGAGCCCGGCGAGTTTCTGGAGGGCGACCGGGTCGGACGCCAGAGACGGCTGACCGCCGCCGCTTCCCGGCAGGTCGCGCGTCGCGCCCGGCCCGACGCCCGCGAGCCCGGCGTGAGGATCGGCCATGCCCGCCTGGGGCGGACCCGCCGAGGCGTTCTTCTCCAGGTACAGGTACGCGGCCGTGAAGCCCGCGAGCAATCCCAGGACGAGAAACGTCCCTCTGTCCGCCCACGGGGAAAGCCGGGGCGCCGGCTTTTCCGCGGCCGGGGACTTCTTCTCGCGGGGACGCTTCTCCGCCGGCACAGGCGGCGGAAGGTGGTCGTCGTTCTGTTCCGTCGTCATTTTGAATCCGTCTCCTCTTCGCGCGCCGGCTGTGCCGCCCACGTTCCCGCCACGGGACCCGATACCGGAACGGGGGCGATCTGCGTCCCCTCCCAGGTGCCCGCCAAGCGCCTGGCGGGCGCCGTCGTCAGGCGGCCGTAGAACTTCGCATCCGCTCCCCGTTCGGAATCGATCCGTTCGAGCATGACGCGGTCGCCCACGAACGTGCCCCGGAGTGAGCCATGAAAGCCCCCGTCGAGAACATAGTCACCCGAAAGGATTGTGCCGTCGAGCGAGAGGCGGTAGAAGCCGCGCCGACTGCCCGGATTGACGAAGACCTCCCAGCGCCCCGTGAGCGGGTCCGCCGGGCTGCTTCTCAGGGTGTCGTGCCGGCGCGCCATCTCGTCCCGAAACGCCACCAGCCGGCGGACGTGCTCGGCGAGCCGCTCGGAAATGGCCCGGCGGCGGTCCTGTCCCGCCTGAACGCGAGCCCGCGCGTCGGCCGCGGCCTGCTCGGCCTGCTCGAGCAGCGCGCGGTCGAGAATGCCTTCGCGCGCGAGTCGCGCGACCTGATTCAGGGACGCGTTGAGGTCCGACTCGGCCCGGGAGGCCTGTCCGGAGATCCGGTCGAATTCTTCGAGATCCTCCGACACGCGCCGCCTCTCCATCTCGACCGAGGACAGGAGCAGGTCGAGCACGGGATCGCCGGTCCTCGAGGGGAGGGTCGCTGCCGCCGCCGGCATCACGATCGCCAGCAGGAGGGTCGCGATGAAGGCGGAGCGAACCGGGAGGGCAGCCATTTTCGCCACTATACGGAAGTCGCGGCGCCCGCATCGCAAGGAATCCCCCAGGTCAGTTCAATGACCGCGGTGATTTCCGCTCGCGGCGGCGAGGGGCGTGAGAGGTCGCCGCTTGAGGATCGCACGATCGAGGGCCTTCTCGACCTCGGTGGCGACTTCGCCCTCGGGGAGGCCGTTGATCTGCGCGATCTCGGAGACGATGAGATAGCGGGCGCGCTCGTACATCTTTTTCTCGCGGAAAGAGAGCGCCTTCTGCTTCTGGACCCACGTCAGGTTCTTGAGGACGTCGGCGATGTCCGTCAGGCGGCCCGAGCGCATCTTGTCGAGGTTCTGCTTGTAACGGCCCTTCCAGTCGCCGGTCGGCGGAAGGACGCCGTTCTCCAGGACCCGGAATACCGAGCCCACGTCCTTGCGCCGCGTGAGCGGGCGCAGGCCGATGCGGTCGGAGTTTCCGACCGGTACCATCACGCGCGAATTGTTCCCGAGAAGGCGGAGCTGATAACAGGGGGCGGGAGAACCTTCGAGGGGGGACTCCTGGATCGTCTCTACGACGCCCACGCCGTGGTTCGGGTAGACGAGCCTGTCTCCGATCTTGAATGCCACGGAATCGCCTCCTTCGGGAAAGGGAGAAGAAGACTACTCCCCCGCTCCCGGGCGGTCAAACGAAAACGTCCGATGACGATGCCTCGCGGGAAAAACGGCGGCATTTCGCGCGATTTCAGGGTGCTGATGGTGCCGGAGGAGGGATTCGAACCCTCACGGCCTTGTGGACCGGGGGATTTTGAGTCCCCTGCGTCTGCCATTCCGCCACTCCGGCGCGCCGCGAAGAGTCTACTGCCAGTCGAGTCGGATGTTCCGGTGGAGATGCGCGAGGGCGCAGCCGGCGATCGTCCCGAGGACGTTCCAGAACACGTCGTTCACGTCGGCCGCGCGCGTCGGCAGGAAGAGCTGAACGGTCTCGATCCCGACGCTGAACAGCGTGCCCGCGAGGAGCGCGTCCACGTGGTTGCGGGCCGCCGAACGGCCCGGCCCGTCCAGGAACTTCCAGAGCAGAAACGCCCACACCGCGAACATCGCGAGGTTTCCGACGATCCCCACGATGGCGTACAGGAAGGAGTTCGAGAGATACCCGCCATGCCCGGTCCTGGCCGCGAGGCGCTGGATGTCCTCGAAGGGCGCGAGATTCGTCCTCACCTTGCCCCCGCCCTGCACGAGGAGCGTCACGCCGAGGAGGACGCACGAGTAGGCGACGAGAAGCGCTCCCTGCAGCCCCTTACCAACGCGAATCGTACGCACGGGTCGCCGCGTCACGGAGCGGGCGCGTGTCGGAACCATTAGACTGAGAGTAACCCGAAGAAGCGTTGACGGGAGCGTGCCGCCTCCCGACAATGCTTTCGTGCCGAAGCCTTCGCCGTCCCTGCCCGCGCGCACGACCGCGGTGCCCGTCCATGAGGGATTCTTCGTCTCGGAATTCCTCGGCGAGACGGTGCGCGACGTGGGCCGGCACCCGGTCGGAAAGATCTCGGACTTCGCCGTCGCCACGAGCACGGGGGCCCCGTTTCCACGGGTCACGGGCCTCCTGATCCGAGACCGCTTCGAGACGTTCGTGCTGCCCTGGGAAGACGTTGCCATCTTCCAGCGCAACGCCGTGCGCACGCGTCTCGTGCGGGAGGACCTCCTGCACCGCCCCGCGCGGGAGGACGAGATCTTTCTCGCGCGGCACCTCCTCGACAAGCAGATCGTGGACATCAACGGCGTGAAGGTCGTGCGGGTGAACGACCTCAAGCTGGACGTGCTTTCGGGAGACCTCGTCCTCACGGCCGCCGACGTGGGTGTGCGCGGCCTCGTGCGGCGGGTCTTCGGGGCCGGCATCACGCCCCGCGGCGGCAGGCTCTTCGACGCTTCGCTGCCGGCGCGCCTCATTCCCTGGGACTCGATGCAGCCGCTGCATCCGCGGCTCGAGCGGCTCGAGACCACCCTTCCGCAGGAGAAGCTCCAGCGGCTCCACCCCGCCGACATCGCGGAGATCCTGAGCCAGGTTTCCGGCAACGAGCGCACCGGAATCTTCCGGAAGCTGGACGTCGAGACCGCCGCCGAGACGCTCCACGAGCTCGAGCCCGAGATGCAGGCCGAGATCATCGAGGACCTGCCGGAGGCGCGCGCCTCGGAGATCCTCGAGCAGATGCCCGCGGACGAGGCGGCGGATGTCCTGGGCGAGATCGAGGGCGAGCACGCGCGCGACCTCGTCCAGCTCATGGAGAAAGGGGCGGCCGAGGACGTCACCGAGCTCCTCGTTCACGACGAGGACACGGCCGGCGGACTCATGGGAACCGACTTCGTCACGTTCCCGCCCACGCTCACGGTGCGCGAGACGATCCAGCGGCTTCGGCCGGTCGCGCGCGACGCCGAAGCGCTCTTCTACTTCTATGTGGTGGATGAGCAGGAGCGCATCCTCGGCGCGCTCTCCGTCCGCGATCTCCTCGCGGCCGACGACGACACAATCCTCGAAAACGTGATGGCGGCGCCCGTGCGAAGCGTCACGCCCGACGTCTCGGCCGGCGAGGTGGCCGAGACGATGTCGAAGTACGACCTTCTCGCCCTGCCCGTCACCGATCCGGAAGGCGTCCTCGTGGGCATCATCACGATCGACGACGTCGTCGACCGCCTCCAGCCGCAGCCGCGCCGCGGCCGCAGGAGGCTGCGCTGATCGCGCCGGCCGCGGCCCCCGCCGCGCAGCGGCCGGACGTGAGGAACTGGCGGCGGCGCTTCACGATCTTCTTCGCCATCCTCGGGCCCGGGATCATCACGGCGAACGTCGACAACGACGCCGGCGGCATCGCGACCTACTCCATCGCGGGGGCCCACTTCGGTTACTCGCTCCTGTGGACTCTCGTCCCGATCACGGTCGCGCTCATCGTCGTGCAGGAGATGTCCGCCCGGCTCGGCGCGATCACGGGGAAGGGCCTTGGGGAACTGATCCGCGAGAACTACGGGCTCCGGTCCACCTTCTACCTCCTCGTCGCCCTCCTCGTGACCGACATCGGCAACACGGTCGCCGAATTCGCCGGCTGGGCCGCGGCCCTCGAGATCTTCGGCATTCCCAGGGTGATCTCGGTCCCCATCGGCGCCTTCGTCGTGTGGTGGATCGTCGTGAAGGGAAATTACAAGACCGTCGAGAAGATCTTCCTGATCGCCTGCTCGATCTACCTCACCTACGTCGTGTCGGCCCTCTTCGCGAAGCCCGTCTGGACCGACGTCCTGAAGCAGACCTTCAACCCGCGGATCGAATCGAGCGCCGCGTGGGTCCTGATGATCATCGGCATCGTCGGGACCACGATCGCGCCCTGGATGCAGTTCTATCTCCAGTCTTCGATCGTCGAGAAGCGCATCGGCCCGGAGGAATACAAGATGTCCCGCTGGGACGTCATCGTGGGCTGCATCCTGACCGACGTCGTCGCGTTCTTCATCATCGTGGCGTGCGGCGCGACCCTGTTTCCGGCCGGAATCCGCATCGAGGGCGCCGAGCAGGCCGCGCTCGCACTCAAGCCGCTCGCCGGAAAATGGGCGGGGACGCTTTTCGCGATCGGCCTCGCGAACGCCTCGCTCTTCGCGGCGTGCATCCTGCCCCTCGCCACCGCGTACTCCATTTGCGAGGGGCTCGGGTTCGAAGCGGGCGTCGACAAGACCTGGGCCGAGGCGCCGCAGTTCAACGTGCTCTTCACGGGCATGATCGTGATCGGGGCGGGAATCATCCTGATCCCCGGCGTCCCGCTCTTCCCCGTCCTCTTCCTCTCGCAGGTCCTGAACGGACTCCTTCTGCCGTTCGTCCTCGTCTTCATGTGTCTCCTCATCAACCGGACCGACCTCATGGGCGAGCACGTGAACGGGCGCGTATGGAACTGGATCGCGTGGGGGACCTGCGCCATCATGATCGGGTTGACGATCGTTCTCGTCGTCACGACGATCTGGCCGGGGCTTTTCCCGTCGAAATGAGCGGCGGGTACGCTCGTTGCTTGTCCAAACGGGGCCCGAGCGTGCGTCACATTACGGGGACGCCCTTCGTCCGGGCCTAGACTTCGCTTGCCAGAGGAGGATCCATGCGTCGTTCCCTCGTCTTATCCCTTCTCGCCTGCGCCCTTCTCGCCGGTGCCGTCCCCGCATTCGCGCAAGACCGCGCAGGCACGTTCGAGATCTCGCCCTTCGCCGGCGGCTACTTCGGCGGGAGGCTCTATGGCAACACGGTCGTCACGACGACGCCGGGGACGACGACGACGTTCGGGTTCCTCGAGCCCGCCGACGACCTCACGTACGGCGCGAGGCTCGCATACAACGTGACCCGCCACTTCGCCTTCGAGTTCGACTGGACGTCGGCGCGCACCGACCTCCGGACACCGAACCAGTTCGTGGTGTCTCCTCGGAACCTGCGCGTCGGGCGGCTTCGCCAGAACGTCTACGAGGCGAACATGCTGTTCAACTTCGGCCGCCGGCGCGCGGTCGGCTACTTCGGTCTCGGCGCCGGGGCCGCGACGCTCGACCGGACCGACGCGGCCGTCGACCCGATGTCCCGCACCCGCCTCACCGCGAACGTCTCGGCCGGCGCGAAGTTCTTCTTCACGCCGCGCGTCGGGCTGCGGCTGGATGGGCGCTACCGCGTCCTCGACCAGCAGTCGGACTCCGGCAGCCGCTCCTGCGACCACGACGGGGGCTGCTCGGACCGCTGGAACCGCTGGTCGTACAACGGCGAGCTCACGGGCGGCCTCGTCTTCGCCTTCTAGCGGGAACTGCTCAGGACGTTGTTCACGGGGTCTTCGGGCGGCGCGACATCGATCCGGCGCGCGCCGCCTTCCCCGAGCGCGATCGACACCCGCCACGCGCGCCGCGGCATGAGCGGCGGGCGCGGCCACTCCACCGCCAGGATCGCGCTCCCCCGCTCCTCGAGGCCGAGGTCGGCGATCGAGGCGCCCTTCGGGATCCGGTAGAGATCGGCGTGGACGAGAACGGGCGGCTCCCCCGAAGGCCCGTACTCGTGAACGAGCGCGAAGCTGGGCGACGACACGTCCTTGGGGTCCAGGCCCAGCCCCGCGGCGAGGCCCTTCACGAAAGCGGTCTTGCCGGCGCCGAGCTCGCCTTCCAGAAGCACGATGGCGCCGGGCGCGAGGCGGCGCGCGAGGTCGGCGGCCAGATCGCGGGTCTCCTCCTCGGCAAACGTCACGTGCGACGTCACCCGCCGGTGCTCTCCCGCGCCGCGAAGAACGCCTCCGGGAGGGCCTCGATGACGTCGGACGCTTGGAGCGACTCCTCTCCCTTGGCCTCCCGGACGAAGTCGCCCGCCGTGCCGTGAAGCCACGCCGCCGCGCAGGCGGCGTCGAAGGCGTCGAGGCCCCGCGCGAGGCACGCCCCGACGACGCCGGTGAGGACGTCGCCCGTTCCCCCCGACGCCATCGCCGGGTTGCCCGCGAGCACGGGCACGACCCGGCCCGATGGATCAGCGACGAGCGACCGAAATCCCTTCAGGATCACCACGGCCTTCGCCCGCGAGGCGATCTCGCGCACGGCCGCCTCGCGGTCCGCGTTCACGCGCCCCGCATCGATGCCGAGAAGGCGCGCGGCTTCCCCGGGATGCGGCGTGAGAACGGTGGGGGCCGCCCGTCTCGCGAAGAACGCGGCGTCGCCCGCGAGGTTGAGCGCATCGGCGTCGAAAACCGCAGGAAGGCGCGAATCGGCCGCGCGCTCCACGAGGTCCCGGGCGGCCGCCGATGCGCCGAGCCCCGGGCCGACCGCGAGCGCGTCGAAGCGCGCGATGTCGACGTCCTCTCCCGCGGTCATCGTCTCGGGACTCAGCACGTGCACAGCGGCGCGGACGAATTCCGGCGCGAAGACGGTGACCGTCCCCGCTCCGGACCGGTGGGCGCCGCGCGCTGCGAGGGCGGGGGCACCCGCCATTCCTTCCGAGCCGCCCACCACGAGGAGACGGCCGAAGCTCCCCTTGTGCGCTGCCGCTTCGCGGCGTGGAAAGAGCAGCGCCACGTCCCCCGCCGCGACGACGTCACCCCCGCCGCGGCTCTCGTCCTCCAGGAGCGGCAGAAAGCCGATCCCGGCGACGGCGATCCGCCCGCAGAGAGACGCGGCCGGCAGATGGACGTGACAAGGTTTCGGGTACCCGAAGGTGACCGTCAGGTCGGCGCGGACCGCGGGAGCCCACGGGAGAGGATCGTCGGCCGAAAGGCCCGAGGGCATATCGATCGAGACCACGAACGATTTCCCCTCGGCGACGAGGCGCACGGCGCGCGCGGGGAGCCCGTCGGGCGAGATGGGCCTCTTCAACCCGGTCCCGAAGAGAGCGTCCACGACGACGGTCGCCGCGCGGAGAGGCTCGAGGTCGCCCTCCTTCGTGACTTCCCGGATAGCTCCGCCGGCCTGCTCGAGCCGCTGATGGGTCCGGCGGGCATCGGCGCCGAGATACTCCGGCGCTCCGAAGAGCAGCGTCTCGACGTTGGACGCGACGCGGGCGATCTGGAGCAGCCGCGCCGTCTCGAACCCATCTCCTCCGTTGTTTCCCGGGCCGGCGAGGACAACGACGCGCACGCCCCGCGCGGGCCGGCGCGCGACGACGCCCGCGATCTCCCGGACGACGGCGTTGGCCGCGCGCCTCATCAGGACGAGCCCGGGCGTTCCCGCCGCGATCGTGCGCGCGTCGAGGGCGCGGGCGGCCTCCGAGCCCAGGACTCTCAGACGGCACTCCGCCCAAGGAACGTCGAGAGCGCCCGTCGTGTCGCGGGCGCGAGATCCGGGTCGGCCCCGAACAGGGCCTCGACGCTCCAGAGATCCGCGACCTCGTCGATGTCGGGCACCGTCGAAAGCAGGCGCACGCGATAGCCCTTCGCCTCGACAGATCTCCTGCTGTCGGCGAGCGCATGCGGCGACGACCACCGGACGCCGGCAGGAAAAACGGCGGCCGGATCGACGTTTCCCCGCATGCCCAGAAGCGAGAACCCGCCGTCCGGCGCCGGCGCGTACACGACGTCCGAGTTTCCGGCGAGGGCGCCAAAGGCCTCGGAGAGATCCTCGCCGGTGAGCGTCGGCGCGTCGCTGCCCGCCACGAGCACGTCGCGACGCCCTTCCATGCGCGCGCGCACGACGGCGCGGGCGAGCCGTTCCCCGAGCGTCCCTTCCCCCTGCGGTATGAGATCCCAGGGAGGGCGAAACGTCGCGAGCAGATAGGGCCCCGGTTCGAACTCGGCGTAGGCGAGCACCGCGTCCCACCGGGCTGGCGACGGCAGGCAGGTGGCGAGGTCCGACAGGAACGCTTCGTATAGCGACGTCGCGGCGGCCGCGCCGATCTCGCGGGCGAGACGCGTCTTCACGCGCCCGGGAACGGGCTCGCGGGCAAACAGCACGAAGCGCGAGATGGGCGCGTTCACGGCCTCGTTCTCGGTTTCACTTTCGGGGCGGGCTCTCCTCGCCGGAGAACGCAGAGACGAAGACGGATTTCTGGAGATAGCTCGTGGAATTCGTGACGTCGTCGCGCACGGCGATCGAGAGCTTCTGGCCGCCCGGAATCATGATGAGCTTCACGTCGTATACGAAGTCCTTCCGGGAGAGGGCCTCGAACTTCTTCGCGTCGAGGTCGATCGGGACGGGCTGCGTCGTCAACTCGGACTGCTTGCCCGCCGAGTCGATGACCACGAAGTAGAACACCACGCGGCCGCGCACCTTCGTCCCCTCCGGGAGCATCGCGAGACGCGCGTATGGGATCCGGATTTCCACCGGCACCGCGAAGTTCTCGCGGTCCGCGGGCACGGGCTTTCCAACCTCAAGGCCCACGGCGAGCGGATTGTCGTCGCGGGGGAAGAAAAGGGCCGACGTCACCGCCTCGCGAACCTTCGTCTCGACGCCTTTCTCGAGATAGCTGCGGCGCGCGCGCACGGTGAACCCCTTCTTCTTCACTTTCACCTCGACCTTGTGAGGGCGGTCGAGGCCCGAGCGGATGCTCCGGTAGCCGATCGAGTAGTACGACGTGTAGTCCTTCTCGATGTTCTTGAGCGCGACGAGGACGTCGTTCTTGTTCAGAATGGCCACGCCGCCGGTCTCCTCGGCCATGAGGCTGAGCATCGACTGAAGGTTGTTCCGCTCGAGGAAGACATCGATGCGCTGGCCCGTCGTACGGTTCTCGGCGGACACGTTCGAATCCACCGAGAGGCCGGATGCGTCGATCGTGTAGACGGAAACGCCCGACGCGTTCGCCGCCTGAACGACACTGAGGTACTTCGTGGTCCGGTCGAACTCGAACAGCGAGGTGGAATGCATCGTCGCGTCCCGGTACTTGTCCGAAATGTACTGCCAGAGCTCCGCGCCCGGCGACTGCGGAAGGCCGTCGGAAACGTGGATCAGGATCTTGCGTCCATCGACGCCCGCGAGCTGGTCGATCGTCGTCTTCATGGCGTCGATCGTGAAGGTCAAGTCGTTGTCGAGCGCCTGGCAGTAGCTGCGCACGCGGCCCGCGGCCTGGTCGGCGGTGGTCGAGTCGTCGATCGCCTGAACGATCTCGCGCCGCTCCGACGAGATCTCCTGGCCGAGAGCGCTCTCCTCCTCGATCTGCTTGAGGACGTCGGAGAGATCGCGGCCGTCGTTCGTGAACTTTCTCCGGATCTTCAGCGACCGGTTCCACACGACGATCATGCCCTCGATGTGGTCCTTGACGCTGTCGCGGACGAACGTCTCGACGTTCCGGAGGACGCGGTTGCGGCTGAACGGAGAGAGGTGGAGGTTGTCGATGAAGAGGACGATGCGGGTCTTCGGCGCGCTCGCGACGGGCGGAGGCGCGGGCGCGGCGCCGGGCTGAGCCGGAGCCGCCGCGGCCGGAGCCTCCTCGGCCGGCAGGAGCATCTTCCCCTGCTCGATCGGGGAGAAGTTCGTGATGAGCTGCTCGAGGTTGTCCTCGATGACGATGAAATCATCTTTCTTCAGGCCGGTGATCCGGTTTCCCTTCCCGTCGGTGACAACGACGTCGAGGTTCGTGACGCTCACGACTTCTCCGCGAGCCACGTAGGGGCCGGCGGGCCTGTCGGGAGGAGAGGCCTGCGCCTGCGCCCGCGAAGCCGTGAGCGTGCCCGAGACGAGAATCAGGAGGGGAAAAAGGAGACGAGAGGAGCTCGCGCGAATCGCCATGGCCGGATTGTACGGGTCACGCGGATAGAATCCCGCTCTGATGACGATCCGCTTCCGGCGCCACCTCACCGCCGGTCTCCTCGTGCTCGTGCCCCTCGTCGTCACTGCCTCCGTCGTCAGGTTCGTCTTCAACACGATCGATGGCGCCAGCCAGCCGCTGACCGAGCGCCTCATGGGCCGGACGATCCCGGGCCTCGGGCTTGTCCTGACGGTTGTCGTCATCTGGTTCACGGGCCTTCTCTCCTCGAACTTCATCGGGAAGAAAGTCCTTGAACTTTTCGGCCGCGTCTTGGAGAATCTCCCCCTTGTCAAGACGGTCTATACGGCCTCGAAGCAACTCGTCGAGGCTGTGTCGCCGGGCGGTCGTCGGGCGTTCCAGCGGGTCGTGCTTGTCGAATTTCCTCAGAAGGGAACCTTTGCGTTGGGATTCGTGACAGGGAACGGGATCGGAGGTCTGGAGGCCGGGACCCTTTCGGTTTACGTTCCGACGGCCCTGAACCCCACGAGTGGTTTCCTGATATTCGCGAAGGAACGCGATATCCTCGACCCCCGCCTCACGGTGGAGGAGGGGATCAAGCTCGTCGTCTCGGGCGGAGTCGTCAGGCCTCCCGGAAACGAAGGGAACTAAGGGCCTTCGCGGGCGGTCCAACCGAGAGTCGGCCCGGAACGCCGGACGACGAGACTGGAAAGGAGTGAACGGGCGATGACGGGAAATTTCTCCGGCAGGGGACGGACGGTTCGGCGAATCGCCGCCGTGAGCCTCGCCGTACTGTCGCTCGGCGCCGCGGGCTGCGACAAGTTCAAGAGCAAGCAGCTCATCCGCGAGGGCAACGCCTACTTCAAGGAACAGCTCTACGAGGACGCCCTCAAGAAGTACGAAGCCGCTCAGGCGCTCGACCCGAGCGAAGTCCGCCTCGACAAGTTCGTGGCGATGGGCTACATGGCGCTCTACAACCCCGGCTCGACCCACCCGAAGGACCAGGAGGCCCTGAACCGGTCGATCGAGCACTTCAAGAAGTACCTCGCCGCCAAGCCCGAGGACGACAAGGCCGCGAAGTTCCTCGTCACGACCTACATGAACGCCCAGAAATACGACGACGCGATCAAGTACTTCAAGGAGCTCGTCGCCAAGCACCCGCAGGACTCCCAGGCCGTCCAGACGATCGCGATGCTGTACGCGAAACAGGGCGACTACGAGAACTCCATGGAGTGGCAGAAGAAGCGCGGCGAGCTCGAGCCGAACAACTCCGACGTGTTCTACACGATGGGCGTCACGGCGTGGGACAAGTCCTACAACACGATGGGGATCGACGCCGCTCCGGACAAGGGCATCACGAACGAAAAGCGGAAAGAGATGCTCGATTTCGGGATGGCGCAGCTCGACAAGGCCATCCAGCTGAATCCCGACTACTTCGAGGCCATGCTCTACAAGAACCTTCTCTACCGGCAGTACGTGCGGATCGAGGCGGATCCGGCAAAGGTGGCCGAGCTGAACGCGAAGGCCACCGAGTGGCAGCAGAAGGCGCTCGAGATCCGCAAGAAGATGCAGGAGAAACGCCGTATCGAGCAGGCAAACAAAAATCCGCTCGAGGCGCTGTAGGGAGGCAGGAGAGGACGCATGTTCGAAGCCTCGCTCATCGAGTCCGCGAAGCACAAGGGCGGCGGCCAGCGCTGGTACACAATGCCGCTCTCGGTCCTCATCCACTTCGTCGTGATCGGGACCGCGCTCGGCCTCTCGATGTGGTACATCGAGGACATCCCCGAGCCCCCGATTCCAGTGCAGTTCTACTCCATGGCGGCTCCCCCGCCTCCTCCGCCGCCGCCGCCTCCTAAGGCCGCGGTCGCGAAGCCCACGGCGCAGAAGGTCGAGCCGGTCAAGCCGAGCCAGATCACCTCGCCGCTTGTCGTTCCCGACACGCTTCCCCCGCCGACGAGCGTCCCGGAGCCCGATAACGCCGGCGTCGAAGGCGGCGTCGAAGGCGGCGTCGAGGGTGGCGTCGCGGGCGGCGTCATGGGCGGCGTCCTCGGCGGCGTCAAGGGTGGCATGCTCGGCGAGAAGGGCGAGGAGCCCCTCCGGGTCGGCGGCGAGGTCAAGGAGCCGGTCGAAATCTCGCGCGTGAAGCCCTCGTATCCCGAGGCGGCGCGCAAGGCGCGCATGCAGGGGGTCTGCATCCTGGAGGCCATCATCACGAGGTCTGGAGACGTCGAATCCGTTCGCGTCCTGCGCGGCCTCAACCCGCTCCTCGACAACGCCGCGATCCGCGCGGTGCAGCAGTGGAAATACAAGCCGGCCACATTCAACGGCCGGCCGGTCCCCGTTTACCTCACCGTGACCGTGACCTTCACTCTTCAGTGACGGAGCGGCGAGACCTGACGAAATAGAATTAGGCATCCGAAAACAAAGCACGAACCGAGTCAGAAATTCAAGGAGGACGATTCAAATGGATATGAGTGTTGGAGGCCTCTGGACCTCGATGGGCCCGATGGCCAAGGGCATTTTCATCCTTCTCTGCGTACTCTCCGTCTACTCGCTGGCCGTTTCGGTCGAGCGCTGGCTGACGTTCCAGAAGGCGCGGCAACAGTCCGTCAAGTTCGCCCTCGAGGTCGGCCAGTACCTCAAGCAGGACAAGCTGAAGGAAGCCATCGACCTCGCCAAGAAGTACAAGCACAGCCACGTCGCGAAGGTGGTCTCGGCGGGCCTCCTCGAATTCGCATACGAGGCGCACGGAGCGGCTTCGCAGGGGCACGACACGGTCGCCGCGGCCGAGCGGGCGATCGAGCGCGCCGCCATGATGACCACCGCGGACATGAAGAAGGGCCTCGGCGGCCTCGCCACGATCGCGACGACGGCGCCGTTCATCGGCCTCCTCGGAACGGTCATCGGCATCATCAACGCCTTCCGCGGCATGGCGGCCTCGGGCGCCGGCGGCCTCGGAACGGTCTCGGCGGGCATCTCGGAAGCCCTCGTCACGACGGCGGTAGGCCTCTTCGTCGCCATTCCGGCCGTCTGGCTCTACAACCTGTTCCTGAACAAGGTCGAGCGCTTCCAGGTCGAGATGTCGAACTCGGCGTCCGAGCTGGTCGATTACTTCATGAAGCGCCAGGCCGCGAAATCGGCGTAAGGACGCGACCGGGAATCCCAGGAGGAAGTTTCGATGGGAATGGATAGCTACGGCGGCCGGCAGGACATGAAGAGCGACATCAACGTGACGCCGCTCGTCGACGTGTGCCTCGTCCTCCTCATCATTTTCATGGTCGTGACCCCGATGCTGCAGAAGGGCAAGGCGGTCATGCTTCCGCAGACCGAGCGGCCCGACAAGAAGCCCGAGTCCGACAAGGAGCTTCTCATTTCGGTGCAGGCCGACAAGACCATCTTCATCGACACGAAGTGGTTCCCGGACAAGGAATTCGCCGCGAAGATGAGGGAATTCGGCGATCGCTCCTCGAACAAGGACGTGCTCATCAAGGCCGACCAGCGCCTGAACTTCGGTGACGTCAAGCACGTCATGGGGATGGTCAAGGATGCCGGATTCGAGCACGTGGGCCTCATCACCGAAAAGAAGGCCGAGAAGTAGACGAGAAGTAAGAGCCAAGGAGTTAGATCATGAGCATGGACTTAGGAGGACACGGCGGACCCAAGTCGGAGATCAACGTGACTCCGCTCGTGGACGTCGTCCTCGTGCTTCTCATCATCTTCATGGTCGTCCAGCCGCTCCTCCAGCGCGGCTATGAGGTGCAGGTTCCCCCGAACGCGCCTCCGCAGCAGCCCAACACGCCGCCCCCGACGGACCAGATCATCGTGTCGCTCACGGCGAACCGCGAGTACTACCTGAACAAGGAAAAGGTGGAGCCCGCGAACATCGCGGTCCGCCTCCAGGAAGTCCTCCGCAACCGGAGCTCGAAGGTGGTCTTCTTCTCGGCTGAAGACACCGTCAAATACGACGACGCGATGAGGCTGATGGACATCGTCCGCAACAGCGGAAGCGGCGACAAGAAGGTCAACATCGGCATCGTCATGGACTGGGTCAACCCGTCCGCGGCCGCGACTCCCTGACCTTGACTCCCGGAAACTCCGCCCGACCCCCGACGTCCCCGGTTCCGCCGGGGACGCGGCCTGTCTGACCCTCCCTATCTCTCACCTCGACGAAAGGACGTTCACCGCGATGACCACTCTTCCGTCCCCGGCCCGCCGCGCCGCCCGCTGGCCACGGTTTGCCCCGGCCGCTTGGCTCCTCGTGGCGCTCTTCAGCGCGACGACCGCCCGTGCCGACGAATCCGAGCTCATCCTCCCGGACCTCACCTCCGTCATGTTCCTCGGGATGACCGGGAGGGCCCTCCTCATGCTCGGGCTCCTCGTGTGCTTCGCCGGCCTCGCCTTCGGGCTCTTCATGTACGGCAAGCTGAAGAACCTGCCCGTGCACAAGGCGATGCGCGACGTGTCCGAGCTCATCTACGAGACGTGCAAGACGTACCTCATCACGCAGGGCAAGTTCATCCTCGTCCTGGAGCTCTTCATCGGGGCGATCCTGGTCGTCTACTTCGGCGGCCTGAGGCATATGGAGGCCCTGAAGGTCGGGGTGATCCTCCTCGCGAGCCTCGTCGGGATCGGGGGGAGCTACGGCGTCGCCTGGTTCGGCATCCGCATCAACACGTTCGCGAACTCGCGCACGGCTTTCGCGAGCCTCAAAGGCAAGCCCTTCCCCACCTACGCCATTCCGCTCGCGGCGGGCATGTCGATCGGCACGATGCTCATTTCCACCGAGCTGCTTCTGATGCTCGGCATCCTCCTCTTCATCCCGAGAGATTTCGCGGGCCCGTGCTTCATCGGCTTCGCGATCGGCGAGTCCCTCGGCGCCTCGGCGCTCCGCATCGCGGGCGGCATCTTCACGAAGATCGCCGACATCGGATCGGACCTCATGAAGATCGTCTTCAAGATCAAGGAAGACGACGCGCGCAACCCGGGTGTCATCGCGGACTGCACGGGCGACAACGCCGGCGACTCCGTGGGCCCGACGGCCGACGGATTCGAGACCTACGGCGTCACGGGGGTCGCGCTCATCTCGTTCATCCTCCTCGCGGTCCCCGACGCGACGACGCAGGTCAAGCTCCTCGTGTGGCTCTTCGCGATGCGCATCATGATGATCGTCGCGAGCGTCGCCTCCTACTGGATCAACGACGCCCTCGCGAAGGCGAAGTACCGCGACGCGGACAAGATGAACTTCGAAGCGCCGCTGACGTCCCTCGTCTGGATCACCTCGTTCGTCTCGGTCGCGATCACGTTCGTCGTGTCGTACCTCCTGATCCCCGAGCTCGGTGACGGGACGCTTTGGTGGAAGCTCGGCGCCGTCATCACATGCGGCACGCTCGCCGGCGCCATCATTCCTGAGCTCGTGAAGGTCTTCACGTCCACGGAGTCGCGCCACGTGCGCGAGATCGTCAAGGCGTCGCGGGAGGGCGGCGCCTCACTGAACGTCCTCTCCGGTCTCACCGCGGGAAATTTCGCGGCCTACTGGATGGGCCTCGCCATCGTCGTCCTCATGGGGGGCGGGTACCTGGTCTCGACGGCATTCCCGCCCGGAATCATGATCGCGCCCGCGACGTTCGCGTTCGGCCTCGTCGCCTTCGGCTTCCTCGGCATGGGTCCCGTCACGATCGCGGTCGACTCGTACGGCCCGGTCACGGACAACGCCCAGTCCATTTACGAGCTGTCTCTCATCGAGAACGTGCCGGACATCAAGGCCGAGATGAAGCGTGACTTCGGCTTCGACCTCGACTTCGACAAGGCGAAGCACTTCCTGGAGGAGAACGACGGCGCCGGGAACACCTTCAAGGCCACAGCCAAGCCCGTCCTCATCGGAACCGCGGTCGTCGGCGCCACGACGATGATCTTCTCCATCATCATGATCCTGACTCACGGGCTGAAGAGCGACATCGACAAGCTCTCGATCCTCCATTCGCCCTTCCTCCTCGGGCTCGTCACGGGCGGCGCGATCATCTATTGGTTCACGGGCGCCTCCACGCAGGCGGTCTCGACGGGCGCCTACCGCGCTGTAGAGTTCATCAAGAAGACCATCAAGCTCGACGCCTCCGTCGAGAAGGCTTCCGTCGAGGACAGCAAGGCGGTCGTCGCCATCTGCACGAAGTACGCGCAAAAAGGCATGTTCAACATCTTCCTGGTCGTCTTCTTCTCCACGCTCGCGTTCGCGTGCCTCGAGCCTTTCTTTTTCATCGGCTACCTCATCTCGATCGCCGTGTTCGGCCTCTACCAGGCGATCTTCATGGCGAACGCGGGGGGCGCGTGGGACAACGCGAAGAAGCTCGTCGAGGTGGAGCTGAAGGAGAAGGGCACGCCGCTTCACGACGCGGTCGTCGTGGGCGACACTGTGGGAGACCCCTTCAAGGACACGTCGTCCGTCGCCATGAACCCGATCATCAAGTTCACGACCCTCTTCGGCCTTCTCGCCGTGGAGCTCGCGATCGGACTGTCGCGCTCGACGAGCCTCGCGCTGTTCCTCGTCTTCTTCGCCGTGTCCGTCGTCTTCGTCTATCGCTCCTTCTACGGGATGCGGATCGAGATCTCCCCGACGGCGATGTGAGGAGAGACCCATGGGCACGATGACGAGGTCCGGGACCACCCAGCCGGCGTTTCCGAAAACGCTCCCCAGGCGGCTCGGCCTCTTCGACGCGACCACGATCGTCGCGGGCTCGATGATCGGTTCGGGCATCTTCATCACCTCGGCCGACATCACGCGGCAGGTCAAGAGCGCGAGCCTCCTCATCCTCGTGTGGGTTTTCACGGCGCTCGTCACGGTGGCGGGCGCGTGGAGCTACGGCAAGCTCGCGATGGCCTTTCCGAAGGCCGGCGGACAGTATGTATACCTGCGCGAGGCCTGGGGCGACATGGGCGGGTTCCTATACGGCTGGGCCGTCCTCCTCGTGATCCAGACGGGCACAATCGCGGCCGTGGCCGTCGCGTTCGCGAAGTATCTGGGCGTCCTCATTCCGGCCATTTCCTCGAAACACGTGTTCTTCAAGGCAAAATTCCTCAGCATCACGCCGCTCGAGGTCGTCGCGATCCTGCTGATCGCTCTCCTCACCTGGTGGAACACGACGAGTGTCGAGAACGGCGCCCGCCTCCAGAATGTTTTCACGGCGGCGAAGGTCCTCTCCCTCGTGGGCCTCCTGTCCGTGTGCTTCCTGGCCGGCGGGCAGCTCGGGAACGTCTCGTGGGCGCTTCCCGCCGCCGGGGATCTCAAGATTCCCCTCCTGTGGGCGTTCGCCGTGGCCACCGTCGGCTCGCTCTTCTCGGCCGACGCGTGGAACAACGTGACGTTTCTGGGCGAAGAAGTGCGCGACGCCGAGCGCAACGTCCCGAAGGCCCTCGTGTACGGCACGGGCCTCGTGACGCTCCTCTACGTCCTCACGAACATCGGCTACCTCAACGCCCTCCCCCTGCCGGGGATCGCGGGAGCCCCCGAAGACCGCGTCGCGACGGCGGCCATCGGCGCCGTCTCGGGCTCGGCCGAGGTGGGCACGCCGGCCCTCATCATGGCCTGCGTCATTCTCGTGTCGACGTTCGGCTGTCTGAACGGCCTCATCCTGTCCGGATCGCGCGTCCTTTACGCGATGTCGCGCGACGGCCTTTTCCTTCCCGCCTTCTCAGAGGTGGCTCCCCGCACGATGATCCCGGTCAATGCCCTCGTGGCGCAGTTTGTCTGGTCGGCCGTACTCTGCCTCTCGGGCACCTACGGCGACCTCCTCGACTACGTCATCACGACCGTCCTCATCTTCTACATCGCCACGATCGTCGGCCGCTGGAAGCTCGCCCGCACAAACCCCGCCCTCGCGCCGCGGTCGTTCCTCGACCGCATCGTGCCCGTGCTCTACGTCGCCGCCACGGGCTACGTCACGGTCGCCCTCGCGCTCTACAAGCCCACCTATACGGTTCCGGGGCTCGTCATCGTGGCTCTCGGCGTCCCAGCGTTCTTCCTGTTCCGGAGAAAGAGGCCCGATTCCGCCTAGACGAGGAGCGAGAAGACCTCGTTCGAGAGCAGCACGCCCTTACGCGTGAGACGCACGCGCCCGGAATCTTCTTCGAGCAGCCCGGCGAGAAATGCACCTTCCATGCGGGTGGCGGAATCGGGGGAAAGGCTTTTTCGGATTGCTTCGAATGAGGAAGAGGGGACGCCGGAGGCGAGGCGCAGTCCGAGCATCAGCCCCTCTTTCCTTCTAAGAAAATCCCCAGTCTCCTCTTCCTCCGAAGCCTGCGGCAATTCGCCCGCGCGGGTTCGCTTCAGATACTCGGTGAGCATCCCCGTGTTCGCGTATCGCCTCCGCCCGTCGTACGAGTGCGCCCCGACCCCGAAGCCGAGGACCGGTGTAAGCGTCCAGTACTTGAGGTTGTGCCGGCTCTCGAACCCCGGCCGCGCCCAGTTCGAGAGCTCGTAGCGCGGGAGGCCCGCCGCCGTCAGGCGCTCGTCCACGGCCTCCCAGCGGTCCGCCATCTCATCGTCGTCCGGGAACAGCTCCGGCCGCTCTTTCTTCAGGGAGACGAGGCGCGGGGCCTTCTCCAGCTCCAGAAGGTAGACCGAAAGGTGGGAGATTCCGCACGAGACGAGCCCGTCGACACTCGCGAGGAGGCTGCCCTGGGATTGCCCCGGGATGCCGATCATGAGGTCGGCCGAGACGTTTCGGAAGGTCCGGACGGCGTCCGTGACGGCCCGGCGGGCGGCCGCGGCGCCGTGCCGGCGCTCCAACGGCACGAGTTCGGCGTCCACGAGCGACTGCACGCCGACGGACAGGCGGTTGACACCGAGTTCCCGAAGGCCCTGGAGCCGGGAGACATCGAGGTCGTCAGGATTTGCTTCGGCTGTGATCTCCACATTCGAAGAAATTCCGAAAATTTCTTCGAGTGTCCCGAGCACCCGGCCAAGGCGAGCCGTTTCGACGTAGCTCGGAGTTCCCCCTCCGAAGTAGACCGTATCGAAGCCGCCGAGCCCGGCCGCGGCTTCTCCCCTCCTCGAGCGGATCTCCCTCTCTAAACCTTCAAAGAAATCTTCTTCTTCTCTCCTCCCTTCCAGCGCCACGAACGAGCAGTACGTGCAGCGGTGCGCGCAGAAGGGAACGTGGATGTATGCGCCCGGTGACCGGGACTCGTTCACGCGCCGTTCGTCAGGAGCTGCTTGAGGCGCTCGTCGCGCGCTTCGGCGTCGGGGTCCCCGAGCCGCGCCGCGAGGAGCCGCTCGACGTACTTCCCGAGAACATCCACTTCGAGGTTGACCAGGTCCCCCGGCTTGCGCTTGCCGAGCGTGGTCGCCGCGAACGTATGCGGGATCACGGCCACGTCGAAACTTCCCTCGCGAAGCGCCGCGATCGTGAGCGAGATTCCGTCCACCGAGATCGAGCCCTTTTCGACCGCGTACCGCGCGAGCGCGCCGGGAAGCGAGAACCGGAACGTCCAGGACTCGCCGGATCTCCCAACTCCGAGCACCTCCGCGGTTCCGTCCACATGGCCGGCGACGACGTGGCCGCCGAGGCGGTCGGAGACGCGGAGCGCGCGTTCGAGATTCACGCCCGCACCCGGAGACAGGCCCCCCAGGGCCGAGCGCGAGAGCGTCTCTCGCGAGACGTCGAAACAGAGGGGCTGGCCGGGAGCCGCCGGGGGCACGACCGTCAGGCAGACTCCGGAGACGGCGATACTCTCCCCCACGGCCACGTCCCCGAATTCCGGCGGGCGCTCTATGGCGAGTACGGCGCCCGCCGTCCCGGACCTGAGCGACACGACCCGGGAGACGGCGGAGATGAGGCCGGTGAACACGCCGTGATCCTACCCGACGACGGGCGCGAGGAGCCGGCCCGAGATCCTGAGGTCGGCTCCGATGCGAACGGCTTCGAGGTCCCCAAGGCGGCGCGCGTCCGCGAGCGATGCCGGTCCCACGCCCGCGAGCGGCGAGTGGGCGGAGGCTCCCCCGACGAGAAGCGGCGCGACGTAGGCGGTCACCCGGTCCACGAGGCCCGCGGCAAGGAACGACGCGGCCGTCACTCCCCCGCCCTCGACCAGCAGGGACCGCACCTCGAGGGCATGAAGAGCCCCGAGAAGAGCCGCGAGATCGACGCCTCCGTCCGGTGCCGGCCGGGAGAAGACCTGAACGCCCCTCTCGAGGAACGGCGCGAGACGCGGATCGCGGGCCGGCACCGCCGTCACGAGCCAGACCTCGCCGCCGGCCGCGGAGAACACCCGGGCCGTGGCCGGCACGCGGAGGGCGCCGTCGAGGACGAGCCGCCGATGCGGCGTGATGGCCGAAGAGAGGGCCAGGCGGCGGGTAAGGAGCGGGTCGTCCGCGAGGACGGTCCCGGCGCCAACAAGGATGGCGTCACACTCCTCGCGCAGGAGGAGGGCGTCGTTTCGGGCCGCTTCGCCCGTGATCCACTTCGACTCTCCGGTGCGCGTCGCGATGCGCCCGTCGAGCGACGCGGCCCATTTGACGTGGACGAAGGGACGCCGGTCGCGAATGGACTTCAGGAACGCTTCGTTCAGCGTCTCGGCTTCGTCCGCGAGCGCGCCAACCAGCACCTCGACCCCGCGCTCCCTCAGGCGGCGAATGCCACGGCCCGCGGTCCGCGGGTCCGGATCCTCTGTCGAGCACACGACGCGCGACACGCCGGCCGCGATGAGCGCCTCCGAACAGGGAGGGGTACGCCCAAAATGGGAGCACGGCTCGAGGTTGACGAGCAGCGTCGCTCCTTTGGCGCGCGCGCCCGCGACCGCGAGAGCGACGGCCTCGGCGTGCGGGCCTCCGGCGCGCTCGTGCGCCCCTTCCCCGACCACCGTGCCGGCCGCATCCACGAGCACCGCCCCGACGCGCGGGTTCGGCGCGGTCGAGAAACGCCCCCGGCCGGCGAGCTCGAAGACCCGGCGCCAGAGGACGTCGAGCGGGGCGGCGTCAGTCATCCACGAGCGCCCCGGCGAAGGCTGCCGCGTCGAAGTCCAGAAGGTCGTCCGCGGTCTCCCCCACTCCCACGTAACGAACCGGCAGCGCGAGCTCGCGCACGATGGCGAGGATCACGCCGCCCTTGGCGGTCCCGTCCATTTTCGTGAGGACGAGGCCGGTGACACCCGCGGTCTTCTTGAACTCGCGCGCCTGCGCGATGCCGTTCATCCCCGTCACCGCGTCCAGGACGAGGAGGACCTCGTGCGGCGCGCCCGGGATGCTCCGGGCCGCGATCCGGCGGATCTTCGAGAGCTCCTCCATGAGATTGTGCTTCGTGTGGAGCCGTCCCGCGGTGTCCACGAGCAGCAGGTCGGCTTTCCGGGCGAGAGCGACGGCACACGCGTCGTGAACGACGGCGGCGGGATCGGAGCCTGCCTTGTGCTTCACCAGAGGGACGTTCAGGCGCGTGGCCCAGACCTCGAGCTGCTCGACCGCCGCGGCGCGAAACGTGTCGGCCGCGGCGAGGACGACCGACTTCCCGGCGGCGGTCGCTCGGGCCGCGAGCTTGGCGGTCGTTGTCGTTTTTCCCGTGCCGTTGACCCCCACGATGAGAATCACGTGGGGAAAGCCGGCCGCCGCGCCCGCCAACTCGGGCCCCCTCACGGACAATCTCCGGGTGATCTCCGCCTTCAGGACGCGCCGAACGATATCCTGTTCGGCCGCATCGCGGCGTCCGGCCTCCGCTTTCACGGCGGCCACGAGCTCCGCGGCCGTCGCCGGCCCAACGTCCGCCGCGATCAGGCCCTCCTCCAGCGCGTCGAGCGCCGCGGGATCCGGCTCGAAGGTGGATTTCACCGCGCTCCCCATCTTCGCGAGGAGCTCCGTCTGGGTCATGAAAAGGCCGCGCTTCAGGCGGGCGAAGACGGACGGACGGTCGCGCTCGCCTTTGGCCATCAGCTCCCGAGACTAGCAGGACACGAGGCTCAGGAGATCTCGGCCGCGAGCCGCACGCGGGCCTCGTCGAGGCGCGGGCGCGCCACGTGCGTCTGGCCCGCCGCGTCGAAGACGACGAGGACGAAATAGCCCGCTTTCACGTGCGTCGTAAGAATCCGGCGCTTCTCGAACTCGAACGTGAGATCGGCGATCTCGCCGAGGGCGGACCGCTCGGCCGCGCGGCGCAGCTCTCCCATCCACACGGACTGATAGGCCCCGAGGACCTCCGTCGCGGAGGCGTCGCCGACGCGCGCGATGATCTCGCCCTGCGGGTCGATGAAGGCGGCCCCCAAGGCGCCCGGCGCGTCGAGAAGGCCTTCGAGGGCATCCGCAAAGCTCATCGTTCGACTCCAGGAGCCGCGGGCTCGTTCGCGAGGAAGCGGCGTGCGCGGCGGCCTTCGTCACTTTCGGGGGCGGCGCTGACCGTGCGCTGCATATAACGCGCGGCTAGGTCGCGGCGACCGCTCGACAGAAGGCAGACCGCGGCCTGATAGTTCGCGACCGGATCGCGGGGCTCGTTCTTCAGGACGGACAGAAAATCCTCGAGCGCGCCCTTGAAGTCGTCGAGCTTGATGCGGGCGAGACCCCGCTCGCGGAACGCGCGGTCGTTGTCCGGCGAGTCGGCGAGCGCGAGCGAAAACTCGCGCTCGGCATCCCGCCAGGCCTCCCGCCGGCGATGGAGGAGTCCGAGGTTGTAGTGCGCATTCACCTTTTCCGGGGTCGCCGGGCCGTCGAGAACGGCCTGGAAGTCCACTTCCGCCTCGTTGAAGCGCCCCGCCTCCATCTGCGCGACCCCCCGGTTGTTCCGCGCCTCGACGAAGGAGCCGTCGAGGCGGAGCGCGTCCGAAAACGCGCCCACGGCGCTCTTGTAGTCCTTCTTGTAGAGCAGGGCCAGGCCGAGCGCGTTCGGCACGTGCGGATCCCGGGGCGAGCTCGTCCGCGCGCGGAGGAGAAGCTGGATGGCCTCGTCCGTCCGGCCTTCCCGCAGCATCGAGAGGCCGCTTCGATAGTCGACGAGGTCCGAGAGAACGGGATTCTCCTTCGGAGGCATCGAGCTGCTTCCGCATCCCGTGAGTCCCGCCGCCAGCGCCAAAAGAGCGGCCGACGAGAGGCGGAGAACCTTGGCCTTCGGCGCCTTCAAGCAGAAGCCTTCAGCGGAACCTCTTCGCCCAGGAACTCGAAGTCGCCGGAAGACCACGCCTTGTCGAGCGCGGCGATCACCGCCGGGTCGAACGACTTCCCGGCGAACGACATGATCTGCGTGATGACGTAGTTGAGGGGCATGGCCTTCTGATAAGGACGCGTCGTCGTCATGGCGTCGAACGTGTCCGCCACGGCCACGACCCGCGCGACCATCGGAATCCCCTCGCCCTTCAGCCCGTCCGGATAGCCGCCGCCCGACCATTTTTCGTGGTGGTGCTTGATGCCCGGGATCACGTCCTTGAGCTGCGGAATCTGGCCCATGATGAGCGCGCCCTTGGCCGGGTGCGTCTTCATGATTTCGAACTCCTCGCTCGTGAGGGCCGTGGGCTTGCGGAGGATGCGGTCGTCGATGCCGATCTTTCCCACGTCGTGGAGGAGGGCGGACAAGCGCACGACGCGCACCTCCTCGGGCGAAAGATCCATATGGCGGGCGAGAACGACGGCGTAGCGCGCGACGCGCTCGGAATGGCCGCGGGTGTAAGGGTCCTTCGCGTCGATGGCGGCCGCGAGCGTCCGCACGGAGTTGATGAACAGCTCCTGGTTCTCCTTCGCCGCGAGCTTGAGCTTATCGACCGATTTCTCGATCGAGTCGGACATCGAGTTGAACGTCTCGGACAGCTCGGCGAGCTCCCGGACGCCCCGCACCTCGACGCGCTGCTTGAAGCTCCCCTCCGCGATCGACCGCACCTTCTCGACCAATTCGACGAGGGGATGCGCCAGGAGGCGCGCCGCCCCGACGGCGACGAACGCCGCGAAGAGGAGCGAGAACACGGCGATCTTGGAGGACTCTCTCTTCATCTGGGAGACCGACGCGTAGGCCGCCGCTTCGTCCTTCTCGACGATGACGCCCCAGTCGGGCGTCGGGATCGTCGCGAGCGTGCCGAGGACCCGGTGCGCCGTCTTCCCCTCGCCCCGCATGTACGACTTCGTGATCCTCACCGGATGCGCGATGAACTCGCTCACAAGATCGAGCTGGTGCACGTCCTTCGAGCGGAAGGCCGAGGCATCGCTCGCCAGGATCAGAGAGCCGGAGCGGTCCACGACGTACGCGAGGACGCCGCCCCGCCCCTCTTCGTCCAGCTTCGCCTTGATGGGCCTGAGGGAGAGCAGGGCCTCGACGACGCCGATCGGCTCCTGGCCCTCCGATGGCCTGACGGGCACGGCGAGAACGAGCGCGCCGTCCGGATAGGACTTCGGGAAAATCGGATCGGCCACGTAGGCCTCGCCGCGCATCGCGGCGTTGTAGGCCTGCCGGAGAGGGCGCTCGACTTCCGGGTCGAGGGTGTCCGAGTCGGCCGCCGAGGCGACGCCGTCCCGATCGAGGGCCCTGAGGACAGGGAAGCTCGATTCGGCGTCGGAGTACTCACGCAGCAGCTGTTTTTTCGAGAGGTAGAAGAAAGGATCCGTGGACATCGAGCTCGCGAGCCGGATGCCGTCCGCGATCTTCTTGAGCTGCGACTGCGCGTTCGTGATGTACGTGTCGAAGCTGTCGGCGAGCGTTACGGAGCTGTTCTTCAGGTACTTCTTCTCGGCCGTCTCGAGGGCATCCCGGTTGATGCCGATGAGGCTGAAGTGCAGGAGGGCGAGCGGGACGATGGAGACGAGGATCAGGGCGACGAGCAGAGCCGTCACGATCCTCAGGCGCGGAACCCGGGCGACACCCATCCGACCCTATTATAACGCCCAAGGGTCTCTTCGAAAGCGCCCACGAGCTCGGCCCTCTCCACCCGCACGAGCATCGGCTGGCCGGGCCCGGCGAGAAGCACGGCGTTGAGCCCGGCGCGATCAGCCTTCTTGTCGCCCGCGAGGAGATCCGGCATGCCGCGCATCGCAGCCGGGGAAGGGACGGGCGGCGACACGAGCCGCAAGACGCGCCGCGCCAGCGCGTCGGCGGCCACCGGTGCGAGTCCCGCGCGCGCCACGGAAAGGCGCAGGGCCGCGAGCAGGCCCCAGGCGACGGCCTCGCCGTGCTGCAATCGATGGCCCGACGCCGTCTCGAGGGCGTGGCCCACCGTATGGCCCAGGTTCAGGGCGGCCCTCTCCCCCGTGCGTTCGAATGGATCCCGCGCCACGGCCCGTGCCTTCACGGCGAGTGAGCGGCGCACGGCCTCCGCCACAGCGGCTGCCTGCCGCGCGGCGAGGGGCATCTCGAGGCGTGCCATCGCGCGGTGGAAGCCCGCGTCGAGGAAGGACGTCTTCACGACTTCCGCGAGGCCGGAGCGGAACGCGCGGAGGGCAAGCGTCTCGAGCGTCGACGTGTCGACGACGACGAGACGCGGCGCATGGAAGGCCCCCGCGAGATTCTTGCCGGAGGGAAGATCCACGGCCGTCTTGCCGCCGAGGGCGCTGTCGCATGCCGCGAGAAGCGTCGTGGGCGCCTGGACGACGTGGACGCCGCGCAGAGCGAGCGCCGCCGCGAGGCCCGCCACGTCGCCCACGGTCCCGCCTCCGAGGGCGACGACTCCCCCGTCGCGCCGAAGGCCTCGCCGGACGAGCTCCTCGAGAAGGCGCCCGAGGACGGGCCATGTCTTGGCCTTCTCTCCGTCGGGTACGAAGAGTGGCTCGGAGTCGAGGGACTCAGCGCCTCCAGCGAACAGCTTTGGGCCATGCAGGAGAAAGACTTTCTTAGAAGAGATGAGGAACCAGCGGCCCGGCGCGATGGCGCGCAGGCGCCTGTCCAGCCCGGCGTAGGCGCCTTCGCCGACGATGACCTCGGTCTTCGCGCCCGCCGCCACGAAAGAGAATCGATGCACTTCAGCTCTTCGGCGGTTTCGCGAGCGCGATGTGGAGCTCGGCGAGCTGCTCGGGCGACACGGGATTCGGGCAGTCCGTCATGAGGTCCGTGCCGGAAGCCGTCTTCGGGAACGCGATGACGTCGCGGATGGAAGACGAACCGGTCAGGATCATGAGCATGCGGTCGAGACCGAGAGCGATGCCGCCGTGCGGCGGCGCGCCGAAGCGGAACGCGTCGAGGAGAAAGCCGAATTTCGCGCGCGCTTCCTCCGGGCCGATCCCGAGAGCCGTGAAGAGGCGCGACTGCACCTCGGGCCGGTGGATCCGGATGGATCCTCCCCCCAGCTCCATGCCGTTCAGGACGACGTCGTACGCCCGCGCCTTCACCCGGCCGGGATCGCTCTCCAGGAACTGGAGGTCCTCCTCGCGCGGCGACGTGAACGGGTGGTGCATCGCGTACCAGCGCGCGTCCTCTTCGTGCCACTCGAGAAGCGGGAAGCCCGTCACCCAAAGGAAGTCGTAGCGCCCCTCGGGGACGAGCTTCTCCTCGCGGGCAATCTGGACGCGCAGGGCGCCGAGAAAATCGAACACGGACTTTGCTTTTCCGGCCGCGAGGAGGACGAGGTCGTTCTCGCCCGCCCCAAACGAGGAGCGCATGCGTCCGACCGCCGCGTCGTCGAAGAATTTCTTTGAATTGGAATTCCAGGCCCCGCCCGTCTTCACCCAGAAGAACCACTCGACGCCCGCCGCCTTCGCGCTCTTCTCGATGTCGTCCAGGCGCTTGCGCGAAAACGAGGCGCCGCCGGGCACGCACAGGCCCTTCACTTTTTCCACCTTTGAAGAAATCTTCTCTTCCAGCCCCTCGAAATTCCCCAGCTCGAGCCCGAACCGCGTGTCCGGCCGGTCGATCCCGAACCGCTCCATCGCTTCGTCGTAGGTCATCCGCGGGAACGTGGCCGGACACGGGATCCCGAGCGGAGGAAACACCTTCGCGAAGAGCCTCTCGATCAGCGCGAAGACAGCCTCCTCGCTCGGGAACGACATCTCGATGTCCACCTGCGTGAACTCGGGCTGGCGATCGGCCCGCAGGTCCTCGTCGCGGAAACAGCGGGCGATCTGGTAGTAGCGCTCCATCCCCGAGACCATGAGGAGCTGCTTGAAGAGCTGCGGCGACTGCGGGAGCGCGTAGAACTCGCCCGGGTGGACGCGCGACGGAACGAGGAAGTCGCGGGCGCCTTCGGGCGTCGATTTCGTGAGGATCGGCGTCTCGACGTCGAGGAAGCCCTCGCCGTGGAGCACCTCGCGAATCGACATCGTCACCGCGCTCCGCGTCATGAGCTTCCGGGTCATTTCCGGGCGCCTGAGATCGAGGTATCGGTACGTGAGGCGCAGGTCCTCGGACACCTTGATGCCGTCTTCGATCGGGAAGGGCGGGGTGTCGGCCCGGTTCAGGATCTCGAGAGAGGTCGCGCGCACCTCGATCGCGCCGGTGGGAAGATCGGGGTTCACGGCGTCGGCGCCGCGGGCGACGACGCTCCCCGTAACGTCCACGACGAACTCGCTCCGGAGCTCCTTGGCGAGGGCGAGGAGGGCGGCATCGGGGAGGAACCGGGCGTCGAAGACGGCCTGGGCGAGGCCCGAGCGGTCCCGGAGGTCGATGAAGACGAGCTCGCCGTGGTCGCGGCGGCGGTTGACCCAGCCCATGAGGCGCACGGTCGTCCCGACGTGCTCGAGCCGGAGGGTCCCGGCGGGTGTACGTGAGGCAGCGGACATGGCCGCGGATCTTACAGACGTGCCCGGAGCGCGTCGGCGAGGCCCTCGCGCGGCAGCTCCTCTTGAGACCGCGTCGCGAGGTTCTTCACGACGACGGCGCGGCGGGCGGTCTCATCCTGGCCGACGAGGACGGCGAGCGCGATGCCGGTTTTCTCCGCCGCCTTGAGCGCGGAGCCAAGGCCGCGGTGACCGGAGAAGAGGTCCACGGCGACACCGCCGCGGCGCAGCTCGCCCGCGATCGCGAACGCTTCGAACATGTCGGGGCTGCCGACCGGCACGACGGCAACGGGGCGTGTCGCCTCGAGCGCCGCCTTCCGAAAGACCTCCGGGAGGACGTCCACGAGCCGGTCTTCGCCGATCGCGAAACCGATGCCCGGCGTCTTCGGACCGCCGAGGTCCGAGACGAGTTTGTCGTAACGACCGCCGCCGAGGAGCGCGTTCTGCGCGCCGAGGCCCTCGGCCGTCACCTCGAAGACCGTTCGGGTGTAGTAGTCGAGGCCGCGGACCAGAAGAGGATCTTCTTTGAAAGGGATCTTGCTGTCGACCAGAAGCGTCTTGAGCTCACGGTGGTGCGCATCCGAGGCCGGGTCGAGCGTCGGCAGGAGGTCGACCATCTTCGGGAACCCCGCCGAAGCGACGAGCTCTTTGACGGCGGGATCCTTCGAGTCGAGGACGCGCAGCGGGTTCTCGGCGAGGCGCCGGCGGTCGTCGTCGCCGAGGGTCTTCTCATTCGAAGAAAAAAAAGTCTTCACGGCCTCGACGTACGCCGGCCGCGCGACTTCGGTCCCTACCGAATTGAGCGAAACCGACAGCCCCGTGAACCCCAGCCGCCCCAGGAAGTCGAACAGCATCACGATGACCTCGGCGTCGATCAGCGCCGTCGGGTCCCCGAGCACCTCCGCCCCGATCTGACGAAACTCCCGGTAGCGGCCCTTCTGCGGCCGCTCGTACCGAAACTGCGGCCCCATGTAGTAGAGCTTCCACGGCCGGCCGGCCTGAGAGAGCCCGTGCTCGACGTACGCGCGCGCGACGCCCGCGGTGTTCTCGGGGCGCAGCGTCACGGACCGGTCGCCACGGTCCGTGAACGTGTACATCTCCTTGTGGACGATGTCCGAGGACTCCCCCACGCTCCGGACGAACAATTCGGTGGACTCCAGCACCGGCGTCCGGATTTCGTCGAAGCCATACAGCGCGAAGACGTCGCGCGCCACGGCCTCGACACGGTTCCACACGCGCGTGTCGGGCGGGAGGAGGTCGCGCGTCCCCTTGACGCTCGCAATCACGACGGATCGGCGCGGAGGTACTCCGCCTTGTACTCGAGGTAGTTCTTCCAGTAGGTCTTCAGCCCCTCGACCTCGCCGGGCGAGAGGTCGCGCTTCCTCTTCGCGGGGTTTCCCGCCCAAAGCGTGGCGGGCGGAACCACGGTGCCCGGCAGAACGACCGCGCCCGCTGCGACGAGGGCGCTCGCGCCGACGTCGGCGTTGTCCAGGACCGTGGCATTCATGCCGATGAGCGCGCCCCGGCGGATCGTGCAGGCATGGACGACCGCGTTGTGCCCGAGAGTGACCTCCTCCTCGAGGGTGAGGGGACCGGTCGTGTTCGTCACGTGGAGGGTGCAGTTGTCCTGCACGTTCGAGCGCGCGCCGATCCGGATGTGGCAGCAATCCCCGCGCACGACGGAGGAGAACCAGATCGAGACGTCGTCACCGAGAACGACGTCGCCGATGACGGCCGCGGTCTCCGCAATGTAGACGCGCGCGCCGAGCCTCGGAGAAACGCCGCGATAGGAACGTAACGTCATGGAAATCGCACGATACCAAAGCCGCAAACGACGGGAATCGGGTGACTGCACAGGCATCTGTGCGAGGCGGAAAAAACCATGTAAAGACGCCGCTTCGAGGCGGTTTTGGGGGCGAAACACACAGGCTTTTCCACAGATCCGTTGAAATCAAACAAACCCTTTCAAGGCAGATATTTACGAGGTACAAAGGCACAATATACGGGGAATCCTTAGCGAAACATTCTCAGCCCGGTAGGCACGACTGCTTCAAGCCGGGCGCCGGGTCGCGGCACGGCCCGGCCTGGGGTCCGTGAAGACGCCGAGAAGCTGCCGCGCCTGGGCTCGCGCCGCGTCCCCGACGGAAGCCCCGGCGAGGAGCGCGGCGACGGCCTCCACGCGTCCCCCGCCGTCGAGCGCCTCCACCCGCGTGCGGGTGCGGCCCTTCGCCGCTTCCTTCGACACCGAGAAGTGGCGGTCCCCGGCCGCCGCCACCTGCGCGAGATGCGTGACGACGAGGACCTGCTCCTTCGCCGCGAGGCCGCGCAGCTTCCGGCCCACGGCCTCGGCCGTGGCGCCCGAGACGCCCGCGTCCACTTCGTCGAACACGAACGTCCGGACCGGTCCGCCCCGGCGCGGGGGCCCGCCTTCCTCGCTCGCCGCCTCCGGTGCGGCGAGGGCCGCGGCGAGCGCGAGCTGGACGCGCGACAGCTCGCCGCCCGAGGCGATTTTCTGGAGCGGCCGGGCGGGCTCTCCGGGATTCGGAGCGAACACGAACCCCACCTGATCGATGCCGTGCGCGCCGAACGAGACGGGCCGGCCTCCCGCCGCGAAGCGGCTCTCCTCCTCCTCGTGGCGCGTGACCGCCGCCGAGAACGACGACTTCAGGAACGCGAGGTCGCGGAGATGCGCCTCCACGGCGCGGCCGAGCCGGGGCGCGGTGGCTTCGCGGGCGGCGGACAGATCGAGCGCGGCCCGCCGGTACGCCGCGAAGGCCTTCTCCGCTGCGTCCTCCGCCTTCCGGACGGCGCCCTCTAGATCGGCCAGCTCGTCGCGCTCGAGGCCCAGGGCCACGCGCCGCGCCAGGACTTCCACGACCGTCGTGCCGTATTTCCTCTTCAGCTTCGCGAGTGCGTCGAGCCGTTCGGCGAGGAACGCGGCGCGCGCGGGATCGGCCTCGAGGCTCTCGAGGTCGCGGGAGGTCTCGAAGGCCACCTGGAGCATCGTCTCGATCGCGCCCGCAAGCGACGTGCTCCGGGAGGCGTACGAAGAGTCGATTTCTTCGAGTTGTTGAAGAGCGCGCCGCGCGGCCGAAGCCGCCGTGATCGCACCGTTCTCGTCGGACTCCAGTGCGCCCGCGGCCGTTGTGAGGAGCTGGCCCATCTTCTCGACGCTCGCCAATCTCTTCTTTTCAGAAGAAATTCTCTCGTCTTCTCCCTCTTCCGGTTTCACGGCATCGATCTCGGCGATCTGGAAGTCGAGCAGCTCGAGGCGCTTCGCGCGATTCGCCGCGGCGCCTTCGAGGCGCTCGACGTCCGCGTGGCGCACGCGCCACTCGCGAAAGAGCGCGGCCGTCGAGGCCGCTTTCTCCTCGAGGCCCGCGTAGCAGTCGAGGAGCTGGCGTGGTGCGTCGGGATCGAGGAGATCCCGCGCCTCCGCCTGCCCGTGAAGGACGAGGAGGCGCGGAGCGATTTCCTGCAGCGTCTTCAGGGCCGCCGGAGAGCCATTCACGAGGAGCCGGCCCTTGCCTCCCGCCGCGACCTCGCGCCGCACGACGACCTCGAACGCCCCGCGGCCACCTTCTTCGAGGAAGCCGGCGTCCGTCAGGATCGCGCGCGCCTCCTGATCGTCGCAGTCGAAGGCTCCTTCCACGACGAGCCGCTCGGCGCCTGCCCGCACGAGCGCGGGGTCGGCCCGTCCGCCCGCGAGAAGCGTCAGCGCATCCACGACGAGCGACTTGCCCGCGCCCGTCTCTCCGGTCAGAACGGTCAGGCCTTCGGCGAACGCCACCTCGACGTCCTCGAGGACCGCAAGGTCACGGACGCGAAGCGACGTGAGCACGAATCAGCGGCCGCGACGCCCGCCGCCCGCGCCGGCCTGTCTCCCGCGCAGCCAGCGGAGCGTCATGCCCAGCCCGAAGGACGTGGCGCCGACGGGATAGCCGGCATAGTCGCGGTCGTAATACGCCGTGCCGGCGATATCGAGGTGCGCCCAGGGCGTCTTCTGGTCGACGAATTCCTTGAGGAACATGGCGCCGTTGATCGAGCCGCCCCAGCGGCCGCCCGTGTTCTTCATGTCCGCCCAGTCGGAGCGGATGTTCTCCTTGTACTCCTCCCACATCGGCAGGCGCCAGAGGCGCTCATCGGTCGTCTCGCCGGCGGTCACGAGCTCCTTCGCGAGGGCGTCGTGGTCCGTGAACACGATGGCCGCCTCGAGCCCCAGCGCCACGAGCGCCGCGCCCGTGAGCGTCGCGAAGTCGAGGATCACGGCGGGCCTCCATTCGGCGGCGTAGTCGAGCGCGTCCGCGAGGATGACCCGACCCTCGGCGTCCGTGTTGTCGATCTCGGCGGTCTTGCCGTTCCGGAAGCGGACGATGTCGCCCGGCTTGTACGCCGAGCCGGAGGGGAGGTTCTCGGTGAGGGCGGCTACCGCGACGAGGTTCACCCCGAGGCGGAGATCCGCGGCCGCGAGGACGACGCCCATCGCGGTGGCGGCGCCCATCATGTCCCACTTCATTTCGCCCATCTTGTCGGCCGGCTTGATCGAGATGCCGCCCGAGTCGAAGGTGACGCCCTTTCCGACGAGCGCCACAGGCGCTTCGCCTTTCCGGCCGCCCTTGTATTCGAGCACGACGACGCGCGGCTCCTCCACCGCGCCCCGATTGACGGCGATGAGACCGCCCATGCGTTCCCGGCGGATCGCCTTCTTGTCGAGGATCGTCACCTTGACCCCGCGAGCTTTCGCTTCCTTGAGAACGCGGTCCGCGAAGTCGCGCGGCCGCATGTCGTTCGAGGGCGTGTTTCCGAGATCGCGCACGAGGCGCGCGACGCGCGCGACGACCCGGGCGTTCTCGATCTCGCGGCTTTCGGTCTTCGCGAAGGCGCCGGCGGGTTCCAGGGCGATCGCGGCGAGCGGCTTCTTCTCGGGCTCGCCCGTCTTGTAATGCGGGAATCCGTAGTCGGCGAGGAAGAGCGAACGGAGGAGGAATTCCCGGGCTTCGGCGGCGTCCATCCGCTTGAGCGTGAACGGAAAATCGAGGATCGCCGAAGACTCCCCGTTCCGGTTCAGCGTTTTCACGGCCGCGCGGAGCATCCCCCGCGCCTTTCGGGGGGTGATCTCCGTCTCCTTGCCGGCGCCGAGGACGTAAAGGCGCGCCGCCCGCTTGCCCTCCAGGGGAAGCGTAAAGACGGCTCCGTCGGCCGCGGGCGCGGCGGGCGCGGCGGCGGCAACGCGAGCCCTGAGGTCGACCGGAAGCGACGCGAGGGCCTTCGTGCGGCCCTCTCCGGCCGCGAACACGACATGGGCATCGGCGCGCGCGGCGCGGGCCTTCCCGTTCAGGATCGAGATCTTGAGCAATGCAACCTCCGCCGGACCGCAGCCCGGAAACTTGCGAAGTCTAACGCGGCGGCTGCGTCTAGAATCACGCGATGGCCCAGGCCCTTCTCGAGACCCTCCTCCCCGGGCTCCCGCCGCCGCGGCGCGGCAAGGTGCGCGACGTGTACGACCTCGGAGATCGCGTCCTCCTCGTCGCCACCGACCGGATCTCCGCCTTCGACGCGGTTCTCAGCCCCGGCATTCCAGACAAGGGGAGGATTCTGACAGGGCTCTCGAATTTCTGGTTCCGGAAATTCGCCGACGTGGTCCCGAACCATCTCGTCGAGACCGATGCCGCGCGCTTCGGCGGCGCCCTCGCGCCGCATGGCGAGCTTCTTCGGGGGCGGGCCGTGCTCGCGCGGAAATGCCGCGTCGTGCCCTACGAGTGCGTCGCCCGGGGGTACCTCGCCGGTTCGGGATGGAGGGACTACAAGGCCACGGGATTCGTTTGCGGCCATGGCCTGCCGCCCGGATTCCGGGAAGCCGACCGCCTCAAAGAGCCCCTCTTCACGCCCGCCACGAAGGCGGAAACGGGTCACGACGAAAACGTTCCCTTCGCCGCCATGGCATCCGCCCTTGGGGAGGCGCTCGCGGGGCGCCTGCGCGACCTCACTCTCGCGCTCTACGGGGAGGCGGCCGCGTACGCCGAGGAGCGAGGGATCCTGCTAGCCGACACGAAGTTCGAGTTTGGCCTGGACGACGCTGGCGCCATCGTCTGGATCGACGAGGCCCTCACGCCCGACTCCTCCCGCTTCTGGCCGAAAGACACGTGGAAGCCGGGGGGCTCGCCGCCGTCCTACGACAAGCAGTTCGTGCGCGACTTCCTCGAAAAGACCGGGTGGAACAAGACGCCTCCGGCCCCCGTGCTGCCTCCAGACGTCGTGGCCGGCACGCGCGCGCGCTACGTCGAGGCCTACGAGAAGCTGACCGGGATCCCGTTCGGGGGTTGAGCCTTACTGGGCGACGGGCTCGTCGGCGAAATCCTCGGGCTTCGCGCCTTCCTCCGGCGGAGCCTTCGCGAGCTCCTTCTTGACCATGTCCTGATGGGCGATCTCCTCCTGGAGAAGCTCCTCGAACAGCTTTTTCACCGCCGGAGACAGCGGGAGCTTCAGGGCTCGGTCGAAATAGTCGTACGCCTTCACTTCGGCATCCAGCGCCACCTTCAGGGCCTCGCGCAGCGTCATGAAATCGTGGACGGTCTCGTAGCCGGGGGCCTCGACGTCCCAGAGGAGCGAGCGGTCGACGCGGCGCGCGGCCTTTCCGAAGAGCTTCGCTCGCTCGGTGAGCAGGTCGGCGCCGTGCTTCGCCTCGGCCTTCGCCATGAAATGAAAGAAGGACGCGGCTTCCTCGGTGCGATGTTCGCGCATGACGGCCGTCAGCTCTTCATAGCGCTCCATGGCTTCCTGCTCGATGAGGATGGCGAGATCGAGGGCGTCCTGCAGATCGAGTTGAGTGAGGTCCAGATTCTTCATCATGGGCTTCTCCAGGCAAGCACGTTACACGCGCCGCGGCCGGCGGCCATGATGCAAGCAAATCAGCCTAGGACTTCAGGAGCAATTCCTCGACGCTCCGAAGGGGGACGACCGAGAGGTCCGGGAACGCGGCCGCCTCCCCCGCGTTCCCCGCCGGGATGAGAGCCGAGCGGAAGCCCAGCGACACCGCTTCCTTCAGCCTGAGCACCGCGTCCGAAACCGCCCGCACTTCGCCGAGGAGCCCCACTTCGCCGAACACGACGGTGCCGGGCAGAAGCGCTCGGGAGCGGAAGCTGCCCGCCACGGCGGCCGCGACGGCGAGGTCCGCGGCGGGCTCGGCGCTCTCCGCCCCGCCCGCCACGTTCAAAAAGACGTCGTACGAAGAGAGCTTCACGTCGCCGTGGCGCTCGAGGACCGCGAGAAGGAGGGCGAGGCGCGTGCCGTCAAAGCCGATGGCGGTGCGGCGCGGACTCCCGTATTTCGCTTCGACGGTGAGGGCCTGGACTTCCAGGAGGAGCGGCCGCGTGCCCTCCACGCCGCCGAGCACGACGGAGCCGGGGCGCGCTCCCGCGCCGCTTCCGAGGTAGAGCGCCGACGGGTTCGCGACCTCGACGAGGCCCGCGCCCGTCATCTCGAAGATCCCGAGCTCGTGCACGGGGCCGAACCGGTTCTTCAGCGCCCGCACGACACGGTGCGCGTGGAAGTGTTCGCCCTCGAAGGAAAGAACCGCGTCGACGAGATGCTCGAGCGTCTTGGGGCCCGCGAGCGTCCCGTCCTTGGTGACGTGGCCGATGAGGAAAACCGGAACGCCCGTCGTCTTCGCGAGCACCAGCAGGCTGCTGGCGCAGGCGCGCACCTGCGTGACCGAGCCGGCGGCGGCTGGCGAATCCGCCGAGGCGATCGCCTGGATCGAATCCACCACGATCGCTCCGAAATCGCGGGCCTTCGCCGCTTCGAGGATGTTCTCGAGAGAGGTCTCGGGCAGAAGGAAGAGGCCGGGCGCCGAGGCGTTGAGCCGGTCCGCCCGCATCTTCACCTGCTGTGCGGACTCCTCCGCGCTGACGTAGAGGACACTCCCTACCCGTTCCGAGAGGCGGTCCGCGACCTGGAGCAGGAGCGTCGACTTGCCGATGCCCGGCTCGCCGCCCACGAGGACGACCGAACCCGGCACGAGGCCCCCGCCGAGAACGCGGTCCATGTCGGCGATCCCCGTCGGGATGCGCGGCACCGCCGCGGCGGCGACGTCGGAGAGCCGAACGGCCCCGGACGAAGAAGAAGTCGCCAAAGACGCCGAAGCCGCGCCGCCGCGCGGGGGCGCGTCGGCCGAGCGCTCCTCCACGAGGGTGCTCCACGCGCCGCACTCGGGGCAGCGCCCGATCCACTGCGGGCTCTGCGCCCCGCAGGCCGTGCAGGAGAAGACGGTGGCGGCTTTGCGGGCCATTCTCTGCGGTGCTACTTCGGAATCGGGATGCTGCCCATGATCGCCTTGAGGTCCTCGTCCTTCCAGCGGATGCCCGCACCGATGAACGGCGACCTCAGCCCCGGATTCAGGAGGTCGTCGACGCCGCCCGTCACGTAGAGGTTCGGGCTCGCGTTCCAGCGGGTGTAGAGCTTCACGTGCCCGCTCAGGTCCGGCCGCGTGAAGTCCCACGCTTCCCCCGCGAGTCGGAACGCGTCAGCCTTGAAGGTCTGCTCGATCGCGAGGCCCCCGCGCCCTTCGATGACTCCGGCCCGGAGGATGGTATTCCGGAACTGGTACCCGAGCTGCGCCGAGAGAACGAACTGGTCCACGTAGCGCTGACCCGTCGTCATGATCGTCTGCTGGCTGCCGTCCGGGAACGTGACCGTGGAGGTCTCGAGGACGTCCTCGCGCTTGCCGTGCGGGATCGCGCCGATCTCGAGTCGGTAGAACTTCCCCTCGCGGGGAATCGCGTCCAGCGTGAAGTAGTACTTGCCGTCCCTCGGCCGCGTCGCGTACTCGGCCCGGAATCCGATGTCGAGCTGCAGGCGATTGAGGCGCCCAAGCGTCCCCGAGAGCGACTCGACGCCCTCTTTCACGGACTTCAGCGCGTCGTTCACGTTCTTGTGGGTCTCGTCGTCGTTCAGGAGCTTTCCGAGCGTGCCCTGTCCCGTGTCGATCTTGCCGGTGATGGAATTCAGGTTGTCGGCCGTCGTCTTCAGCTTGCCCGTGACCTCGTCCATGTTCGAGATCGTGTCCTTCACGCCCACGCGGTTGTCGTCCAGCATGCGGTCCACGCGGGCGACGGTCAGCTTCATCTGTTCCGAGAGCGCCCTGAGGTTCGCGAGCATCACGTCGACGTTGCCACGATTCGAATCGGCGAGCTCACGCAGAGACTCGGCCAGGCGGCCGAGGTTGTCGACGATCCGGTTCAGCTTGTCCTCGCCCTTCGGGCCGCCGAAGGAGCCCGCCATCGCGCCCGAGACCTCCTTGAGGTCCTTTCCGATGTCGGCCGCGAGCTTCGCGATGTCGTCGAATCCCGTCCCCGACGACCCCTCGAGGAGGGCTCCGTTCGGTAGGCGCGGGGCTGCCGGGTCGCCCGCGCTCAGCTCGACGTACTTGTCGCCGAGCATGCCGAGGGACCTCACCTGCGCGATCGCGCCCTGGTGCAGCTCGACGTTCGGGTCGAGCGCGAGGTGTGCGAGCGCGGTCCCGTCCGGCCGCAGGGAGATGCCGTCCACCTTGCCGACGCGCACGCCGGCAATCCGGACGGCGGACTTGTCGTCGAGGCCCGCGACGTCCTTGAAGTGCGCGTCCGCGGAGTTCGTCCGCGCCTTCTTCCCGAAATGGACGTCCTCGATCTTGAGGATGAGCACGCCCAAGGCGAGGAGAACGGCGACGAAGAACGCTCCGATTTTCGCGGTGGTCGTCATGCGGTCCCCCTCACGGATGCGCCTCGGCGGGCGGAGCCGCCGGGCGCCGCTCGGGCTCGGCCTCCGGGGGCGCGAGCTCGCTGTCACCGGTCACGAAGGCCGCGACGCGCGGATCCTTCGACTCTTCGAATTCCTTCGGGGTCATATCCACGAGAATCTTGCCTCCCGAGAGCAGTCCCACGCGGTCCGCGATTCCGAAGACGACCTTGAGGTCGTGTGTGATCGTGATCGCCGACGGCTTGAGCCGCGAGCGCATCTCCTCGATCACCTTCACGACGACGTCCGTCGTGATCGGGTCGAGGCCGGTCGTGGGCTCGTCGAAGAGGAGGATCTCGGGCTGCAGCGCGATCGCGCGCGCGAAGCCCACGCGGCGCTTCATCCCTCCCGACAGCTCGGACGGGCGTTTCTCCTCGATCCCCGGGAGACGCACGAGATCGAGGCATTCCGCCACGCGATCCGCGATCTCCTTCTTCGACTTCTTCGTGTGGCGCGTGAGCGGAAAGGCGATGTTCTCTCCCACGCTCATCGAGTCGAAGAGCGCGCCTTCCTGGAACGACATTCCGAACTTCCGCCGCAGGCGGTCGCGGTCCTTGGCCGACACCTTCCACAGGTCTTCACCGTCGATCTCGACGGTGCCCGAATCGGGCTTCAGGAGCCCGACGACGTGTTTCAGGAGGACGCTTTTCCCGATCCCCGACTGCCCGACGAGGACGAGCGACTCGCCCCTCGTGACGGTCAAGTCGAGCCCGGAGAGCACCGTTTTCGTCCCGAAGCTCTTCGTGACTTTCGTGAGCTTCACGGCGGGCGGGGCGTCCTTCGCCGCGCTCAAAACAGCACCTTCGTCAGGAAGAAGTCCGCGATGAGGATGGCGAGGGAGCCCATGACGACGGCCTTCGTCGTCGAGAGGCCCACGCCCTCGGCGCCGCCCTTCGTGTCGTAGCCGCACTGGCAGCCGACGAGGGAAAGGAGGAAGCCGAACGCCGCCGCCTTGATGAGGCCCGAGGTCATGTCCTCCATCGAGAGGTACTGGAACGTGTTGTTCATGTAAACGACGGGATTCGCGCCGAGATACCCCACCGCGACGAGGTACCCGCCCAGGATGCCGATCGCGTCCGCGAGGACGACGAGCATCGGGACGACGATGATGGACGCGAGGACCCTCGGCACGAAGAGGTACTGCACCGGATCGGTCGCGAGCGAAACGAGGGCGTCGATCTGCTCGGTCACCCGCATCGAACCGAGCTCGGCCGCCATCGCGCTGCCGGCGCGACCCGTCACCATGAGGCCCGTGAGGACCGGCCCGAGCTCGCGCAGCATCGAGAGCGCCACGACCGAGCCGATGTAGCCCTCGGCGTGAAACCGCTGGAAGCCCTTGAACGTCTGGAGGGCGAGGACGCCTCCCGTGAAGAGCGCAGTCAGGAGCACGACCGGGACCGAGTCCACGCCCACGCGCACGACCTGGCGCGCCGTCGCGACGGGCGAGAACGGAGGCGTCACGACGCCGCGCATCGTCAGGCCGAGAAGCACGAAGAAGCGGCCGACGCCCTCCATCACCCTCAGGAGCCCGCGCCCGAAGAACTCGAAAAATCCGCTCACAAGAACTTCGACTCCCGCGCCACGGTCTTGCCTCCGGAGAGGATGATACGTGGCACCCGCGGGCCGACACCGCAAAGGATCTCCCACGAGACCGTACCGGCCGCGGCCGCGACCTCGTCGACGCCGAGCCGCGCGCCGCCCTGCCGGCCGAAGAAGACCGCCTCGTCGCCGCGGGCGGGCCTCGCCGGCAGGTCGGTGACGTCCACGGTCGTGAGGTCCATCGAGACGCGCCCCGCGAGCGGGCAGCGCTTCCCCGCGATCAACACCACACCGTGCCCGGACAGCGACCGCGGCACGCCGTCGGCGTATCCGGCCGGCACGATAGCGAGGGTCGTCGGCCGCGCGCAGACGAACGTACCGCCGTAGCCCACCCGCGCCCCTGCGGGGACGGTCTTCACCTGGTCGACGACAGAGACAAAGGACATCACGTCGCGAAGAGAATCATTTGCTTCGGAGGAGAGACCGGGGACCCGCGCATAAAGGGCCAAGCCGGGGCGGACATGGGAGATTTCGAACAGAGAAGATTTCTTAGAAGGGGAAGAAGGGAAATTCTTGAGACCCGCCAGCATCGCCGCGCTGTTGTCGGTGTGGATCATGGACGGGCGATGGCCGCGGGAAAGAACCAGAGAGAGAATCTCTTCGAAGGTGTGGGTTTGCGCCTCGGTTTGTGGATCGCCCGGGCGGTCACTCGACGCGAAGTTCTGAAATACACCTTCCAAGAAAATCTTCTCTTCTCCCATGCCCTCGAGCAGGTCGAGAACACGCGGCACGTCAGCCGCGCGCACTCCCAGTCGCGTCATCCCGGTGTCGAGCTTGAGGTGAACGGGAAGGGGCGAATTTCCCTTTCCCTCTTCACCTTCCAAGAAACTCTTCAATTCCTCGCCCTGCTCCACCGAATGAATATTTGGCGTGAGCCCCCCCTCTACGAGGGAGCCGAGCTGATCTTTCCCGATCCATCCCATGACGAGGATCGGCTGCGTGATCCCCGCTCTCCTGAGCTCGAGGCCCTCCTCCACGACGGCGACCGCGAAGATCCCCGCGCCCTCGGCCGCGAGGCGCTTCGCCACGTGCGCGGCGCCGTGGCCATACGCGTCGGCCTTGACGACGGGCATCGGGACGCAGCCCGCCGGCAGCGCGCGCGCGATCGCCCGGTAGTTCGACGCGAGCGCGTCGAGGTCGACGACGGCGTGCGTGGGACGGAGGGGCAAGGTCAGAGTCCCGGACCCTCGGAGATCATCGCGAGGTCCGAGAACCGCGTGTACTCCCCAGACCAGCCGAGCGTGAAGCGGTCGGTCGGACCGTTGCGCTGCTTGGCGATGACCACGTCGCACACGTTCTTCTGCTCGGTGTCCTTGTCGTAGTACTCGGGCCGGGACAGGAAGAGAACGACGTCGGCGTCCTGCTCGATGGCCCCCGACTCACGCAGGTCCGACAGCACGGGCTCCTTTTCGGAACCCCGCTGCTCGGTGCGCCGCGAGAGCTGCGAGAGGGCGATGACCGGCACGGCGAGCTCCTTCGCGAGCGCCTTCAGGCCGCGCGAGAAGGCGCTGACCTCCTGCGTGCGGTTCTCGACCTTGCCGCGCGATCCCATGATCTGGAGATAGTCGACGAAGAGCGCGTCGAGAGAGTGCCGCTGCTTGAGCTGAAGCGCCCGGGCGCGCATCTCGAGGAGAGTGACGGCCGGCGTGTCGTCGACGAACAGCTGTGCCTCGCGCATCTGCTGTGTCGAGAAGAAGAGCGCCTTCTTCTCTTCCTTCGACAGCCGGCCCTCGCGCAGGCGCTGGAGGTTCACCCGCGCCTCGGCGCACTGGATGCGGAAGCCGAGCTGCTCGGCCGACATTTCGAGCGAGAAGAAGCCGACGACGTGCTTCTGGTGGATCGTCAGATACGAGGCGATGTTGAGCGCGAACGCGGTCTTCCCCATGCCCGGGCGGGCGGCGACGACGATGAGGTCGGTCTTCTGGAAACCCTGGGTGAGCGCGTTGAGGCGCGTGAATCCCGTCGGCAGGCCCGTGAGCATGGTGCCGCGCCCGTGGATGTTCTGGATCTCGACTTCGTTCTTCTCGGCGATCGTCGAGAGCTTCACGAAGCCGCCCCGGATCGAGCCCTTCGCGATCTCCACGAGATCGCGCTGCGCATTCTCGAGGACCGTCTCGGCGTCTGGGGCCAAGACCGCATCGCGGATCGCGCGCCGCGACTGGAAAATGACGAGGCGCCGGAGCGAGGCCTCGCGCACGAGACGCGCGTAGCTTTCGACGTTCTCGACGTCGGGCACCCGGTCGACCAGCGCCGAGAGGACGGCCGGGCCGCCCGCGCGTTCGAGCCGACCCGTCTTCTCGAGCTCGCTCTGTACCATCACGAGGTCGACGCCCTCGCGCCGGTCCGCGAGCGCGAGGCACGCCTCGTAGACGAGCCGGTGGGCGTCACTCGCGAAGTCCTCCGGCACGAGGAACTCCATGACGCGCGACAGGAGCGAGCCGTCGATGAGGATCGCGCCCAAAAGGCTCCGCTCGGCGTCGGGACGCGCAGGAAGGACTTCGGAGCCGGCGGGAGCGAGGGCGGACATCGGGGTCGGGAAGAATATCGCGGCCGGGCGGCCAGGTGGGAAACCCCGCCTACCGCGGGCGGAGATCGAGGGACGGACGGCCCGCCTCGGCGCGACGCTTCGTCGCGGCGGCGACCATCCAGTCCCAGTTCTCCTCGTCGAGCTTGCAGGCTCCGATGCGCTTGCGGCCCTCCGGCGGGCCGTGGTAGTCCGATCCGGCCGACTTGAGAAGGCCCGCGCGCTCGGCGAGGACTCCGAACGCGTTCTCCTTCTGTCCGTCCTGGTCGGCGTGGATCACCTCGAGGCCGTCGAGGCCGGCGGCGACGCCGAGGGAGACGACCTTCTCGGGATCGCGGTACCAGATCGGATGCGCGACGACCGACAGCCCGCCCGCCTTGCGAATGGCCGCTATCGCCTCCTCGAGGCTCCACTTCGGCTTCGGCACATAGGCCGGCCTGCCGCGCGTGAGAAATCGGTCGAACGCCTCGTCGAGCGTCCTGACGTATCCCTTCGCGACCATCGCGCGCGCGATGTGCGGGCGGCCGAAAGCGCCCTCGCCGACGACGGCGCGAATCTCCTCGATGTCGAGCGGCATGCCGAGGGCGAGAATCTTTTCGACGATCGCGCTCCCGCGCGTGTCGCGGTCCTCGCGAAACAGGGCGAGCCGCGCGCGAAGCTCCGGCTCGTCGGGATCGAGGAAGAGGCCGAGGACGTGGACGTCGTCCCCGTCGCAGCGCGTCGAGAGCTCGCTCGCAGTCACGGTCACGAGGCCGGTGCCTTTCGCCGCGGCCTCGAATTCGGGCAGGCCGTGGACAGCATCGTGATCGGACAGCGCGAGCACCGAGAGACCGGCGTCGACGCCCCTCTGCACGAGCTGCGCGGGCGACTCGAGGCCGTCCGAGAACGTCGAGTGGCAATGCAGATCGGCGCCCCGAAACGCGGTCACGACCGCATGGTAGCAGCGGGGCGGGCCGCGCCATCGGGTACCCTTCCGGCGTGAGACGCCCGACTTCCCCTGCCGCCCGGGCGGCCGCGAGTGTCGCGATCGGCGTTTTCCTTTCGCAGGGGTCGGGCTGCTCGATACACGCCCGCGCGCGGACAGCCGCCGAGAACGTCTCCGCGGATTCGGGGCCCTCCGTCTGCGTCCTCTTCTTCGACGGACTGTCGGGCGAGGCCTTCGAGAGGCTCGTCGAAGCGGGTGCCCTCCCGAACATCAAGGCGCGCATCGTGGATCGGGGGCTCAGCGTGAAGACCGCCGTCGCCTCGGTCCCGAGCGACACCTATCCGAACCTCGCCTCCCTCGAGACGGGCCTCCTGCCGGGCCATCACGGGATCCCCGCGAACATCTGGCTCGACCGGCGACTGAGGGTGCGGGAAGCGCACACGAACATCCTCGGGATCTTCTCGTCTACCGACTACCTCGTGCCCGAGGCGCGGACGCTCTTCGAGCGGCTCCCCGGCGATACCGTCGCCGTGACGACCCCGCTCGCACGGGGCGTCTCCGTGCACGCGCGCAACCGGATCGCGGTCGTCGCCTCGTACGCGCGCAACGAATGGTCTTTCCTGGACCGCAAGACTCTCGACGACGTGGGCGACGCCTATGCCGGCGCGGCGACGGTGGGACGCGTGCCGCCGCTCGTCTGGGCGCACTTGGTCGGCACGGACGAAGTCGCGCACGTGAGCGGGCTCGAAAGCCGAGAGTTCCAGGGCACGATGTCCGCGATCGACGAGGCGTTCGGACGCCTTTTGCGTCGTCTCAGACGCCGGCATCTCGACGAACGTATCCTCTTCGTCCTCGTCAGCGACCACGGCAATAGCTCGTACGGCACCACCGTCGACGCGAACGAGCTCGTGAACCGTGCCCTCCGCGCGAACCCCACCGAGGCGGACTGCAGCAAGGGCGACTGCGTCCTCGTCCCGGCCAGGCGGAAGGACAAGGCCTACGACGTCGGGGACGCCATGATCGCCGTCGGGGCCTACCGCGGCGTCATGATCTGGCTCCCCGCGAACCGGCCGCCCGAAGACGTCCCGAGCGCGTTCCGCGCGCCGCGCCGGAAGCGGAAGCCGCGCGCCCCGTCCGGCGCGCCCCTGAAGATCCCAGACGCTTCGCTCTTCGCCGCAACGCTCGCCCGCGCGCCGGAGGTCCGCCTCGTCGCGACGCGGGGTCCCTCCTCCGGCACGGTGGCCCTCTACGGCCCGTCCGGCCGGGCCGAGATCGTGCGAGACGACCGCGACGGCCTTGAATCGCTCTACCTGTACCGCGTCCTCGAAGGAGACGACCCGCTCGGCTACGCCCATTCCGCCGCCGCGCCCCTCGTCGGTTCGGCCCACGATCCGGACGAATGGCTCGAGGCGACGGCCGAGACCGAATTCCCCGACCTCGTCGTGCAGCTCCCGGAGTTCTTCGACTCCCCGAGGTCGCCAGACGTGTTCATCTCGCCCCAGGACGGCTACGGGTTCACGAGGGGATACACCGCCGGCCACGGCTCGCTTTCGCGGAGCGAGACCGTCGTTCCACTCCTCTTCGCGGGCCCCGGCGTGACACCGGGCATCCTCCACGCGGCGCGGACCGTGGACCTCGCTCCCACCCTCCTGTCGTATCTCGGCGTGGACTATGACCCGGACGAAATGGACGGCGAGGACCTCGAGATCGCGCCTCGGGGCGTCCCGAAACCGCCGGCGATCCGCCCCGCGCCCGCTGGCGGCGAGCCTCCGGGCGACGACTGACCGGCGCTCAACCCGGGACGCGTCTCACCCGCACGGTGTTCGTCGCGCCTTCCGCGTGCGCGGTTCCCGAGATTTCGACGACGACCGCGCCGGCGAGGCCCGGCAGCCGGGACAGGACGGCGTCTCCGGCGCGAATCAGCGCCTCGACGCTCCGCGCCTCAGGGACGCGGAAAGACGTGACGTCGCGGAGCAGGGTCAGCTTCTGACGGACCCGCTCTTTCGACGTGAACGCGAGCACGGGAACCGAAAGGGGGTTCTTCGACACGAGGCGCGCCGTCCGCCCCGACTCCGTGTAGACGACCATGGCCGCGGCGTGCGCGTCGCGCGCCATCGCGGCCGCCGTGTGCGCCACGACCGCGGCGAAATCGCCGGCCGGAGGACGCGACACGTCCTCGCGCACGAAGCCCGCTTCCGGCACCTCGGCCTCGCGCGCGATCTCGGCCATCGCCTTGACGGCCTCGACGGGCCAGGCGCCCACGGCCGTCTCGCCCGACAGCATCACGGCGTCCGCTCCGTCGTGGACGGCGCCGGCCACGTCCGACACTTCCGCGCGCGTCGGCGTCGGATTCTCGATCATCGATTCGAGCATCTGGGTCGCGACGATCACGGGCACGCCGTGCCGGCGGCCCGCCGCGAGAATCTCGCGCTGGGCGCGCGGCACGTTCGCGAGGCCGATCTCCACGCCGAGGTCTCCCCGGGCGACCATGAGGACATCGGAAACCGCGGCGAGCTCGTCGAGAACGGCGAGGGCCTCTTTCCGCTCGATCTTGGACACGATCCAGGGGCGGTGCTCGGGTGCGACGCGGGCGAGGAGCCGGCGAAGGTGCGCGACGTGCGCCGGACTCCGCACGAACGAGAGTCCGACGAAATCCACCCCGGCCTCGAGGCCCTCGGCGAGATCCCGCCGGTCCTTCGCCGTGAGCGCGGGCGCGGACAGGGCGGAGTTCGGGAAGTTCACGCCGGCTCCGCTCTTCACGCGGCCCCCCATCTCGACCGTCGCGAAGAGGGCGCGCCGGACGCGCTTTTGCACGCGCAACCTGATCCGCCCGTCGTCGAGGCGGATCTCGGCGCCCGGCTCGATGTCCTGCAGGAGCGCCGGATAGGTCACGGCGAGGCGCGCCGCGCCACCCGGCGCCTCCGGCGCGCCCGCGCCGGGGAAAAGCTCCACCGTCTGACCGTTCACGAGGGAAAGAGGGGCGCCGGAAAGCGCGATAACGCGGATCTTCGGGCCCCCGAGGTCGAGAAGAACACCCGTCGGCGAGCGGCGGGACCGCGACACGCGGCGCACGAGAGCCACGCGGCGGGAAATTTCTCCGGCCACGCAGTGCGCCCCGTTCAGGCGGACGACGTCGACACCCGCCTCGAGGAGCGCCGCGAGCGCTCCCGGGCTCTCCGCGTTCCGGGCGATCGTGGCGACGATGCGCGTCGCCCGCGCCTTCCGCTCGTCTTCGTGGGCCATCCGTCCTCCCCTGCCTTTCGTATGATGCCCGCATGAGCCCGCAAAACCTCACCCAGGATCTCTCGGTCACCCTCGAGAACGGCCACGCTCCGGACCCGCGCATCCCGCAGATCGCCGGCCACGTGAAGGAGATCATCCGGATTCTCGGGCTATGTCCCGACAAGGATCCGAATCTCGTCGACACGGACATCCGGGTCGCCAAGATGTATCTCGAGATCTTCTCGGGCCTCGACGTCGGCACGCGCCCGAAGCTCACGACGTTCCCAAACGAAGAGCACTACACGGCCATGGTCATGGAGAAGGAGATCCCCTTCTACTCCATGTGCGCGCATCACTTCGTGCCTTTTTACGGGCACGGGACGATCGCGTATATCCCGAACGAGAAGATCGTCGGCCTCTCGAAACTGCCGCGCCTCCTCGACTTCTTCGCGCGGCGCCCGCAGCTTCAGGAGCGCCTCACGGAACAGGTCGCGGGATTTCTCGAGGAGGAGCTGAAGCCCCAGGGGGTCATGGTCGTGATCGAGGCCCGGCACCTCTGCATAGAGATGCGCGGCGTCAAGAAGCCGGGTGCCGTGACGGTCACCTCGGCCATCCGCGGAATCTTCCTCCAGAAGGCCGTCCGGGAGGAGTTCCTCGACCTCATGCGGCGGCAGTAGGGGTGAGACCTCCGGCGAGAGCCGCCGCGGCTTCGAGGCCCCGGAGCGTCCGCACCCCGTGCCAGCAGAAATCGTCGCCGGATACGAGTACCACGCGGGAACCGGGCAGACGCTCGCGCCAGAACGCGGCGTCACGCTCGCGGAAACGATATGGCTCGTCCGGCAGAATCAGGACGTCGGGGGAAGAGGCAATGATTTCGGATTCTGAGAAAGTCGGATAGTCGGATTCGGAGAATGTTTTTTCTTTGAATGAAAGAGAGCCTCCCACGCGGCGGAGCAGGTCGGCGATGTACGTCCGCGGGCCGACGGTCATCCACGGGTCTTTCCAGATGAGATACACATAACGAAAGTCCAAGCGTGACTCGACGCGCCCCAAAGCCTCTTCCACCTTCAAAGAAATCTTCTCCGACTCTTCTTCCCTCCCCGTCAATCTTCCGAAATGCCGCAGCAGCGCGGGGATTTCGGCAACGGACCGCGGATGCGTGACGTCCACCGGGAACTCTCTCTTCAGCAGATCGATATCTTCCGCCCTGTTTTCCTCCCCATTGCAGAAGACGAGATCGGGCTTTGCCGCGCGAATCGCCTCGAGATCGGGGTTCTTCGTGCCGCCCACGCGCGGGATTCCGGCGAGCGCCTCCTTCGGGTGAATGCAGTAGCGCGTCACGCCGCGGAGGGCGTCCGCGAGGCCCATCGCGACGAGGCTTTCCGTGATCGACGGGCATAGCGAGACGACGCGCATCGCCCGATTGTTTCACGCGGTCGGAGACGTTAAGATCGCGTCTCATCTTGCCGCGGCCCGCCAGGGCCACAGAAGGGTCGCGGCTCCGGAGGAAAAAGCCGTATGTCGAGCGTTCTCACAGAGACGACTTCCCGCGCCGGCGCGTCCGGCGAGGCCGTCGTCAACGACTTCTCGCTGCAGGTCGCCACGGCCAACGGGTCGGGCTCGCAGACGGCAAATAGCGTCCTCATGCGGTCGATCTTCCGCATGGGCGTCCCCGTCTCCGGCAAGAACCTGTTCCCGTCGAACATCCAGGGCCTGCCCACCTGGTTCACGATCCGCGCGAGCAAGCACGGCTACATCGCGCGCAAGCGCGACCTCGACGTGCTCGTCTGCATGAATCCCGAGACGGCCGACGACGACGTCCGCGAGGTGCGCGCCGGCGCCCACGTCGTCTGCGAGAAGAAACTCGGGCTCGAGAACCCCGGCAAGAAGCGCGACGACGTGACCTATTACGCGGTTCCGTTCTCGGAGCTCGTCGTCAAGATCGCTTCGGCGCCCGAGCACGCCAAGCTCCGCAAGCTCATCGTGAACATGATCTACGTCGGCGTCGTCGCCGACCTCATGGGGATCGACCCCGTCGAGGTCGAGAAGGCCATCGCGAAGCAGCTTAAGGGCAAGCAGAAGGCGATCGACCTGAACATCAACGCCATGCGGCTCGGCCTCGAGTTCGCCGCGCAGAGCTTCCCGGCCAAGATCCCCTTCCGCGTCGAGCGCATGAATGCGACGCAGGGAAAAATCATGGTCGAGGGGAACATGGCCGCGGCGCTCGGATGCGTCTTTGGCGGCGCGACGGTGTGCGCGTGGTATCCCATCACGCCGTCGTCCTCCTTGTGCGAGTCCTTCATCGACTTCTGCGACGACCTGAGGGTGGATCCGGTCACGAAGAAGAAGAACGTCGCGATCCTCCAGGCCGAGGACGAGCTCGCCTCTATCGGCATGGTGCTCGGCGCCGGATGGGCGGGCGCCCGCTCGTTCACCTCCACGTCCGGACCCGGCATCTCGCTCATGTCCGAGTACATCGGCCTCGGTTACTACGCCGAAATCCCGGCGGTCCTGTTCGACGTCCAGCGCACCGGGCCGTCCACCGGGCTCCCGACGCGCACGATGCAGGGAGACATCCTCCTCTGCTACTTCAACTCGCAGGGCGACACGAAGCATCCGCTCCTCTTCCCCGCCTCCCCTGAAGAGTGCTTCACGATGGCTCAGGAGGCCTTCGACCTCGCCGAGCAGCTCCAGACGCCGATCTTCGTCCTGACGGACCTCGACCTCGGCATGAACAACTGGATGGCCGACCCGTTCCCGTACCCGACCGAGCCCTTCCATCGCGGCAAGGTGCTCGACGCCGCCGGAATCGAGAAGGTGAAGGAGACGTGGGGAAGATACAAGGATGTGGACGGCGACGGTATCCCCTACCGAACGCTGCCCGGAACCCCGAATCCCTATGCGGCGTTCTTCACCCGCGGTTCGGGCCACAACGACAAGGCGCAGTACTCCGAGAAACCCCAGGACTACGTCAACAACGTCAACCGCCTCGTGAAGAAGTTCGAGACGGCGCGGACGATGGTGCCGAAGCCCGAGATCCAGGACCGCCCCGGCGCGACGGCGGGACTGCTGGCGTACGGCACGTCCCACTACGGCACGACGGAGGCCCGCGACAAGCTCGCGGCGACGTTCGGCGTGTCGCTCGACTACTGCCGGCTCCGCTCGCTGCCCCTCCACGCGGAGGCGGTCAACTGGATGCGGCGCCACGAGCGCATCTACGTCGTCGAGCAGAACCGCGACGGGCAGCTCGTCACGATCCTCCGCGACGAGCTCCCCGAGCTCGCCACGCGCTTCGTGTCGGTCCGCCAGTACAACGGTCTCCCCCTCGACGCGACCACCGTGATCGACGGAGTCCGGGGCGACGCATCCGCGTCCCGGGCCGGCGGCTCGGACGCGCAGAAGGGAGGGCTCGACGCATGAGCGCGACCCCGAATACTCCGGGTCTACCGGCTCCATCGGCCGCACCGGCCTCCAGGACGAACCGCATCGGCCTGCCGAAGGCCAACTACGAAGGCGGAAAGTCCACGCTGTGCCTCGGCTGCGGGCACGACGTCATCACGAAACAGATCATCAACGCGTTCTACGAGATGGGGATCGAGCCCCACAAGGTCGCGAAGTTCTCCGGGATCGGCTGCTCGTCGAAGACGCCAGCCTATTTCCTGAACCGCGCATGGGGCTTCAACGGCGTTCACGGCCGGATGCCGTCCATCGCGACCGGCGCCCTCGTGGCGGACCCCACGCTCCACGGCATCGGCATCTCCGGCGACGGTGACACGGCCTCCATCGGCATCGGCCAGTTCGTCCACCTCGTCCGGCGGAACCTGCCGCTCGTCTACATCATCGAGGACAACGGCGTGTATGCCCTCACGAAGGGCCAGTTCTCGGCCACCGCGGATCTCGGTGCGAAACAGAAGGGCGGCGCCGTGAACGAGTTCATCCCTATCGACTGCTGTTCGCTCGCGATCGAGCTGGGCGGCACGTTCGTGGCCCGTTCGTTCTCCGGCGACATGAAACAGCTCCAGACGATCCTCCAGGCGGCCATCGCCCACAACGGCACCTCGGTCATCGACGTCATCTCCCCGTGCGTGACCTTCAACGACCACGAGGGCTCCACGAAGAGCTACAAGTACTCCAAGGAGCACGAGACGCCCGTCCACGAGATCGGCTTCGTCCCGTTCTTCGAGGAAACCCTGGCCGAGATCCCCGTGGGCGACACGAAGGACGTGGCATTCCCGGACGGGAGCGTCCTCAAATTCCGGGGCGTGGGCCGCGACTACGACCCGACCGACAAGGAAAAGGCCCTGAAGACCATCCACGAGAGCCACGGGAAAAAGGAGATCCTCACCGGGATCCTGTATGTCGATCCGTCGAAGCCTTCCCTCTCCGAGACGCTCGGCTCCACCGGCGAGCCCCTGACCACTTTGCCCCTCGAAAAGCTCCGGCCCGGCCGCGAAGCGCTCGACGAGATCATGGAGTCGCTGCGCTGAGGGTCGCGGGCATTCTCGCGCTGACGCTCGTCATGGCGCCCGCCGCCGTCCGCGAGGAAGACGAACCCGAGGCTCCCGTCGCCGTCGTCGCTTCCTCCGCGGGGGACTGCCCCTTCGGCGTTCCCGAACAGCGCGAGGCCCGCCGGCTGAACATCCAGAGGGTTCCCGACGAGCTCCTGCGCGAAGGCCGGACGGCGCTCGCGCGGAGTCACGGACCGGTCGGCCTGTCGTCCTCTTCCACGCCTCTGCGGATGCACCGCGGCACGATCGACGTCGAGATCTTCGGAAAGATGGCGGCGGACGGCGTCGCTCCCACGGACCGCTCCACCGACGCCGAGTTCCTGCGCCGCGCGATGCTCGACCTCACGGGGCAGATCCCGTCCACGGCCGCGCTGACGGCCTTCGCCCTCGACCAGCGCCCCGACAAGCGCGCCCTCGCCGTCGAGAACCTCCTCCGCTCCGACGCCTTCAACGACCGCTGGGCGATGTGGCTCGGCGATCTCCTCGAGAACGTGAAAACCACCGCCGCGAACGGCATCGAGCAGCCCCTCGGGCGCGACGCGCTCTCTTCCTACCTTCGAACGTCGCTCGCGCAGGCAAAGCCCTACGACCAGCTCGTCCGGGAAATCCTCGCCGGAAACGGGGACAGCTTCGCGGACGGCCCGCCGAACTTCTGGGTCCGGAACCTGGCCACGATGGGCGTCGTGCAGGACACCTGGGACAGCCAGGCGGCGGCCGCGGGCGAGAAGTTCCTCGGGATGCAGGTCAATTGCACGGGCTGCCACAACGGCGCCGGACATACGGACTCCGTGAACGTCTACCTCTCCACGAAGACCCGGATGGACTTCTGGAAGAATGCCGCGTTCTTCGCGCAGACGACCGTCGCGACCGCGATGGACCCCGCCTCCGCCCAGCGCAAGTACCTCCTCAGCGACAACACGACCGGCTCCTACCTTCTCAACACCACGTCCGGCAACCGCCCCGCTCGGGCACCCGCAGCCGGTCAGTCGAACAAGGTCGATCCCGCCTTCTATCTGACCGGCGAGAAGCCCCAGACCGGAAAGCCCCTCCGCGCCGAGTTCGCCCGGATGCTCACGGCGCACCCGCAGTTCGCGCGCGCGACCGTGAACTACTTCTGGAAGGAGATGTTCGGCGTCGGCATCGTCGAGCCCGCCGACGGCTTCGACCTCTACCGCCTTGACCCGGCATTGCTTCCGCCCGGGCAGACCCTGCAGGCCAGCCACCCGGCGCTTCTCGCCCAGCTCGCGACGCAATTCGCTTCCGGCGGTTACGATCTCCGCGCCCTGCTGCGCGCGATAGCGAACTCCGAGGCCTATCAGCTGTCCGCGCGTTACACGCCCGGGGCCTGGAACGAGACGTACACGCGGTACTTCGCGCGGCGCATCACGCGCCGGATGACGTCCGAGCAGCTCCTCGATGCGGTCTTTTCGGCGAGCGGCGTCTGGCCCACCGGGACGAGTCCCGACGCCCTGACCGTTCAGGGCTGGGCGACGCCGCCCGCCCGAGCCATGCAGCTTCCGGATCCGCTCGAGGGGGGCGCCCGTTACAACGCGTTTCTGAACACGTTCCTGCGCGGCAACCGTGACACGAATCCGCGTTCATCCGACACGTCGGCGTTGCAGGCATTGGCCCTCATGAACGACGCGAACACGATCCTGCCGCGGATACTGCAGTCCAACGCCAGCTCGCTCGTCGCGCGGACGCTCAAGGCCACGACGAAGCCGGAGGACATCGTCGACGCCCTCTGGCTCGGCACGCTCTCGCGCACGCCAACGGCCGCCGAGAAGACGAGCGCGGTCACGTATCTCAAGAGCGGGACGCTCGGGCCGAAGACCGAGAATCTCCAGTGGGCCCTCTTCAACAAGCTCGAGTTCGCCTTCTACTGACGGGAGACCACCGATGCCGTCCCACAAGGAAATCTGCGACGCCTGCACCCTCGGGGGCTCGTTTCCCGTCCGTGGCGAGGGCCTGTCCCGCCGGCGCCTCTTCCGCGTCGCTGGCACCGCGATCGTCGGCTCGTACTTCGCGAACGTCGTGAACCCGCCGCGCCTCGAGGCGGCCTCCGTCCCGGCGCTCCAGGGCACGGCCCGAAATTGCATCTTCATCTTCATGGCCGGCGCGCCGAGCCACTCCGACACGTGGGACCTCAAGGAGGGCGCGTGGACTCCCGGCGCGTTCGCGCCGACGAGCTTCGGCGGCCTCCGCTTCGCGCAGGGTCTGATGCCGAAGATCGCCGCGCAGCTCGACAGGTTCGTCTTCGTGCGCCCCGTCCTCTCCTGGGCGGCCGTGCACGGACTCGCCCAGACCTGGGTGCAGAAGTCCCGAAATCCGACCGGCGTTCTCGGCGACGTGTCGCCGCACATCGGCTCCGTCGTCTCGCTCGAGGCTCAGGCCCAGCGCAAGCCCGGCGACATCCTGCCGGGATTCGTCGGACTCGGCACGAGCTCGATGATCGGCTCGGGCTACATGTCCTCGCGGTACGCGCCGCTCGTCGTCCCGTCGGTCTCGATCACGGGCCTTCAGAGCGTGAAGCCGCCGAACGCGACCGTCTTCGCCGAGCGCTACGGCCTCCTGCAGGCGCTCGACACCGACCGGGCCCCGGGCTCGCCCTACGGCGACGTTCCGGCCGACATGGCCGACTTCTACACGCAGGCGAAGGCGCTCGCCGACAGCCCGACGATCAACGCCACGTTCAGCTACAACGCGGCGGACTATGCCCGCTACGGCTCGACCCAGTTCGGAGCCACCGCCATCATCGCGAAGCAGCTCCTCGCGGCGAATCAGGGCACGCGCTTCATACAGCTCACGGTCGGCGGCTGGGACAACCACGCGAACATTTACGCGGCGAACGGCGGACTCTTCAACCAGATGAAGTTCTTCGATCCGGCCGTCGGCACGCTCCTCGCCGATCTCGCCGCGACACCCGGCGCGGCGGCCGGCAAGACGCTCCTCGACGAAACGCTCGTTGTCATGATCGGCGAGTTCGGGCGCACCGTGGGCCCCGTCAACGCGCAGGGCGGCCGCGACCACTTCCAAAGGATGTCCGTCGCTTTCGCGGGCGGCGGGGTCCGCGGCGGTCGCGCGGTCGGCGTCACGGACGCGACGGCGAACAAGGTCGTCGACTACGGCTGGAGCGGCAACCGCGACATCCGCATCGAGGACCTCACCACCACGATCTACTCGGCGCTCGGCATCGACTACACGACGGTGCTCCACAACGATCCGATCGGCCGCGGCTACGAGTACGTGCCCTTCGCGAAGGACGGCGTCTATTTCCCCGTGAACGAGGTGTTCTGAAACCAGAGTTCCGGTCGGCCGCTATTTCTTTTCGCCCTTTTCGTCTTTTTTGTCACCGCCACGCGTCGCGAGGGGGTCGGGACCCGAAGGCGCCACGCGGCGCGGCGCGCGGCTGACGGCGCGCCTCTCGGGCTGGGGCTGCTGCTGAACCTGCGGCTCGACCCGAGGCACCGGGCGGGCCTGCTCGACGCTTCTCGGCGCCGCCACCGCAACGGGGGCTGGGCGAGCCGGAGGAGCGGCCATGACCGGCTGGGCTGGAGCGTCCTCCCGGCCGCGTGCAGGCGGCACCGGCCTCGCCATCGGAGCCGTCACCGCGCCCGGCGCCACGCGCATCGGCGGTGCGTTCTCGCGCGAGGCGGACGGATGCGAGATGAACGGGACCTGCGGCGACGCGAGCGCGCGTCCGCCGGCCCGGATTGGGTCTGGCGGCGGCGCATCGACGGCGTCACGGCGCGGCGCGAGCTCCACACGGCCGCCGTCCCGGGCGACGGGCCGGATCGGAACCGCGGCGCGAACGCCCGCCTTCGACTGCAGGGCGAGGCTGCCCGCAGCGACCGGTGTCATTGGAGCCCCGCCGTTAGCGCGAATGGCGTTGAGCTTCTCCGTGAAGGCGGGCGGAGCGGGCGGCGGAGCGAGACGGGCCGCTACGGCGCGCGCCGCGATCCGATCGGGCGGGCGAATGCCGGGGCCCGCGACGAACGCGGGACGGATGGACTGCGGCGTCGGGAGGATGGGAAGCGGCCCGCGAAGAACGGGCTGTTTCCCGAGTTCCTGGACGATCTTGGTGTCCCGGACGCGGCCGGCCTGTGCCGGCTGCCCTCCGACGAACGAGCCGTGGTTCACGACGGTGACAAAGGCGCGATTGGAGTAGGCGACGTTCTGGGTGCCGATCGGCGCGCGGGCCTGCCTCCCCCACCACGGAACGAGAGGATCGTGCGGGCCAAGGGGGAACCAGCCCACGAAGCCGCCGCCGCCGATCGAGACCGAGCCGGACCAACCCGGACCGCCTCCCACGAAGGCCACGAGCGCCGGAGCGTAGGCAACGTGCCGCACGTTAGGAGAGACCGGCACCCAGTACCACCGCGAAGCGCGCGTGATCCAGCGCCCGTAGTGGTAAGGAGCCCAGCCCCAAGGCTCGTCCGAGACCCAGGTCCAGCCCCACGGGTCCTGCCAGATCCAGCGCCCGACCCGATACGGCGCCCAGTCCGCGCCCACATTCGCAGGCGCCCAGACGTGACCGTACTCGGGCACGTCCTCCCACTGCCCGTAAGTGTCGAGATCGGACGCGCCGAGGATGTCTTCGCTGGCATAGTCGTACGACGTGACCACGTGCCGGCGCTTCTCGCGCGAGTCCACCCAGCGATCCCACGCGTCGGCGAGCGGAAGGGCGAACACGTCGTATTCCGGCGCGTCGAGGCCGTCGACGTGCATCTCCTCGCCCGTCCGGAGCGATACCTCGCCGCCGCCCGCCGCCACGCGCGCCTCTCCGCGCCGGACGGAAACGCGCGTGTTCCCCTCCGCGTCGACGCTGACGCGGTACAGGCCCGTCACCTCCAGCGTGATGGCCGCGTTCGGCGTGTCGATCTCGATGACGTCTTCGTCGTCGCGGTGCGAGAGCCGGAACGTCGCCGTCCCCTGCGAGATCGAGTACTGCTGGACGTCTTCGGTCAGGTTGAGCGTCGTGAGCTCGGTCCCGGGAGCGACGAAAGCGCGCAGACCGGGCGCCTCCAGCTCGAGGCGCCCCGTCGGGCTCGCGTAGACGCGGTCGCCGATCGTCAGCGGAACGTTCACGGCCAGCGGCTGCCAGTTGTCAGGGTCGTCTCCGCGTTGGAGCGAGGATTCACCAGTCAGCCATGCAACCCGGGCGACCGTCTGTTGAAAATCCTGCTCGTCGCCGGCGCCCTGCGCGAGAAGCCCGGGTGCCGCGGCGACCGCGAGAACGGCGGAAATAATGAGGAGATTGCGGCGCGAGACGAGGCGCATGACGCTCCTTTGCGCATCCGGCCAAGGCCGAACCGCGCGGCGTCTTCAGTCCGTGCAAGAAGCGGGCCGATCGTGTCCCGGCAGGCTCAGCGGATTCGCAGGCAGGACTCGCGGGCGCGGAGCACCGCCACGCGGTTCACGTAATCGAGCCACAGCTCGCGCGGCACCTTCGCGGCCGAGGGCACGAGATGGAAGCGACCCCACTCCGACAGCTCCTGCCCGCCGCGGTCCAGGAACTCGCGGCAGTCCTTCATCTGGCCCGTGCGCGCGAGGTACAACCCGAAACCCGTGAGGGCGACGGCCGTGCTCACGCCGCCGAGTGCGTACTGGACGCCGCGGTTGTCCGGGTTGTTCAGGGTGCCGGACGTGAAGGCAAGCACGGCGGCCGCGGAGCCGATCACGTAGACCTTGCGGTAAAGGCTGAGCTCCTTCTCTTCCTGGCGCTTCGTGCGGTCTTTCAGGTCCTGCAGCTCGTCATTGAGGAAGAGGTCCAGCTCCGTCCGAAGGTCGTCGAACGACGGCTCCGGGGCCTCGCGCTGGAGGGCGAGGCCGGCCGCGAGAAAGGCCCGCTTCTCGGTCTTCCGGGTACTCGAGCAGCCCGAGACCAAGAGAGCGGCGATCAGGAGCCTTGCGATCCCCCGGGAGGACAGTTCAACACCTCCGGACGGTCTTCAGGAGTCGAAGCAGGATTCGGGCCTAAGGCGCCGTCACGATCGGCAGCTCCACGAAACTCGCCTGACCCGGCGCGTGGTACACGCGCTGCGTCGCCTTCACGTAGTCGCCCGGCTTCGCCCAGAAGATGTTCGGCACGAACGTCTGCGGGTTGCGGTCGTAGAGAGGGAACCAGCTCGACTGCACCTGCACCATGATGCGGTGGCCCGGCAGGAACACATGGTTCGCGTTCGGGAGCGCGAACGTGTAAAGAAGCGGCTTGTCGGGGGCGATCGCCTTCGGCGTCTCGAGGCTTTCGCGGTAACGGCCGCGGAAGATGTCCATCGAGACCGCGAGCTGGTAGCCGCCCATGTTGGGCTGCCCGGCGACCTCGGGCGGATAGACGTCGATCACCTTCACGACCCAGTCGGAGTCCGTCCCGCTCGTCGACGCAATCAGGTTTGCGATCGGCTGGCCGCTGATCTTCACCGGCGCGGTCAGAACCTCCGACCTGAAGACCGCGACGTCGGTGCGCCCGGACGCCTCCCGCTGGTCCGTCACGAGCCACTCCCTCCAGCTCTGTCCCTTGTCGAAGCTGTTCGGAACGATCGGGCGCGCATGGAACGGCACGGGCTTCGCCGGATCGGAAACGTATTCCTGGAACGCGGGAGCGGACGCATCGCCTGACACCGGCGCGGCGAAGCTGAGCTTCGACCCGGAGGCGAGATAGAGAGGCGTCGGCTTCACCGCGCATCCGCTCGCGCATCCGGCCGGCCAGGCGGGAAGCCGCCGCCACGTGTTCGTCCCGGTCTCGAACGCCGTGACGGGCGCGATGTCCGCCTTCGGCGCGCCGTCCATGAGGTACTGGTCGAGGAAAGGACGCAGGATCTCACGCCGGAACGTGAGGGAGGTGTCGCTGTTGAATTTGATCGCGCCGAGCGCGCTGCCGTCCTTGATCTCCTGGCCGTGATGCCACGGGCCCATCACGAGAAACACTTTGTCGTTGCCCGTATCCTTCGGCTTGATGGCCTTGTATACGGCGAGCGCGCCGTAGATGTCTTCCTGGTCCCACAGGCTGTGGACGAGCATCACCGGCACCTTCAACGGCTGCGCCGCGAGGATCCGGTCGACCGCCTGGTCGCGCCAGAAGGCGTCATAGCTCGGATGCGCGAGGACCTTCTTCCACATGCCGACCTGCTCCAGCCCCCGGCGGCGCCCGAGGTCCCCCGCCGATCCCGCTTCCATGAACGTGTCGTAGTCGTCGAAGTGGCTCGTCCACCATTTCTTCTCCGACTTGCGGGTCACTTCCTGATCGTAGAAATAAGACATCCCGAGCTGGCGGAAGGCGCCGTTGTGGAACCAGTCGTCGCCCATCCAGCCGTCGACCATCGGGTTCATCGGCACGGACACTTTGAGCGCCGGATGCGGATTCACGAGCGCCATCAGCGGCAGGAATCCGTCGTACGAGATGCCGAGGATGCCGACCTTGCCGTTCGACTCCGGCACGTTCTTCACGAGCCAGTCGATCGTGTCGTACGTGTCGGTCGCGTGATCCACCGGCGTCGGGTTCTGCGGCCCGTGCAGTGGGCGGTTCATCACGTAGTCTCCCTCGGAGCCGTGCTTGCCGCGCACGTCCTGCACGACGCGGATGTAGCCGCCCTCGACGATCGTCTCGACGGGGTTGTCATAGCCGTCGAGGCTCGGGCCGAGGTGCGCGCTTTCGTTGATCGTCGTGAGCTTATCGGCGTCGTAGGGCGTGCGCGTGAGGAGAATCGGCGCGCCCTTTGCGCCCAGGGCCGCCTTCGGCACGAGGATGACCGTGTGCAACTTCACGCCGTCGCGCATCGGGATCATCACCTCGCGCCTCACGTGGTCGAAGCCGTCGCTCGTCGGCACGAAGTTCGCCGGCATTTCGCTCGGCAGCGCGGGGTACTGGGCGGCGGGCGGGGCGGGCGATTTCGCCGGCACCGGCACCTGCGCCGCAGAGGCGTTCGCGGCGAGAAGCGCGGCGGACAGAGTAATGCACGAAGCCGATGCGTAAACGCGAGCGATCGACTTCACAAAAGGAACCATGCGTGACCTCCCGTCGGGACGCGGGATCATGGCACGGGGGGTGCTCCGGGCGACCCGCCGCCTTCAGAACCAGCCCGGCTTCATCCGCGCGTAACTGTCCTCGTTCTCCCGGCAGAGGGCGGCGAGCACCTCGTTCTTCGGAAGCTCCGTCCGGATCCAGTACTGCGCCGCCGCAAGCTTGCCTTCGTAGTGGTCGCGCGAGCCGCCTTCGCGGGCGAGGCCCTCGCGCGCGGCAGCGGCCTGCAGCAGCCACTGCCACGCGACGGCATAGGTCGAGAAGAGCTCCAGGTAGTCCGCCGAGTGGCGCAGCATCCCGTCCGGATCGCCCGCGCGGCCCCGGGCGGCCAGCTCCTGCGTCAGTGCGTTCAGGCTCGCGCCGGCTTCGCGCACCGCGGCCACCCAGGACGCGTCCACGCCGGCGACTTCCGCGCGCCGGCAGGCGAAAAAGACTTCCTTCTCCAGCGCCACCAGCGCCGCGCCGCCGTTCGCCATCACCTTGCGGCCCAGCAGATCGAGGCCCTGTATCCCCGTCGTTCCCTCGTGGATCGAGTTCAGCTTCTGGTCGCGCAGCCACGCCTCCGGCAGAAACTCGCTCGTGTAGCCATAGCCGCCGTGGATCTGCAGCGCGAGCGCGTTCGACTCGAAGCCCTTTTCCGCCGGAAAGCTCTTCGCGACCGGCGTGAGGAGGTCGAGGAGGAGCTGTGCGTGTTTCCGCTCCGGCTCGGTGGCCGCGTGATGCGCGCGGTCCGAAAAGAGCGCGGTCTGGAGGACGAGCGCGAGGCCGCCCTCCACGATCGCCTTCTGGCGCAGCAGCATCCGGCGCACGTCCGCGTGCTCGAGGATCGGGACCTGCGGCAGCCGCGGGTCCTTGCTCGTGAGGGGCCGGCCCTGGGGCCGCGCCGCGGCGTAGGCGAGGCTTTCCTGATACGCCGCGGACGCGCTGCCGACGGCGTCCGCGCCGATCGAGATGCGCGCCTCGTTCATCATCTGGAACATGTAGGGAATGCCCTGGTGCGGCTCCCCCACGAGCCAGCCGTGGCAGTCGCCGGCCTCCCCCAGCGAGAGCAGGACGGCGGGCAGACACCGCCATCCGATCTTGTGGACGAGGCCCGAGATCCGGACGTCGTTCGGCGCGAGGCCGCCGTCCGTCACGCGGCGCTTCGGCACGACGAAGAGGCTGACGCCCTTGATGCCGGCCGGCGCGCCGTCGATCCGCGCGAGGACGAGGTGGACGATGTTCTCCGTGAGGTCGTGATCGCCGCCGGAGATGAAGATCTTCGCGCCCGAGAGGAGGAAGTGATCTCCCGCGAGTGTCGCGCGCGTGGCCCGCGTTGTCACGTCCGCGAGGCTCGACCCGGCGTGCGGCTCGGTCAACGCCATCGTCCCCGAGAAGCGCCCCTCGTAGAGCGGCGTCATGTAGCGGGACTTCAGGTCCTCGCTTCCGAACGCCTCGATCAGGTGCGCCGCGCCCGTCGAGAGGCCCGCGAAGCTGTAGACGGCCGGGTTCGCCGCCATGATGTAGAGGTGGGCCGCCGTGGCGATCGTCAGCGGCAGCTGCTGCCCGCCCACGTCGAACGGCCGCGACGCCGCAAAGACGCCGATCTCGCGCATCTTCGGGTAGATGTCGTGGAGCCGCCTGTGGGCGAGAACCTGCCCGTCCACGAGCCTCGGCGGCTCCTCGTCCACCGCCTTGAACGCGGGGAAAACCGTTTCGCGCGCGAACCGCGCGCAGAGGCCGATGTAGGCGTCGAAGGTCTCGCGTGAGTGGTCCGCGAAGTGCGGGAGCGCGAGGAGCGACGCGGCGTCGAAGACTTCGTAGAGGAGGAACGAAACGTCCCGGTCGTTCAGCAGCGGGTTCGTCACGCCAGGGAACGTTACACCGGGAGCGGCACGCGCGTTCGGGCCCACGATCGGACGCGCTTAGCGCAAGGCGGGTGTGGGCGAAGCCACCCGCACCGCATCCGCCACGAGCGCGTCCTGCTCGATCTGGAATGCGTGGTGCGAGCCGGGGGCCGGGCTCGCGAGCTCGCGGCGGCCGATGTAGCGGAGGGGGCGCGCTGGGGTCACGCCTTCGACGAGGCCGTCGAGGAATTGCTCGCGCACGAAGCGCCAGCCGCCCATGTTGCGCGGCTCTTCCTGCGACCACACGAGCTCCGCGTCCCCGGGGTACCGGCTCAGGATCTGCCCGAGCTCGCGTCCTGGGAACGGGTAGAACTGCTCGAGGCGGACTATCGCGACGTCGCCCTTCCCCGCCTTGTCTCGCGCGACCATCAGCTCGTACAGCAGCTTGCCGCTCGCGACGACGACGCGGCGGACGCCCGACGCGCTGCCGGAGATGAACGCGGCGTCGTCGAGGACGGGATGGAACGTGCCGTCCGCCAGGTCGTCCAGCGTGGAGACGGCTTTCGGGTGACGGAGAAGGCTCTTCGGCGTCATCACGACCAGAGGCTTCTTCTCTTCGCTCGCCATCTGCCTGAGCAGCAGGTGGTAGTACTGCGCTGGCGTCGAGACGTTCGCGACGCGCAGGTTGTCCTCGGCGCACAGCGTGAGGAACCTTTCGAGGCGCGCCGAAGAGTGCTCGGGCCCCTGCCCTTCCTGCCCGTGCGGCAGCAGCAGCACGAGGCCGCAGCGCTGATTCCACTTCTGCTCCGAGCCCGAGATGAACTGGTCGATGACGACCTGCGCGCCGTTCGCGAAGTCGCCAAACTGCGCTTCCCACAGGACGAGCGTCGACGGGTCGGTCACGGCGTAACCGAACTCGAAGCCCATGACGGCGTTCTCGGAAAGCAGGCTGTCGATGACCTCGAAGCGCGCCTGCTTGGTCGCGATCGTGTTGAGCGGAACCCATTCCGCGCCGCTCGCGACGTCCGCGAGGACGGCGTGGCGGTTGCTGAACGTGCCGCGGCCGGAGTCCTGCCCCGAGAGGCGCACAGGCGTTCCTTCCAGGAGCAGCATTCCGAACGCGAGCATCTCGCCGCCGGCCCAGTCGATCTCGGGCTTCCCGCTGCCGTACTCAGCGCGCTTTTTCAGGAGGGGCTTCAGCTTCGGGTGAACCTCGAAGCCCTCGGGCACCGTCGAAACCGCGCGGATGATGCGCGCGAGGCGCGCGCGCGCGTCGCCTTCCGGATGGAGGCGCGGCGCGGACGGCACGACGAGAGAGTCGACGAAGGAAACCTTCGGGGTGCCGCGCGCTTCGTCGTACGCGCGCTCCAGCCCGGTCTTCTCCGACGCCCACAATCCGTCCACCTCGGCCGCGGTGAGATGCCCCTGCCTCACCAGCGCCTCGCCATACAGATGCGCGACCGAGGTGTGGCTCTTGATTTTCTGGTACATCAGGGGCTGCGTGTAGCTTGGCTCGTCCCCCTCGTTGTGCCCGTACCGGCGATAGCAGACGAGGTCGATCACGACGTCGCGCCGGAACGTGTTGCGGTACTCGATCGCGACGTCCACGACGTGGACGACTGCCTCCGGGTCGTCGCCGTTCGCGTGGAGGACCGGCGCCTGAACCATCTTCGCGACGTCCGTGCAATACGGCGACGAGCGCGCGTCGGCCGGGTTCGTGGTGAAGCCGATCTGGTTGTTCACGACGACGTGCACGGTGCCCCCCGTGCGGTAACCGTGGAGCTGCGACATGTTGATGGTCTCGGCCACGATGCCCTGGCCCGCGAACGCCGCGTCGCCGTGCAGGAGGACGGGCAGGACCTTGCCGTGCGTGAGGTCCTCGCCGAGGTGCGTCTGCTTCGCGCGGACCATGCCCTCGACGACGGGATCCACGGCCTCGAGGTGGCTCGGGTTCGGGGCGAGCGAGATGTCCAGCCGCGCGCCGCCGGGGGCCACGTGCGTGCCGGACGCGCCGAGGTGGTACTTCACGTCGCCCGAGCCCTGGATCGACTCGGGGTCCACCTCGCCCTCGAACTCCGCGAAGATCTTCCCCACCGGCTTGCCGACGGTGTTCGTGAGGACGGTGAGCCGCCCGCGGTGCGACATGCCGATGACGGCTTCGCCGAGGTCGGCCTCGGCCGCGCGGTCGAGCAGGCGGTCGAGTAGCGGGATCGCGGCTTCGCCGCCTTCCAGCGAGTAGCGCTTCTGGCCGACGTACTTCATGTGCAGGAACTTCTCGAAGCTCTCGGCCTCGACGAGCTTCTTCAGGATGCGCCGCCGGTCGTCGACCGAGAGGAGCGAGCGGTTGCGCGTCGACTCCATGCGGTCGATGAGCCACTGCTTCTGCGCGGGGTCCGGGTTGTACATGAACTCGGCGCCGATCTTTCCGCAGTACGTCTGGCGCAGGACCTCGAGGATCTCGCGCAGCGTGGCCCGGTCTCTGCCGCCGAGGCCGTTCGTGATGAACGGCCGGTCGAGATCCCATAGCGTGAAGCCGTACGTGGCCGGGTCGAGGTCGGGATGGTACGGCACCGAGTCGCTGCCGAGCGGATTCAGGTCCGCCACGAGATGGCCGCGCACGCGGTATGCGTTGATGAGCTGCAGAACGCGCGCCTGCTTCTCCACGGCCTCCAGGCCGCGGCCGCCGGCCGCGAGCGGCGTCGACGAGTCCTTCTCCCAGCGCATCGGCCGGTACGGCACCTTGAGGTCCGAGAAGATGCGCTCGTAGAAGCCGTCGCCCCCGAGGAGGAGGTCCTGCAGGGTGCCAATGAACTGGCCCGACTCGGCGCCCTGGATGATGCGGTGGTCGTACGTGGAGGAGACGTTCATCACGCGCGCGATGCCGAGCGTGGAGAGGGCCTCCTCAGGCATGGCCTGGAACTCGGCCGGATAGCCCATCACGCCCGTCGCGATGATCGCGCCCTGCCCCGGCATGAGCCGCGGCAGGGATGCCGTCGTGCCGATGGTACCGGGATTCGTGAGCGTGATGGACGTGCCGGCGAACGCGTCGGGCTCGATCGCGCCCTTTCGCGCCTTCGCGACGAGGGTATCGAAGGCGGCGAGGAACTCGCCGAACGCCATGGCCTGGGCGCCCTTGATGTTCGGGACGAGGAGGCTGCGCGTGCCGTCCTTCTTTGTGATGTCGATCGCGATGCCGAGATTGACGATGGGCTTTCGGATGCGGGCGGGCTTGCCGTCGACCTCGCCGAACGCGTCGTTCATCGTCGGGTGCTCCTCGAGCGCGCGCACGATGGCCCATGCGACGAAGTGCGTGAAGGAGACCTTCGAGAGGCCCAGCACCTCGCGGTGCCGGTTCAGGATGCGCCGGTTCTCCTCCATCGTCTTGACGGGGATGACGCGGTTCGTGGTGGCGGTCGGGACGCCGAGCGACGCCTCCATGTTTCGAGCGATCGTCGCGGCGCCGCCCGCGATTGCGACGACGAGCTCGCCGGGACGGGCGGCGGGAGCCGCCGGGCGCGCGGGAGCCGGAGCCGGGGGAAGGAGCGGGACCGACGCGGAACGAAAGGCTTCGGTTCCGGCCATGGCGTGAGGAACGCGCTCTTCCAGGCCCTGGAAGGTGCGTTTCCAGTTCTCCTCCACCGAGGCGGGCTCGAGGCGGTAGCGGGCGTAAAGCTCGAGAACGAACGGGGCGTTGTCCCCGAATTCCTCGAGCAGGCTGTTCACGACGGACGATGCAGAGGGGTCAGTCATCGAGTTTCCATTCTAGGCTGCGCTACACCGTCACGCGGTCACGTCGCGCCGGGTGAAGAGGACGAAAGCGGCCGTCAGGGCCGCCAGTGCCCAGGCCAGAAGCACCAACGCCGAGAAGGTCAACGTCATTCCCTCGAAGGGCGTCGGCAGGCCGGCGTAGTAGTCCGGCAGCGGCAAATTCGTCACGAAAAACCACTTGGCGCCGTCCCAGTCGGAGGCAACGCGCGACAGGATCG
>Ga0209385_1000005_pt1 | contig 84429 bp, 76 predicted proteins | sample NGEPerB_FD_184506 | JGI IMG/M metagenome (GOLD analysis project Ga0209385, IMG submission 184506) | Arctic peat soil microbial communities from the Barrow Environmental Observatory site, Barrow, Alaska, USA - NGEE PermafrostAB12-B... | ecosystem: Environmental > Terrestrial > Soil > Wetlands >... | reverse complement strand
CCATCGCTCCGACCGGCCCCCCGACTGCGGCGCCCACCGCGGCCCCCGCGGCCGCTCCGCCTGCCGATCCCAAACCGGTGCCGACAGGATGAGATCCGGGCTCGCCCGTGATCGGATCCCGGTTGGCATGGACGACGGGTTCGAGGGTGTCCTGCGTTTTGTTCACTTTTCGATCTCCCTTCCGGTCTCTAGCGCCTGCAAAGATGGAGCCATCCGCATGCGGTCGCTCGAACCCTCTCAAACGGGCTTGATAAACCCGCTGGTCCTACCCGCCTCAAAAGGGCGGGTTTTCTTTTTAGAGGGGTGAATCGCCGTTTTCGCCGATGGCGGACGCCGTGAATCCGGTAGGGACCTGGGCTGTGTGCTCTACGAGGAGTGCTACCGTCGCGCGAGGACACCGCCGCCGACCGTTCCGGCCGTGAAGCAATCATGAGCCTCAGTCCCGCCCGCGAGTCCTTCGCCCCGATCGGCTCGAACCTCCCGGGCTACGACAACTACTTCTGCCGCGACTGCCGGCGAATCATCCACGTGCGGAAGGGATCGCCTGGCTTTCGCGCGTGTCCGACTCAGGGGTGCACGCGGACGACGGGCTTCGGTGTGTACGCGACGATGCCGATCCCGCTCGTCGAGCTTCAGCGGCGGCCGAAGCGATGCCGGGCAGGCTGATGAAAGAGGATTTCGTCGTCAACTGCCCCTACTGCGGAGAGGACGTGGACGTGCGCCTCGAGCGGGACGTCCAGGGCCGCCTCGTGCAGGACTGCCAGGTGTGCTGCAACCCCTGGCTGCTTCGCGTCGAAGGCGAAGACGACGAGCGCACCGTAACGGTCACGCGCGCGGACGGCTCGGAATAGCTCTGTTCTTGGTCGAACGTGGGCCGACCGCTTCGGCGAAAGTGAGCGGAGTCTTTCAGGAATCTCGCGAATGCACGTGCCTTTGGTTCCGCCAGATCCTATGATTCCGCCCCCCGGGAGGGCCGCATGATTCACGACAGCATCCTCGGCACGATCGGAAACACTCCGGTCGTCCGCATCAACCGCCTCGCGCCGGCGCACACGACGATTTACGTCAAGTGCGAGTTCTTCAACCCGATGAGCTCGGTGAAGGACCGCCTCGCGATCGCGATGATCGAGGACGCCGAAAAGCGGGGCGTCCTGAAGCCGGGCCAGACCGTCGTCGAGCCGACGTCCGGCAACACGGGCATAGCGCTCGCGATGGTGTGCGCGGTCAAGGGCTACCCCTTCGTCGCGGTCATGTCGGACTCGTTCTCGGTCGAACGCCGGAAGCTCATGAAGGGCCTCGGCGCCAAAGTGATTCTCCATCCCGCGGCCGAGCGCGGCACCGGAATGGTGAAGAAGGCCAAGGAGCTGGCCGACAAGCACGGCTGGTTCCTGCCGCAGCAGTTCGAGAACCCGTCCAACCCCGCCTATCACCGCCAGACGACCGGTCCCGAGATCCTGCTCGACTTCGCGAGCCGGCGGCTCGACTATTTCGTCTCGGGCATCGGCACCGGCGGGACGATCACAGGCGCCGGTGAGGTGCTGAAGCTCGCCCGGCCCGACATCAAGATCATCTACACGGAGCCGGCCGGCGCGCCCCTCGTCTCGAAGGGCGAATGGGCGCCCCACAAGATTCAGGGCTGGCTCCCGGACTTCATCCCGGCCGTCTTCAACCGGAAGATCTACGACGAGGCCGTCCTCGTGACCGACATGGAGGCGCGGGACGCGGCGCGCGAGCTGGCGCATAAGGAAGGCATCTTCTGCGGGATCTCCTCGGGTGGCACGTTCGCCGCGGCGCGTAAGGTGGCCGAGAAGGCGCCAAAGGGCTCCGTCCTCCTCGCCATGCTGCCCGACACCGGGGAGCGTTACCTCTCGACGATCCTCTTCGAAGGAGTCACTGAAGGAAGCGACGAGATTCCGGTCTGAGGCGCGGCATGAGGTGACGCTTCACGCCAGAGGATTGCTCCTCCAAGAGCTGGCCGAAACCGTCGCCGCTCTCGCCGACGTGCGCCGGACCCTTGCATCGGGCTGCTAGGATCGCCGGGATGGCGCGACGCATCCTCGTCTGCGACGACGAACCCGATATCCGCGAGTCGCTCCGGACGCTGCTCTCAGAGGAGGGATACGACGTGACGGCGGTCGCCTCGGGGGCGAGCGCGGTCTCCGAGGCGCCGGACCACGACGCCGTGCTCCTCGACATCAAGATGCCCGGCCAGGACGGTCTCGAGACGCTCGCGAAGCTGCGCGCGCGCGGGATCGCGACGCCCGTGATCGTCATCTCGGGCCACGGCGACGTGAAGACGGCGATGGACGCCGTGCACGCCGGGGCCGAGGATTTCCTCGAGAAGCCCCTCTCGTCCGAGCACGTCCTGAACGCGCTCCGGCGCGTCCTCGACTCGACGCGCCTCGTGCGCGAGAACCTCGAGCTGAAGTCGCGCCTCGGCATCACGCGCATCGTCGGGAACAGCGAGGCGATCCGCCGGCTGCTCGCCGACGTCGCGAAGGCCGCGCCCACGCCCGCGACCGTCCTCATCGTGGGGCCGAGCGGCACGGGCAAAGAGCTCGTCGCGCGGGCGATTCACGAGGGCTCGCTCGTGAAGGCCAGCCCGTTCGTGCAGGTGAACTGCGCCGCCATCCCGGACAGCCTCATCGAGTCGGAGCTGTTCGGCCACGAGCGCGGCTCGTTCACTGGCGCCGAACGCAAGCAGACGGGCAAGTTCGTGGAGGCCGACGGAGGCACCATCTTCCTCGACGAGGTAGGAGACATGTCGGCCTCCGCGCAGGCGAAGGTGTTGCGCGTCCTGCAGGAAGGCGAAGTCGAGCCCGTCGGCAGCCCCCGCGTCGTGAAGGTGAAGGTACGCGTCGTCGCCGCCACGAACCACGACCTCGCGGGCCTCATCGCGCAGGGGAAGTTCCGCGAGGATCTCTACTACCGCCTCAACGTCCTCGTCCTCAGGACGCCCACGCTTGGCGACCGCCCCGAGGACGTCCCGGTCCTCGTCAACCATTTCGCCGACCTCTTCGCGCGCACTAACAACTACCGGCCGAAGCGCTTCACGGACGCAGCGCTCGAGGCGCTCGCGGCGCGCGCATGGCCGGGGAACGTGCGGGAGCTGAAGAACCACGTCGAGCGGCTCATGATCATGTCCGACGCGGACGTTCTCGACGCCAAGGACGTCGACCCCGGAGCGGCCCCGCGCGAGGGCGACGCGGTGCCCGCGGTCGTCGTGCGCGGGGGACGCGTGGTCGACGCGGCCGCAGCCGCCGCCGGCGCCGGCGCGTGGGAGAGGATTCTCTCGATCCCGACGCTTCAGGAGTTTCAGGACGAGACGGAGAAGCTCTTTCTCGTCGCCAAGCTCGCCGAGAATGCCGGGAACGTGACGCGCACGGCGGAGGCCATCGACACGCCGCGCTCGAACCTCTACAAGAAGATCGACCGGTACGGCCTGCGCAGGGACCGCGAAACCTCGGAGAGCCGGGAGTCGCCGTGACCGGGGACGAGGTCCGCCGCCAGTTCTCGGAGACCGGAGCGCTCCTGTCCGGCCATTTCAAGCTCTCGTCCGGCCTCCACTCGGAGGCGTATCTCCAGTGCGCGAAGGTGCTCCAATGGCCCGAGCGCGCGGGCGCGCTCGGCGCGGCTCTGGCGTCACTCGTCGCCCCGTTTCGCCCGTCCGTCGTCGTCTCGCCCGCGATGGGGGGCGTCATCATCGGCCACGAGGCGGGCCGCGGCCTCTCGGTCCGCGCGATCTTCATGGAGCGCGTGGACGGAGAATTCACGCTCCGGCGCGGGTTCGCCCTCGAGCCGGGCGAGCGCGTGGCCGTCGTCGAGGACGTCGTCACGACCGGAAAATCCACGCGCGAGGTTCTCGCCGTGGTCCGCGCCTCTTTCTCGGTGCCTGTCGTTTGCGGGTCGATCGTGGACCGGCGGGCGCTCGCCGTCGGGGGCGGCGCGGACGTGGACGGCGTGCCGTATCGCGCCCTCCTCGCGCTCGACGTGCCGGCCTTCGAACCGGCCGCCTGCCCGCGTTGCGCGGCGGGGGACCCGCTCGTCGCGCCCGGCTCGCGCCATCTCGCGGCGAAGACGTGACAGCCGACGCCGATCTCGTCCGGGCGGTTCGTGAGCGGGCGGGGGCCAACGACTCCCTTTTCTATGCCCATCGCGTTTTCGCCGAGACGGACGCCCTCGCGCGCCGCCACGGCCTCGCGTCACCGCGTTCCGTCCTCGAGATCGGGCCCGGCGCGAACCTCGGGGCCCTCTTCGCGTTCGCGGCCTCGGGCGCGCGCGCGACCGGAGTGGACGTGGCGCCGCTTCCACCGCCAGTCAACACCTTCTACGAGGCGCTTCGCGACTACCTGCTCCTCGCGGAAGGCTTCGCGTGGTGGCGGGCGTGGGCCGAGCCGCAGCCCGGACGAGTGGACTTTCCGACCGTCTCGTTGTTCCCGTCCGCATCGGCCCTCCTTTCGTCGATCGATTACCGGAGCGGCGTGTCGTCGGAGAAGCTGCCGTTTTCCGCCGGGAGCTTCGATCTCGTCTACTCGGTCGCGGCGCTCGAGCACGTGCCCGACCCGGAGGGCACGGTCAAAGAGATCACACGCGTCCTCATGCCGGGCGGCCTGTCGATCCATGAGATCGATCTGAAGCATCACGGTTCCGACGATCCGCTCCGATTCCTCGAGCTCGAGGACGGGGAGTGGCGGCGTCGGGCCACGCACTACGGCGGCGACTTATCGCTTCGGACGATCCTGGACGGCGGCTTTGCAGGGGAGATTTTCTGCAACCGGCTCCGGAGAGGGGACTGGAGGAGACTCTTCGAAAGTACGGGTCTCGCGGTCGAGCGGGTCGAGCCCGTGATCGTCCTCGACGCCTCCGCCGTGAAGCCCGAGCGCTTCGCGGCTCCGTTCCGGAAACTGCCCATCGAGGAGCTCACGGTTCTGGCGATCCGCGTCGTCGCGAGGAAGGCCGCGTGAAGATCCGCGCGCTCGTGTCGAACGTCCTCGTCCCGCTCGCGCTCGCGGCGATGCTATTTCTGCTGCTCGAGGGAGGATGCCGCGCCGCGCTTCGCCTGAAGACGGGCAAGTGGCCCGAGACGCAGGTTACGGCGTACACGAAATTCGTGGAGAAGATCGGGAAGGCGTACCGGCCGCATCCGCTGCTCATCGTGGCGGGCCGGCCGGACGCCGTCCTCGAGGCGGCGGGTCACGTCGTGCACTTCAACGCGCGCGGCCAGCGCGTCACGAACGTGCGCGACGTGCCGGTCCCGAAGCCCGAAGGGACGTATCGCGTCGTATGCGAGGGCGGCTCGACGACGTTCGATCTTCTCGCGCCCGACGACGCGGCGACCTGGCCCGCGCGGCTCGGGACCCTCCTCCGTCCCCGCGCCGACGTCGTGAACGCGGGCTTTCCCGGCTGGACGAGCCTCGAGAGCCTCGTGTCGCTGGAGACGCGCGATCTCGACCTGACGCCCGACCTCGTCGTCGTGTTCTCGGGCGTGAACGACCTTCAGCCCGCGGGACACGTGCCGTTCGCGCCCGATTACAGCGTGGGGCACGCGGAGATCCTTCCGCGGGTGACGGGCGTCGCGCCCGTGCCCGTGCGCCTCGTTTCCCGCCTCGTCTTCGTGGAGTGGCTGCGCGGGCGGCTGAAGCCGCTCGATCGAGAGGAGACCGCGGAGGGATATACGCCCTCGTATGAATGGAAGGGCGGGCCGAAGCGCGACGACATCCCGGCCGAGGCCGTCGCCGTTTACGAGCGCAACCTGCGCTCCACGATCGCCGTGGCAGCCTCTCAAGGGGCCCGCACGCTGCTCGTGGCTCAGAGCGCGCGCGTGCGCGCCGGGCACGAGAAGGCGGACCTCGCCTGGCTGGAAGGCTGGACCCCCGGGCTCACGGCGAAGGGTTATCTCGCGGGGCTCGCGCGCTACAACGCCGTCGCGAAAAAGCTCGGGGACGAAGGGCTCGCTCTCTTCCTCGATCCCTTCGCCGCGGGGACCTTCACCGACACGCACTTCCAGGATCCAGTGCACTTCTCGCCCGAAGGCTCCGACCTCTTCGCGAAAACGCTGTCGACATACGTAGACGCGCCCGGTGGCCCCCGCGGCGCACGCTGAGCGCGTCCCACCCGCCCGCTAGAATCCAGCGCCTGGAGTAACCCCGCATGAGCCCGTCGCTCCGTCCCACGCCTCTCCTCGACAAGGTCAACTGGCCGCGTGACCTGCGCATGCTGGCAGAGGACCAGCTTCCGCAGCTGGCGGCCGAGCTCCGCACGTTCGTCATCGACACCGTCGCCAAGACGGGCGGACACTTCGCTTCGGGCCTCGGCGCGGTCGAGCTGACGGTGGCGCTGCACTACGTGTTCGACACCCCGAACGACCTTCTCGTGTGGGACGTCGGCCACCAGACGTATCCGCACAAGGTGCTCACGGGCCGGCGGGACCGCCTCAAGACGATCCGCCAGGCCGGCGGGCTCTCGGGCTTCACGAATCGCTCCGAATCCGAGTACGACGTCTTCGGCGCCGCGCACGCGTCGACGGCGATCTCGGCCGCGCTGGGGATGGCGATCGCGCGGGACCTCCGCGCCGAGAAGAGGGAAGTCGTCGCGATCGTGGGCGACGGCGGCCTCACGGGCGGCGTCGCGATGGAGGGCCTGAACCAAGCCGGTTACCTCAAGAGCCGGCTTCTCGTGATCCTGAACGACAACGACATGTCGATCTCGCCGAACGTCGGGGCCATGTCGGGTTACCTCCTGCGGATCGCACGCGGGCAGATCTACCAGCGCGTGCGCGAGGACGTCGCGCACATCCTGAAAAAGCTCCCGGCGGGCCAAAAGCTCGCGGGCCTCGCCGAGGCTCTCGAGGACGGCTTCAAGAAGGCTCTCGTGCCCGGAACGCTCTTCGAGGAGCTGGGCTTCCGGTACGTCGGCCCGATCGACGGCCACAACCTTCCGGTCCTCCTGCGCACGCTCAGGGAGACGAAGCAGATGGAGGGGCCCGTCCTCCTGCACGTCCGCACCGTGAAGGGCAAGGGCTACCAGTTTGCCGAGAACGACCCCGTCTACTGGCACGGCCCGGCGCCCTTCCAGGTGGAGACGGGCGAGATCTCGAAAAAGGCCGCGCCGCCGAGCTACACGGCCGCCTTCGCCGACGCGCTTTCGGAGGTGGCCGCGAGCGACCCGCGCGTCGTCGGCATCACCGCGGCGATGCCGGAGGGCACGGGAATCGACCGCTTCGCGAAGAGGTTCCCGGAACGCGCTTTCGACGTGGGCATCTGCGAGCAGCACGCGGTGCTCTTCGCCGCCGGCCTCGCGACGCAGGGTTTCCGGCCCGTGTGCGCGATTTATTCGACGTTCCTGCAGCGCGCCTATGACCAGATCATGCACGACGTCTGCCTCATGGACCTGCCAGTCGTCTTCGCGCTCGACCGGGCGGGGCTCGTCGGCGCGGACGGCCCGACGCACCACGGCGTCTTCGACCTGACGTACCTGCGCGTCTTTCCGAACATGCAGGTCTGCGCGCCGAAGGACGAGAACGAATTGAGGCATCTCGTGGCGACGGCGCTGGCCTCGGGTCATCCCACGGCGATTCGATATCCCCGCGGGGCGGGCTACGGCGTCGCGATGGACCCCGAGCTCAAACTGCTCCCGGTGGGAAAGGGCGAAGTGCTGCGCGTCGGGAAGGACGGCGTCGTCTTCGCCATCGGCGATCCGGTCGTGCCCGCGTGGAAGGCCGCCGAGCGGCTCGCGAAGGGCGGCGGACCGTCGCTCACCGTCGTGAACGCCCGGTGGGCGAAGCCCCTCGACAGGGAGCTCCTCGCGCAATTCGTAAAAGCGGGAACGCTGGTCGTGACGGTCGAGGAGAACCAGCTCGCGGGCGGGTTCGGCTCCGCCGTGGTCGAAGCGCTCGAGGAGATCGGCGTCGCGGCCGACGTGAAGAGGCTCGGCATTCCCGACAGCTTCGTTCCGCACGCGACGCAGGCGCAGCAGCGCCAGGCGCTCGGACTCGACGAGGACGGCCTCCTCGCCTCGTTCCGCGAGCATGCGGGCGGCAAGGGCGAAGTGGTGCCGCTCGCGACGCGGTCGGCGTAGAGGGCGCTACTCCCGCCGGTCGAGGCCGCCGTCGTCCCACGAGGCCGGGTCCTCGAGGGGCTCGAGATGCGTCGTCACAGTGCTGCCGGGCAGCGCCGCGGTGACGTCGCGCTCGATCTCCTCGCAGAGATCGTGGCCCCGTCTGACGGACCACGAGCCGGGTACGACAACGTGCATCTGGACGAAACGGCGCGGCCCGGCGGCGCGCGTGCGGATGCCGTGAATGACGACGCCGCGCTCGTGGAATCGCTCGAGGAGGCCCGCGAGGGCGGCCTGCTCGTCGTCCGCGATCGCCCGGTCGAGGAGGCCGTGGCCCGTCTCCTGAAGGAGGCGGACGCCCGTCCACACGATGTTCGCGGCGACGAGGAGCGCGACGAGGGGATCGAGGATAAGCCAACCCGTGACCTTCACGAGGAGGACGCCCACGAGCACACCTGCCGACGTCCAGACGTCCGTCAGCAGGTGTTGCGCGTCGGCTCGGAGCGCCATGGAGCGCAGGCGCTTCCCGGCGCGGAGAAGAACGACGGCCACGCCGCCGTTGATCGCGGACGCGACAACCGTGATTCCGAGGCCGAGCCCGACGTTCTCGATCGGCTGGAGGTTCTTGAGGCGCTCGACGCCCGCGACCGCGATCGCGACGGCCGCCGCGAGGATCATCAGCCCCTCGAACCCGCTCGAAAGGTATTCCGCCTTCGTCTGTCCGAAGGGATAGGTCGCGTCGGCCGGCTTTCCCGCGCGCCAGAGGGCCCAGAGCGCCACGAGGGCCGCGAGGAGGTTCACGCCCGATTCGGCGGCGTCGGAGAGAAGGCCGATCGAGCCGGTTATCTTCCATGCGAAGACCTTCAGGCCGACGGTGACGATCGCGGCCGCGATCGAAACGCCGGCGTAGAACGTGGAGGGACGCGGCGCCATGGGCCGAGCGTGAGGTGCTGGATTCCGGCCGTCAAGGTCGCGCGTGCATCAGCCGTCCTGCTACGCTCTTCCCGATGCGGGCTCTCGTCTCGGAGGGGCCGGAGCGGCTCGCGCTCCGCGAGGTCGCGACCCCTCGGCCGGGGCCGGAAGAAGTTCTCGTGCGCGTGGTCGTCGCGCTCACGTGCGCGACCGACTTCAAGTTCGCGAGGCGCGGCCATCCGAAGATTCCGTTTCCGCTCACGCTCGGGCACGAGTTCGCGGGTGTCGTCGAGGCGGCGGGCCCGGGAGCGCCCTTCGCGCCCGGGGAGCGTGTGACCTCGGCGGTGTCCGGCCCCTGCGGGCGCTGCGACGACTGCCGTGCCGGACGAGAGAACCTCTGCGCGACCGCGTTCGAGAGGCCGCTTTTCGGCGCCTTCGCGGACTTTCTCCTCGTCCCGGAGCGCATCGTGAAGAACGGCCTCAGAAGAATCCCGCCGGTCCTTTCCGACGAGGCGGCCGCGCTCCTGGATCCTCTGGCGAGCGTCGTGCACGCTCTGAACGGGGTCAAGGCCGCGGACGGTGGCGACGTCCTGATCGTGGGAACCGGCCCGATCGCGGCAATGCTGTTTTTTCTTTTGAGGGGGAAAGAGGGAGGAGGCGCGGGGCGCCGGGTCGTCGTTGCTGGAAGGCGACCGGAGAGACTCGCTTTCTTCGAAGGGATAAATTCAGAGGTTGCGCGTATCGACCCCTCGTCGCGGAATCCGCAGGCCGATGCTCCGCATCCCCTTTTCACCTTCAAAGAAAATCCACCATCACCCGAACGCATCGAAAACAAGCGCGGAGAGGGAGCAAAATTCTCTCTCATCGTCGACACGACCGGCGACGCCGATGTGATCTCGGAGCTTCCGGCGCTCGCCGCGAATGGCGGCACGGTGCTGCTCTTTGCGGGGATGCCCGAGGGTGCGCGCGTGAGCGTCGACGCTTACGCTGTGCACTATCGCGAGGTGTCGATCACGGGCTCGTTCCACTACACGCCACGCGATGTGGATGCCGCCTTCGCCCTCCTCGTCGAGGGCGAGATCCCCGTGAGTTCTCTCGTCGGAGAGAGGCGAGGGCTCGCCCAATGGCGCGAGGCGTTCGACCTCGTCGAGAGAGGAATCGCGATGAAGGTGGCTCTCGTCCCGTGAAGGCCGTCCTCGTCCGCTCGCTCGACGACGTGGCCGTGGTGGAAATGGAGCGGCCGGTTCCCGGCCCCGGCGAAATCGTCGTCGCGATGAAGGCCGTGGGGATCTGCGGCAGCGATACGACGCCGTGGTACGTCGCATCGAAGGCGCCGGTCGTTCTCGGTCACGAGCCGGCGGGACTAGTCGCCGAGACCGGGGCGGCCGTCAGGACGTTTCGGGCCGGCGACCGTGTCGTCGTGCACCACCACGCGGCCTGCGGCGCCTGCCGGTTCTGCCGCGCCGGGGAGGACGTCATGTGCCCCGAGTGGAAGAAAACGCGCCTCCATCCCGGCGGGCTCGCGGAGTACGTCCGCGTCGAGGCGGCCGCGGTGGCCACGGACACTCTGCGGCTTCCGGACGCCCTCTCTTTCGAGGACGGCGCGCTCGTCGAGCCTCTCGCGTGCGCCGTGAAGGCCGTCCGCCGGGCGCGGGTCGCGGCAGGAGATTCCGTCGCGGTGATCGGGCTCGGGGCGAACGGCATCCTGCTCGGACTCGTCGCGAAGTCGGCGGGCGCAGCGACGCTCGTCGGCTGCGATCCCGATCCCGCGCGGAGAGCGCACGCGCGTCGACTGGGCTTCGATGCGGCGGAAGAGCCCGGAAGAGGTTTTTCCGAGAAGGTGAAGAGGGCCTCGGCGGTCGGGGCCGACGTGGTCTTCGTGCTGCCGACGGCCGAGGCGGCCGTGCTCTCTTCTTTCGAGGCGGCGGGCCCCGGCGGCCGCGTCGTCTTCTATTCGCCAGTCGAGCCCTCGAAGACGTGGCGGCTCTCCCCTCATTCGCTGTATCTCCGGGATCTCTCTCTCCTCTTCAGCTACTCCTCCGGCGCGCGGGACCTCCGGGAGGCGCTCGCGCTCATAGAGCGCGGCGCGGTCCGCGCCCAAGACCTCGTGACGAACCGCGTGCCGTTCGCACGGGCCGCCGAGGCCTTCGCGCTCGCGCGGCAGGGGGGCGACGTCCTCAAGGTCGTCGTGACGTTCTGAAGAAGCGTCTCGACGTCGTCCTCGTAGAGCGCGCTCTCGCGGAATCGCGGACGCGGGCCGGGGCGCTCATCCTCGCGGGCCGGGTTTCGGTTGCTGGCCACGAGCGGGTCAAGCCCGGCACGCCCGTGGCGGAGGATGCCGAGATCGCGGTCGGAGAGCCGGAGCATCCCTGGGTCTCGCGCGGGGGCGTGAAGCTGGACTTCGGCCTGACCCATTTCGCGATCGAGCCGAAGGGGCGGATCTGTCTCGACCTCGGCGCGTCGACGGGAGGGTTCACGGACGTGCTCCTCGCGCGCGGCGCCTCGCGGGTCTATGCCGTCGACGTGGGCTACGGGCAGCTCCATGGCCGCCTCCGAAGCGACGCGCGTGTCGTCCTAAGGGAGAGGGTGAACGCGAGGTTCCTGACGCGAGCCGAGGTGCCCGAGGCTCCCTCGCTCCTCGTGGCGGACCTGTCGTTCATCTCGCTCACGCTCGTCCTGCCGGCGGCCGTGCCCCTTCTCGCGGAAGAGGCCGACGTCCTCGTCCTCGTCAAGCCGCAGTTCGAGGCGGCGCGTCGGGAGGTCGGCCGCGGCGGCATCGTGCGCGACGAGGGCGTGCGCGCGCGGGCTCTGGCACGCGTAACGGCGGCTGCCGAGCGACTGTCTCTCACGAGCCGAGGGGCGATCCCCTCGCCGATCACGGGGGCGGAGGGAAACGTTGAGCTCCTCGCGGCGTTCCGCCGGAATCCCGCTACACTTCCGGTGTGAAATCCGGGCCGCGAAAGGGCCGTCGCGTGCGGCGTGTGGGTATCGTGACGCGCTACAGCAACGCGGAGGCTATCTCCCTTTCGCGCAAGCTCGAGCGCCAGCTCGTGCGTCGCGGGATCACGGTGATCCACGATGTCGAGTCATCGCGGGCCCGCGGCGTCACGGGCGGGGCACCCCGCGCGCAGATCGCGCGTCTCGTGGATCTCGTCGTGACGCTCGGGGGAGACGGAACTCTCCTCTCGGTGGCGCGCCATCCGGCGCCCGGCGTCGCCGTCCTGGGGATAGACATCGGCACGCTCGGTTTCCTGACGACCTGCAGGCCGGACGAGTCGGCGGAGGTGCTCGAGAGGGCGCTAGCGGGAACGGCGCACATCGAGAGGCGGCGCCTGCTGTCGGTGCGCGTGACGGAGCGCAGTCGCGCGCCGCGCCGCTACCGGGTCGTGAACGACGCCGTTCTCGCGAAGTCGGCGCTCGCACGCATCGCGACGATCCGCGTCGACGTGGATGGCCGCATGGTGTCGCGATATCGCGGGGACGGGCTCATCGTGTCGACGCCGACGGGCTCCACCGCCTACAACCTCTCGGCGGGCGGACCCATCCTCGAGCCGACCCTGCCGGCACTGGTTCTCACGCCGGTGTGCCCGCACACGCTGACGCTGCGTCCGCTCGTCCTCCCGGACTCCGTTCGCCTCGACCTGTCGGTGGAGAACGACCCCACGGACGTGTTCCTGACGCTCGATGGGCAGGAAGGATTCCCGGTGGGCTCCAGGACGCGCATCGCGATCGCCCGGTCCTCCGAGACGATCTCACTCGTGCGGGCCTCGGAGGCGTCCTTCTTCGAAGTCCTCGCCCGGAAGCTCTCGTTCGGCGGCGAGCGGGAGAGCGCGGCTCGGTAACGGGGAGATGCGCCGCCTCCCGCACCTCTCCCTCACGCAGGTCCGGCTCGTCCGTCTTTTCACGCTTCTTCTCGTCTTCACCGTGCTCGTCCTGTATGCCGTCTTTCGCTCTTCGCGTTTCCAGGAGCTTCTGCGTCGCCGGACCGAAAGGCTGCTGACGGCGAAGATCGGGCGGACCGTCACGATCGGGAGCTTCGACCTCGCGCTCGTCCCGTTCGCGTTTCTCGTGCGCGATGTCTCCGTGGCGAACGACCGGCGGGGTCTCTCCGGTCCGGCGTTCTCGGCCTCGGAAATCGAGCTGCGCGGCCTGCCGACGATCACGAGCCGCCGCATCGACATCCCGAAGCTCCGTGTGGTCTCGCCGCGCGTGATCGTCGAGGTGTTCCCGGACGGCACGACGAATCTGAAGCCGGTTCTCGATGCCCTCGCCGGAGGAGGCGGAGAGGGCGTCGACGTCCGCCTTCGGGAGGCGGTCATTCAACGCGCGACCCTTCGCTTCCGGGATTGGGACGCCGAGATCGACGCGGTGCTCCAGGACGCGGCGGTCACGGCCAGATCCGGCCGCAGCAATACGGTGACTCACCTCGCGCTCGCGTGTCGAAAGGGGCGCTTCAGGCTGGAGAACAACGAGACGCTCGACTTCGCGATCGGCGCGGAGGTGACGCTCGCCCCGGGACGGGTGCACCTGACGGGCCTGAGGCTGCGCGGCGACCGGCTGAAGCTCGAGGCTTCGGGCGGGGTCGACGATCTCAAGAAACCAGTCCTCGCTCTCGTCGCGCGCGCCGAGACGACCGGCGAGGCCCTGTCGAAAGTATTCGGGCTCGGCCTTCCGCTCACGGGCGGCGTGACGATGCGCGGCACCATGCGGTTCGGTGAGCCGGGCGGCTTCCGCATCTTCGGCGCGTTCGACCTCGACGCGGCTGCGTTCGGGCCGTTTCCGATGACGGGCGAGGGCGTGATCCGCGTGGACCCGAAAGGCCTTCTCGTGAACGTGACGCGAGCGAGCTATGCGGGCGGAACGCTCGAGGCCCTCGTCCGGCTCGAGAGGATCAAGAACCCGCCGCTTCCGGTTCGCATCGCGCTGCGCGGGCGAGGCCTGGACTTCGAGCAGTTTTTCTCGGACCTCGGGCTCAGGGGGACGGGGCTCATGGGACGCGCCGACCTCGACACGACCCTCACGTTCGGACGTGGCGGAATCGAGCACGCGGACGGGATCGGACGGATCCACCTGACGGCCGACGGAGGGCGGCCCTCGGCGGTCAAGGGACGGTTCGCGCTGCCTGTTTCCGGAGGTGGTCCCCTCGAGGTCCGCGACGGTCAGCTCCTCTTCACGGGCGTCTCGTTCGCGACGGCCGGAGGTGCCAGGATCCGCGTCGACGGCGGGCTGCACCTCGGAACCTGGCAGCCCGACCTTCAGCTCGAGATCGCGGCCGACGACCTTGCCGAGGTCGAACGGATTGTGGACAACTTCTATCCCGCTATCCAGAAGGAGCCCCTGACGCCGCCCTTGAACCTCGGGGGAGCGGGCCGGATCGCCGCACACCTCTCTCGCAGCTTCTCCAATCCGCGGGTCGAAGGGCGGCTGTCTGCTTCGGATTTCGTGCTCCGAGGGGTGCCGTTCGGGACGGCCTCGGCGGAATTCCTCGTGGACGGGAACGTGGCCACGTTCTCGCCTTTTGTGGCGACGGACGGAGGCGCGTCTCTCTCCCTTAACGGGAAGATCGGCTGGGGCGGAGCCCTCAAGGACGCCTATCGCCTGGATGGCCTCGTGGCGGAGTTTTCCGCGTGGCCCATCGAGCGTGTGCTGAAGTTTCTCGACCTCGACCTGCCGATCAGCGGCGCGGGCACCGGACGGCTTCCGCTCGACGGCGTGACCCCGGCCCTGTCCGGCCGGATCCCGCTCGTCCTGACCGGTGCGAGCCTGTGGGGCCAGAAGCTAGACCGGCTGGAAGGCGTGCTGGCGTTCGAGAAGGATCGAATCGTGATCGAGAACGCGACGGCGCGTCTCGCGGACGGCACCGCGAGCGGGGGCGGCTTCTATCGATATGCCGACCGCGCCTATGGACTCGATCTCGATGTCCGGGCCATTCCCGTCGCCCGCCTGGACGCGGCGGGGGGACTGCCTTTCACGGGGGTTCTTTCGGGGCAGGTGAAAGGGTCCGGGACGGTGGACAAGCCGAACCTCGACGTCTCGGCGCGCGTCGCCGATGCGGCGTGGAGCGGGAGTCCGCTCGAGCGCCCGGGCACCGAGCTCGAGCTCCGGGTGACGGCCGACCGCGGCGCTTTCACTCTCTTGGCGCGCGCTCCCGAAGCGGCCGAGATCACGCTTGCGCCCGACACGACGGAAGGGCGATGGCGCGGCCGGGTCGAGGTGTCCTCTTTGGCGCCGTTCGCGTCGCTGCTGGGCCTGCCCGAGGACGCCCGCTTCGACGGGCGGCTCTCCGCCGAGGCGTCGCTCTCGACCGGGAAGGACGTGAACGCCCTGCGAGGGGAGGGCACGGTATCGGCCGCGCGTGTCACGGCCTTCGGGCGGACGCTTCAGCTCCGCGCGCCCGCGCCGCTCAAGGTGGAGAACGGAAAGGTCTCTTTCGAACGGCTGACGCTCGCGGAGATGCCGCGTGAGGATCTGCCCCCGGCGTCGCCGACGGCGCTCACGATCTCCGGCAGTGCCGGACTGAGCACGCCGTATGCGCTCGACCTGGCCGCCGTCGGCTCGTTCGACGCCGCGCTCCTCACGCCGGCGCTCGAGGGAATGAACGCGGCCGGGCGCGCGACCGTGGACATGAAAGTGAGCGGAACGGCCGCCAGGCCGGCGCTCCTTGGCCGGGTATCGCTCGACGGCGTGGACCTTTCCTCGCCGGGCGGCACCGCGTTCGAGTCGATCACGGGCACGCTCCTCTTTTCGGAAGACCGCATCACGGCCTTGGACCTCTCGGTTCGATACAACGGCGGGACGGTGGATTTCGGGGGCTTCGTCGCGCTGTCCGGCCTCAAACCCACGTCCTTCCGGCTGAGCGCGCACGTCGGCCACGTCCGCGCGTCGCCGTTCGACGGATTCCGGGCCACGTTCTCCGGCGATCTCGTGCTTCTGGGCGACACGATCCTTCGCACGGCGCGGGGGGACCTCTCCCTCGACCGGGCCGTCTATAGCCGCGACTTCTCGCTGGACATCGCGTCTCTTTTGGCGAGGAAACGCGCCGCGGTGACGAGCGGAAACCCGACGGTGTTCGACGCGGTCGAGCTCGACGTCCGGCTGCTTGCGCCGGCGTCCTCCATCGAGGTGCGCAACAACGTGGCTCGCCTGAAGCTCTCGGGCGAGCTTTTCGTGCGCGGAACATGGGGCCATCCGCTGCTGTTCGGCGAGATCACGGCCGAAGAGGGCGGCCATCTCACGCTGCAAGGCCAGCGTTACGAGATCCTGTCGGCCAAGGTCCTCTTCTCGAACCCGCTGCGCATCGAGCCCTTCTTCGAGCTCGAGGCGCGGGGAACCGTGAGCCGGTACCAGATCTCGTTCGGCCTCACGGGCACGCCTTCGCGCCTCGTGCCCCGGTTCTCCTCGGACCCGCAGCTTTCCGAGGCGCAGATCGTGTCGCTGATGACCTCCGGCGACGTCCCGCAGAGCGCCGTCGCGGGAGCACCGGTCGGAGCGGCGCCGATCTCGTCGGACGATTCCGTGTCGAAGGCGGCGCGCGAGCTCCTCGCGAGCCTCGCGACCTCGGCGGTCACGAGCCGGACGAGGGAGTTCTTCCGGCTGGACCGGTTCCAGATCGACCCCACGATCACGGGCACTTCGTTCGACGTGCCGCGCGTCACGGTCGGCAAGAGCCTCGGCAAGGACTTCAACGCGACGGTCTCTTTCGTGCTGTCGAGCAATCAACAGCAGATCATCACCCTCGACTACCAGCTCACGCCCGCGGCTGCCATTCAGGCCCGGCTCGACGAGAACGGCATCTATTCGCTCGAGCTGCGCATCCGGCAGCGGTTGAGATGAGATCCTCCCGCGCGGTCGTGCTCGCCCTGACCGCGCTCCTGGTCGCGGCGCGCGGGTCCGCCGAGACGATCTACGGGACGGGAATCGCCTCCCTGTCCTTTCGCGGCGACGCGCCGGTCGACGAGCACCGGCTCACGGCCCTGACCGAGCTCGCGCCCGGCCGCACGCTGACGGGCGAGGCCGTGCGAACGAGTCTCCGCAACCTCTTTGCGACGCGTCTCTTTTCCGACCTCGCCGTCGAGGCATCGCCATCGCCCGCCGGATCCATCGTGGTCGTCGTTTTCTCCGCGGCGCCGCGGATCGAACGCCTCGCGCTCTCCTCCGGAGCCCCCGCGTCAGGCCGCATCCTCGACGCCATCGGCCTCGGGCCGGGCAATCCATGGCAGAGCGATCTCGAGCCGCGGTACGAGTCCGAGATCCGGCGCGTCCTGCGCGAGCAGGGCTACTTCGATCCGAAGATCGCGACGGCCGTCGAGGCCGGCGCCGACGACACCTCCGTGGACGTTCGGTTCGACCTGGAGAAGGGGCCGCGCGCGCTCGCGGGAGCTCCCCGCTTTTCGGCCCCGCTCGCTCCCTTCGACGAAGCGACTCTGCTCGCGAAAGCGAAATCGAAGAGAGGCAAACCCTATCGCGGCACCGCGGCCCGGGAGGACGCCGAACGCTTCGCGGCCGCTTACCGGCGGGCCGGATATTCGCGCGCGGAGGTGCGCCTCGACGATGAGTCGTACGACGCCGCCTCGGCGGTCGTCACGCCGCATTACGCTCTCTTCGTCGGGCCGCGAGTCGTCCTGAAGGTCACGGGCGAAAGCGAGAAGGTCGTGCGCGCGCACCCGGACTCACCCTGGACGCGGGGCGAGCCTTCGGACGAAGACTCGCTTCAGCTCCTGAAGGACGGGCTCCGCCGCACGTATCAGGAAAAGGGTTACGCGCGCGCGAAGGTGGACGTCACGTTCGAAACGACGGCGGACGAGGAGCTCGTGGCGTTCACGATCGAGAAAGGGGAGCGATGGACGATCTCCTCCGTGAAGGTGACCGGCGCCGTCAGTCTGCCCGCGAAGGCCGTCTTCGGCGCGCTCCAGATGCGCCCGCGCGGCCTCCTCGAGTCCGGACGATACGTGGATGGAGACGCGGCGGAAGACCGTGACGCCCTCGAGGCGCTCTATCGCACCAACGGGTTCCGGTACGCGAGGGTCTCGCCGCCGGCCGTGACGGAGGGCGTCTCGCGGGACACCCTCGACGTGACGTTCAAGGTCGAGGAAGGGCTTCGCACGATCGTCGCGACGCGGACCGTGGCGGGCATCAAGACCGTGCCGGAGAACCTGCTCCTTCCGCGACTCGCCGTTAAACCCGGCCTCCCGTTCTCCGAATCCTCGGTCAGCGACGACGGGGCTCTCCTGCAGTCCCTCTACGTGGATCGGGGCTACGTAGACGCGAAGGTGGAGTCTTCCGCGCGATTTCTGGATCCGGTGCCGCCGGAGGGAGAGCGCGCGGAGGTGACGTACACCGTGACCGAGGGCGCGCGCGTGACCTTCGGCAAGACGATTCTGCGTGGCAACCGGCGCACGCAGCCCTTCATCGTGGAGGACCGCCTCGCGAACAAGGAAGGCTCGCCCTTCTCGCTCACCAAGCTCCTCGAGACGCAGGAGAATCTCGCGCGCCTCGGCGTCTTCCAGAAAATCGAGCTCTCGACGTTTCCGACCGACCCGGAGACGATGTCGCGGGCGGTGGTCGTCACCGTCTCCGAAGCGCGTCCGTGGAGCCTCACATACGCGGTCGGCGCCGAATACGACCCGCAGGCGACCGGCACCCGGCTCTCCGCGCGCCTTTCGCTCGGCTTGTCATACAACAACCTCTTCGGGCGCGCCCTCGAGGTGAGCGGGGAAGGGCGCATCTCGAACACCGACCCGCGGATCATCCTCTCCGCGCGCGACCGGTCGCTGTTTGGCGGCCTGGTTCCCATCTCCGTGGCTGCGTACCAGACGCGCGACATCTTCCTATCGAACATCGACGTGAAGCGCACGGGAGGCTTTCTCCAGGCGGAGTTTCGCCCCTCGACCTCGCTGCGCACGGCCCTCCGCTACCAATACGAGCTCGTCGATCCGAGCTCCGATCCCGGGCTCGGCGCGGACCAGCGCGCGAACCAGCCGAGCCGCATCAGCTCGGTCGAGAGCGGGGTGACCTGGGACAGGCGCGACGACCCGCTGAACCCGCGCTCGGGCACGTTCCTCGCCGCGGACGTCAAGTACGCTTTTCCTTTCCTATCGGCGGACGCGGACTTCGTCAAGGCTCTGCTCCAGGCCGCGCTCTATCGCCCTTACGGGACGACACGGCTCGTTTTCTCGGTTCGCGGCGGCATCATCTGGAACCACGAGGAGTGTCCTCCGGAGCTGCAGGCGGCCGGGACGTGCTCTCCGAATCTCATCGTGCCCGTCCCCGAGCGACTGTTCGCGGGCGGATCGTCCTCGCACCGAGCCTTCGCCCGCGACAACCTTGGGATTCCGGGCGAGACGTTGAACGCCGACGGAATCGGAATCGGGGGCACCATGCAGCTCGTCGGCAATGCCGAGTGGCGCATTCCCGTCGCGAGCGGCTTCGAGATGGCGCTCTTCTTCGACATCGGAAACGTCTGGGCGGATCCCCGGAACGTCGACCTCCGCGAGCTCAGGACGGGCACGGGACTCGGCCTTCATTATCAGACGCCGGTCGGCCCGATCCGGCTCGAATACGGCCTGAAGCTCGACCGCAAGCCGGGCGAGGACGCCGGGGCCTTCGCGTTCTCGGTGGGCTATCCCTTCTGAGACGGGGCGGGCGCCTCCCGCACGGGAGACACTCTCATGCAGATGAATGAGCGCGGGCTTAGAATGGTTCATGCCCCGCTTCACGGTTCTCGAGACTTCGGCCCTCTTCTCGAACCGGGTCAAGTACGACTACCTGTTCGAGATGGAGATGTGGCTTAAGGGCCTCGAGCGGTTCTTCCAGATCGATTGCCTGCCGCTCTCGGCCTTCGAGCGCTCGCACGCGTCGCTCAAGAACTACGTGGAGGAGGTGGGCGCCGCGCGCGCCGGCGTGGCCCACATGGTGATGCTCACGACGCAGCTCCTAGGGGAAGGCAAGGAGGACCTCGCGTCGTTCCTCGTGTACCTCGACGGTCAGGTCGCGCGGACGGGCAGCGGCGAGGTGACCGCGCGCCGCCGCGGGAACGCCGAGACGGAGCTCGCGCTCGTCGTCGAAAAGCTCGACGATTTCGCGAAGATCCTCGACGAGCTCGCACGCGCGCCGTTCGTCGCGCTCCAGACGTATCTCTCGCTCGGCCGGATCGTGGTCGGCACGCTCCGCCAGGACCCCAATCTCGGCGTCCTCTTCCGCGAGAACCTGCGGCCAGTCCTCGACAAGGAGTCGAAGCAGTCGCTCGGTCGGGTGCTCGAGAGCCTGCCCGAACCTTCGCACCGGGGGGCGCTCGCGGCGCTCTTCGTCGCGCTCTTCAAGGGGCTGCGCTACGCGGACCGGGCGCGCACCGCCGCCGAGTCGCCCGCCACGCGCACGCGCGCGCTTCTGGTCTTCAGCCTCCTCAAGGGTGAGAGCGAATCCATCGCCTCGTTCATCTCGAAGCGCCTCGCGCCGCGCTTCCCGGAAGGATCGCCCCAGGCCTCCGGGCTGCGACGAATCGTGACCGCATTCGAGGCGGAGGTGAAGAAGGTCATGGACGTCGAGCTCGTCGACGTCGTGCTCATGAAGGATCCGGCTCTCGTCCTCACGCGCCTCGAGGATGCGGCCGCCCTCGTGCGCGACCTCTACCAGCAGAGCGTCATCTCGCTCGCCGAGACCTTCTCGTCGGGGCTCGACGAGCGTACGCTCTTCCCCGAGTACCGGACCCGGCTCGATCAGAGCCTCGTTCTGAGGGACGAGCTCTCTCAGCTCGTGAAGGCGACCCACGATCTCGTGAAGGCGCCCGACAAGAAGTCGCTGCGGACTCTCGTGGCCGAGCTCGAGTCCTTCCGCCGGAGCGGGATGCGCCACCTCGTGTTCAAGGACTGGTCCCTGTTCGAGCGTTTCCTCGCCGGCTTCTCCCGCGAGAGGCCTCCGCGGTCCTTCCTGCCGGCCGCGCACCAGTTCGAGGGTTTTCTGAAGACTCTCGTCAAGGAGATCGGCAAGAGGTCCGTCCTCGCGAATCATCCCTTCAAGGGATTCCGCCTCGACGGCGGCTCGCCGTCTGGCGGGCCGGGCGCCTCTCGGTACAATTGAGGCTTGGCGGCCGCCGCGCCGTCTTGGGATTCCGAAAGGACGAGCAACGTGGGATTCGTTTCCGTCACGCAGGCGGCGGCTGCCTACAAGCAGGGCCGCTTCGTGATCATCGTGGACGACGAGGATCGCGAGAACGAGGGCGACCTGTGCCTCGCGGCCGAGCACGTCACGCCTGCCGCGATCAACTTCATGGCCCGCGAGGGCCGCGGGCTCGTTTGCGTCTCGTTGACGGAGGAGCGCTGCGATGAGCTGGACCTGCATCCGATGGTCGAGCAGAACACGTCGAATTACGGGACGGCCTTCACCGTGTCCGTGGAGGCGCGCGGCAAGACCACGACCGGCATCTCAGCGGCCGATCGCGCGGTGACCGTGAAGACGCTCATCGACCCGAAGGCGAAGCCGCAGGATCTGCTGAGGCCCGGCCACACGTTCCCGCTGAGGGCCCGGAAGGGCGGCGTCCTGAAACGGGCGGGCCAGACGGAGGCGTCCGTCGACCTTGCGCGCATCGCCGGGCTCGCGCCGGCCGCCGTCATCTGCGAGATCATGAACGAGGACGGGACGATGGCCCGCGTCCCGGATCTCCTCGTCTTCTCCGAGAAGCACGGCGTCCCGATCGTGCAGGTGGCCGACATCATCCGCCACAGAATGCGCACGGAGCGCCTCGTGCAGCGCATCGCCTCCCCCACGCTGCCGACTCGTTACGGGCTGTTCCGCGTCGTCGCCTACCGGTCGGACGTCACGCACGAGGAGCATGTGGCGCTCGTCTCGGGAGAGTGGAGCGAGGACGAGCCCGTCCTCGTCCGCGTGCACTCTTCCTGTCTCACCGGCGACGTCTTCCACTCGGAACGCTGCGACTGCGGGTCGCAGCTCGAGCGCGCGATGGAATTGATCTCGCGGGAGGGAAAGGGCGTGCTCCTCTATCTCCTCCAGGAGGGGCGCGGCATCGGCCTCGCGAACAAGCTGCGCGCCTACGAGCTGCAGGAACAGGGCCTCGACACGGTCGCGGCGAACGAGAAGCTCGGGTTCGCACCCGACGTCCGCGACTACGGCATCGGCTGCCAGATCCTGCGGGACCTCGGCGTACGGAAGATCCGTCTCCTCACGAACAACCCGTCCAAGTACGTCGCGATCGACGGCTACGGCCTCGAGATCGTCGAGCGCGTCCCGCTCGAGATCCCTCCCACCGACGGCACACGCGACTACCTGACCACGAAAAAGGCCAAGATGGGGCACATCCTCAAGCTCGTCTAGCGGCCCGGCGCCGATGCAGCTTGCTTTCGCGCTCGTGCTCAGCGCATTCGTCGGGATCTCGCTCGGGCTCCTCGGTGGAGGCGGGTCGATCCTCGCCGTGCCTGTTCTGGTCTATGTCGGGGGCGTGACACCGCATGCGGCGATCGGGATGTCGCTCGCGATCGTCGGCACGACCAGCTTGTTCGCCGGGCTCATGCACGGCCGGAGCGGAAACGTGGGATGGCGGCTGGTCGCCCCCTTCGGACTCTTCGGCGTCGGCGCCTCTTATCTCGGAGCGCGGGCGACGCGCGGCGTACCTCCCGAGCTGCTTCTCGTCCTGTTTGGATCCGTGATGCTCGTCGCCGGAGCGCTCATGCTGCGTGGTCGCCGCGAGGAAGAGTCCCCCGGGCGTCAGCCGCCGCGCGTCCTCGCGCTCGTTCCGGTGGCGATCGGGCTGGGTCTCCTCACCGGCATCCTGGGGGTCGGCGGCGGTTTCCTCATCGTCCCGTCGCTCGTTCTCTTCGGAGGCCTCCCGATGAGGCTCGCCGTCGGAACGTCGCTCTTCGTCATCGCCGTCAACTCGGTCGCGGGCGCGATCGCGGGTCAGCGGCTCGCGGGGCGCGTTTCGCCCCGGACGCTGCGCACGGCGTTCGGAGCGCTCGTCGTGGTCGTCGGGATTGTCCTTCTGGCGAAGAACCTCGCCGCGCTTCTCTGAGAGGCGCGGCGTGGAGTCAGGGTAACGGCGGCGTTACGCGCCGGTAACAGAGCCGTCTGCTTCCCTGGTTCCGCCAGACGTAAGTCTTTCTATTACAACGGTCTGCTTCCTCGCATGCGGCTGGCACGCGCCTTCCATCGCGAGGGTAGAGCGGAGTCGTGTCCGCGAAGATTAAGGAGTTGCCCATGGCTGCAAGCAACCTCAACAGGCGTCAGCTCGTCACAGTCGTCGGAGGTGCCCTCGGAGGCGGCATTGCGGGGGCGCTCTTCGCGAGCGACAACAAGCCCAAAGAGGGCCCCCTTTCGAGCGGCGCCGAGACAAAGCCGGCACCGGCGGCGACGCCGTGGCCCTACCACGCTCTTGACCCGGACGTCACGGCCGAACGCGCCTTCGTCGGCTACTCGAAGGCGCACTGCATGTACGGCGCCTTCGAGGCCGTGCTGGGCCAGCTCGGCGAGAAATACGGCGACCCCTACAAGAGCTTCCCGGTCGCGATGATGAAGTACGGCGCGGGCGGCGTGAACGGCTGGGCGACGCTCTGCGGCGCTCTCAACGGCGGAGCGGCGGCCATTCAGCTCCTCTCGCCCGACCCGAACCCGCTCATCGACGAGATGTTCGTCTGGTACGACAAGGAGGCTCTGCCCGACTACGTCTCGAAGGCGGCGAAGTATCCGAACGTCCCGTCCGTGTCCGGTTCGCCCCTGTGTCACATCTCCATCTCCAACTGGTGCGTGAAAACGGGCAAGAAGTCGTTCGCGCCCGAGAGGAACGAGCGCTGTGCGCTGATCGCCGCCTCGGTCGCCCGCCACGTCGCCTTCCAGCTGAACAAGCAGGCGGAAGGGACGAAGCTCGTCTCAGCGCTCCCGCAGGAAGCGGCGGGCTGCATGACCTGTCACGAAAAGGGGAGCGCGCTCGAGAACGCGCGCACGAAGATGACCTGTCCACAGTGCCACTTCCATCTCGGCACGGAGCACCCCAAGGCGTGAACGTTTCGAGCGGAGCGCCGGCGACGTCCGTCACGTGCCGCTCGTGCCTCCACTTCGTGAACGACCCGCGGGCGCTGGAGCGGAGCTTCGTCGGGATCGCCGCCCTGTCTTCGGCGTTCGGATCGACGCGCGGGCGGGCCGGCATCTGCGTGAAAGAGTCGACGTTCCGGGATCCCGGGCCCGCATGCCCGGTGTTCGAGGCGCGGATTCGCGAGGTGAAGTCGTGACGGCTCTCACGCTGGCGGTTGGGATCGGCCTCGCGGCGTTCGCGGCGGGATGCGTTCTCAAGGCGTTTCGCTACGTGCGGATGCCGTCGCACCTTCGCTGGGAGCTCTACCCGATTCCGGAGGGACGCCTGGGACAGGCACGCACCGTGGCCGAGGAGATCCTCACGCTGCGGATGGTTCGCGAGAGGAACCGCGGTCTCTGGCTGCCCTCTCTCCTCTTTCATTACGGCCTCTACCTCCTGTTCGCCCTCGGCCTGACGCTCCTCGTCTCGGGAGCGATGGCCGGCCTGGGCGTTCGGGCGACGGGATTACAGGGATCGGCCGCGCTCTCGATCTGGGGAGCCCTGGGTATCGCGTGCGGATCCGTCGGCGCCGCCGGCCTTCTTCTCCGTCGCGGATTCGACCCCGGCATCCGTGCCTCCTCGACGCCGGGCGACTTCCTCAACCTGGCGTGGCTGCTGGCGCTCTTCGGCGTCTCGGGGGGTGCGTGGCTTTTCGCGGACCGTGACTACGGTTTCGCCGTCACGTTCCTCGCGGCGACCTTCGGAGGACGCGGCATCCAGCCCGCGCCGGGCTGGTTCGTCGCCGAGGCGCTGCTCCTCGCCGGCTTCCTTGCATACCTGCCGGCGACGCACATGACGCACTTTTTCGGCAAGTGGTTCACCTGGCATGCCGTGAGGTGGGACGAAAGGCCCGTCGTCGCGGGTGGCGCGCTCGAGAGTGAGCTGCAGCGGCTCCTCGGACGACCGGTCCGCTGGTCGGCTGCTCACGTCGGCGCGGATGGAAAGAAGAGTTGGGGCGAAATCGCGACTGGAGATCGTCCATGAAGGTCGCCGACCTCGGCGCCGCGCTCCCACCCGGCGACGTTCTCTCGCCGATCCGGCTGAACGAGCTGGCGCCACTGCCTCCGCCGTACGACGCCATCGATTCGGCGGCGCTTTGGAAGGACCTGAGCGCGGAGAAAAGGAGCGCCGGATGCGGCTCGCTGGACGGCGTCTGCGCGCTCAGCGCGAGGCCGCCGGCCGACGCGGCCGGCGAGACGCGGCTCGTGGAGGGGTTCAAGACCGGCCTGAAGAAGCTCCTCTCCGAAGACGACAACTGGACTTTCCTGCAGCCGCTCGCGCTGACGCTCGACAACTGCACGCACTGCCAGACCTGCGCCGAGGCGTGCCCGATCTTCGTCGGCAGCGGCCGCAACGAGGCGTACCGGCCCACGGTTCGAGCGGATGCGCTCCGCCGGCTGGCGGCGCGCTACGGCCCGGGAGGCAGTCGGCTGAAGGGCGCGCTCGCCGGAGAGCTCGACCTGAACGCGGACACGATTCTGCGGCTCGCGGAGCTGGCCTACCGCTGCACGCTCTGCAGGCGCTGCGCGCAGGCCTGCCCCATCGGGGTCGACAACGGGCTCGTCGCCCACGAGCTCCGGAAGCTGTTCTCCATGGAGCTCGGCATCGCGGCGTCGGAGCTCCACGCGAAGGGCTCCGAGCTCCAGCTCACGGTCGGTTCCTCGACGGGCATGTCGCCGGCGGTCGTGAGGGACAACGTCGAGTTCATCGACGAGGAGATCCGGGAGAAGACCGGGCTGAACATCCGGACGCCATTCGACAAGGAAGGGGCGGACGTCCTCCTCATCCACAACGCCGGCGAGATCATGACGTGGCCGGAGAACCCGGGCGCCTTCGCCGTGATCCTGGAGGCGGCGGGCATCTCGTGGACTCTCTCCTCGGAGCTCGTCGGCTACGACGCCGTCAACTACGGCCTCTGGTACGACGACGTCCAGTTCGCCCGTGTCGCGCTCAAGCACGTCGAGATCGCCCGGAAGCTCAAGGTCAAGAAGATCGTCGTCGGAGAGTGCGGGCACGCGCACAAGGCGCTCATGGTCGTCGCCGACCGGCTCCTCGGGGCGGACGCCGTGCCGCGCGAGAGCTGCCTGACGTTCCTCGACGGACTCGTCGAATCCGGCCGTCTCAAGCTCGACCCGACGCGCAACGACTTCCCGGTGACGCTCCACGACCCGTGCAACACGGCGCGGGCAATGGGCATCGTGGAGCCGCCGCGCCGCATCCTACGCCGGATCGCGCCCCGGTTCCGGGAGATGACGCCGCACGGCGTCGAGAACTACTGCTGCGGCGGCGGCTCCGGCTTCGCCGTCATGTCTCCGAACAACTTCGCCGAGTGGCGGATGCTCGTCTCGGGGCGGCTGAAGATGAAGCAGGTCCTCGACGCATTCGCGGGCGAAGACCCGGAAACGCCCAAATATCTCTGTGCCCCTTGCTCCAATTGCAAGGGCCAATTTCGTGACTTGTTCCGGGCCTACGGGGTCTGGGAGAGGAGCCATCTTCTCTACGGCGGCCTCGTGGAGCTCATCGTCAACGCCATGGCTGACGTGAAGCCTGGCTTTATCGAGTGGGGAAGGCAATGACAACGACAACGATCGACACCCTTCATCCGATGGTGCTTCCGTCCAGGGACGTCAAGGCGCCGCAGGCGGCCAGCCCCTTCCAGAAGCTGTGGAAGACCGAGGACTGGTGGTCCGTGTGGCTCGGGCTCGGGACCGTCCTGCTGGCCCTCGTCACCTTCTGGGCGGGCAGCCCGATCAAGACCTGGGCCGTCACGCCCGGGAAGTGGGCCCAGTTCTCGGCCGTCGGAGCGGACCTCGCCAAGAACGGCGGCGGATACCTGACGATCTTCGTCTTCTTCGGGGTCGTCTTCGCGATCTCGATGGCGATCATGGGCCACAAGCTCAGCCGGTTCCTGCCGGGCTTCCTCCTGCTGTTCGTGGCGTCGCTCGTGATCTTCTACGGCGCGGGCTGGAAGGTGATGCAGGACTTCAACGTCGAGGCGCCGCTCCTCGCGCTGATCCTCGGCCTGGCGATCTCCAACGCCGCCGTCGTTCCCGAGTGGCTGAAGACCTCCCTGAGGACCGAGTACTACATCAAGACCGGCATCGTGCTCCTCGGCGCGACGCTGCCCCTGACGCTCATCGTCTCGGCCGGGCCGATGGCCTTCCTGCAGGCCACGATCGTCTCGGTGACCACCTGGTTCGCCATCTACTGGGCCGCGACGCGGATCTTCAAGCTCGAGCCGCAGTTCGCGGCGGTCCTCGGAGCCGGCGGCGCCGTGTGCGGCGTCTCGGCGTCGATCGCGGTCGGCGGAGCCGTCAAGGCGAAGAAGGACCATATCTCCATCGGCATCGGCGTCGTCACCGTCTGGGCGATCGTCATGATCTTCGCCCTGACGATCGTCCTGAAGAGCCTCGTGCCGGCCACGATCACTCCGGGCGTCGCGGGCGCCTGGGTCGGCACGTCAGAGTTCGCGGATGCGGCCGGGTTCGCGGTCGTCGCCGAACTGGCGACGAAATTCGGCGACGCTCCGATCAACACCTTCACGCTGATGAAGGTCATCGGCCGCGACATCTGGATCGGGATCTGGTGCCTGATCCTCGCGATCGTCTCGGTCGTCTACTGGGAGAAGAAGGAACCGGGCGCGGCCAAGAGCGTGGGCGCCGGCATCGTCTGGGAGCGGTTCCCGAAGTTCGTGATCGGGTTCCTCGCGGCATCAGTGATCATGAGCGTCGTCGCCATGACCGCTCCTGCCGGCCACACCGGGAAGGCAGCGTGGGCGGGCAAGGTCCGCGGCGCGGCCTACAAGGCCGACTTCGCCGGCTACGTCGTGCCGGCCGACCTTGTCGGGAAGCTGACGGTCGACAATGAGAAAAAGACCCTCGCCTTCAAGGGCGAGATGACGCGCGACGAGATGAAGAGCCTCACGGCGAACGCGACGCCCGACCAGGCGAAGGCGCTCTCCGCGCTCTCCGCCTCCTCGAGCTGGTTCGACAGCGTCCTGACCCCGAACGTCATCGGCCCGATCAAGCAGCTCCGCTCCTGGGCGTTCGTCTTCTGCTTCCTCTGCATCGGTCTCTCGACCCGGTTCAAGGAGCTCGCGACGTTCGGCATGAAGCCGTTCTGGGCCTTCACCGTCGGTGTCCTCGTGAACGTGCCGCTCGGGTACTTCCTGTCTGTGTACCTGTTCGGCTCGTTCTGGTCCAAGTTCTAGGGAGGCTGACATGACAGAAGTCAAGAAGCACCCGACGCCGCTCCTCGACGAGCTCGAGAAGGGTCCGTGGCCGAGCTTCGTCAAGGAGCTGAAGCGCTCGGCGGACAAGCCGATGGTCAATGACCTCCTCGGCCAGCTCGAGCGCTCGTTCGAGGAGAAAGTCGGCCACTGGAAGCACGGCGGACTCGTCGGCGTGAAAGGGTATGGCGGCGGCGTCATCGGCCGCTACTCCGACCTGCCGAAGGAGTTTCCCGAGCTCGCCGAGTTCCACACGATGCGCGTCAACCACCCCTCGGGCTGGTTCTACACGTCCGACGCCCTGCGCACGCTCTGCGACATCTGGGACGAGCACGGCTCGGGGCTGACCAACTTCCACGGCGCCACGGGCGACGTGATCCTCCTCGGCGCCAAGACGGCCGAGATCGAGCCGACGTTCGCCAAGCTCACCGAGGCCGGCTTCGACCTCGGCGGCTCGGGTTCCGCCATGCGTACGCCGAGCTGCTGCGTCGGGCCGGCGCGCTGCGAGTGGGCCTGCTACGACACGCTCAACGCCTGCAACGACGTCACCCATCAGTACCAGGACGAGATGCACCGTCCGGCGTTCCCGTACAAGTTCAAGATCAAGTTCGCGGGCTGTCCGAACGACTGTATCGCCTCGATCGCGCGCGCCGACCTGTCGGTCATCGGCACGTGGCGCGACGAGATCCAGGTGGACCAGGCCGAGGTGCGCGCATACGCCGCCGACAGCGTCGACATCCAGAAGGAGGTCTGCGACCTCTGCCCGACGAAGTGCGTCACGTGGAAGGACGCGACCCTCACCGTAGACGACGCGGACTGCGTCAAGTGCATGCACTGCATCAACGTGCTGCCGAAGGCGCTCAGGCCCGGTAAGGACCGGGGCGCCGTTTTCCTGATCGGCGGCAAGGCCCCGATCGTCGGCGGCGCGCTCCTCTCGTCCGTCCTCGTCCCGTTCGTGAAGATGGAGCCGCCCTACGAAGACCTGAAAGAGCTCGTCAACGCGATCTGGGAATTGTGGGCCGAGAACGCCAACAACCGCGAGCGCGTCGGCGAGTTCATCCAGAGGATCGGGCTCGGCAACTTCCTCGAGCAGATCGGCCTCGAGCCGAAGCCCGAGATGGTCGCCCACCCGCGAACGAACCCGTACGTCTTCTTCGATCCCGAGGAGGAGACCGAGAGCGAGAGGAGCGCCGAGAAGTGAGCACGACGATCGAGACCGCCAAGAGGATCACCGACATCGGCCCTCCGCGCTACGACCGGTTCCTGCCTCCCGTCATCCAGCGAAATTACGGTACCTGGAAGTACCACGAGAACCCGCGCGCCGGCGTGCTCGTGCACGTCGCCGAGTCGGGCGAGAAGCTCTTTACGGTGCGCGCGGGCACGCCGCGCCTCCTGAACGTCAAAACCGTTCGCGAGTTCGCCGCGCTGGCGGACAAGTACTGCAACGGCTACCTGCGGTTCACGAGCCGCCACAACATCGAGTTCCTGCTGAGCGACCCCGCCAAGGTCGATCCCCTCATCGACGAGGTCCAGAAGCTCGGCTTCCCGGTCGGCGGCACCGGCAACGCGATCTCGGCCATCGTCCACACGCAGGGGTGGATCCACTGCCACTCGGCGGCCACCGACGCCTCGGCCGTCGTCAAGGCGCTGATGGACGAGCTCTATCCCCGCTTCACGCACATGGACCTGCCGGCGCGCCTGCGCATCGCCTTCGCCTGCTGCCTCAACATGTGCGGCGCGGTCCACTGCTCCGACATCGCCATTCTCGGCGTCCACACGAAGCCGCCGCGCGTCGACGCGACCGGTCTCTCGAAGGCGTGCGAGATCCCGACGCTCGTCGCGTCATGCCCGACGGGCGCCATCCGGCCGTCCGAGACGCGCACGGGGTCCGTGCCGGTCGACGTCGAAGAGGCGCAGTGCATGTACTGCGGCAACTGCTACACCGTCTGCCCCGCGATGAAGATCAACAACGCGGAATCGGACGGCATCTCGATCTGGGTGGGCGGCAAGGTGTCGAACGCGCGCACCGAGCCGAAGTTCTCCAAGCTCGTCATTCCCTTCCTTCCGAACAACCCGCCGCGCTGGCCGGAAGTGGTCGACGCGGTGACCAAGCTCGTCGACCTCTATGCCCGGAACGGGCGCAAGCACGAGCGGATGTCGGAGTGGGTCGAGCGGATCGGCTGGCCGCGTTTCTTCCGCATGACGGGCATCCCGTTCACCAAGCAGCACATCGACGATTTCAAGGGAGCCGGCGAGACCTACAAGAGGTCGGCGCAACTCAGACAGATCTGACCAACCCGGAGGTATCCCATGGCCGAGCCGGTGAGTGCCGAGGAGGTCGCCGAGGCGATGTACCAGATGGTCGCGGCGACGTACGGAAAAAAGAACCTCAAACCGATGGACCTGACCAAGGCGATGATCGAGAAGTTCGGACCCGACCGCTGCGACAAGGCCATCTGCAAGCTCGCGCTTCGGGTGCTCATCGATCCCGGCCGGTGCGTTTACAGCTACTTCGGCGGCAGCTACGTCACGCTGCCGCCGAAGGACGGCGCGCCCGCGTGAGGTGCCGAGAGACACGATGGCTCTCCTGAACAAGAACCCCAAGGCAAAGCCGCTGGTCGCGCGGCCGTCCGGTTCCGGCGCCGGGCAGGTCTCGTCCCAGCGGCCCGTGCAGGCGGCGAAGCGGCCGCCGTGCCTCGTCGGGTGCCCGAGCTTCAACGACGTGCGGGGATGGCTGACGATCGTCGCGCAACGCGGCAAGCTCGGACTCGGCCTTCCCGAGGCCCTCGAGGCCGCGTGGAAGATCATGGTCGAAACCAACCCCGTGCCGGCGGTGATGGGCCGGGTCTGTCCGGCGCCGTGCGAGGACGTCTGCAACCGCAAGGAGAAGGACGGCGCGGTCTCCATCAACGCGACCGAAAGATGGATCGGCGATTGGGGTCTCGAACGAAAGCTCCCGCTTCCGCGCGCCGCGAAGCAGGCGCCCCGTCCCGGAAAGATCGCGGTCGTCGGCGCCGGCCCGGCCGGCCTCTCCTCGGCGTACCAGCTCGCGAGGCGCGGGCACTCGGTGACGCTCTTCGAGGCGGCCGCCGCTGCCGGAGGCATCCTGCGCGCGTCGGTGCCGGCGAGCCGGTTGCCCCTTCACGTCCTCGACGCCGAGATCGCCCGGATCCTGGACCTCGGCGTGACGTTTCGCCTCTCAACGCGGCTCGGAGACGGCGTCTCCCTGGAGACGCTGCGCGCCGGCTTCGACGCCGTCTGTCTCGCTCTCGGAGAAGCCGCGCCGGACGAAGCTCACGAGCCGGGCGTCTTCCGCGTCTCCCCGGGCGGCGACGTCGCCGCGGCCGCGATCGAGAACGGCCGCCGAACCGCGGATGAGATCGACGCCCACCTCTCGGGTGTTCCCCTCGCGGCTCCGGCGCCCGGGCCGACGATCGGCCCGGAGCGCATCAAGCACGCCACCTACGCTCCGCAGCCGCGCGCCACGCGCGCGACGCGGACGCCCGAAGAGCTCGCGGCCGACCCGCTCCTCGAGGCCGACCTCGGCCTCACGGAGGAGCAGCTCCTGATCGAAGCCGACCGCTGCTACTCGTGCGGGATGTGCTTCGACTGCGAACGCTGCTGGATGTTCTGCCAGAACGAAGGCTTCCGGAAGGTGCCGAATCCCACTCCCGGCCACTACTACAGCCTGATGCTCGACGCCTGCAACGGGTGCAAGAAGTGCGCGAACATCTGCCCCTCCGGCTTCATCGACTGGGTATGACGCGATGCGCCTGACGACGCCCCGGATCGCGGTCGCCGGCCTCTCCGGAGACTCGGGCAAGACGCTCCTGGCGCTCGGGCTCGTCCGCGCCTTCGCAAGCCGCGGCCTCGGCGTCGCACCCTTCAAGAAGGGCCCGGACTACATCGACGCCGCCTGGCTGGGCGCGGCGGCGAAGCGGCCGGGCCGCAACCTCGACACGTTCCTCATGGACGACGCCGCCCTCGGGTCGGCGCTCGCGACCTCCGCGGGATCGGACCTCATCGTCGTGGAGGGCAACCGGGGGCTCTTCGACGGCGTCGACGCGGCGGGCACGCACTCGACGGCGGAGCTCGCGAAACGGATCGGCGCCCCTCTCCTTCTCCTCGTCGACGTGTCCCGGATGACGCGCACCGCTGCGGCTCTCGTCGCCGGCTGCCGGGCCTTCGACCCGGCGCTTCCCCTGTCGGGGGTCGTCCTGAACCGCGTCGCGACGGCCCGGCAGGAAAAGCTCGTGAGGGAGACGGTCGAGTCGACCTGCGGAGTCCCGGTGATCGGGGCGCTTCCGGTTCTTCCGGAGGAAACCCGGATCCCGCGGCGTCATCTCGGCCTCGTGACCGCGGCCGAGCACGTCGCGGCCGAGGAGCTCATCGAGCGCGCGGCGGAGGCCGCCATCGGGCACGTGGATCTCGACCGGGTCCTAGCGTTCGCTCGCACCGCGCCGGAGCGGCTCTTCGCCGACGGGGTCCGGCCCGTGAAGGGCGCCCGCGCGCTCATCGCGGTCGTCCGTGACGAGGCGTTCAGCTTCTACTATCCCGAGAATCTCGAGGCGCTCGAGGCGCGCGGAGCGGAGCTGCTTTTCGTCTCGGCGCTCGCGGACGAGGTGATTCCGGAAGTCGACGCCGTGTACGTCGGCGGAGGCTTCCCGGAGGTGTACGCGGCGCGGCTCGCCGCCGCCGGCGCGTTCCTCGCCTCCCTGAGGGAGAAGGCGGCGCGGCACGTGCCGATCTACGCCGAGTGCGGGGGCCTCATGCTCCTCGCGCGCTCGCTCGCGGTCGACGGCACGGCCCACGAGATGGCGGGCATCCTCGACCTCGACGTCGTCCAGGAGCGCCGTCCGCAGGGACACGGCTACGCGGTCGCCCGCGTCGACCGCGAGAACGCGTTCTTCCCGGAGGGCGCGAGGATCGCCGGCCACGAGTTTCACTACTCGCGCGTGGCGGGCGGCCGCGACGCCGGGAACACCACGATGGCTCTCGAGCGCGGACACGGCGTGTCGGGCGGGCGCGACGGCGTCAGCAACGGAACCGTCTTCGCTTCTTACATGCACGTGCACGCCGGCGGCTCGCCCGCGTGGGCGGATGGGCTCGCGGCGGCGGCGCGGCGTCACGCCGGCGGCCGGACGGCTCCGGTTTCGACCTCCACAACGAACTCAGCGACGGCGAGGTTGGACAGGCCCGCCACCCCTTCGGAGGAGATCACATGGCGATGATGCAGGCGGGGACGATGGCGATCGAGGTGGACGAAGACGGATTCATGCAGGCGCCCGAGCTCTGGAGCGAGGAAGTGGCGGCGGCGCTCGCGGCGACCGAATCGGTCCCGGTCCTGACCGAAGAGCACTGGAAGGTCGTGCGCTACCTCCGCGACTATTTCCTCAAGAACGGCGTGGCCCCGATGGTGAGGCGGCTCTGCAAAGAGACGGGCGTCGACAACAGGCGGATGTACGACCTCTTCCCGTCCGGCCCCGCGAAGGGGGCCTGCAAGATTGCAGGCCTTAACAAGCCGACCGGGTGCGTCTGAGGCTCCGAAGGGGTCCATGACGGTTCGCGAGGTCCTCGGTGAGCGGCAGGATGCCGTGCTCGTGCGTTGGAGGGAACTGATCCGCGCCTCCGACAGCCGAGCCGTGACGTCACTTCCGGCCCGCGGGTCCGATCCGTTCCACGACCCGGTGGGTGCGGCTCTCCTTAAGGGGACGGCGGCCATCCTCGAGGCGATGTGGGGCGAAGGCGAACCGGAGGCCGTGCGCCCGGGCCTCGACGAGATCGTGCGCGTCCGCTCCGTTCAAACGCTCACGGCCTCCCAGGCTCTCGGGTTCGTGTTCCTCCTGCGGCGAGCGCTCCACGAGATCGCCGGAGACGTGCTTGACGCAGGGGAGTGGACGCGTCTCGACGCGCGGCTGGACGCAATTTCGCTTCAGGCCTTCGAGATCTACGTCGCCTGCCGCGAGAAGGTGTTCGAGATCCGCGCGCGCGAGGCGGCGCGGGCGAATTCCGTTCTGCTCCGGCGTGCCAGGCTGCTCGGCGACGGCCGGTCGGGTCCGGATGAAGCACGTCCGGCAGCGGCTGCTGCGGATGATTCACCGCGATGAACGCGATGAAGATCCTCTGGCCGCTCTCGCTGGTCGCGCTGCTCTCCCTGGTGGCGGTCCTCGGCGCGCAGGTACCGGCGCTGGCGCCGCTCTTCCTGGTGGCGGTCCCTTACGCGGCGGTCGCCCGCTCCTCGGCGGGATCGTCTGGCGCGTGGTGTCCTGGGCGAGGAGCCCCGTCCCGTTCCGGATCCCGACGACCTGCGGTCAGCAGCGTTCGCTTCCCTGGATCCGGTCGGCCCGTTTCGACAACCCCTCCACGGGCGCGGGCGCGGCTGTTCGCGTCTTCCTCGAGGTGGTCGCTTTTCGCTCGCTCTTCCGGAACACGCGCGCCGACCTGAAACCGGGCGGCCGGATCGTCTACGGGTCCGACAAGCTCCTCTGGGCCGGCGCTCTCGCCTTTCATGCCTCGCTGCTCGCGATCCTCCTTCGGCACGCCCGCTTCCTGTTCGAGCCGGTTCCGGCGTTCGTGAGCGCGATCCAGTCGGTAGACGGGTTTCTCAGCGTCGGCGTTCCGGGCCTCTACGCCTCCGACGTCGTCTTCGTGGCCGCCGCGTCGTATCTCCTCGGCCGGCGCCTCCTGGATCCGAGGCTCCGCTATCTCTCGCTGCCCGCGGACTTCCTTCCGCTCTTCCTCCTTCTGGGCATCGCCGCGTCGGGCCTCCTGCTCCGCCACGGCGTCAGGTCCGACCTTGTCTCGTTGAAGGCCTTCGTCCTTTCCCTCCTCGAGTTCCGCCCCCGGATCCCGGCCGCCGTCGCGCCGCTCGTCGCGCTCCACCTTCTCCTGGTCTCCTCGCTCGCGGCCCTGCTGCCGTTCTCGAAGCTCATGCACCTGGCGGCCCCGTTCCTGAGCCCGACACGAAACCTCCCGAACGACAGCCGTGCCCGCCGGCACGTGAACCCGTGGAATCCGGAGGTCAAGGTCCACACCTACGCGGAGTGGGAGGACGATTTTCGCGACAAGCTGAAGGCGGCCGGTCTGCCTCTCGAGAAGGAGTCGCCATGACGTCGAAGAGCCCGGACGAGCTGTCGCGCGTCCGGTACGAGCCGCCGCCCCAGGACTGGCTCGACCCGTCGGTCGATTTCACCGCGCGCAAGGGGTCGTGGTCATACCCCGGGTCGGCGAAGAGCCTGACGGCCCTGGGCCTGCCGAACCCGCGCGCGTGGTCGCCGGCCGACGCCGACTGGAAGCTCCCGGAGAACTGGGAGGAGATCATCCGGGAGGGATTCCGGGAGCGCCTTGGAAAGTACCGCTCCCTGAGACTCTTCCTGGACACCTGCGTGCGCTGCGGCGCCTGCGCGGACAAGTGCCACTTCTACATCGGGTCCGGCGATCCGAAGAACATGCCGGTTCTCCGGGCGGAGCTCGTGCGTTCGGTCTATCGCTACGAGTTCACGTTGGCGGGCCGCCTCCTCGGCGCCCTCGCCGGCGCGCGACCGCTGACGGTCGACGTCCTCAAGGAGTGGTACTACTACTTCTACCAGTGCACCGAGTGCCGGCGCTGCTCGGTGTTCTGCCCTCACGGGATCGACACGGCGGAGCTGACGATGCTCGTCCGCGAGCTCCTCAACCTCGTGGGCCTGAACGTCAACTGGGTGACGGAGCCGGCCGCGAACTGCGACCGGTTCGGGAACCACCTCGGGATCCCGCCGCACACGTTCAAGGAGAACGTGGATTTCCTCTGCGACGAGCTCCAGGAGGCGACGGGCGTCCGCGTGCACCCGAGCTTCGCGCGGAAAGGCGCCGAGTTTCTCTTCATCGTCCCATCGGCCGATTATTTCGCCGAGCCCGGGATCTACACGTTCATGGGGTACCTCCTCCTCTTCGAGCAGATCGGCCTCGACTACACGCTGAGCCCCTACGCTTCCGAAGGCGGCAACTTCGGGCTCTTCTCGTCGCACGACCTGATGAAGCGGCTGAACGCGAAGATGTACGCCGAGGCGGAGCGGCTCGGGGTCCGGTCGCTCATCGGCGGGGAGTGCGGCCACATGTGGCGCGTCATCAACCAGTACATGGGGACGATGAACGGCCCGGCCGACTTCCTCGAGGTGCCGGTCTCGCCCGTGACGAGGACGCGCTTCGACGCCGCGGCTTCGACGAAGATGGTCCACATCTGCGAGTTCACGGCCGACCTCCTGCACCACGACAAGCTGAAGCTCGATCCGTCGAGGAACGACGCCCGCCGCGTCACGTTCCACGATTCCTGCAATCCCGCGCGTGCGATGGGACTTCTCGAGGAGCCGCGGGCCGTTCTCCGGGCCGCGTGCCGCAACGTCTTCGAGATGCCGGAGAACACGATCCGCGAGCAGACGTTCTGCTGCGGGAGCGGGGCGGGCCTCGGCAACGACGAGAACATGGAGATGCGGCTCCGGGGCGGCCTTCCGCGCGCAAGCGCGGTGAAGTTCGTCCGCGAGCGCCACGGCGTGAACACCCTCGCCTGCATCTGCGCGATCGATCGCGCCGCGCTCTCGTCGCTCATGGAGTACTGGGTCCCCGGCGTCGACGTGGCGGGGGTGCACGAGCTCCTCGGAAATGCGCTCGTCATGGCGGGCGAGAAGCCGCGCACGACCGACCTGAGGGGCCGGCCGCTCGCGCCCGAGGGGGGAGGCGTCGATGCGTGACGGCCCGAAGATCGCCGCCGGTCTCGCGCTCTTCCTCGGCCTCGCGCTCAGTCCGGTCTGGCAGCGCGTGGCGGCGGGAAGGGCCCGGCAGCCGGAGCCCGTCATCGCGAAGCCCGAAACCAGATGTCTCGCCTCGCGCGAGGTGATGCGGGCGTCCCACATGCGCCTTCTCGACGAGTGGCGCCAGGCGGTCGTCCGGGAGGGGCGCCGCGGCGCGACGGATGCCGACGGGCGGCCCGTGTCGATGAGCCTGACCGGGACGTGTCTCGAGTGCCACTCCAACAAGAAGGACTTCTGCGACCGGTGCCACCTGCAGCTCGTCGTGAAGCCGGTCTGCTGGGGCTGTCACGCGGAAGCGGCGGAGAAATCATGACCGAGACCGTGAAAGAGGGACGGCGACGCTTCCTGAAGCTCGCGGGGCTCGGCGCTCTCGCGTTCTCCGCGCGCAAGGTCCTCGGAAAAGTGGCGGGCGAAGGCGCCCGGCGGTGGGCGATGGTCGTCGACCCCTCCCGCTGCCGCTGGGACGACGGCTGCAACGGGTGCATCAAGGCGTGCCATGCCGCGCACAACGTGCCTTCGGTGCCCGACCCGAAGCACGAGGTGAAATGGATCTGGAAGGAGAAATTCGCGGACGTCTTCGCGGACCAGGAAGCGCCGCACGTGGCCGAGTCCTTAACGAGCCGGCCCATCCTCGCCCTCTGCAACCACTGCGACGACCCTCCGTGCGCGCGCGTCTGCCCGACGAAAGCGACATGGCGCCGCGACGACGGCATCGTCGCGATCGACCCCCACCGCTGCATCGGCTGCCGGTACTGTGTCGCCGCGTGCCCCTACGGCTCGCGAAGCTTCAACTGGGTCGATCCGAAGCCCTATCTCGCCAGGGTCAATCCGGATTATCCGGCCCGGACGAAAGGCATCGTCGAGAAATGCACCTTCTGCGTCGAGCGCGTCGACCGGGGCCGTCTCCCCGCCTGCGTCGAAGGATGCCCGGAGAAGGCGCTCATTTTCGGCGACCTCAACGACCCCCAGTCCGACGTACGTCGGACTCTGCGCTCCCGCTACGCGCTGCGGCGCCGCCCGAGCCTCGGGACGCATCCCGAGGTCTATTACCTGGTGTGAGGGGCACGTGATCGAAAGAGCGCTCGTCGGCAAGCGTGGGTACTGGGCATGGATGGGGGTCCTCGTCTCCGTCATCGGGTGCGGGGTCCTGACGTACCTGCGCCAGCTCGAAAGCGGCCTCGGGATCACCGGCCTCTCGCGCGACGTGACCTGGGGCTTCTACATCGCCCAGTTCACGTTTCTCGTGGGCGTCGCGGCGTCGGCTGTGATCGTCGTCCTTCCGTACGCGCTGCACGGCGTCAAGGCGTTCGCCCGCCTCGCGCTCCTCGGCGAGATGCTGGCGATCGCGGCCGTGACGATGTGTCTCCTCTTCATCTTCGTCGACATGGGGCAGCCGACCCGGATCTTCAACGTGATTCTCTACCCGACTCCGCGCTCGCCGATGTTCTGGGACATGATCGTGCTCTCGGGTTACCTCGTCCTGAACGCCGTGATCTCGAGAACCTCGCTCGCCGCGGAGCGAGACGAGGAGCCGGCTCCGTCGTGGGTCAGGCCTCTCGTCCTCCTGTCGATTCCGTGGGCGATCAGCATTCACACGGTCACCGCGTTCCTGTACTCCGGTCTCGCCGCGCGTCCCTTCTGGATGACCGCGCTCCTCGCTCCCCGTTTTCTCGCGTCGGCCTTCGCCTCCGGGCCGGCGCTCCTGATCCTGGTCCTGCTCGTCCTCAAGCGCCTGACACGCTTCGACGCCGGAAAGGAAGCGATCGGAAGGCTCGCGACTATCGCCACGTACGCGCTCGCGACGAGCATCTTCTTTCTCCTTGTCGAGCTCTTCACGGCTCTCTACGGGAACATCCCGGAGCACGTGTCCCACTTCCGGTACCTCTTCCTCGGGCTGCCCGGCGGACGGACGCTCGTCCCGTGGAGCTGGACGGCGCAGGCTCTCGCGGCGCTCGCGCTCGTGCTGCTCCTCCTTCCCCGGACGAGACGCCGCGAAGGTCCGCTCGTCCTCGCTTGCGTGTCGATCTTCGTGTCGATCTGGATCGAGAAGGGACTCGGCATGGTGGTGACCGGCTTCATCCCGTCGCCGCTCGGCAAGGTGGTGCGCTATGTCCCGACCGCGCCGGAGCTCCTCATCGGACTCGGGATCTACGGCGTCGGATTGCTCGTTCTGACGGTACTCTACAGGGTCGCCCTGTCGGTTCGAGGCGAGCTGGCCTGACGCGGCTCTTGGTGCGCGCCCGGCCGGATGATGCATCTGGCGCATTCGGAACGGGTGTCACGACGGCCAAGATGAGCGCGGAGGCGTCTTCGCCCGTGTATCCCGCCATGCTCTCGGTCGGCGATCGGAAGTGCCTCGTGGTGGGAGGCGGCGCCGTGGCGCTGCGGAAGGTCGAAGGCCTCCTCGAAGAGAAGGCCCGGGTCACCGTCGTCGCCCCCGATCCGGGACCGGTGCTTTCGGCGTTCGCGCAGGATGGCGCCATCGCGCTCGAGCGGCGTCCTTACGAGCCCGGCGAGGCGGGTAAGTACGCACTCGTCTTCGCCGCGACCGATCAGCGGGACGTCAACCGGCAGGTCGCGCGCGACGCGGACGAGGCGGGCCGCTGGGTGAACGTGGCGGACGACCCGGAGCTCTGCACGTTCCATCTGCCGGCCCAGGTGAAGCGCGGCTCGCTTCGTCTTCTCGTGGCCTCGGGGGGTGAGGCTCCGTTCGTCGTGAGGCGGCTGCGCCGCGCTCTGGAGAAGCGCTTCGGTCCTGAATGGGGTGAATGGCTCGAGTCAGCCGGCCGCTTTCGCCGGAGGGTGCGCGCGGAGCAGCTTCCTCCGGGCGAGCAGGAACACGCCTTCGATACCTTCTTCGAAGGGACCGTGGATGCGATCTCCTTCGCGGCCCGCGTTCCGACCCAGCGCGAGGTCGAGCGGTTTCTCGGCGATCGCGAGGTCAGGCCTTCGAACGGGAAGCACGCGGCGGCGCCGGTGAGCCATGGTGTCGCCACCGGCTTCGTGTCCCTCGTCGGTGCCGGACCGGGCGACCCCGGACTCCTGACGCTCAAGGGACGGCGGCGCCTCCTCGCGGCCGACGCAGTCGTCTACGACCGGCTGGCGACGTCGGTCCTGCCAACCGATCTGCCGGGCCGCGTCTCCCTTCATGCGGTGGGGAAGGAAGCCGGCCACCACTCCGTGCCGCAGGAAGAGATCAACGCGCTGCTCGTGAGACTCGCACATGGCGGCAAGCGCGTCGTGCGCCTCAAGGGAGGCGATCCCTACGTCTTCGGCCGGGGCAGCGAAGAGGCGGAGGCTCTGCGCGAGGCGGGGATTCCCTTCGAGGTCGTCTCGGGGGTGACCTCGGGGATTGCGGTGCCCGCCTACGCCGGCATTCCGGTGACTCACCGGAGGGAGGCGGTGCGGGTGACCTTCCTTACCGCGCACGAGTCGACGAAGGAGGGAGGATCGCAGGTGCGGTGGGAGCTCCTCGCCCGGGATCCGCACGCGACGATCGTCGGCTACATGGGTGTCACGAGCCTGCCGCACGTCGCCGAGCGCCTCGTCGCCTGCGGCATGGATCCCGAGACGCCGGCGGCGCTCGTCGAGCGGGGCACGACATCGGCGCAGCGCGTCGTCCGTGCTCCGCTGCGCGCGCTCGCGCGGGAGGTCGAACGGATGAAATTGGGTCCGCCGGCGCTCTTCGTCATCGGGCCCACGGCCCGTCATTCCGAGAGCCTCGGCTGGTTCGACAGCGGGCGTCTCTTCGGCGAGAGGCTTGCGATCGTCGCCCCGGCCGGCGCCATCCAGGAGTCGCTGGTCGAGGCCGGCGCCGAGGTCGTGGAGCTGCCGATCCCGGTGACCGAGGCCGCCCGGGTCGTCCTTGGAGCGCTGCCGATCACGGGCGTCGTCCTCCGCACGGGAGCAGACGTCGATGCGCTGGATGAAGAGAGGGGCGTAGCCGCGTGGCCGACCGACGCGGTCGGCTGGTGCGTTTCGCGGTCGGCGGCGCGCCAGGCCCGAGCCCGGGGCTGGCCGCGCGTCGAGGAAGTTGAACCAGCCGGCCTCGTGGAGGCGCTCGTGGAACGGAGAGAGCATGAGACGCGCCGCTGAGGTCGCGGTCGCGGCGGGGCTCCTCCTCGCCGCAGGGATCGCGCCGGCGCAGCCGGCGGCGCAGACGCCCGCCCCGCCGCCTCTCCGGTTTGGTGTCGTGACGTTCTACAACCCGCGCTCGATGTTTCAGAAGTACCAGCCGCTCGTCGACTATCTGACGGCGAAGACGGGATCGCGCTGGGAGCTCGCGATCAGCGGCTCGTACGAGAGCACCGTGGAGAGCCTCTGCTCCGGCGGGCTCGCGATCGCGTATCTCGGCCCCTCCACGTACGTGAGGGCGCAGGAGCTGTGCGGCGCGACGCCGGTCGTCAAGCTCCTGACGGGAGGGCGGCCCACGTACCGGAGCTTCATCGTCGTCCGCGAAGAGAGCACGATCCGGGGACTGGACGATCTCAAGGGCCGGAGCTTCGGATTTGGCTCGCCGCTCTCGACGTCATCTCACCTGATGCCGCGCGCGATGCTCCGGCGCGCGGGAATCCGGCCGGGAGTCGACGTGGCGTGCAAGTACTACATGCACCACGAGAGCGCCGCGCGGGCGGTGCTCCTCGGCGAGGTAGACGCGGGAGGTGTTCGCGACATCGTGGCCGAGAAGTTCCTCGGGCGCGGCCTCCGCGTTCTCGCCCGGTCCGAGGAGATGCCGAACTTTCCGTTCGTCGTGGGTCCGAAGACTCCGCGCGGCGTCGCGCAGGAGCTCGTCCGGGTGCTCGTCACGCTGCCGGCGAGCGACGACGCCGCCCGCTCCACGATTGCGGGCTGGGACGAAGAGCTCGCGGGAGGGTTCGCGCTCGCCGACGCGGCGGAATACGGTTCGCTCCGCACGCTCGGCGACCAGGTCTTCGGACGACGTTGGGAGAGGCTTCCGGAGAAGGCGCTCGAATGCCACGGGGAGCCCTGATCATGATCCGCCTCGGCCTCCGCACGAAGTTCTTTCTTTACTCGAACACGCTCATTCTCGTGACGATGGCGCTCGTGACGTTCCTCGCCGTCGAGCACGAGAGAACCTCGAGGTACGAGGCGATCGCTCGGCGCGGCCTCTCGGTCACGGAGGTTCTCTCGATCGCGGTGACCGACGCGCTCCTGTACCAGGAGCTGGGGCTCGTCACCGAGGAAGGCCTCATCGACAATTACCTCGAGGAGGTCCGCGAGCGCAATCGCGACCTCGTGCGGTACGTCTCGGTCGCCGACTCGGCGGGGCGCGTGACGCATTCCAGCCGCTGGGATCTTCTCGGAAAACAGTCCGACCGGGCGCTCACGCGCGATGCGATCGGCAAGCCGGCCCCCTCGGAGATCCGCACCCTGGAGTCGGGCGAGCGGGTCCTCGAGGTCCGCATGCCGCTGAACATCTCGACGAGGTTCTGGGGATCGCTCGCCATCGGCTTTTCCCTGGCGCCGATCGACCGGGAGGTCCGCGCGATCGCCCGACAGGCGGCGCTCGTGGCCATCATTCTCATGCTCGGCAACTCTCTTCTCACGGCCGTCTACGTCGAATCTCTCATCCGGCCGGTCCTGGACCTGAATCGCACGATGAAGCGCGCCGGCGTCGGAGACCTGGCCGTCCGAGCTCGCGGCGGCCGTTCCGACGAGGTGAGGGAGCTCGGAGAGGCGTTCAACAGGATGATGGAGGAGCTGCAGCAGGCGCGTCACAAGGAACAGGCCCAGCAGACTCAGCTCGCCCACACCGAGAAGATGGCCGCCGTCGGCACGCTCGCCGCCGGAGTGGCGCACGAGGTCAACAACCCGCTGGCGGGAATCCTCACCTGCCTCGAGGTGTTGAGGGCCGATCCCAACGACGGAGAAGCGCGAGATCGATACCTTCCCCTCGTCGAGGACGGCATCAAGAGGATCGAGCACACCGTCATGAACCTTCTCGACTTCTCCCGGCAGCGGGAGATCGAGGCGCGTCCGACATCGCTCAACGAGCGCTTGCGCCGGGTCGCCGAACTGGCGTCGTATCAGGCGCGCGAGAACCGCGTCGAGACGACGCTCGACCTTTCGCCGGACGACCCCGTCGTTCTCGCCGACGGCTTCCAGATGGAACAGCTCTTCCTCAACCTCGTCCTGAATGCGATCCAGGCGATGCCGGAAGGCGGATCTCTCACGCTGCGCACGCATCGGACCGGAAACCGGGTGGCCGCGGAGGTGGCCGACACCGGGATCGGCATTCCCCGTGAGATCCGCGATCGCGTGTTCGATCCGTTCTTCACGACTCGTGGCGTGGGACAGGGGACCGGCCTCGGCCTCTCGGTGAGTTACGGGATCGTGACCGCCCACGGCGGGACGATCGATTTCGAGAGCGAGCCGGGCAGAGGCTCGGTCTTTCGGGTCTGCCTCCCGGTGGCGACGGAAACCGCCTCCCGCGAGGTCGAGGGATGAAAGAAACCTGCCGTCGCCTCCTGATCGCGGAGGACGAGCCGATCCTCAGGATCACCGTGGCCGACGCCTTGCGCAAGGAGGGGTGGGAGGTAAACGTGGTCGAGGACGGCGCCGAGGCGCTGGCGTCGTTCGAGAGACAGCTCCACGACGTGGTCCTCACCGATCTCCTGATGCCCCGCATGGACGGTGTCGAGCTGCTCAAGCGCGTGAAGGCGATACGGCCGTCGACGACCGTCGTCATCGTCACGGCGCACGGCACCGTCGACACCGCGGTCGAGGCCATGAGGCTTGGCGCCGCCGACTTCATCACGAAGCCTTTCTCCATCGCCCAGCTTCTCGTCCGGCTCGAGAACGTCTGCTCCTTCCGACAGCTCAAGGAGCAGAACGTCCGCCTTCAGGAGCAGCTCGAGAAGCGTTTTTCCTTCGGGAAGATCCTCGGGAAGAGCAAGAGAATGGAAGAGGTCTTCGACCTCATCCGCCTCGTCGCCGGCTCCGACGCCGACGTTCTCGTCCAGGGAGAGAGCGGAACCGGCAAGGAGCTCGTCGCCTCGGCGGTCCACTTCAACTCGGCTCGACGGGCCCGCCCTTACATCCGCGTCAGCTGCGCCTCGCTCCCCGAGTCGCTGATCGAATCGGAGCTCTTCGGCTACGAGAAGGGCGCCTTCACAGGCGCCTCCGAGCGGCGCCTGGGGAGGTTCGAGGCGGCGGACGGCGGCACGTTGTTCCTCGACGAGGTCGGCGAGCTGCCGGCCTCCTTCCAGGTGAAGCTGCTGCGGGTCCTTCAGGAGCGGCAGGTCGAGCGGCTCGGATCCAACAAACCGCACGACATCGACGTGCGCATCGTCACGGCGTCCCAGAGGCCGCTCGAAGAGGAGATTGCCGAGGGCCGCTTCCGCGAGGACCTCCTGTTCCGGATCAACACCGTCACGATCCGTCTTCCGGCGCTGCGGGAACGGCGCGAGGACATTCCGTTTTTGGCCGAGGCTTTCCTGCGGGAATTTGGCGAGAAGTGCAGCAAGGCGATCGAAGGCTTCGACCCGGGTGTTCTCGAGCTCTTCGACGGATATGCGTGGCCCGGTAACGTTCGCGAGCTCCAGCACGTCGTCGAGCGTGCGGTCCTGTTCTCCAAGCATTCCCGGATCACGGTCGAGGATCTGCCGCTGGCCGTTCGCTCGCCCTCGAGCGCGGGAGGGCGCCAGCAGGAAGTCTCCACCCTGCGCCGGACGGTCGAGCACGCCGAGATCGAGGCGATCCGCGCCGCGCTCGGCGAGACGAACGGGCGCCGCGCCGAGGCCGCCGAGCGGCTGGGAATCACCCGCAAGACGCTCTGGGAGAAAATGCGGAACTACGGGTTCGCGGACCGGCTCGGGCCCGGATAGATTATTTCCTGTAGTCCGTCGCGAGCTCCTCGGGGGTCGCTCCCCGTCTGAAGCGCCAAAGCGTGTTCCAGTTTCTCCAGACCGTGCGCGCGACGCCGCGTTCGAGGTATCGGCCCGGGGAGGTTTTCACCGCATCCCGGAGGATCTCGATGCGCCCTTGTGCTCTGAGCCTCCTCGCGAAGTCCCAGTCGTCGAGGAGCGGCCAGGGCGGATGCCCGCCGAGCCTCTCGTAGACGTCGCGCCGCACGAAGGGAGCCTGGTCGCCGTACGGAACGCGCGTCAGTCGGGTTCTCAGGTTCGCCCAGAAGGCCACCCAGCGCATACGCGCGCCGCCGCCGGAGAACGACAGCCGGAACGCGCCGCCGACGGCACCCGAGGCGATCGCGCGGCGGACTGCCTCGGCCCAGCTGATGGGCAGAAGCGTGTCGGCGTGGAGAAAGACGAAGAGGGAGATTTCTGCTGAAGAGGAAGAGGAAGACGCGGCGCGCGCGGGACGCGCGCCGCCGGGGGATTCTTCGAAGGCGAGACGGGCCGCCTCGCGCAGGCGCTGTCCTCTCGGCGCCGGAGACATGTGAACACGGGCGCCCGCCCGCGCGAAGGCCTCACGCAGCTTCGAAGAAATCTCCGAATCCGCCGCCACGACGAGCGAAACGGGTGCCCCCGCTCCCAGCACCCTCTCGAAGAAAATCTCCGGTGGGGGAGCCTCGCCGGCCGCGACCGGCACGATGACCGCGATGCGATCGGAGGCCGGCGAAGGCGTTACCATCCCGCCACGATGCCATACGGGTTCGTCCTCGTGGGCGGTCGCTCCTCGCGGATGGGCCGCGACAAGACGCGCCTGCCCTACCGGGGAAAGCCGATGGCGCTCCATCAGGCCGAGAAGCTGGCGGTCGTCTGCGGGCGCGTCGCCCTCGTGGGGAAGGACCCCGAGGCCTTCTCAGACTCCCGCTTTCCCTACGTGGCCGACGATGCGCCCGAGGCGGCAGCGGCATTCGGCGTCGAGGCGGCACTCGCGTTCTCGCCGGAGGAGACGAATCTCGTCCTCGCGGCGGACGTGCCGCGCTGCCCGGAGTCCTTTCTCGCGGCTCTGCTCGACGTCGCCGAAGCGATTCACGCGCCCGCCGTGGTGCCGGTCTCGGGCGGGCGGCCGCAGCCGCTGTGCGCCGTGTGGCGGCGGTCCGCGCTCGCCACGCTCCGCTCGCGCCTCGAGGCCGGGGACTACTCTCTCGTCGCGGCCCTCCATGCCCTTCACGCCGTCCTCATTCCCGAGGAGGTCACGGCCGCGATGGCCGGAGGCGCTCCCGCGAATTTCTTCAACGTCAACACCCCGGAGGAATATGAAGCGCTCGAAAGGGAAGCCCCGGCGGACGGTCCGGCCGGCGCGGCCGCTCAGCCACCTCGACGCTGAGGGCCGGGCCCGCATGGTGGACGTCTCCCTCAAGCGGCCGACCGTCCGCACGGCCCGCGCCCGCGCTCTCGTGTCGCTCGGCAGGACCGCTTTTCTCTCGCTCGACGCCGCGGTGAACCGGAAGGGAGACGCCCTCGGCGTCGCGCGTCTCGCGGGGATCCAGGCGGCCAAGCGCACGGCCGAGTGGATCCCGCTCTGTCATCCGCTCGCGTTCGACTCCGTCGCCGTGAGTCTCGTGCCCCGCCGCGAGGCGTCCGCGGTCGAAATCACGACCGAGGTCAAGGGAACCGGCAAGACCGGTTACGAGATGGAGGCGCTCGTCGCCGCCTCCGCCGCGGCGCTCGCGCTCTACGACATGTGCAAGGCGGCGGACAAAGGAATCGAGATCTGCGAAATCGCCCTCCTCGAGAAGACGGGCGGCAAGAGCGGAAGGTGGCGCCGGAGGGCGACAGGCTGAGCTAGACTCGTTCTCAGGGAGGCAGCGGCATGGACCAGACGCTCATGGACGGGCACGGACGCCGCATCACCTACGTCCGGATCTCCGTCACGGACCGCTGCAACCTCCGCTGCGTCTACTGCATGCCGGAAGACCAGAAGTTCCGGCCGCTGCCGCACCTCCTCTCGCGCGAGGAGATCCGCCGCGCGGCGCGCCTCCTCGCGGATTTCGGCATCGAGAAGATCCGCATCACGGGCGGAGAGCCGACGACGCGCCCCGATCTCGTGGACATCGTGCGCGACCTCGCCGGGATCGGCTTTCCGGGCGGAATCGCGCTTTCGACGAACGGCGTTCTCTTCCCGCGAAAGGCGCACGACCTCCTCGCGGCGGGGCTCACGAAAGTGAACGTCTCGCTGGACGCGGCCGAGGCCGAGCACTTCCGCAAGATGACGCGGCGCGACCACTTCCAGCCGGTGCTCGACTCGATCGCCCTCGCCCTCTCGCTACCGTTCGACTCCGTGAAGATCAACGCGGTCGTCATCCGCGGCCTCAACGACGACCAGATTCTCCCGCTCGCGGCGATGACGGTGGACAAGAAGCTCGGCGTGCGGTTCATCGAGTTCATGCCCTTCGGCGACAACGACTGGAAGGAATCGGACTGGGTGGGCTGGGAAGAAGTGTGGGACCGCCTGGCCGCCGCCGGCTACGTCCTTTCGCCGATCGCCAAGACTCTCGTGGCCGGGCCCGCCGACGAGTACTCCGTCACGTCGCCCGCGGGCGCCCACACGGGCACGCTCGGCTTCATCACGCCCGTCTCGGACCGCTTCTGCGACACCTGCAACCGCATGCGGCTCACGCAGGACGGGTTCCTCAAGGGCTGCCTCTTCGGGCATGCGGATGTGGACCTCCTGAAGCCGATGCGCGCGGGGGCGAGCGACGACGAGCTGCGCGCCCTCGTGAGGCGAGCGGCCGCGATCAAGGAAGAGCGCCACCCGATGTTCGTCGGCATGAGCAAGTCGGCGCTGCCCTTGCACGCCCGCAACATGAGCGAGATCGGCGGCTGATGGCGCCGTGCGCGTCGCGATCCTGACGATCTCGGACCGGTCGTACCATGGCGAGCGCGCCGACAAGAGCGGGCCCGCCGTGGCCGAGGGGGTGCTGCGCCTGCTCGCCGGCGCCGTCGTCGTGGAGCAGACGATCCTGCCCGACGAGCGCGAGGACATCGCCTGGAACCTCAAGCGCCTCGCGGACACCGGCGCCGCCGATCTCGTGCTCACGACGGGCGGCACGGGCCTCTCTCCGCGGGACGTCACGCCGCAGGCCACGCGCGACATCGCAGATTACGAGGTGCCCGGCCTCGCGGAAGTCATGCGGGAAGCGACCCGCGCCGCCGTGCCCACCGCGATCCTGTCGCGGCAGGTCGCGGCGGTATGCGGGCGGACGCTCATCGTGAACCTCCCGGGCTCGCCCCGCGGCGCGGTGGAGTGTCTGGAGGCCGTGGCCTCCGTACTCCCGCACGCGGTGGCGACGCTCCGCGGCGAGGCGGGCGATGCGCATCCCGGCCCCGGCCCCGGCGCCGGCCGCGAGTGACCTCCGCAAGGCTGACCTCTACAATCCGTCTCACGTGACACGGCGGTTCCTGCTCGCTTCGCTTCTTGCACTCGGCGCGCCGTTTCGGGCCGCGGCTTCGGCCGCGCCGCGCTCGCAAAAGATCCTCCGGCTGAAGACGGGCGCCGTCGAGGAGGTCGATCTCGAGGCGTACGTGGCGGCCGTGGTGCCTCCGGAGATCGGCCACGCGCCCGCGGCCGCGCTCGAAGCGCAGGCCGTCGCGGCGCGTTCGTACGCCCTCGCGCGAGGAGAGCGTCATCTCGAGGACGGCGCGGATCTGTGCGACGGAACGCACTGTCAGGTCTTCCACGGGCTCTCGGCCGCCACGGAGGACTCGCGCCGGGCCGCGGCCGCGACGGCGGGTCTCGTCCTGACGCAGAAGGGGCGCGTCATCGCGGCTCCTTTTCACGCCGTGTGCGGAGGCCGGACCGCGCGCCCCAGGGACGTCTGGGACGACGAGGAGACTCCCGATCTCGAATCCGTCGAGGACGGCGCCTGCCTCGCGGCGCCGGGCGCGACTTGGTCGTTCACGATTCCACGCGTCGTGCTTTCCGCCCTGTCTGGCTCACTCGGGTTCGGGGGAGCTCGTTTTTTCGAGGTGTACGGCCACGACGCGAGCGGACGCGTCTCGATGGTGCGCTTCGCCGCCCCGGGCGGGGCGTCGCGCGTGGTGCGCGGCTTCGAGTTCCGCAGGGTGGCGTCGGAACTGTGGGGATGGGACTCGGTGCGCTCGACGGATTTCACGCTTGAGGAGACGCGGCCCTCGTACCTCCTGTCGGGGCGCGGCACGGGGCACGGCGCCGGGATGTGCCAGGCCGGTGCGATCGCGCGCGCCAAGCGCGGCGAAAGCCGGGACGCGATCCTCGGGCTCTACTACCGCGGAGCCGAGTTGATCCCGCTAGACTCCATCGGGTGATCGCTCCCGTTCTCGCGACCGGCCTCGACGTTCTCCTGACGGACGACGAGAGGATCGGAAGAATCCTTCGAGGGAAGAGGATTGGCCTTCTTGCGAATGCGGCCTCGGTGACGTCCGGCTTCGTCCCCGCGTCCCGCGCGCTCGTCGATGCCAGGTGCGACGTGCGCGTCCTCTTCGGGCCCGAGCACGGCTTCTGGGGCGCGGCGCAGGACATGGAGGCGGTCGCGGCGGGAGAACCCCACCGCCTTCCGGTCGTCTCCCTCTACGGTTCCACGTTCGAGGAGCTTTCCCCCCGGCCCGAGGACCTCGAGGGTCTCGACGTCGTCGTGTCGGATCTGCCGGACGTCGGCAGCCGTTACTACACGTTCGTATGGACGACGGCGCTCATGATGAAAGCCTGCGCCGCGCGTGGAATTCCCGTCGTCGTCCTCGACCGGCCGAATCCGCTCGGCGGAGAGATCGTCGAGGGCAACCTGCCCGAGGCGAAGCTGCTCTCCTTCGTCGGCCTCTACCCGGTGCCAGTCCGCCACGGGATGACGCCGGGAGAGATCGCGCGCTTCGTGAACACCGGGCACGGCCTTCGCTGCGATCTCACGGTCGTGCCGATGAAGAGCGGCGAGAGGCTCGCGTCGCGCGCCGAAATCGCGGACGCGGGAGCGTGGGTGCTACCGTCCCCGAACATGCCGGCGCCCGAAACCGCATGGGTCTATCCCGGCGGATGCCTCGTCGAAGGCACGAACCTTTCGGAAGGGCGTGGCACGACGCGGCCCTTCGAGCTCGTCGGGGCGCCGTGGCTGGACGCCGAAGAGGCCGCAGGGCGCGCGAACGCGTTGAGCCTTCCGGGCGTCACCTTTCGTCCGCACGTCTTCAAGCCGACGTTCCAGAAGCACGCGGGAAAGACCTGCGGCGGCGTGCAGGCGCACGTGACGGACGCCGAAACCTTCCGGCCGTATGAGACGTACCTGCGCCTCCTAAAGGCGCTCTTCGACATGGACGCCGAGCGCTTCCGGTGGCGGACGGAGAAATACGAGTACCGCGACGACGTCCCGGCGATCGACCTCCTCACGGGTACGGCGCGCTACCGTCGCCTCATCGGAACCGGAGAGCCGCTGGACGAATGGATTTCGACCTTCGCACAGGACGAGTCGCGTTTCGAGGGAATGCGGCGGCCGCATCTGCTGTATTCCACTCGGAAGAAATCTCCGGCCGTTCTCGTCGTCGTCGGCGCCCACGAATCGGGCAAGACGACGGTCGCCGTGAAGCTCATCGAGGCGTTCGTGAAGGAGGGGCTGAAGGTGGGCTCCCTCAAGCACACGGACCACGAGTACGAGACGGACGCCCCCGGCAAGGACTCGCAGCGCCACAAGGCGGCGGGCGCCGAGCCCGCGATCCTCGTCGCGGGGCGGAGAAGCGCGGTGCACCGCGGCTCATCGGAAATTTCTGCTTCGGACCCTCGTACGGGCGCCGGCACCGCGCCCGACAGACCGGCTCTATCCGTTTTCTTAGAGGGGGAATATGGGCTGAGCGGTTGTGACGTTGCGATCGTCGAGGGATTCCGCGGCGAGAAGCTGCCGAAGATCGAGGTGTGTCGCGCGGCCACCGGCCGCGCGCCGCTATGCGAGAGCGATCCGGACGTCATTGCCGTCGTCGCCGACCGCGCCACGAAGCACGCTTCTTCCGTTCCGCGATTTTCATTCGAAGAAATCCCCGGTTCCCTTCTCCTCTTTCTAAGAAGATTATCCGAGTTCTCTTCTCTTTTCTCCTCTTTCCCGGGAGCCTGATGAAAGCCATCCTCGTCCCGAAGCCCGGCGGACCCGAAGCGCTCGTGTGGGGCGAGGCGCCGGATCCGGTGCCCGGCCTCGGCGAGGTCGTCGTACGCGTGCGCGCGACCGCCGTTAACCGCGCCGACCTGCTGCAAGCGCAGGGCAAGTATCCGCCGCCGCCGGGCGCCTCGGAGATCCTCGGCCTCGAGGCGGCTGGCGAGGTGGAAGGAACCGGCGAGCGGGTCTTCTTCCTGCTCGCTGGAGGCGGCTACGCGGAGAAAGTGGCCGTGCCGCGCTCCATGCTCATGCCGATCCCGCGCTCGCTCTCCTTCGCGGAGGCGGCGGCGATTCCCGAGGCGTGGTTCACCGCGTACCTGAACCTGTTTCAGGAAGGCGGCCTGAAGGCGGGAGAGCGCGTTCTCGTCCATGCGGCCGCTTCGGGTGTCGGAACGGCCGCGATTCAGCTCGCGAAGCGCGCGGGCGCGTCCGTCGTCGCGACCGCGCGCAGCGCGAAGAAGTGCGTCGCGCTCGTCGCCCTTGGGGCGGATCTCGCCGTCGACACGTCCCGCGAGGAGTTCCTGAGCCGCATCGAGCAGACCTTCGGCAAGGAGTCGGTCGACCTCGTCCTCGATCCCGTGGGCGGCCCTCTCTTCGCGCCGAACCTCAAGGCGCTCCGCCGCGGCGGACGGGTCGTCCTCATCGCGAGCATGGCCGGGCCTTCGGCGGAGATCGACCTGCGCATCGTGCTCGCCAAGCGCCTGCGCATCATCGGATCGACGCTCCGGAGCCGGCCGGTCGCGGAGAAGATCGATCTCACGGCCGCGTTCGTGAGGGACGTCCTACCCGGCTTCGTGGACGGGTCGCTCGTCCCGGTGGTGGACCGGAGCTTCCCGCTCTCCGCGGCCGCCGAGGCCCATCGCCGCATGGCCGGGAACGAGAACGTGGGCAAGATCGTGCTCGTCGCGGACTGAGACGTGGCGCCCCTTCCATCCCATCCGCGCGCGGTCATCTTCGACCTCGACGGCACGCTCGTCGACGCCTACGCGGCGATCCACGAGTCGATCGGCGTCGTCCTCGAGGCGTTCGGCCGTCCGCCCATCACGCGCGACGAGACGCGCCGGATGGTCGGCCACGGCCTCGAAGTGCTCGTTGCGAAGGCGGTGGGAGAGGAGAACGTCGCCGAAGGCGTGCGGCTCTTCCGCGAGCGCTACGAGAGAGTCGGGCTCGAGTCCACGAGGCTTCTGCCGGGGGCCGAGCTCGTCACGCAGAGGCTTTTCGAGAAGGGCATCCGCCTCGCGATCGCCTCCAACAAACCGGCCCGCTTCACCCGGCCGCTTCTCGAGGCGTTCGGCCTCGCGAGCCGCTTCGGCTTCGTCGCGGGGCCCGACGATGGATTCCCGCCGAAACCCGCGCCGCACATGGTGTTCATGGCGCTCGCCACGCTCTCTGTCCCGGCGCGCGAAGCGGTGTTCGTGGGCGACATGCCGATCGACGTCGCGACGGCACGGGCGGCGCAACTCTCCATCATCGCACTTCCGAGCGGCAGCGCGACACGAATAGAGCTCGAAGCGTGCTCTCCTGACGCAATCGTCGAAAATCTCGAAGAGCTTCTTCCGCTCCTTCTTGCCTCGTAGAATCCCGCCTATGACAACCTTCGATTCGACCGCCGGCTCTCCCGGCCAGGTGCGTTTCTTCAACCCCGGCCCCGTCTGGGTGAGGCCGCAGGTGATGCAGGCGCTGACCGGCCCCATGCTCTCCCACCGCTCACAGGCTTTCATGGACCTTTACGGACGCATTCTCGAGAAGCTTCCGAAGGTCTTCCGAACGGCGCGCACGGCCCACACGCTCGCGACCTCGGCGACCGGCGTCTGGGAGTCCGCGCTCGTCTCCTGCGTCGAGGGGCCCGTCCTCGCGCTTTCCAACGGGGCCTTCTCCGGAAAGTGGGGCGAGATGGCTTCGCGCCTCGGGCTCGAGATCGACATCGTGAAGTTCGAGTGGGGCGAGTCCGTCAAGCCCGATGCCGTGAAGAAGAAGCTCGCGGAAAAGAAGTACGCCGCGGTGACCGTCGTTCACAGCGAGACGTCCACGGGCGTGATCTCGGACCTCGCCGCGATCGCGAAGGTCGTGCACGAGAATTCCGACGCGCTCCTCTTCGCCGACGCCGTGACGTCCGTCGCGGGAACACGCGTCGAGACGGATGAATGGGGTCTCGACGTCGTGCTCACGGGCTCGCAGAAAGCGTTCGCGCTTCCGCCGGGGCTCGCGCTCTTCGCCGTTTCCGAGCGTGCGATGGCCGCCGCGAAGAAGAAGAAGTTCCGCGGCCTGTACCTCGACCTCGTGGAGATCGAGGCGTTCGCGGCCAAGAAGCAGACGCCGACGACGCCATGCCTGCCGCTCCTGTACGCCCTCGACGTTCAGCTCGACCACATCCTCGCCGAGGGGATCGAGAACCGGTGGGCGCGGCACGACGCGATGCGAAAAGCCGTCGAGGACTGGGCGGAGAGGAACGGTTTCCGCGTCCTCGCCGAGGCGGGCGCGCATTCGCCCACCGTCACGTCGCTCATCCCGCCCGAGGGCGTCAATGCGGAAGAGCTGAACAAGACGCTCAAGGGCATGAAGTGGACGACGGGCTCCGGCTACGGAAAGCTGAAGTCCACGAACGTGCGTATCGGCCACATGGGCGACGTGGACGTCGCCTCCGTGGAGGCCTACCTGAAGGCGCACGAGGAGGCCATGGCCTCCATGCGGTCGAAGGCGGGAAGCGCTGCGTGAGCGCACCGCGAGTTCTGATCGCCGAGCCGCTCTCCCGGACGGGCCTCGCCGTTCTTTCGAAGGAAGGCCTTTCCGCTGACGTCCGCACGGACCTTTCCCGGGAAGCGCTTCTCGCGGCGATCGGCGATTACGATGCCCTGGTCGTGCGCTCGGCCACGCAGGTGGACCGCGAGCTCCTGACCGCCGGAAAGAAGCTCCGCGTCGTCGGCCGGGCGGGAGTCGGCCTCGACAACGTCGACGTGAAGGCCGCCACGGAACGCGGCGTCCTCGTCGTCAACGCTCCGTCCGGGAACGTCGTCTCCGCGGCGGAGCACACGATCGCCCTCCTTCTCGCGCTCCTGCGCAAGATTCCGGAGGCACAGGCTTCGCTGAAAGCCGGGGAATGGAAGCGCACGAAGTTCGTCGGAACGGAGCTGCAGGGCAAGACCGTGGGCCTCGTGGGCCTCGGGCAGGTGGGAACCCGCGTGGCCGCGCGCCTGCGCCCCTGGCAGGTCACGCTCCTCGCGTTTGACCCGTACGTGACGCCGGAACGCACCGCCGAGCTGGGCGTCACGCCCGTCTCACTGGACGAGCTGCTCGCGAAGTCCGACATCGTGTCGCTCCACGCGCCGGGCGGCTCGGAGACGAAGCACCTCATCGGAGAGAGGCAGCTCGCGGCCATGAAGGAGGGCGCGATCCTCGTGAATTGCGCGCGCGGCCCTCTCGTGGACGAGGCGGCGCTCGTCAACGCGCTCGATTCCGGGCATCTGGCTGGCGCGGCGCTCGACGTTTTCTCCGTCGAGCCGCCGAAGGACTTCTCGCTCATGAAGCACCCGAAAGTGCTTTGCACGCCGCATCTCGGCGCGTCCACGGTCGAGGCGCAGGACCGCGTGGCGGTGGAGACGGTCGAGATGCTCGCCGAGGCCCTGAAGGGCTCGCCCTTCGTGGCGGCGGTGAACCTGCCGTTCCCGTCCGGAGGCGACCCGCACGCGGCGCTTCCGTGGATGCGCCTCGCCGAGACCGTCGGCGCTTTCGTAGGGCAGGCGATGCCCGAGGCGCCGAAGCAGCTCACCGTCACGCTTGCGGGAATTCCCGAGGCGATCCGGAAGGCCTGCGTCGTCGCCGCCGTGAAGGGCGTCGTCTCGACGTTCGCCGAAGGCGTCAACATCGTGAACGCGGTCTCGCTCGCGAAGCTGAATGGGATCTCGGTCTCGGACTCCGTGCGCGAGGACGCGGGAGGCTACGCGAGTCTGGTCACCGTCGCCGCGGGCGACCGGAGCGCGTCGGGAACGCTCTTCGGCGACCGGCTCGGCCGGATCGTGGCCCTCGACGGTCTCTCTCTCGAGTTCTCGCCCGAGGGGACGCTTCTCGTGATCGCGAACCGGGACGTGCCGGGCGTCGTCGGGCGCATCGGAACGCTGCTCGGGTCGCGGGGGGTCAACATCTCGGATCTCGCTCTCGCCCGAGGGAGGGATGGCCGGGCGGCCGCCGTCGTTCGGATCGACCGGCCGGACGGCGCGATCGGACAGGATCTCGTCAGGGCGGTCTCGACGCTCGAAGGCATCGATTCGGCGCGGCTCGTGACGCTCGGGTGAGCGCGTGAGCCCGGCGCCCCGCGTCCGCGCACGCCGGCGCGTCGGCGTCGTCTTCGGCGGCCCGTCCCGTGAGCACGGCGTGTCGTTCGTCTCGGCGGCATGCCTTCTCGAGAATCTTCCCCGGGACACGTACGAGGCGATTCCGCTTTTCGTCGGGAAAGACGCGGTCTGGCACGCGCCGTCCGCCTCGAAGGCCGAGCTCGAACGCCAGCTCTCACGTCCTCCGAAGGAGCTGCTTCTCGACGGCATCAAGCCGGGCAGCAGGGCGGCACGCACGCCGGAGATCGTGGATTCGTTCTTCAGCGCATGGCACGCGGCCGGTGCGGAGGTGCTCTTCCCCATCGTGCACGGGACGTTCGGCGAGGACGGCGTGCTGCAGGGCCTGCTGGAGTCACTCGGCATCCCCTACGTGGGCTTCGGCGTCGCGGCCTCGGCCGTGGGTATGGACAAGATCTTCATGAAGGCCGCGTTCGGCGCGGCGGGGCTGCCTCAGGTCGAGTACGTCGCCTTCTCTCGCGCCGAGTGGAAGTCGAACGAGAGCCGCGCGTCGATCGTGGAGCGCGCGAGCCGCCTCGGATTCCCGCTCTTCGTCAAGCCCGCGTGCGCCGGCTCGTCGGTGGGGGTGTCGAAGGTCAAATCCGAAGCCGGCCTGGCGCCGGCGGTCGAGGAGGCGCTTCTCGTGGACGGGCGCGTTCTCGCGGAGAGAGGAGTGGATGCCCACGAGATCGAATGCTCGGTCCTCGAAGGCGAGATGGGCCGGCCGACGGAGGCCTCCCTCCCGGGCGAGATCGTGCCTGGCCGCGAGTTCTACGACTACGAGGACAAGTACATCGGCACACTCTCGCGTTCGATCATCCCGAGCGACCTGCCCGAGTCCTTCTGCGACGAGGTGCGGGTCCTCGCGGTCCGCGCGTTCGACGTCCTCGGCGGCGCCGGCTTCGCGCGCGTGGACTTCTTCCTCGAGCGCGGCACCCACCGGCTGCTCGTGAACGAGCTCAACTCCCTGCCGGGCTTCACGCCCATCTCGATGTTCCCGAAGCTGTGGGAGGCCACGGGGTTGCCGCTGCCGAAACTGGTCGACCGTCTCGTCAGGAGCGCGTTCCAGCGGCCGGCGCGTGGGCGCTGAGGGAGTCTACCGGTAGATGACGACGATGCCGGCGAGGCCCATCTCGCCGAGCGATTCACGCGCGGCGTCGGCCTCTTCACGCATGCTGTAAGGGCCGAACTTGACCCGCCTTAGCCCGCGGTATTCCTCGATGTAGGGGTTCGGGTAGCGCGCGGCGAGGCGGTCGCGCAGGCGGACCGCATTCGCCTCGTCGCCGAACGCGCCGGCCTGCACGGCCCACGCGCCCGGCTCGGAGCGGCTCGCCGTGTTCGCAAGGGTCACGGGGGGCGGCTCGTCGGAGCCGGCCCGGACGCGGAAATTGTCGCCGAGCGTCACGACGCGGAGCGTGACGGGGACGACGCCGTCACTGACCGACGCGATCTCTTGGGCGGCGGCCTTCGAGAGATCCAGGATGCGGCCCGCGACGAACGGCCCACGGTCGTTGATCCTCACGCGGACGGTCTTCCCGTTCTTCTCGTTCGTCACGTCCACGACCGTGCCGAGCGGCAGCGTGCGGTGGGCGGCGGAGATCTTCTCGGGCCGGAACGTCTCGCCGCTGGCCGTCGGAAGCCCGTCGAACTCCTTCCCATACCAGGACGCCATGCCTCGCTCGCCCCCTGTCGATTCGGCGGCGGTCTTGGCGGACGGGCGGGAAGAGCATGCTGTTAAGAGAAAGACAACCAGGGGAAAAGAGAATATTTCTTTGAAAGTAAATGCAGCGCGCCGCAAGCTCATTCACTTTCTAAGAAAATCCCTCTTCCTCTTTTCTCTTCCGAAGCAAAATCTTCTTTTCCTCTTCTCTTCAGACCCGAACCTCTTCACGCGTCTCGCCGGCAGCGGCCTCGGGGTCGGTCGCGAGGATGGGATCGATCTCGATCTCGAGGAACTCGTCCACCTGCTCGGGCGCGCGCCCGATGAAGCGCGCGGGCTCGGAGGCCGCGATGACCTCGGCGGGCGTGAGGCCGAACGCAGGCTCGCCCGCGATGCGGAACAGCAGGTCGTTTTCGCCGCCCTCGGCCTTCATGCGGTCGCCCGCGGCCTGGGTGAGGACGCGCAGCTTCTCGTGGAGAGCCTGCCGGTCGCCGCCCTTCTTGGCCGCGGCCATGAGGATGTTCTCCGTAGCCAAGAACGGCAGCTCCGCGTCGAGGCGGCGCCTCACGACGGTCGGATGCACGACGAGACCGTCCGTCACGGCGTCCCACAGGAGGAGGATCGAGTCGGCGGTGAGGAACGATTCGGCGAGCGCGAGGCGCCGGTTCGCGGAGTCGTCGAGCGTCCTCTCGAACCACTGAGTCGCGTGCGTCCAGTTGCCGTTGTCCGAGATCGAGAGCAGCCAGCGTGCGAGGGCGTTCATGCGTTCGCACTTCATCGGGTTGCGCTTGTAAGGCATCGCCGACGAGCCGACCTGCTTCTTGCCGAACGGCTCTTCGACCTCCTTGAGATGCTGGAGCAGCCGGACGTCGTTGCCGAACTTCGAGGCCGAGGACGCGAGGCCGGCGAGCGCGGACAGGACGAGGGCATCCTGCTTGCGCGTGTAGGTCTGGCCGGAGATCAGGAGGCGGTCCGTGAAGCCGGCCTTCTGGGCCACGAGGCGGTCGAGGCGCTCGGCCTTGTCGGCGTCGCCGTCGAAGAGCGCCACGAACGACGCCTGCGTCCCCGTGGCCCCCTTGCAGCCCAGAAAGCGCAGCTCGTCGGCGCGGCGGACGAGCTCGCGGTGGTCGAGGGCGAGGTCCTGGAGCCAGAGGCACGCCCGCTTGCCGACCGTCGTGGGCTGCGCGGCCTGGAAGTGCGTGAAGCCGAGGCAGGGGAGGTCGCGGTAAGCGCGCGCGAACCGCGACAGGCGACCCATGACGCGCACCGTGCGCGTCGCGAGGAGCCGCAGCGCCGCGCGCAGGAGGAGGAGGTCGGCGTTGTCGCCCACGAACGCCGAGGTCGCCCCGAGGTGCAGGACACCGCGCGCGGCGGGAGCGACGTCGCCGAGGGCGTGCAGGTGCGCCATGACGTCGTGCTTCGTCTCGCGTTCATACCCGTCGGCGGCGGCGAGCTCGGCCTCGGTCGGCACGAGGTGGGCGCGGAGCGCGTCGAGCGATGCCTCGGGGATCGGGAGCCCGAGCTCCTTTTCGGCTTCGGCCAGCCAGAGCCAGAGCTTGCGCCACGTCGTGAACTTCGACCGCGCCGAGAACAGCGCGGACATCTCGGCGGACGCGTAGCGGCTCGTGAGCGGGTTTTCGTACCGGTCGATGGGGGAGTCGCTCACCGGCTCACTCCTCGATCTCGTCGTCGGTGGGAAGCCGGAACTCCTTCGTCTCGTCGTTTGCGCACACGCTGCAAAACGCGCTCGTGATGCCCTTCTTCTCGTCGTACTCGAAGAAGTAGCACGGCGTGTCACAGTTGAGACAGACGATGAAGTCGACTTCCTCGCTCACGGCGCGATCCTGCAGGGTTCAGGTTAGCATCCCTCAGGCGGCCCGAGCCGCCCCTTCGAGACCCGCCATGACTCTCTTTGTCGACTCCGAGATCGGGCGCCTGCGCTCGGTCCTCGTCCACGAGCCAGGTCGCGAGATCGACCGGATGGTGCCCTCGATGATGCAGGACCTGCTCTTCGACGACATCCTGTTCGGGGCCCGCGCGCGCGAGGAGCACCGGCGATTCCGGCAGGTGCTCCGCTTCGTGGCGGACGAGGTGCTCGACGTTCAGGAGCTCCTCGAGGAGGTCTTGCGTGATCCCGCCGCCCGCAACGAGGTGCTCTCGGAGCTCGCCACGCTGCTCTCATGGCCGCCCGCGGTCCTCCTCGCCTTGAACGAGCTTCCTCCCGGCAGGCTCGCGGCGGGCCTCGTGGAGGGGGTCGAGCGCGCCGAGCCCGCCATCTCCGGCTCCCTCGATTCGCTGTACCTGCTGCCGCCGCTCCCGAACTGGTTCTTCCAGCGCGATCCCGCCACGGTCGTGGGCGACCGTGTCGTGAGGGGCTCGATGGCGACCCGCGCCCGCTGGCGAGAGCCACTGCTGTCCGGGGCGGTCTTCGCCCGGCACCCTCGGTTCGCAGGGGCGGGGCCGCGCTTCTGGTTCCAGGAGTTCGCCGCGGGCGAAGGGCGCGATCTCGCGTGGGCGCGCATGCGGCCCACGCTCGAAGGAGGCGACGTCCTCGTGCTTTCTCCGGAGGTGCTCGTCATCGGTTACTCGGAGCGCACGGAGAAGACGACGATCGAGCGCCTCGCGGAGGCCCTCAAGCGGGAGGGGTCGCGCGTGCGGAAGATCCTCGTCGTGGCGATTCCGCCTCAGCGGGCGACGATGCACCTCGACACGGTGTTCACGCGCATCTCGGCCGGCGAGTGTCTCTGCTACGGGCCGATGATCCTCTCCGGCGGCGCCGAGGAGGCGGACGTGTACGAGGCCGACCTCACGGCGCGTGAGATCACGTGGACCACGAGGGACGACCTGCTCTCGGCGCTCGCCGCGCTCGGCATCGACCTCGTTCCCATTCTCTGCGGCGGCGCCGATCCCATCGACCAGCAGCGCGAGCAGTGGACCGACGGCGCGAACGTGTTCGCGCTCGCGCCCGGCGTCATCCTCTGCTACGACCGGAACGAGCGCACCGCCGAGTCCCTCGCGCGCGAGGGGTACGCGGTCGTCGCGGACGACGATCTCCTACTGGGAAGAGAGACGCTCGACCTGAGGAAGCGCGGCAAGCACGCGATCCTGCTCTCGGCGCCCGAGCTGTCCCGGGCGCGCGGCGGCCCGCGCTGCATGACGATGCCGCTCGTGCGCGATCCGGTGTAAAAAGGAAGGCCATGCTCCAGAAAGACCTCGTCTCGATCCACGACCTGACCGCCGCCGACGTCGCGGCCCTCTTCGCCCTCGCCGCCCGGATGAAAGCGCGCCCGGCGGAGTTTCGAACGGCGCTTTCCGGGAAGGTCCTGGCGATGATCTTCGAGAAGTCGTCCACGCGGACCCGCGTCTCGTTCGAGGCGGGCATGACGCAGCTCGGTGGGGCCGCGCAGTTTCTGTCATCGCGCGACATCCAGCTCGGGCGAGGCGAGCCGATCGCGGACACGGCCCGCGTCCTCTCGCGCTACGTGAACGGCATCATGGCCCGCACGTTCGCGCACGACACGGTCCTCCAGCTCGCCCGTCACGCGACGGTCCCCGTCGTCAACGGCCTGACGGACCTCCTCCACCCGTGCCAGGCGCTGACGGACTACTTCACGATGAGCGAGAAGTTCGGGAAGCTGGCGTCTCTCAAGCTCGCATACGTCGGCGACGGGAACAACATGGCGCACTCGCTGATGTACGGCGGGCCGAAGTGCTCCGTCCACGTGGCCATCGCGACGCCGGAGGGCTACGAGCCGGATGCGACCGTCACCGCGAACGCGCGCGCCGATGCCGCCGTGGCGGGAACGACGCTCCTCCTCACGCACTCGAAGGAGGAGGCCGTCGAGGGGGCCCACGTCGTCTACACCGACGTATGGGCTTCGATGGGGCAGGAGGCCGAGCAGCCCAAGCGCGTGCGCGACTTCGCCGGATGGACGGTCACGAACGAGCTTCTCGCTCGTGCGCATCCCGATGCCGTCTTCATGCATTGCCTCCCCGCGCACCGCGGCGAGGAAGTGGCGGCCGAGGTGTGCGACGGGTCGCGTTCCGTGATTTTCGACGAAGCCGAGAATCGCCTCCACGTGCAGAAGGCGATCCTCGCCACGCTCATGGGCGGCCTCTGACGCGCCGCCGCGCCATCGCCGCCGCGTGCAGCGCTCTCGCGCTCGGCGCCGCCTGCCGGAAGAGCGGCCCCGCCGCACTGTCTTCGACTGGCCCGCCGGATGATCGGGGTGTCGTCACGCTCGAGCGGGTGACCGGGCGCATTTCGGCGGAGTCGAAGTCCCCCGCGGACTTCACGTTGCCTCGCGGAACCGCGCTCAAAGTGCGCGAAGCCCGCGGCGACGCGGTGCACGTCGTGGCGGAGGGCCGGGACGTCTGGATACCGGCCGACAGCTTCGAACGGATGACCGACCGCGAGGCGCGCGAGAAGAGGGCGGCCGCCGTGGCGGGTTTCGCGCCTCAGCCCGCGCGCGCCGTCGAGTCCTGCCCGATCCTGCTCGCCCCCGACTACGGCGCCGCGCGGTGGGGAACGCTCGACGACGGCGAGGACGTCGACGTCGTGCTCGCGGATCACGATTTTTTCGGCGTGCGCCTCGAGGGGAAGGCGCTCGCGTTCGTGCCGGCGCGTTCCGTACGCCTCCTGCCCTCGTCCGTCCCTGCGGTCGCCGCGGGACCATCCGGGCGCGGGGTGGTGCCGGAGGTGCAACCGCTCGGAGCTCCCGACCGGGATCTGGGCCCTTCGGCCGGCGCGCACACCCCGGCGCCCGCTCCGGCCGCGAGGACCCCCGCGCTCTTAGCCCCCGCGTCCGCCGCGGCTGTACCGGCTCTCCCGAGGGCGCCGCTCACTTCGCTTCCGGATGGAGCCGAGCTTCCCGTCCTCGTGACGCGCGTGGATGCCCGATACCCGGAGGTGGCGCGCCGGCTGAATCTGGGCGGCGAAGTCGTCCTCCGCATCGTCGTGGAGGCGAACGGCACTGTGGGCAGGATCGACGTGCTGTCTCCCGGGGCCGCCGGTATGACGGAGGCCGCCGGGGACGCCGTGCGGCGGTGGACCTTCCGGCCGGCACGAATCGCGGGGCAGCCGGTGGCCGTGTGGAAAGTCGTCCGTATCCGTTTCTCCCCGACGGCCGAGCGCGAGCCTCCGCCCGACTGAGCCGGCACGGCGCAAAAGCGGCTCCGTCCGGTCCCTATAAACTCCGTCTTGCCAATGCTGGAGATCGTCTACGAGGTCGAGGGGCAGACCCGGCGCTTCCTTCTTTCCGGCGGGGACGTGTCCATCGGCCGCTCGAGCGAGAACGGAATCGTCCTGAACGACTTCTCCGTGTCGCGCCGGCACGCGCTCCTGTCCGAGCGCGCCGGCGCCTGGACGGTCGAAGACCTGAAGTCGACGAACGGCGTCAAGGTGAACGGAGAGTTCGCGGCCAAGTCGCCCCTGAAGGCGAACGACGTCGTCTCGGTCGGCACCTTCACGCTTCAGGTGCGCGAGCAGCCCACGACGAGGAGCATCGCGGCGAAGGCGATCAGCGACTCGAGCTCGACGTTCGTCCGCTCGATCGCCGATTTCAACCGCGACTTCAACCTCGAGGCCACGGGCATCGGGATCACGGACGTCGGGGGGACGCTCGCCGGGCGGCGCCACCCGCCCGAAAAGGCGCGCGAGAAGATCTTCGAGATCCTCGTCCAGGTCGCCCGCACGCTCATCGAGGCGCCCGACGTGGATCAGATTCTCTCGAAAGTCGTGGACCTGCTCTTCGATTTCCTGCCCGCCGAGCGGGCCGTCGTCGTCCTCCGCGAGGACGGGGGGCGGCTCGTCGCGACTCTCTCGCGCCAGAGGGGACGGGCCGGTGCCGAGGTGGCCGAGACGTTCTCCCACACGATCGTCGAGACCGTCGTGCGCGAGCGCGTGGCGGTGCTGACGTCCGACGCCCTCACCGACGACCGCTTCGAGGCCGGCCAGTCGATCCGCATCCAGCAGATCCGGTCGGCCATGTGCGTCCCGCTGTGGAACCGCGAGAACGTCATCGGCGCCCTCCACGTGGACACGCCGCTCAAGACCGGCACGTTCACCGCGGACGACCTCGACCTCCTGACCGCGCTCGGGAACTTCGCCGCGGTCGCGATCGAGCGCGCGCGCCTGCAAGGACGCATCGCGCGCGAGGAGCGCATCCGCGAGCGCCTCGCGCGTTACCACTCCCCGGGCGTCGTCGAGGAGATCGTCTCCGAAGGGCCCGCCGGCGTCGAGAAGGTGCGCACGCGCGACGTGACGGTGTTCTTCGCGGATATCGTCGGCTTCACGACCGCTGCCGAAAGCATGGCGCCCGACGAGCTGTCGCGCTTTCTCGAGACCGTGTTCACGTTCGCGGCGGACGCGATCTTCGAGCAGGGCGGCACGCTCGACAAGTTCATCGGAGACGCCGTGATGGCCTTCTTCGGCGCCCCGATTCCGCAGCCGGACCATCCCCGCCGGGCGGTGGCGGCGGCCGCGAGGCTCATCGAGAGCCTGACGGCCTGGAATGCGGAACGCGCCGGGCGCGGTGAACAGAAGGTCGCGGTGCGCGTGGGCGTGAACACGGGCCACGCCGTCGTGGGCGACATCGGGTCCGACCGGCGCGTGGACTACACGGTCCTCGGCAACACCGTGAACGTGGCGGCGCGGCTCGAGGACTACGTCGCCGGCCCGAACGAGATCGTCGTCGGCGAGGAGACGGCGCGGCTCGCGAGCGACTCGTTCGTGTTCGAGCCCCTCGGCGAGCAGCGCCTGAAAGGCCTCACGAAAGGCCTGAAGGCCTATCGCGTGAAGCTCGACGAGAAGGGCGCGCCGGTTCGCCCGCGGTGACGGACGCGCTCATCTCTCTGACGTTCGTGACCTCGAACGCGGGCAAGGCGCGCGAGGCGGCGGCCTTTCTGGGCCGCGAGGTCGCGGTGAAGGACGTCGAGATTCCCGAAATCCAGTCACTCGACTTCGCCGAGGTGGCCCGCGCCAAGGCGATCGTCGCGGCGGAGGCGCTCGGTGTTTCCGTCCTCGTCGAGGACTCGGGCCTCGCCGTGGACGCCTGGGGCGGCTTTCCGGGGCCGCTCACGAAATGGGTAACGAGGGGAGCCGTGGGCTACGACACCTTCGCGAAGATGCTCGACGGCTTCACCGACCGGTCCGCCGAAGCCGTCTCCGTCCTGGCCGTCGCGCGGTCGGGGCAGACCGCGCACGACGTCGTCGTGGCGGAAGGGCGCGTCCGGGGCTCGATCGCCCTTCACCCGCGCGGCACGAACGGCTTCGGCTGGGACGTTCTCTTCATCCCCGAGGGCGCGACGCGCACCTGGGCGGAAATGAGCGAGGAAGAGAAGAACAGAGACTCGCACCGGGCGCGGGCCTTCAAGCGCCTGAAGACTCTGCTGCAAGGGGAGAAGTCCGAATTTTCTTAGAAGGGTGAATGACGCCGCGGCAGCAGGTCGCGCTGCGGCGATTCCAGCGCAGTGTCCATTCCCTTTCTAAGAAGTAAAATCTCCTTTCTTCAGTGCTTCCCGGCGATCGCACGCAGTTCGGCCGCCAGCGTGTCGACTTTCTTCAGCAGCTGTTCTTTCGTCCCATCCGCGTGCAGGACGATGTCCGCGGCCTCTTCCCGCACGGCGTCGGAGAACTGCGCCGACATGCGGCGCACGAGCTCGTTCGGGTTCGTCTCGCCGCTCCTGCGGAGGGCCCGCGCGAGGCGCTCGTCCGTCGGGGCGGAGACGGTCACGAGGATGTCGAAGCGCTGGCGGCCGCCTGTCTCGACGAGGAGCGACGCCTCGACGACGCCGAGTGTCTCGCCCTTCGCCTCGAGCGCGGCGAACCAGCGCGCCTGCTCGTCGCGCACGAGCGGGTGGATGAGACCGTTGAGGCGCGCGAGCTCCGCGGGATCGTGGAAGACATGCGCGGAAAGCTTGCGGCGGTCGACCGAGCTGTCCGGCGCGAGGAACTCCGGCCCGAAGGCGTCCGCCACGGCGCGCGCGCCCATGCTGTGCGCGCGGTAGAGGTCGTGCACGATGAGGTCCGCGTCGAGGACCTTGATTCCGTGCTCGCGGAGCCGTGCTGCCACGGTGCTCTTGCCCGAGGCGAGGCCGCCGGTGAGGCCGACCTTGAGGATCATGGCGAGCGTCTTTTTCGGCAAAGGTCCAACGTGTTTCGAAGAAGCATCGCGATCGTGAGCGGCCCCACGCCGCCGGGAACCGGCGTGTAGCGCGAAGACCGCGGAAACGCCGTCGCCGGGTCGCAGTCGCCTACGAGCGTCGAGCCCTTCTTCTCGAAGGCCGAAAGGCGCGCGGCGTCGCCGTGGAAGAACCTCTCCACGTCGGCACGCGACGTCAGGCGGTTGATCCCGACGTCCACGAGGACCGCGCCTTCTTTCACGAACGCACCCGTCACGAAGCCGGGCCGTCCGATCGCGGCGACGAGGAGATCCGCCTCGCGGCAGAGGCCGGGCAGATCGCGCGTCCTGGAATGCGCGATCGTCACGGTGGCGTGGTTCTGGAGAAGTAGAAGCGCCGTGGGTTTTCCCACGATGTCGCTCCGGCCTATGACGACGGCCCTCGTTCCCTGAAGCGGGATGCCCTCGCGCCTGAGCAGCTCGAGGATTCCGGCCGGCGTGCAGGGGACGGGCGCGGGCTTGCCCTGCAGGAGCCGCCCGGCGTTCACCGGGTGGAACCCGTCGACGTCTTTTCGGGGGTCGATCCCCTCGAGGATGCGGGCGGAGTCGATGTGCTTCGGGAGGGGAAGCTGGACGAGGATGGCGTCCACGGCGTCGTCCCGGTTCAGGCCGTCCACGGCAGCAAGAAGCTCGGCCCCGGACAGGCCCGCGGGAAATCGCAGCGTGCGCTCGGCAATTCCGGCTTCGCGCGCGGCTGCGCCCTTGCTCGCGACATAGACGGCGCTGGCCGGATGGTCACCCACGAGGATGACCGCGAGGCCGGGCACGATCCCACGCGCCGTGAGCTCCGCCACCTCGCCGGCCACTTCAGCGCGGATCGCCTTTGAGACTGCGGTGCCGTCGAGGATGCGGGGGGTCATGGCCGTATTGTGGCCGAGCCCTATTAACCTTCTAAGAAATCGTGCTCTTCGAACCTCTCGGCTTGCAGGGACATCGCTTGACAGGGAAGGGTAGGGGGGCGTATTTTTCACAGCCCTGCGGGTGGATGGTTCGCCAAAAGCCCGTTTATCGTGTGCCGTCGGGGCCCTGGTTCTTTCGATGCTTCCCTGGTCCGCATCGTGAAACCGACCCCGGAATCTTCCAGCCGGGGTGACGCACCCCTCAACCGCCCCGATCGGAGACCGCTGTTCCCTTGAGCACCCGCACGCCGCTTCCGAAGATCTCCGACCAGTCCCGACGCTGGATCGTCGTCGACGCCGACGGCAAGGTGCTCGGCCGCCTCGCGACGCTCGTGGCGCGCCATCTCACGGGCAAGACGAAGGCCATCTACACGCCCTTCCTCGACACCGGCGATTTTGTCGTCGTGGTGAACGCCGAGAAGGTCGCCTTCACCGGCACCAAGCTCGGCACGAAGATGTATCGGCACCACACCGGCTTCCCGGGAGGCCTGCGCTCCATCGAAGCGGGCAAGCTCAAGGCCACCCATCCCGAGCGCGTCATCGAAGCGGCTGTCCGCGGCATGCTGCCGAAGACGAAGCTGGGCCGGAAGATGTTCAAGAAGCTCAAGGTCTACGCCGGCCCCCATCATCCGCACACCGCCCAGTCTCCGGCCGCCGTCGCGGTCTGACCGGGACGGCGAGAGAAGCACGAAAGAAGAGGGAGAAGCGAACCCCGTGACGAACCTCCAGTTTCAGGCCGTGGGACGCCGGAAAGAGTCGGTCGCCCGCGTGTACCTCCGCCCCGGCAAAGGGACGGTGCGGGTGAACGACCGCACCTTCGAGGATTTCTTCCCGAACGACGTGCTCAAGATGGTCATCCGCCAGCCCTTGCAGCTCACCGAGACGGTCGACAAGTTCGACGTCGTCGCCCTCGTCGAGGGCGGCGGGAGCGCGGGCCAGGCGGGCGCGATCCGCCACGGGATCGCCCGCGCGCTCTGCCTCTTCAACGGCGAGCTCCGCGGCGCGCTCAAGAAGGCCGGCCTCCTCACGCGCGACTCGCGCATGAAGGAGCGCAAGAAATACGGACAGCGCGGCGCCCGCGCCCGGTTCCAGTTCTCGAAGAGGTAATGGGGGAGAGATGAGCCAGATCACGATGAAGGAGCTGCTCGAGGCGGGCGTTCACTTCGGCCACCAGACGAAGCGCTGGAACCCGAAGATGAAGAAGTACATCTTCGGCAAGCGCAACGGCATCTACATCATCGATCTCCAGAAGACCCTCAAGTGCTTCCGCGAGGCCGCGGCGTTCATCACGGACGTCGCCTCGCAGGGGAAGAACATCCTCTTCGTCGGGACGAAGCGGCAGGCGCAGGACGCCATCTACGAGGAGGCGAACCGCTGCGGCATGTTCTACGTGAACAACCGCTGGCTCGGCGGCACCCTCACGAACTTCATCACGATTCGAAAGTCGATCAGCCGCCTCAAGGAGATCGAGGCGATGCTCGTGGAGGGATCGGACGCGATCCTCACCAAGAAAGAGCGCATCGGGCTCGATCGCGAAAAAGCGAAGCTCAGCAAGAACCTCATCGGCATCAAGGAGATGGAGGAGCTGCCGGACGTCCTGTTCGTGATCGACCCCAAGAAGGAAGCGATCGCGGTCCAGGAGGCCAAGAAGCTCGGCATCCCGGTCGTCGCGATCGTCGACACGAACTGCGATCCCGACAGCATCTCGCACGTCATCCCCGGCAACGACGACGCGATTCGCGCGATCAAGCTCTTCACGGGCAAGATGGCCGACGCCGTTCTCGAAGGTCTGCACGCGCAGGAAGAGCGTTTCGTGGGCAAGGTCGACCACGCGGACGACGAGCCGATGCCCGCGAATTTCCAGGTGGCCGAGGCAGCCGCTGCTACCGCCGCCACCGCTGCCAGCACCGCCGCGGTGAAACCCGAGGTTCCCGTCGTCCCCGTCCCGGTCTGAACCCTGATATTGGAGAGAACGGGGCCGGCAGGAGGACGCGCTTCTCCCGCCGGCCCCTTTTGACGTAAGAGGTATCCCATGGCGATTTCCGCAGTGATGGTCAAGATGCTCCGCGACAAGACGGGCGCCGGAATGCTCGATTGTAAGATCGCGCTCGAGGAGACGAACGGCAATGCCGAGGAGGCCGGGAAGATCCTCCGCAAGAAGGGTCTCGCCGCGGCCGCGAAGAAGGCCGGCCGCGTGGCGGCCGACGGCCTCATCGGCCACAAGGTGGAAGGGGGCACCGCGGTGCTCGTCGAGGTGGCCTGCGAGAGCGACTTCGTCGCGAAGACCGAGAAATTCCTGAAAATGAAAGACGCGCTGACGTCGTTCATCTTCGACCACGCCGCGCTGGGCGATACGGCCGACGGGAACGTCGAGGCCCTCACGGCCATGCCGCCCCCGAAGAGGATGCCCCATGCCGGCGCGACCATCGCGGAGTCCCTCCAGGCGTTCACCGGCGATCTCGGCGAAAAGACCGAGGTGCGCCGCTTCGCGCGCCTCGTGGCCGGAGCGGGTTCAGCGCTCACCCTCTACGCGCATCCCGGCGACAAGACGGTGGTCGTCGTCGAGACGAAGGGCATGGACGAGACGCTCGGGAAGGACCTCGCGATGCACGTGGCCGCCCTGGCCCCGCAGTTCGCGAACCGGGACGGCGTGTCGGCCAAGGCTCTCGCCGACGAGCGAGAAATCGCCCGCGCGAAGGCGATCGCGGCGGGGAAGCCCGAAGGCGTCGCCGAGAAGATGGTCGAGGGCATGATCGGAAAGTGGTACGGGGAAGTCGTGCTCCTCGACCAGCCCTTCGCGAAAGAGCCCGAGAAGAAGGTCTCGCAGGTCATCGCCGAGCGCGCGGGCAAGGACGCTTTCGTCGTCCGCTTCGTGCGCTTCAAGGTGGGCGAGGGCATCGAGAAGAAGGGCGGAGACTTCGCCGCCGAAGTCGCTGCGCTGGCCAAGTGAGAACGTGGAAGCCCGCTATCGCCGGGTCCTGCTGAAGCTCTCCGGGGAGGCGCTCCTCGGCAGCCAGCCCTTCGGTATCGAGCCGGCGGTCGTCGAGCGCCTCGCCGACGAGATCGCCGAGGTGGCGCGCCTTGGCGTCGAGGTGGCCATCGTCATCGGCGGCGGGAACATCATCCGGGGCGTCTCGGCGGCGACGCAAGGCATCGACCGTGTCACCGGCGACAACATGGGGATGCTCGCGACGGTCATCAATGCGCTCGCGCTACAGGACGCGCTCGAGAAGCGCAACGTCCACACGCGCGTCATGACGGCGTTCGAGGTGCGCGCGGTCGCCGAGCCCTTCATCCGGCGCCGTGCGATCCGGCATCTCGAGAAGAAGCGCTGCGTGATCTTTGCCGGCGGCACGGGCAATCCGTACTTCACGACGGACTCGGCCGCCGCCCTGCGTGCGAACGAGATCCGGGCCGAGGTGATCCTGAAAGCCACACGCGTGGACGGCATTTTCACCGCCGACCCGAAGACGGATCCGAAGGCGGTTTTCCTGCCGCGGGTCACGTATCAGGACGTGCTCGAGAAGCGCCTGGCGGTCATGGACGCCACCGCGATCGCCCTCTGCCGGGACAACAAGATGCCCATCCGCGTCTTCAACCTTCTCGTGCCCGGAAACATCCGGAGGGTCGTCCTCGGAGAGCCGGTCGGGAGCGTCGTGGACGCCGTGAAGGCCTGATCTCATCGGGGCCGGGCGAAGGAGCCGAGAACCATGCCGACGATTGCCGAGATCAAGAAGGAAACCGAACGGCACATGCACGCCGCTCTCGAGGCGCTCAAGACCGAGTTCAAGCACCTGCGCACGGGCCGGGCCTCCGTCGGGATCCTCGAGGGAATTCTCGTGGAGTACTACGGCACGCCGACTCCGCTGAACCAGGTCGCGAATCTCTCGGCGCCGGACGCGACGCTGCTCCTCGCGTCTCCCTGGGAGCCTTCGCTCTGTCCGGCCATCGAGAAGGCCATCCGGACGAGCGACCTCGGCCTGAACCCGTCCTCGGACGGAAAGGTCGTGCGCATCCCCGTCCCGCAACCCACGGAAGAGCGACGCAAGGAGATCGTCAAGAAGGCCCACGGCTTCGCGGAGCAAGCGAAAGTCGAGATCCGCCATCATCGTCACGAAGGGAACGACGCGATCAAGAAGGAGGCGAAGGTCTCCGCAATCTCGGCCGATGACGAGAAACGCTCTCTCGACGAGGTCCAGAAGATGACGGACAAGAACGTCGCCGAGGTCGAGCACGTCCTGAAGACGAAGGAAGCGGAAGTGCTGGCCCGGTGATGGTTCGCGCTGTCGCGCTCATCCCCGCTGCCGGCTTCGGTACGCGCTTCCACGACACGGGGCCGAAGGCGCTCGTCCCGCTCGCGGGGCGGCCCATGCTTCTGCACGCGCTCGAGCGCCTCGCCGCGTCAAAACGCGTACGGGAGGCGGTGATCGCGATCTCGCCGGGCCACGCAGACGCCTTTCGGAAGGTTCTGGTGGGGGCTCCCGTCCCCTGCACGCTCGTAGACGGCGGCGTGACACGGCGCGAGTCCGTCGCACGCGCGTTCGCGGCGGCGCGGTTCGAGAGCGACGACGACCTTGTCCTCGTCCACGATGCCGCCCGCCCTCTCGTCGATCCCGTCGAAGTGGCGGCGGTCGTGGACGCGGCGGAGAAGACGGGAGCGGCCATCGCGGGCTACTCGATCGTCGAGACGGTCAAGCGCGTCTCGGGCGGAACGGTGGGAGGAACCGTCCCGCGGGGCGACTTCTTCGCGGCCACGACGCCACAGGTTTTCCGCGCCGGCCTGTTCCGGTCCGCCGTGGCGAAAGAGGGCGGCCCCGAAGCCACCGACGACTCCGAGCTCGTGGAGCGAACCGGCGGCACCGTGACCGTCGTTCTCACGTCGCGCTGGAACATCAAGATCACGTACCCCGAGGACCTCGCCTGGGCCGAGGCCTTTCTCGCCCGGACCTAGAGCATGCGGATCGGGCACGGCTTCGACGCGCATCCTCTCGCGGCCGGGCGCCCCTGCGTCCTCGGCGGCGTCACGATTCCCTCGGATGCGGGGCCCGTCGGGCACTCGGACGGAGACGTCGTCCTGCACGCCCTCGCCGGCGCGCTTCTCGGTGCGGCCGCCGCGGGAGACCTCGGCTCCGTATTCGGCACGGATCGCCCGGAGTGGAAGAGCGCGGCGGGTGAGGCGCTCGTGCGCCACGTGCGCGAGCTGACGGACCACCCCGAGATCGGCAACGTGGACGTGACGATTCTCGCGGCGCGGCCCCCCATCGCGGAGTACCGCGAGGCCATGTGCGCGAACATCGCGGCGCTTCTCGGCATCTCGGTCGACCGAGTCTCCGTCAAGGCGTCGTCGGGCAACGGCCTGACCGATTTCGGCCGCGGCGTGGGCGTGGCGGCGACGGTCCTCGTCCTCGTCGTCGGCGACGCGGCCGAGTGATCGTCTCCGGCTTCCACCCGGTGCGCGAGGTGCTCGAACGGCGGCCGCGCTCCGTCGAGACGCTTCTCGTGCAGCGCGGCCGCAAAGACGCGCGTGCCGCGGAAATCGAAGAGCTGGCGCGGGGGAAGGGCGTTTCCGTCCGCATCGTCGCGAAGGAGGAGCTCGACCGTGCCGCTGGCCGCGCGCACAACGGAGTCGCGGCGCGCGTCGCGGAGCGCGAATACGACACCGTGGAGGAGTGCCTCGCGGGACTGAAGGGAAGCCGCTGCGTCCTGTTTCTCGACGAGGTGACCGATCCCGGCAACCTGGGGTCGGTCTTGAGGACCGCCGCCGCCGCGGGGGCCTCGGTCGTCCTCACCGAGCGTCATTCCGCCGGCCTCAATGAGACCGTCTCGAAGGCTTCGGCCGGAGCGCTGGAGCGCGTGAAGGTGGGCAGGGTCGTCAACGCGGCCCGTTTCATCGAGGGGGCGAAGGGGGCCGGCTTCTGGGTCTTCGGGGCCGCCATGGAAGGCGAAAGCCTTTACAGCGTCGACATTTCCGGCGACGTGGTCCTCTGTCTCGGCTCGGAGGGAGCGGGGCTCAGGAGGCTTACCAAGGAATCATGTGATCGATTGATTTCTATCCCGATGCTCCCGGGAGCGGGCTCCCTCAACGTAGCCGTGGCCGCTGGGGTCCTCGCCTTCGACTGGGTGAGGCGCCGGACCGCCCCGGAGGGAAACCCGGCATGAAAATGGCTTGACGCGCCTGGAAGTAGGCTGGTATAAACCACGGTTCGCGCCTTTGCCGAGGTGCGCGAAGCCGTGCCACCGCCTCATTTACCGGTCCGGGTTGCACGGTCGAGCTCTCTTCGGCGGGAACGCGAACGCTGGCGTAGCTCAATGGGTAGAGCAGCCGATTTGTAATCGGCAGGTTGCGGGTTCGAGTCCCATCGCCAGCTCCACGGTGAGCCTCCGCGGGGCCGGAGATCGGGATCGACGAAGAACGGGGAGCGGGCAGATGGCCGAGCGGTTAATGGCAGCAGACTGTAAATCTGCCGCACTCACGTGCTACGGGGGTTCGAATCCCTCTCTGCCCACCATCAGGAGGAATTCATGCCGGCCCACGTAGCTCAGTTGGTAGAGCACGTCCTTGGTAAGGACGGGGTCAGCAGTTCAAATCTGCTCGTGGGCTCCAGCTTCACGGCTTCCTTTCGCGGGAGTAACTCAGGGGTAGAGTCACAGCCTTCCAAGCTGTTGGTCGCGGGTTCGAATCCCGTCTCCCGCTCCATGAGCGCCTTTCAAGCTTCTCACAGGGGTGTAGCTCCAACTGGCTAGAGCGGCGGTCTCCAAAACCGTAGGTTCGGGGTTCGAATCCCCGCACCCCTGCCAAAGGCCGAACGGACCGCACGACGACGAACGAACGAAGATGACGAAACCACGAACCTGAGGACGAACAAAAAGACATGAACCCGATCGAGCGTTGGCATCACTTTCGCGGCTTTCTCTCCGAGGTCAGGAAGGAATCCGGGAAGGTCTCGTGGCCTGGCCGTGAGGAAGTCGTCAACACGACCACCGTCGTCATCATCTCCACGGCAATCTTCGGGATCTTCCTGTTCCTCGTGGACGCGGCCGTGACGCCGCTCGTGAACAAGCTCTTCTCGGCTTTCGGCAGCTGACGACAAAGGACGGACACACCCGTGAGCACCACCGATCCGCAGGATCAGACGACCGCCGCTTCGGCTCCCGCCGAGGCGCCGATGGACTGGTTCATCGTGCACACCTACTCGGGGTTCGAGGACCGCGTCGTTCTCGAGCTGACGAACCGCATCAAGGCCCTCGGCATGGAGGCCCACTTCGGCGAGATCCGCGTGCCGAAGGAAACGGTCGTCGAGATGAAAGCCGGCAAGCGGCGAAACGTCGAGCGGAAATTCTTCCCGGGCTACGTCCTCGTCCAGATGGAGATGTCCGATGAGACCTGGCATCTCGTGCGCAACACGCCGAAGGTGACCGGTTTCGTGGGCGGCTCCTCGAAGGCTCCCGTCCCGCTCACGCGGGAGGAGGTCGACTCGATCCTCCATCACACCGCCGAGTCGAAGGAGAAGCCGAAGCCGCGCTACGTCTACGAGCGCGGCGAGCAGGTGAAGATCACCGACGGCCCCTTCAAGGAGTTCACGGGGCTCGTCGAGGACATCAACCTCGAGCGCTCCACGCTCCGCGTCCTCGTCACCATCTTCGGCCGGCCCACGCCGGTCGAGCTCGAATTCGTCCAGGTTCAGAAACTGTAAGGAACGACGATGGCAAAGAAAGTAACCGGTTACGTGAAGCTCCAGATCGAGGCGGGCAAGGCCACGCCCGCTCCGCCCGTCGGCACGGCGCTCGGCCCGCAGGGCGTCAACATCATGGACTTCTGCAAGGCCTTCAACGCGAAGACGGCGAAGGACGCGGGGCTCATCATCCCCGTCGTCGTCACGGTCTACTCGGACCGGTCTTACTCCTTCATCACGAAGACGCCGCCGGCGGCCGTGCTGCTGAAGAAGGCGGCGAAGCTCGAGAAGGGCTCGGGCGTGCCGAACAAGACGAAGGTCGGAAAAGTCACGAAAAAGCAGGTCGAGGAGATCGCGAAGCTCAAGCTCGTCGACCTGAACACCGTCGATCTCGCCGCCGCCGTCAAGTCGGTGGAGGGAACGGCCCGATCCATGGGAATCGAGGTCGTCGGCTGACGCCGCGACCAAGAGGCGGAAACATCATGAGTGGCAAGAAATTCACCGCGGCCGCCGCGAAAGTCGACAAGGCGAAGGTCTACGACGTGCCTCAGGCCGTCGCCCTCGTCAAGTCGGCGGCGTTCGCGAAGTTCAACGAAACGGTCGAGGTCGCGCTGCGTCTCGGAGTCGATCCCAAGCACGCGGACCAGATGGTGCGTGGCACGGTCGTGCTGCCGCACGGGCTCGGCAAGACGACCCGGGTCGCCGTCGTCGCCTCGGGCGAGAAGATCAAGGAAGCCGAAGCGGCCGGCGCCGATATCGTGGGCGGCGACGACCTCGTCGCGAAGATCCAGGGCGGCATGATCGATTTCGAGGCGCTCGTCGCGACGCCGGACATGATGAAGTCGCTCGGCCGTCTCGGCAAGATTCTCGGGCCCCGCGGCCTGATGCCGAACCCGAAGGCCGGCACCGTCACGTTCGACGTCGCGAAAGCCGTCACGGAGCTCAAGGCCGGAAAGATCGAGTTTCGCGTCGACAAGACGGCCATCATCCACGTGCCGGTGGGGAAGGTACAGTTCGGCGAGAAGCAGCTCGTCGAGAACACCGAGGCCCTTCTCACCGCGGTTCAGAAGGCAAGGCCGGCCACCGCCAAGGGAAAGTACATGCGCTCGGTCGTTCTCTCATCGACGATGGGCCCCGGCATCGCGGTCGATCCTTCCGCCGCCGAGAAGCTCGTCGGGAAGGGCGTCTGATGACCGCAACCCGCGCCACCAAGAACGAAGAGATCCAGCAGCTCGAGGGCACGGTCGCGAAGGCCGCCCACGCGTTCCTCATCGACTACAAGGGCCTGACGGTACCGGCCGTCACGGACCTGCGTCGCCAGATCAAGGGAGCGAACTCGGACTACGTGGTCGTGAAGAACACACTCGCCCTGCGTGCGCTCGAAGGCAAGCCCCTCGGCTCCCTCAAGGAGCACTTCACCGGGATGACAGGCGTCGCGTACAGCCAGACCGACGTCGTCGCTCTCGCGAAGGTGCTGCACACGTTCGGCAAGACGAACCCCAACTTGAAGGTCAAGGCCGCCCTTCTCGACGGCAAGCCCGTCGCGGCGAAGGAGCTCGAGACCCTCGCGAACCTGCCCTCGCGCCTCGAGCTGGTCGGCAGGCTCCTCGGCCTCATGCAGTCGCCGATGCGTCGCCTCGTGACGGTTCTGTCCGCCCCTCATCGCAACGTCGCCGCGACGCTCGCGGCGATCTCGAATCAAAAAGCCAACGCCTCGAAAACCAAAGAATCCGCGGCCTAACGCCGAAGAATCAGGAGAAGAACCATGGCTCTCAACGTCGAAACCTTCGTCAAGGAAATCGAGTCGATGTCGGTCCTCGAGCTCAACGGCCTCGTGAAGGCCCTCGAGGAGAAGTTCGGTGTCTCCGCCGCGATGATGGCCGCCCCGGCCGCCGCCGCTGGCGCCGCCCCGGCCGCCGCCGCCGCCGAGGAGCAGACCGAGTTCACGGTCGTCCTCAAGGAAGCCGGCTCGAACAAGATCAACGTCATCAAAGCTGTCCGCGAGGTCAACAGCTCGCTCGGCCTCAAGGAAGCGAAGGACCTCGTCGAGAATCTTGGTACGGTCAAGGAGGGCATCTCGAAGGACGAGGCCGCCTCGATCAAGAAGAAGTTCGAGGACGCGGGAGCGAAAGTGGAAGTCAAGTAACCCGGAGGGGAGTGCGGGGAGAACCGAGGTTCGGCTCCCCCGCCTGAAGGCTTTTTCTCTCGATCTTCGTCCGTCGCCCCATCGCGCGCCTCATTCCCCGGCCTGCGCGCGGCCATGAGAGGGACCTGACCCAATGAACCCACGCACGTTCGCACCTGGCGCGAAAGAGCGCTCGACCTTCGGCAAGATCCGCTCTTTCCTGCCTCTCCCGAACCTCATCGACGTCCAGCGCAAGTCCTACGAGGACTTCCTCCAGATGGATCTCCTGCCGAAGGAACGGCAGGACGTCGGTCTGCAGGCCGTCTTCAAGAGCGTCTTCCCGTTCAGCGACTTCCGGGAGACGTGCGCGCTGGAGTTCGTGTCCTACCGCATCGGCGACTGGAAGTCCCGAAGCGGCCGCCTCGAGGGCCTCGAGCATCTTCGTTTTCCTTGTGAGCACTGCGGCGCGACGGTGCGCGTGAAGGATGCGCGCGCGACGCGCGTGGAGTGCGGGGCGTGCGGGCACCCGAATCCGAACAAGGTCACGATCGACGAGGTCTGCGGGACGCCGGTCGAGCTCCGGCAGCCGTATTCCGTGGCCGAGTGCCAGGAGCGCGGAGCCACGTACTCCGTTCCGCTCAAGGTCACGTTCCGCCTCAAGGTGTTCGACAAGGAGAACGCGCCGACCGGCAAGGGCGCTCCGAAAGAGTGGCCGATCCGCGACATCAAGGAGGAGGAGGTCTACTTCGGCGAGATCCCTCTCATGACGGACAACGGCACGTTCGTCATCAACGGCACGGAACGCGTCATCGTCTCGCAGCTCCACCGCTCGCCCGGCGTGTTCTTCACGCGCGAGGGAGCCCACACGCTCATCGGGAAGATCATTCCCTACCGCGGCTCGTGGGTGGAGTTCGAGATCGACACGAAGGGTCTGTTCGGCGTGCGGATCGACCGCAAGCGCAAGTTCCCCGGCACGGTCTTCCTGCGCGCCCTCGGTCTCGAAAGCGACGAGCTCATCCTCAAGAAGTTCTACACGGCCGTTCCGCTCACGTACGAGAAGGGGAAGGCCCATCTCGCGCTGTCGCCCGAGGTGTTCGCCAAGGAAGAGCTCCGCCACAAGCACCTGCGCGGCCTCAAGAAGGACGGGCGCATCTTTGCGGACATCAAGCTCACGAACGAAATGAAGGAAGCGCTCGGCAAGGGCGAGACGATCTCGGCTTCGGTCGACCCGGGCAAGCTCGGACGCGCGCTCTTCGCCGCCGACGTCGTCGACCTCGGTTCCGGCGAGGTGCTGTTCGAGACGGGCACCGAGATCCCCGAGGATCTCTCGGCGCAGCTCCAAGACAAGCAGGCGACCGCGGTCGAGGCGATCTTCCCCGACTGGGAGCCCATCGGCGACACGCTCATCACAACCCTGCGCAAGGACGCCGTGAAGACGAAGCGCGAGGCGCTCCTCGAGATCTACAAGCGCATGCGTCCCGGCGACCCGCCGACCGACGAGAGCGCGAAGAATCTCTTCGCGGGTATGTTCTTCGATCCGAGGAAGTACGACTTTTCGCGCGTCGGGCGGTTCAAGTTCAACATCCGCGCCGGCCTCTCCACGTCGCTCGACCAGAAGACGCTCACGGCCGAGGACTTCTACGTCGTCATCGACCACCTCCTGAAGCTCAAGCGCGACATCGGCAGGACCGACGACATCGACAACCTCGGCAACCGGCGCGTGCGCTGCGTCGGCGAGCTGCTGGAGAACCAGTTCCGCATCGGCCTCGTCCGCATGGAGCGCGCGATCAAGGAAAAGATGTCCGTTCACCAGGACATCGACTCGGCGATGCCCCACGACCTCATCAACTCCAAGCCCGTGATCGCCGCCATCAAGGAGTTCTTCGGGTCATCCCAGCTCTCGCAGTTCATGGACCAGACGAATCCGCTCTCGGAAGTCACGCACAAGCGGCGCCTTTCGGCCCTCGGGCCGGGCGGCCTCTCCCGCGAGCGGGCCGGATTCGAGGTGCGCGACGTCCACGCCACGCACTACGGCCGCATCTGCCCGATCGAGACGCCGGAAGGCCCGAACATCGGCCTCATCTCGTCTCTCTCGTGCTTCGCGCGCATCTCGGAGTTCGGCTTCATCGAGAGCCCCTACAAGAAGGTCAAGAGCGGCCGCGTCCTCGACCACTACGAGGTCGTGACGGTCGGCGACTCGGGCTGGAGCAAGGGCCAGATCGTCGAGGCCGAGGAGCTGGAAGAGACGAACCAGAGGCTGAAGAAGTCCCACAAGAAGCCCGCCGTGGGGCGGCCGACGGCGTTCTTCCAGCCCGCCTGGGAAGAGGAGAACTACGTCATCGCGCAGGCGAACGCCGAGGTCGACGACAAGGGCCGCTTCACGGAGGACCGGATCGTCGCCCGCTACAACGGCGAGTTCGTCACCGTGGAGAAGAACAAAGTCGAGTTCATGGACGTCTCGCCCAAGCAGCTCGTCTCCGTCGCCGCGGCGCTCATCCCGTTCCTCGAGCACGACGACGCGAACCGGGCCCTGATGGGCTCGAACATGCAGCGCCAGTCGGTCCCGCTCCTGCGCACCGAGCCGCCTCTCGTCGGCACGGGCCTCGAGGGCGTCGTCGCCCGCGACTCGGGCGCGGTCGTTCTCTGCAAGAGGGACGGCGTCGTCGACACGGTCGACGCGCGGCGCATCATCGTGCGGGTCGCGGCGAAGGACGAGGCGGGGCAGGCCCGCGATTTCGGCGCGGACATCTACCCGCTCCTGAAGTTCCGGCGCTCGAACCAGAACACCTGCATCAACCAGAAGCCCGTCGTCGCCGAGGGCGACCGCGTCACCCAGGGGCAGGTTCTCGCGGACGGCCCCTGCACGTCGCAGGGCGAGCTCGCGCTCGGCCGCAACATCCTCGTCGCCTTCATGCCGTGGCGCGGCTACAACTACGAGGACGCGATCCTCATCTCCGAGAAGATGGTCAAGGAGGACTACTACACCTCCATCCACATCGAGGAGTTCGAGATCGAGGCCCGCGAGACGAAGCTCGGTGCCGAGGAGATCACGAAGGACATCCCGAACGTCTCGGAGCACGCGCTTCGCGACCTCGACGAGTCCGGCATCGTGCGCATCGGGGCGAACGTCAAGCCCGGCGACATTCTCGTGGGCAAGGTCACGCCGAAGGGCGAGACGCAGCTCACGCCGGAAGAGAAGCTCCTCCGCGCGATCTTCGGCGAGAAGGCCGGCGACGTGCGCGACGCCTCGCTCAAGTGCCCCCCGGGCATCGAGGGCGTCGTCGTGGAGGTGAAGATCTTCACGCGCAAGGACGAAGAGAAGCAGAAGGACGTCAGGGCCAAGCAGATCCTCGACGAGGAGATCGGCCGCCTCACGAAGAACGCCGACGACGAGATCCGCATCATCCGAACGGAGGCGAAAGAGAAGATCGAGTCGCTGCTCTCGGGGCGCACGGTCCTCGAGGACGTCTCCGACTCGCAGGGCAACGTTCTCGTGAAAGAGGGCGGCAAGCTCACGATCGAGAAGATCGGCCAGATGACGCCCCGCATGCTCAAGGGGCTCAAACTGAAGGACGAGGAGGTCCGCGACCAGGTGCGGCTCATCCTCCAGCGAACCGACTCGCAGATCGACGTCATCAAGAAGGTCAGCGCGGACCGCGTGGCGCTTCTCGCGAAGGGAGACGAGCTCGCTCCAGGCGTGAACAAGACGGTCAAGGTCTTCGTCGCCATGAAGAGGAAGCTCCAGGTCGGCGACAAGATGGCCGGGCGCCACGGAAACAAGGGAGTCATCAGCAGGATCCTCCCCGAGGAGGACATGCCGTACCTTCCGGACGGAACCCCGGTCGAGATCGTCCTCAATCCGCTCGGCGTCCCCTCGCGCATGAACGTCGGACAGATTCTCGAGACGCACCTCGGGTGGGCCGCGAAGGCGCTCGGGATGAACATCGCGACGCCGGTTTTCGACGGCGCGTCCGAGGACGAGATCCGGGCGCTGCTGCGCAAGGCGGACCTCCCCGTGGGCGGCAAGACGGTTCTTTACGACGGCATGACGGGCAGCCGCTTCGAGCAGAACGTCACCGTCGGCTACATCTACATGCTCAAGCTGTCGCACCTCGTGGACGACAAGATCCACGCGCGCTCCATCGGCCCCTACTCCCTCATCACGCAGCAGCCGCTCGGCGGCAAAGCCCAGTTCGGAGGCCAGCGGTTCGGCGAGATGGAGGTCTGGGCGCTCGAGGCCTACGGCGCGGCGTACACGCTGCAGGAGCTCCTCACCGTCAAGTCCGACGACGTCGAGGGCCGCTCGAAGGTGTACGAGGCCATCGTGAAGGGCGAGGTTCCGGACGAGCCGGGCCTGCCCGAATCCTTCAACGTTCTCGTGCGCGAGCTGCAGTCGCTCTGCCTCGACGTCGAGCTGCTCAAAGTCTGAGGAGAAGAGAGTCACATGGAAGCGTTCTCGACCTCTTCCGCGTTTCCCGGCACGGGCTCCGTGTCGCCGTTCAAGAACCCCGGCCCGCGTGACTTCAACGCGATCAAGATCGCCCTCGCGAGCCCCGAGAAGATCCGCTCGTGGTCCTTCGGCGAGGTGACGAAGCCCGAGACGATCAACTACCGCACGTTCAAGCCGGAGCGCGACGGCCTGTTCTGCGCGAAGATCTTCGGCCCGATCACGGACTGGGAATGCCTCTGCGGGAAGTACAAGCGCATGAAGCATCGCGGTGTCGTGTGCGACAAGTGCGGCGTCGAGGTGACGAAGTCCAAGGTGCGACGCGAGCGCATGGGTCACATCGAGCTCGCGGCTCCCGTTTCTCACGTTTGGTTCTTCAAGGGATTGCCGTCGCGGATCGGACACTTGCTCGACCTCACGCTGCGCGACCTCGAGCGCATCCTCTACTTCGAGCAGTACGTCGTCATCGATCCGGGTCCGCTCGCCGAGGACGAAAAACTCGAGGAAAAGAGCCTCGTCTCCGAGGAGAAGTTCCGGGAGATGAGGGCGAAATACGGCCTCGACGCGTTCGTCGCGAAGATGGGCGCCGAGGCGATCCAGGAGCTGCTCCAGCGCGTCAACATCGACGACCTCGCCGAGGAGCTTCGCCTCGTCATGAAGACCGAGACGTCGGCCCTGAAGCGCCTCAAGGCCGCCAAGCGGCTGAAGGTCGTGGACGCGTTCCGCCGCTCAGGCCACCGCCCGGAGTGGATGATCCTGAACGTCATCCCCGTCATCCCCCCGGAACTTCGTCCTCTCGTTCCCCTGGACGGAGGGCGATTTGCGACGTCGGACCTGAACGACCTCTATCGCCGCGTCATCAACCGCAACAACCGCCTAAAGAAGCTCCTCGAGCTGCGTGCGCCCGAAGTCATCGTGCGCAACGAGAAGCGCATGCTGCAGGAGGCGGTCGACGCGCTGTTCGACAACGGCCGCCGCGGCCGCGTCCTGAAGGGCTCGAACAACCGCCCGCTGAAATCGCTGTCCGACACCCTCAAGGGCAAGTCCGGCCGCTTCCGCCAGAACCTCCTCGGCAAGCGCGTCGACTACTCGGGCCGGTCCGTCATCGTCGTCGGGCCCGAGCTGAAGCTCCACCAGTGCGGCCTCCCGAAGAAGATGGCCCTCGAGCTCTTCAAGCCCTTCATCTACAACCGCCTCGAGCAAAAGGGCATCACGTCCACGATCAAGGCCTCCAAGGAGCTCGTCGAGCAGGCGCCGAACGAGGTGTGGGACGCCCTGGAAGAGGTCATCAAGGAGCACCCGGTGCTCCTGAACCGGGCGCCGACGCTTCACCGGCTCGGTATCCAGGCGTTCGAGCCCGTCCTCATCGAAGGCAAGGCCATCAAGATCCACCCGCTCGTCTGCGCGGCCTTCAACGCCGACTTCGACGGCGACCAGATGGCCGTCCACGTCCCGCTCTCGCCGAAGGCGCAGGTCGAGGCGCAGGTGCTCATGCTGTCGTCGCACAACATCCTGTCGCCGGCGCACGGCAAGCCGCTGACGGTCCCGTCACAGGACCTCGTCCTCGGCCTCTACTACCTGACCCGCCGCAAGGACGGCTGCAAGGGAGAAGGCCGCGTCTTCTCGAGCTTCGACGAGGTCGTCCTCGCGCACGAGGCCGGCGAGGTCGACACGCACGCGGGCATCGCGGTGCGTTTCACGGGCAGCCTCATCGACCTCGAGAGCCAGGTCCTCAACGACCAGGACATCGTCCACACCGACCCGATCGCCTGCAATCGCACGCGCATCGAGACGACCGTCGGGCGCGTTCTCCTGTCGGCGAACCTGCCGCCCGAACTGCCGTTCCTGAACGGCACGCTCAAGAAGAAGGGCCTGCAGGACCTCGTCAACTTCTGTTTCGTACATTACGGGCTCGAGCGCACGGTCGAGATCCTCGACATCGTCAAGGCCGTCGGCTTCGACGTGGCGACGAAGGCCGGCATCTCGATCGGCATCGACGACATGCACATTCCCGACACGAAGCCCGAGCTCGTCGCGCGTGCCCGCAAGGACGTGCTCGAGGTCGAGAACCAGCGCCAGCAGGGCGCCATCACGGACGGCGAACGCCACAACAAGATCATCGACATCTGGCACCGCATCACGGAGTCGGTGGCGGAGGCCATGTTCAAGGAGATGAAGGCGTCGGACGGCGTCGGCGGCTCGGAGTTCAACCCCATCTACATGATGGCCGACTCCGGCGCCCGCGGCAGCAAGGAGCAGGTCCGCCAGCTCGCGGGCATGCGCGGCCCCATGTCCAAGCCCTCGGGCGAGGTCATGGAGCAACCCATCATCTCCAACTTCCGCGAGGGCCTCACCGTCCTCGAGTACTTCATCTCGACGCACGGCGCCCGCAAGGGTCTCGCCGACACGGCGCTCAAGACGGCCGACTCCGGCTATCTCACGCGCCGCCTCGTCGACGTCGCCCAGGACGTCATCATCACGCAGGAAGACTGCGAGACGGTCGACGGCATCACCGTGTCCGCGATCGTCGAGGGCGGCGAGATCCTCGAGCCGCTCCGCGACCGCATCGTGGGCCGCATCGTCCAGGAAGACGTTTTCGACCCGTCGAGCGACGAAGCCCTCGTCTCGGCGAACGACACGATCACCGAGGAGCTCGCCGGCAAGATCCAGGAGGCGGGCATCGAGCGCGTCAAGATTCGCTCGGTCCTCACGTGCGAGACGCGCCGCGGCGTCTGCCGCAAGTGCTACGGCCGCAACCTCGCGACGGGCGACCTCGTCGACATCGGCGAAGCGGTCGGAGTCATCGCCGCGCAGTCCATCGGCGAGCCCGGCACCCAGCTCACGATGCGGACGTTCCACTACGGTGGCACGGCCCGAGTCTCGGAAGCGGCAAAGCACGTCGCGAAGAACCCCGGCATCGTGAAGCTCCTCAACGCGACCACCGTCCAGAAGAAGGACGGCACCGAGGTCGTCGTCAACCGCAACAGTAAGCTCGTCCTTCTCGACGCGAAGGGGCGCGAGAAGGAGCGCTACTCGCTCGCGTACGGTTCGGTCCTCAAGGTTTCCCAGAACGAAGAGGTCAAGCCGGGCCAGCTCCTCGTGAGCTGGGACCCGTTCGCGTCGCCGATCCTGTCGGAGATCGCGGGCAAGGTCTCGTACAAGGACATCATCGACGGCGAGAACCTTCGCGAGGAGACGGACAAAGTCACCGGCCTCAACCAGAAGATCGTCGTGGAGACGACCGGCACGACGGAGAAGCGGGCGCCCACGCTCGTCGTCACGGGCAAAGGCGGCATCGAGAAGCGCTACAACCTTCCGATCCCGTCACATCTGATGGTGGGGGAGGGCGACGTCGTGAACCCCGGCGACGCTCTCGCGAAAAAGCCCGTCGAGAAGAAGCGTACGCGCGACATCGTCGGCGGCCTTCCGCGCGTCGTCGAGCTGTTTGAGGCGCGGCGTCCGAAAGAGCCCGCCGTCATCACCGAGATCTCCGGCGTCGTCCATCACGCCGGCACGGTCAAGGGCCAGCAGAAGATCACCGTCGAATCCGAAGACGGCCAGAAGCGCGACATGCTCGTGCCGCGCGGCTCGCACGTCATGGTCCAGGACGGCGAACGGGTGGAGGCGGGCGATCCGCTCACCGAGGGCGATCCGTCGCCCCACGACATCCTCGCCGTCAAGGGCGAGAAGGAACTGCAGCGGTACATGACCGACAAGATCCAGGAGGTCTACCGCTCCCAGGGCGTCGGCATCAACGACAAGCACATCGAAGTCATCGTCCGCCAGATGATGCGGAGCGTGCGCGTCGAGGAAGTCGGCGACACGGAGTTCCTCGTGGACGAGCAGGTCGACCGCTTCCGCTTCAACGAAGAGAACGAGCGCATTCTGAGGGCCGGCGGCAAGGCCGCGCAGGGTCGCCCGCTTCTCCTCGGCATCACGAAGGCGTCGCTCTCGACGGACTCGTTCGTCTCGGCAGCGTCGTTCCAGGAGACCACGCGCGTCCTCACGGAGGCGTCCATCGCGGGCCG
>Ga0209385_1000004_pt1 | contig 85306 bp, 73 predicted proteins | sample NGEPerB_FD_184506 | JGI IMG/M metagenome (GOLD analysis project Ga0209385, IMG submission 184506) | Arctic peat soil microbial communities from the Barrow Environmental Observatory site, Barrow, Alaska, USA - NGEE PermafrostAB12-B... | ecosystem: Environmental > Terrestrial > Soil > Wetlands >... | reverse complement strand
GCAAGGGCGGGAGCGGGTTCGCCGCGTATACGGCGCGCGCCGCGGCCCGGTCGTAGTAGCTCACACCCGACGTGGAATCGACCTTGACCTCCGTCACTTGTCCGGAGCGCAGGACGCGGAAAGAGACGACGCAGTTCGTGCCTTCGGCGGACTCCGGCTTGAACCAGTTCGCGCCGATGAGGGAGAGGAGCTGTTCGACGTAATAGGCGAAGGGGAAGTCCGCGTCGAAGGACGTGACCGACGCCCCGAAGGAGATGCCGGCGCCCGACGTCGCGCCGTTGGCGGCCCCGGCGGCGCTCGGAAGCTCGAGAGCGGGCCCGGGAAGGGCCTTGACGCCCCCGGGCGCCGGCTTCGGCTTCTCCGCCTTCGCGGGCTTCTTCGGCTCGGGGAGCGCTTTCGGAGAGGGCAGGGTCTTCTCGAAGGGCTTCTCGATGACGGGCTTCGCCTTCGCGACCGGCGCCGGCTCGGCCGGCGCGGCCACGGGAGCCGGAGCGGGCGCGGCCTGGGGCCGGCCGAGAGACGCCGGGCTCACGACGCGGACGGGAAGGGACATCGGCACGAAGACGGGAGCCTTGCGGGGGCGGCCCACGAGTAGAAGCATCGCGAGAAAGCTCGCGTGCGCGAGGACGGAAAGGGCCGCCGTCAGGCCCCAGGGCGCGCGCCCGCCGTGCGCGCGCCGCTCGAGGATGTCCGAAACGGTCGGCGGCCCGGGAAGGGCGGCCGCGCGCGTCGTCACGGAGCCCCCTCGCTCCTGAGCTCGGTCACCATGCCGAGGCTCTCGACGCCCAGCCGGTTCAGCGTGTCCATGGTCTCGACGACGACGCCGTACGTGAGGTTGCGGTCGGCCTTCAGGTAGACGGCCTTGTCGCGGCGACGCGAGAGGATGAGCTTCAGGCGGTCCCGGAGCTGCGCCTTCGGAATGGGCGTCTCGTTCAGGTAGTAGTTCCCGTTCTTCGTGATGGAGAGGATGAGAGGGTCCTCGGGCGTCTTCGGAAGGTTCTGGGCGACGGACTTCGGGAGCTGGACCTCGACGCCCTGGTGCAGGAGGGGCGCGGTGACCATGAAGATGACGAGGAGGACGAGCATGACGTCGACGAGCGGCGTCACGTTGATGTCCGAGAAGGTGTTCGTGTCGTCGTCGAGCTTGAAAGCCACGTGTCGTCCTGCCCTAGGTGAAGTGGCGCTCGGCCAGGTTCATGAACTCGAGCTCGAAGTCGCGCATCTCGGCGCGCGCCGCGCGCATCTTCCCGCTGAAGTTGTTATATGCGATGAGCGCGGGCACCGCGGCGACGAGGCCGGCCGCGGTGTTGATGAGGGCTTCGGCGATGCCGGGCGCCACGACGACGATCGACGTCGAGCCCTTCTGGGCAATCTGCGAGAACGCCATCATGATGCCCATGACGGTTCCAAAGAGGCCGATGAAAACCGTGGACGAGGCCGTGGTCGCGAGGAAAGGCAGCCCGCGCGTGAGGCGGGTCGTCTCGACGCCGGCCGCGCGCTCGAGGGCGCGCTCGATCGAGGCGAGGCTCTTGACGAAGAGGCGTCCCGTGTCGGCCGGCGCCACCTCGCGGCCGTCCTTGACCTGCTGGTCCAGCTCGGCGTAGCCCGCGCGAAAAATACCGACGAGCGGGCTCGCCTCGCACTTGTCGCAGATCCCGAGCACGTCGGCGAACTTCCGGCTCTTGCGGAAGTGGTTCAGGAACGCGCGCGAGTCGGATGCGGCGCGTGAGAAACTCCAGATCCGGCCGATGATGATTGCCCACGACACCAAGGAGAAGAACGCGAGGACGAGCAGGACGACCTTGGCCGTCGGTCCCGCTGAAGTGAAAAGCTGGACAATGTTCGAGCCGCCGGCTTCCGTCATCGTTTCGTGTGACTCCCTCTCGGGATGCGTTCCGCGACGCACCCGTCTCGGGCCGTCCCGTCAAGGTAGCATGGAATCTTCAAGCGGGTCAAAGCGTTGGGCGCTCCGCGCGGCGGCTTTTACTCTTCTCTCCGCGCTTCTCGCGACGAGCCTCACGGGGTCCGCGCCCGCCGCGTCCCTCCCGGCAGACATCCTGCCGCTTTCGGCGCTCCGGACCGGGATGAAGGGCTACGGCCTGACAGTGCTTCGCGGCTCCCTCGTGGAGCGTTTCGACGTCGAAGTCCTCGGGATCGTGCCGAACTCCCTCGGGCGTTCGCAAATCATCATCCGAGTCGGCGGGCTCGGTCTCGAAAGGACGGGCATTCTCGCGGGAATGAGCGGCAGCCCCGTCTATTTCGAGGGCCGGCTCGCGGGGGCCGTAGCCTCCACGTGGGGCTTCGCGAAGGAGCCCATCGGCGCGGTCACGCCGATCGAATCGATGCTCGCGATCGACGCCGGCGAGGGCGCCCATGACCCGGAGGCCGGCGCGGGATCGGAACGGGGCGCGCGGCTCACGTCCTCCCCGACCGGATTCGGGGACTTCGCCGCGGCCGTGGCGCTTCCGGAAGAGGAAAGGCTCGCGGCCCTTCGCCGGATCGTCGACGCGCGCCCGAGATGGCCCGCGCACGCGCCCTCCTCGCTCCTGGCTCCGGTCTCCACGGGCTTCCCGGTCGACACACTCGGGCGATGGAGCGCCGACCTCGCGCGCCTCGGGATCCCTCTCGCGTCGGGAACGCTGCCCGCATTTCCGGGAACCGCCCTGCAGGCGGCCGAACGGGCGCGCCCCGCGGCGCCGCTCGCGCCCGGTTCCGCCATGACGGCCCTTCTCATCGACGGCGACCTCCAACTCGGTGCGACGGGCACCGTGACGCGCGTGGACGGAGAGGGACGATTCCTCGCGTTCGGGCACCCGTTCCTCGGAGCGGGAAGCATCGAGCTGCCGGCCGCTCCGGCGGAAGTCGTGACGGTCTTTCCGAGCGCGATGCTCTCGTTCAAGATGGCTTACGCCCTCGCCCCGATCTATCGCCTGACGCACGACCGCGACAGCGGCGTGGCCGGGCGCACGGACCGGACCGTGCCCCTCGTTCCCGTGCGGTTCCGGCTCGAGTCGGATGGGGGGAGCGTCCGCACGCTGTCGTGGGGCGTCGCGCGCGAGACGGCGCTGCTTCCGATCCTCCTCTCGATCTCCCTGGATGCTGCGCTCACGACGCTCGACGCGACGCCCGTCGACCGGACGCTTCGCCTCCGCGTCGCCGTCGACACGAAGGTGGGGCCTTTCGTCTACGCCGATCAGATGACGGGCCCGCGCGCCAAGGAGCTCGCCCTCATGACCGCGAACGTCCTGACCGGGCTCGTCGCCCAGAACGAGTACGAGGACCCGGGAATCACCGGCGTGGACGTCTCGATCGTGAGCGCTCCCGGCGAGAGGCGGCTCCGGATCGTGGAGGCGGCTCTCTCCGCGCGGAAGGCGGCGCCGGGCGAAACGCTGCATGCCACGGTTCGCCTCGTGGACCGCCGGGGCGCCGAGCAGACGCGGGTCCTCTCCCTCACCGTGCCGAAAGAGACGCCCGAAGGCCGCGCGATCGTGCTCGTCGGGGACGGCAACGCGGCCTCCGGCGCGCGTCTCGCGGCCGAACCGTCCGAGCCGCGCAGCCTCGCGGGCCTCCGCGCCGCGATCGCGCGGCTCGTTCCCGCGGACCGCCTCGCGGCGCTGCTCCTCGTCCCCGGGCGCGGGGCGACGACGGGGGACGGCACCCTGACGGCGCTTCCCCCCTCGTTCGCGATGGTCCTCTCCGAGGGAAGCGAGGGAAACCCGCGGCCTTCCGTTCCGTCCCGCATCCTCGCCGAGGAGATCCTCGTCCTCGACCGGCCCGCGTTCGGTTCCGTGCGCCTCGAGCTCGAGATAGAAAGGCCCCGCTCCTGATGCGACGCTCCACCATGGCTCTCGGCTCTCTCGCCGCTGCCGTCTTCGTGGCGCCGCTTCTCGTCGGCGGAACGCCCCGTATCGCGGTCACGGCGGGAGCGCGTGACTTCCTCGCGGGCGACGCGAAGGGCGTCGCCGTCTCCGCCGACGGAAGGCTCACGCTCGGCGCGGCGCTCGCGGCCCGCGCGTGGCCCGACGACGCGGCCGATGCCGCCGTCTTCGCCGCGGCGGCCGATGGCTCCGGCCGCGTCTTCGTGGCGACGGGGGGCGGGCTGGGCCGGCTCTTCGTTTCGAACGGCGCGAACGTGACGCTCCTTTTCACCGCGCCCGAGCCGAACATCACGGCGGTCGCGGTCGCCCCGGACGGCGCGGTCCTGTGCGCGTCTTCCCCAAACGGGAAGATCTATCGCGTCGACCCGAAGGCCGCGGACGCCGCGAAGTCCGGAGCGGTGGTCGGCGACCCGAAGGAGGCCGCCATCTGGGCTCTCGCCTTCGCGAAGGACGGCACGCTTTACGTGGGGACGGGGAACAAGGGCCGCGTCTATCGCAAGACGCCCTCGGGCACGCTCGAGCTCTTCCACGAGATCGAGGACGTGCACATCCGCGCGCTCGCGGTCGGCCCCGACGGGACCGTGTACGCGGGCACCTCCGATCGCGGTCTCGTGGTCGCATTCCCGCTCCAGGGCAGCCCGCGCACGCTTCACGATTTCTCCCGCCCGGAGGTCACGGGCCTCGCGGTGGACGCTCGGGGCGTCCTCTATGCGGCGGCCTCACAGATCGATCCGTCCTCGGGTCGGCCCGCGCTGACGGACCTTCGGCTCCGGCCCGCTCCCACGCTCACGCCTACGCCCACGCCGGCGCCCGCGGGAACGGAGGATGCGCCGCGAGGCTCGGTGTCCGTGTCCGCCTCCACGTCCACGGTTCGGCCCCCCGCGGAGACCCGCTCGGCGAGCAGCTCCGAGATCGCCGTCATTCAGCCAGATGGCTTCGTGGAGCCGGGCTGGCTCTTTCCAGAGGAGTCGATTCTCGGCCTGCGGCTCGACGCGAGCGGCGCGCTCCTCGTCGCCACGGGCTCGCGGGGGCGCGTCTACGAATGGAAGGACAGGCGCGTCCGCCTCGTGGCCTCGACCGCCGAAAAACTCGTGCTCGCGGTCCCGGCCGTGGGATCCGGGTTCGCCGTCGTGACGATGGGCGCGGCGGGAATCCTGAGACCCGACGCCGGGAATCCGCAGTCGGGCACGTTCACGTCTGCCGTGAAGGACGCCTCGCACCTGTCGAGGTTCGGACGCCTCCGCTGGGAGGGGCAAGTGCCGACAGGGGCGGCACTTGCGCTCTTCGTGCGGGCCGGAAATTCGGACAAGCCCGACGCCACGTGGTCGGCCTGGATGCCGGTCGGCGTAGATGGAGGCGCAAAGCCGCCGGTCGCCCGCTTCTTCCAGTGGAAAGCGTCCCTTACGGCCTCGCCGAAGGGCGAGTCCCCGGTCCTCGAACGCATGGACCTCTCCTACTCCGAACGCAATGCCCGTCCGGTGCTCGAGAATCTCGCGCTTCTCGAGCCCGGCGCGGTCTTCTCCCGCGGTGGAACGGGTTTGGGCGTCCTCTCCGTGACGAATCCCGACGAGTCGGGAATCTATTCCGGCCTCGAGGCGCCGCGCGACGGCGCGGGGGAGGGACCCGGAAAGCGGCTTTTCCGGAAGGGCTACCGGACACTCACGTGGAAGGGCACGGATCCGAACGGCGACACCCTGCGCTACGAGGTGGAGGCGCGCCGTGAAGAAGGCTCGGCGTGGTTTCCGGTCCGCAAGGAACTCGAAGACTCATACCTCTCCTTCGACACGACGGCTCTCTCCGACGGGCGCTACCGTTTTCGGGTCACGGCGTCGGACCGCCTCTCGCAGCCCGAGAGCGAAGCGCTCACGGCGCGCGAGGAAACGGGCGTCGTCGTCATCGACAACACGCCGCCCGTCCTGAAGGTGGAGTCGAAAAAGGCCGAAGGGGACTCCGTCGTCGTGACGGTTCTCGCCACGGACGCCCTCTCGCCCGTCACGAAAGCTGAAGGCGCCGTGAACGCGGATCGCTGGCGCCTCCTGCCCGCCAAGGACGGCGCGGCGGACTCTCCGATCGAACGCTTCGTCTTCCGGGTGCCGAAGCCGTCGGGACCGGCCGTCCTGTCGATGCGCGTGCTCGATGCGATGGGCAACGTCGCGGCGATTTCCGTGGAGTGGCCGTTTTGAAGAAGCTCGCTCTCCTCGCCGCGGCGATTCTCCTCTCGGCTTGCGGGGTACGGGGCAAGAGCCAGGACAGCGTCGTCCGCCGCCGCCTCGAAGGCGAGCCGAAAACGCTCAACCCGATTCTCGCCACGACGGATTTCGAGCAGATCGTCCTCGCGCTCCTCGAGCGGAACCTGCTGGACTACGACGAGAAGCTGAACCTCGTGCCGGGCCTCGCGGAGGAGGTCTCCGACTCTCCCGACCATCTCGTCTATACGATCCGCCTTCGCCAGGACGCGCGCTGGGAGGACGGGACGCCCGTCACCTCCCAAGACGTCGTCTTCACCTTGACCACGCTCCTCGATCCGAAGGCGCCCGCGCTCACGCGCCGGGCGCTCTTCGACGGATTCGTGAAGGCCGAGGTCGTGGACGCCCGCACCGCGCGCGTCGTCTTCAAGACGGCCGCGGCCGGTCGGCGCGACGCCTTCAACCTGCCGCTCCTCTCGGCGGCAGCCTGGGCGGGCGGCGACGTGGCGACACACCCGCGCAACCGGAACCCGCTCGCGAACGGCCCGTACCGCCTCGGATCATGGGAGGTGGGCCGGACGCTCACGCTCGTGCGCAACACCCAGTACTTCGGCGAGAAGCCCGCCCCCGAGCAGGTGATCTTCCGGGTCGTGCCCGAGACAGCGCCGGCGTTCGCTGCCCTCGGGACCGGCGATCTCGACGAGATGCGCCTCACGTTCGCGCAGAAGAAGGAGCTGGACGCGAAGGCCGGGACAGCTGGCGTACCGCGCGTCGTGACTTTCGACGAGCTCTCGTATATCTATTTCGGCTGGAACAACCGACTGCCCGTCTTTGCCGACCGCCGCGTGAGGCGCGCCCTGACGATGCTCGTTGACCGCGAGAGCATCGGGCGCAACCTTTACGGGGGTCTCGCGAAGCTCGCGAACGGACCCCTCCCGCCGGCGCACTGGGCATGGAACGCCTCTCTGGCACCGTGGCCGTATGACCCCAGGGTCGCCGAGGCCCTCCTCGACGAGGCCGGATTCCGCAAAGGCCCCGACGGAATGCGGCGAGTGGGGAAGGTGCGCCTCGCGTTCACGCTGTCGCTCGGCATGGGGAGCGACATTCAACGCCAGATCGTGGAGCTGGCGCAGCAGTCGTATCGCAAGGCGGGCATCGACATGGCGATCCAGCCGCTCGAGTGGGCCGCCTTCGCGGCGAAGATGGACGCGGGAGAGTGCGAGGCCTGGGCGGCGGCGCTGAACCTCGACCCGAACCCGGACCTCGCCGTGAGCTGGCACTCCGGGCAGGTTCCTCCGATCGGACTGAACTCGGCGTTCTACCGGAACCCCGAGGTGGACGCGCTGCTCGACCGCCTCAAGACGACGTTCGACAGGGAAGAGACGCGCACCTTGCTCGCGCGCGTGCAGGCTCTGATCCACGAGGACGAGCCGGTCACGTTCCTGAACGTGCCGCTGACGAAGTGGGGCGTGGCCCCGCGCCTGACGAACGTGAGGACATCGCCGTACGGCCTCTTCCTGTTCTGGCCGGGGGCGGCCGGCTGGCGGACGAGCGCGACGACGGGTCCGATCTCGTAACATCTCTCCATGCTCCGATTCGCGCTGCGGCGGGCGGCCTCGGCCCTCCTGACGCTGCTCGGCGTCCTCGCTCTCGTGTTCGGGCTCGTCACGGCCGCGCCCGGCGACGCGGCGGCGCTCGCGGCGCGCGCCGGCGGAAACCGCGCCGTCTCGGTCTCGCCCGAGGCGCTCGCGGCGTTCCGACATCTTTATGGCCTCGACCGGCCCGTGGCCGAACGCTTCCTCACGTGGACCTGGCGCGCGCTGCGCCTGGATTTCGGTCGTTCCCTCGTGGACGGTCAGCCCGTGACGACCCGCGTCGCCCGGGCGCTCCCCACGACGTTTGCCTTGAACCTCGCCGCCCTCTTCCTGGCGTGTCTCGTCGGCGTGCCCCTCGGGGTCGCGGCGGCCCGGCGGCCGGGCGGGCGCCTGGACCGGATCTCCGGCTTCGTCTGCGATGCGCTCTTTTCGACGCCGACGTTCGTCCTCGGCCTGCTCCTTCTCCTCGTCTTCTCCGGATGGCTGCGCGTCACGCCTCTCTTCGCCGACGCGGAAACCGGTCTCAGCGGTTTCGTGCTGCCCGTCATCACACTGGCGCTCGCGTCGCTCGCGCTCGTCGCCCGCTTCGTGAGGGTCTGCGTCGCGGCGGCCCTTGCCGATCCGGCCGCGCGCGCGGGACGCGCCCGGGGGGAGGGACCGCCTGCGGAGATCCGGCGCGCCCTCCGCCGTTCGTCGGCTCCATTCGCCGCGATGGGGGCGGCGCTCGTGCCGTCCGTCGTGTCCGGTTCGATCCTCGTGGAGCGCGTCTTCTCGCTTCCCGGAGCCGGCGGCCTGCTCGCGGAGGCCGTCTTCGCGCGCGATCTGCCGACCGTACTCGCGCTCACTCTTCTGTCGGCTGCCGTCGTCGTGGCCGCATCGCTCGCGGCGGACCTCGTGACCGCCGCGCTCGATCCCCGCACCGCGCGCGCGGACGACGCCCTGCCGGAAGGAATCGCCCTATGACCGGCGCCCGGACCGCGCTTCGCCGCGCGGGGATCGCCTTCGCGCTCTTTCCGCTGCTCGCGCTCCTTGCTCCGCTCGTCGCGCGCGAGAAGCCGTGGGTCTCCGGCCGCGCGGGAGAGACGATTCTCAGCGCGCCGGTGCCGTTCGACCCCGACGGCGTGGATCTCGACCGGCGCCTCGCGCCTCCCGGGGGCCGGCATCTCCTCGGCACGGACGAGCTCGGCCGCGACGTGCTCGCGCGCGTTCTCCACGGGGCGCGGCTCTCCGTCGCGGCCGGCCTCCTGGCCTCCGGGCTGGCGCTCGGGCTCGGAGCGGCGCTTGGGACGCTTGCGGGCTGGGCCGGCGGCCGCACGGATCGAGCCGTGCTTCTCCTCCTGCAGATCGTCCAGGCGCTTCCGGCCCTCGTCCTCGTCATCGCGGGCGCGGCATTCCTGAGGCCGTCGTTCCTCGTCGCCGCGCTTCTCATCGCCCTGACGGGCTGGACGGACGCCGCGCGCCTCGTGCGCGCCGGCACGCAGCGCCTGAGAAGTGAAGCCTTCGTGGACGCAGCGCGCGCCTCGGGCGCCTCGGACGCCAGGCTCCTGTTCGTACACGTCCTCCCGCACGCGCTCCCGCCGGCACTCGCGACCTTGCCCTACGTGCTCGGATCGGCCGTGCTCACCGAGGCCGGGCTGTCCTTCCTCGGGCTGGGGGCGCCGCCGCCAGCCGCCTCCTGGGGGCGCGCGCTGGCCGAGGCGCGCAATCTGCTGCCCGGCGCCTGGTGGTGCGTCCTTCCGCCCGGCGTCGCGCTCTTCCTCCTCGTCTTTTCGGCGCGCCGGCTCGGCGATGCGTTCCTCGGAAGGCGCGGGGACGTACAATCCCGGCTCGCGTGAAGCGCACCGCCGTCTATCCGGGCACGTTCGATCCCATGACGAACGGCCACGTCGACCTGATTCGGAGAGGCTGCCACCTTTTCGACCGGGTGCTCGTTGCGGTGCTCATCAACACCGAGAAGGCGCCTCTCTTCACCGTGGAGGAGCGGGTCCACATGATCCGCGCGATCTTCCGACGCGAGCCGAAGGTCGAGGTGAAGTCCTTCAAGGGCCTCCTCGTGAGGTTCATGCGAGAGGAAAAGGCGCGCATCGTGGTGCGCGGCCTGCGCGTCGTGTCGGATTTCGAGCACGAGTTCCAGATGGCCCTCATGAACCGCCGCCTCGACCCGGAGGTCGAGACGCTGTTCCTCACTCCCAAGGAGGAGCTCTCCTACACCTCGAGTCACCTCGTCAAGCAGGTGCACGAGCTCGGCGGAGACGTGACGGGCCTCGTTCCGGCCCTCGTCCAGCGCGCCCTCGCGAAGAAGATGCCGAACGGCAGCTAGGGGGAGAGCCCACCGAACGAGCGGAACGCGTCCGCGATCGCCTCCGGAACCGTGCGCGGCTTTCCGGAGCCGTCTAGAAAGAGGTGCTGCGTTTCGCCCTCGGCCGCGAGCTGGCCGTCCGGCAGGACGACCTCGTACGCGAAGGTGCAGCCGCGGCTCTTCAGCGCGGTCATCCGCGCCCTCACCACGACCGTGTCGCCATAGCGCACCGAGCGGCGGTAGCGCACGCGCACCTCGGTCACGGTGATGAACGAGCCTTCGGTCTCCATCCGCGGATAGGGGTACCCGGCGCGTTCGCAAAACGTCGTGCGCGCGACCTCGAACCAGATGACGTAGTTGCCGTGGTACACGACCCGCTGGGCGTCGGTCTCGGCGTAGCGCACCTGAATGGACGTCTCGACGGCGGAAGGTGGGGCGCGCACGATCCTCATAGACTAGACGATGCCGATGAAAGCGCTCTTCCGAGGGGACGGTTGGGGACTGGGAGAGGGGAAAGGATCGGGGATTTTCTTAGAAGGTGGACAAACGCTCAGACGCGCCGACCTGACGGCCCAACTGCCCAAGCTTCTCGACGCGCTGGACGACGTGGCGCGGTCGGGCGACCCCGATCTCTTCGCCGCAGGCTTTATTTCCTATGAGGCCGGTGTCTTCCTAGAAGGCTCGACGTCTCTCGCGCGCGAGCATGACTTTCTTCCTTTCGCAGAATTCTTTGTCTTCCGACGCTCCACCACCAGTCGCCGCGCGCCGCCATCCCCGGCCGAATCCTCTCTCTTCACCTTCAAAGAATCGGCGACCGTTGAGCGGTCGCTCTCTTCGGACGAGTGGTCGAGCGGTATCGCGACGATCCGCGATGGGATCGCCCGGGGCGACGTCTATCAGGTGAACCTTTCGCGTCGCACGCGTTTCCGGTCGCGTGTCGACCCCTTCGCTCTCGCGCGTGCTCTCGACGCCGACAACCCCGTGCCGTTCGCTGTGACGCTCGCGGGCAGCGGCTGGGCCGTGGTGTCGAACTCGCCGGAGCTCTTCCTCGACGTCGACCTCGCGGCGCGGCGCGTCGTCACGAAGCCGATCAAGGGCACGATCGCGCGCGCGCCGGACGAAGGAGGGGACGCCAGGCTCCGCGCGGAACTGCTCGCCTCCGCGAAAGACGCCGCCGAGAACGTGATGATCGTGGACCTCCTGAGGAACGACCTCGGGAAGGTGGCGGAGCCGGGGCGCGTCGAGACGACGGCGCTCCGCGAACTCCGATCGTTCCGCCATCTCCACCACCTCGAGTCCACGGTGGAGGCGGGGCTCCGGGCGGACGTGCGCCTGCAATAAGCTCCGCGCGCGACGCTGCCCGGCGGCTCGATCACGGGCGCGCCGAAGCGCGCGGCTCTCCGGTTCATCCACGACCTCGAGCCCGTCGCGCGCGGAGCTTATTGCGGCGCGGCCGGATTCGTGCGCGGCGACGGCCGGGCCGTTTTCAACGTGGCGATCCGCACGGCGATCGTCGGCCGGGATACAGTGGACTACCACGCCGGAGGCGGAATCGTGTGGGACTCGCGGCCCGACGCCGAATGGCGCGAAATGGAATCGAAGTCGCGGGAATTCGGCGCGGCCATGGCCGCGCTCGCCGCCGGGAAGGTGACTGATGCCTGTTGAGTACGCCCCCGTCCCGTTCCTTTCACCCGCCGTGCAGCGCGGTTTCGGTTTCTTCGAGACGGCACTTCTCGCCGGCCGGCGCGCGGTCCTGTGGGAACCGCACCTCGACCGGATGAACCGGATTCTGTCGGGACTCGAGCTGCCGAAACCTTCTCGCGAGCGCCTGAACGCGGCCGCGCGGAGGGTCCTCGACGCATCGCCCGCCGCCAGGCCGGACGAACAGCGCGCGCTCCGTCTCACCTGGTTCGCGGAGGGGGACGACCTCGACGACGAGGCCTCGTTCCGCCTCGAGGCTCATCTTCTGCCGATCCCCGAGAGCCGCATCGCGCGCCGCATGGGCTCGCATTCCGTCTCGCTCCCGCTGGACCTGCAGCGCGACACGCCGGGCGTGAAGTCCACGAGCTACTTCGCCGCGATCCAGGGCGGCCGCCTCGCGAAGAAGGCCGGGGGCGACGAGGGCCTGTTGCGTTCTCCGGACGGGAACTACCTCGAAGGCACGACGACGGGCCTCGCGGCCTGGAACGGGGGAGCGCCCGTGCTCGCCGCGAAAGGCGTCCTCCCGAGCGTGACCGCGGCGGCCTTCTTCGGAGGTCCGCCCGCGTCGGCGCCGCTCACCGCGGAGAAGCTGCGCGAAGGGGCGATCCTCCTCGGCTCGCTCACGATGGCGACGCCTCTTCTCACGCTGGACGGCGCGCCCTGCGCCCGCCCGCCGGAGATGCTCGCGCGCATCGCCGAATTCAATCGCCGGCTCCTTCATGATCCCGCCTTTGGCACGGAGCTTTAGCAGGGACTACACTTTCCCTCTTATGGCCAAGCCTCGCCACACCGTCGCCTCCCGCCACGTCCTGTTCACGGGGTTTCCCGGCTTCATCGGGGCGCGGCTCATCCCCCGGCTCCTCGAGCTCGAGCCCGGCACGACGTTTCATTGCCTCGTGCAAGAGAAGTTCCTTTCCACGGCGGACGCGTCGGTCGCCGCCCTCGCCGAGGAGCATCCCGGCACGAAGGGGCGCATTCGCCTCGTCGTCGGCGACATCACGTCGCCCGGTCTCGGACTCGCGGCGTCGCAGGCGAGAGTGCTCCTGAAGGAGCTCGCGGGCTGTTTCCACCTCGCCGCCGTCTACGACCTCGCGGTGGCGCGCGACGTGGGCCTTCGGATCAACGTGGAGGGCACGAAGAACGTCCTCGAATTCCTGGCGGGCGCGCCCGCCTTCGAGCGCCTCGACTACGTCTCGACGGCCTACGTCTCGGGCACCGCCGTCGGGACGTACCGGGAGACCGACCTCGGCGTCGGACAGAAGTTCAAGAATTTCTACGAGGAGACGAAGTTTCTCGCGGAAGCGGCCGTGAAGGAGAGCCGGATTCCCGCCGCGATCTACCGGCCCGGAATCGTGGTCGGCAATTCGAAGACGGGGGAGACGGCGAAGTTCGACGGCCCCTACTTCTCCTTGAACGCGATGGGCGTGCTCCCGTCCCCCGGCGCTTTCATCAAGGTGGGAACGGGCGACGCGGAGGTGAACCTCGTCCCCGTGGACTTCGTGCTCGAGGCGATCGCCCGACTCTCCACGTGGCCGGGCGCGATCGGAAAGACCTACCATCTGACGGACCCGAGCCCCGCGACCGCGTTCGAGATCGAGGAGATGTTCGCGAAGGCGCTCGGCAAGTCGTTCCTCTACGTGCCGGTGCCTCTCCTCGTCGCGAAGCTGCTCTTCACGCCGAAACAGATCCAGAAGTGGTTCGGGATGCCCGTCCAGTCGCTCGACTACTTCGACCAGCCGGTCCACTACGACGCGAAGCAGGCCACGAAGGATCTCGCGCGCTTTGGCGTCGCCTGCCCGCCCTTTCCCGACTACGTCCAGCGGCTCGTGGCCTTCTGGCGCACGAAGAAGGACGCCATCACGCGCGGAGCCATGATTTGAAGTCTCCATTTCCCTTCACGAACGCCCCGATCATCGATGGCCAGGACGTGAAGACGGGAGCGGCCTTCGCGGCCGTGAACCCGGCGACGGAGGAGCCGTTCGCGGACGTCGTCCGCGCCGGCCCCCGCGAGATCGAGATGGCCGTCGCCTCGGCGCGAAAGGCTTTCCTCTCCTGGTCGCAGACGCCGGTCGCCGACCGGCAGCGGTATCTCGCGCGGCTCCTCGAGCAGGTGCGCCGCGCGCACGAAGACATCGCGCGTCTCATCGCGACCGAGCAGGGGAAGCCCGTCGGTGAGGCGCGGGCCGTGGACATCGTGCCGGCCGCCGATACGCTGCGCTATCTCTCCAGGCACGCAGGCGAGCTCCTCGCCGAACGGCCCATCGACTATGCACAGATCCTCTTCGCGCACAAGAAGGGCAGCACCCGCTTCGAGCCGCTGGGCGTCCTCGCGGTCGTGACGCCGTGGAACTTCCCGTTCGGCATTCCCTTCGTCGAGATCGCGGCCTGCCTCGCGGCGGGCAACACCGTCGTCCTGAAGCCCGCATCCGCCACGGCCCTGACAGGGCTGGCCGTCGGGGACCTGTGCCGGCGCGCGGGCCTGCCGCCCGGCGTCGTGAACGTCGTGACGGCGGGCGGTGCCGACACGAACGTTCTCGTCGAGCATCCCGGCATCGCGAAGGTGCTCTTCACGGGCTCCGTCCCGACCGGCGTCGAGGTCATGCAGCGCGCCGCGAAGAATCTGACGGGCGTCGTCCTCGAGCTCGGAGGCAAGGACGCCGCCGTGGTGGCGGCCGACGCGGATCTCGACCGGACCGCCGCGGGACTCGTGTGGGGCGCGTTCGTGAACGCGGGCCAGACGTGCGGTTCCGTCGAGCGCGTCTACGTCGTGAAGGACGTCGCCGACGAACTGCTTTCGAAGATCGTGGCGCGGACGAAGATGCTCCGGCTCGGCGACCCGCTCTCGACGACGACCGACATGGGCCCCCTCACGACGTCCGGCCAGCGGGACCTCGTCGAAGCGCATCTCGAGGACGCCGTCTCGAAAGGCGCGAAGATTCTCGTGGGAGGGGAGCGCCCGCGGGCGAAGGGGTGGTGGTTCCCTCCCACCGTCCTCACCGGCGTCGACCACGCGATGCACGCGATGTGCGACGAGACGTTCGGCCCCCTCCTGCCCGTCATGGCGGTGGACTCTCTCGAGGAAGGCATCCGGCTCGCGAACGACTCCGCATTCGGTCTCACCGCTTCGGGCTGGACGCGCTCGCGCCGCACGGCGCGCCGGCTCGCGGAAGAGCTGCACGCGGGAACCGTGACGATCAACGACCACCTGTTCTCGTTCGGCGAGCCGACCGCGACGTGGGGCGGCGTGAAGAAGTCCGGGCTCGGCCGCAGCCATGCCGGATTCGGCCTCCTCGAGCTCGTGAACATCAAGCACGTGAGCCTGGATCTCGGAGACGCCCCGGCCATGCCTTGGTGGTATCCCTACGACGCCGCCTTCCATGCGTTCACGAAGAGCGCTTTCGGGACCCTGTACTCGAACGATCCGCGCACGAAGGTTCCCGGCGCCCTCGGGCTCGTGGGCAGCGGCCGCTTCCTCGGGTACATCAAGGTCTCGACTCTCGCGACGCGGCTCGGGAGGGTGTTCTAGCCCCGGCGGACCGGGAGCTGGACACGCTCCGTAGAATCGAACACGTGGGCGCGCCTCCGGATCTCTCCCTCTATCCCGACCAGCCGGGCATCTATCTTTACAAGGACTCGAAGGGGAAGATCCTCTACGTCGGCAAGGCGCGCTCGATCCGCAAGCGCCTCGCGTCCTATTTCAACGCGGGGCCCAAGCACCCGAAAACCGAAGCGCTCCTCGCCGACTTCGTGTCGATCGACACCGTCATCGCGAAGAGCGAGAGCGAAGCCCTCGCGCTCGAGAACGCCACCATCAAGAAGCACAAGCCGCGGTACAACATCCTGCTCCGCGACGACAAGACATATCCGTACATCAAGGTCACGACGGGCGAGGCCTGGCCACGCGCCTTCGTGACCCGCCGCGTCCTGAAGGACGGCCATGGCTACTTCGGGCCGTTCATTCCCGCCCGAACGTGCCGCGGCGCCATGAAGATGGTGCAGCGGATGTTCCAGGTCCGCACCTGCCGGATCGAGATCGACGGCCTCTTGCCGCGGCCCTGCCTCTACTTCGACATGCACGCGTGCCTCGGGCCCTGTGTCGCGGGCCTCACGACGAAGCACGCCTACGACGAGGCGGTGAGGGACGTGCTCCTGTTCCTCTCGGGGCGGAGCGAAGAGCTGAAGCCGCGGCTCGAGGAGAAGATGCGCGCGGCGGCGGACGCCGAGAACTTCGAGATGGCGGCGGCATATCGCGACTGCCTGCGCACGGTGGAGGAGCTCGCCGAGAAGCACCGCGTGCAATACGTGTCGGGCGAGGATCTCGACGTGTTCGGCGATTTCTCCGACGGGGGCAACGTCGCCGCGTCCGTCCTCTTCGTACGCGGGGGCGTCGTTCTCGACTCGCGCGAGTACTTCTGGGAGAAGCTCGGCGACGTGCCGACGGAGGAATTCTGGATTTCCCTTCTCTCTCAGTTCTACGACGCGACGACTTTCCTGCCGCGCGACGTCCTCCTGCCCGTCGACCTGTCCGACGAGGCGCTCGAACCCATCGAGGCATGGCTCACGGAGCGAAAAGGGTCGCGCGTCACGATCAAGACGCCGCGCCGCGGAGCGGCGTTCGAGCGCGTGCAGGTCGCCCGCGACAACGCGCGCCAGAATCATCTCCGGCGCTTTCGAACGGCGCGGGAGCGCGGCGAGAAGGCGACGCTCGCGCTCGCCAAGGCGCTCGACCTCGACCGCCGCCCCTCCCGGATCGAGTGTTTCGACGTCTCGCATCTGCAGGGAAATGAGACGTATGCCTCCTGCGTCGTCTTCGTGGACGGCGAGCCCGCAAAGGACGAGTACCGCCTCTTTCGCATCGACCGGCCGGGCATCGACGACTTCGCGTCGATCGCCGAGGCCGTGTCGCGCCGTTACGCGCGCGCGATGGAGGAGGGGAGGCCCCTGCCCGACCTGCTCCTGATCGACGGGGGCAAGGGGCAGCTCTCGGCAGCGCTCGCGGCGCTCGACCGCCTCGGCATCGGGATGCCGGCAGCCGGGCTCGCGAAACGCGAAGAGCAGGTGTTCGTGCCCGGCCGTTCGGCCCCGATCGTGCTCGCAAGGACGAACGCGGGCCTCAAGCTCCTCCAAAGGGCGCGCGACGAGGCGCATCGATTCGGCCTGAAGACGCATCGGCGCGCGCGCGGAAAACGCGCGCTCGAGAGCCCGCTTCTCGCGATTCCAGGTCTCGGTCCCGGGCGGGTTCGGGTGCTCCTTTCGGCCTTTGGGGGCGCCGAAGCGGTCCTTGCCGCGACGGATGAGGCCCTCGCGGCAGTCGCGGGAAAGTCCGTCGCTGCTCGGATCGCGCGCTTTCGGCAGGCTCCGAGCAGCGAAAGATCCGCCGTCGCTGCTACACTTTCGGAGGAATGACGCCTCCCAACAGCGACAGCCGCGTCAAGATGCTGACCGGCGGATCCATCGAGCGCAGCCCGTTTTCCGAGGTCGTGCGGAATCTCTATCGCGAACGCGCCACGGCGAAGCTGCTCGTGTCGAGCAAGGGCGAAGAGCGGACGTTTTCGTTCGACCGGGGCCAGATCCTGTTCGCGAGCTCGAACCGCGAGGCCCAGCTCGTGGGCGAGCTGCTGCGGACGTTCGGTCTCGCGGAGGAGAACCTCCTCCTGTCGGCATTCGAACAGGCGCTCAACGAGCCCGGGCAGGGCCTGGCCCGGGCGCTCACCGAATTGGGTGCGGTGCCCGGGTACGTCGCGGAGGCCGCGGTCCGGGCTCTCTCGGAGCGCCTGTTTTTCGACACGTTCAAGTGGACCACCGGAGTCTTCACCGTCACGCCTCTGGACGCGGCTCCGGCCGTCCCCGCGAAGATGGATCGGCCGACCGGGGGCCTCCTCCTCGAGGCCCTGCGCCGCCTGCCGGCTCCCGCCTCTCAACTCAATTCGGTCCTCGATCCGGGCTCGCGGCCAGTCTTCGCGCCGGACATCCTCTTCCGTTACCAGGCCATTCTCGTCTCGGCCGCGGAGGCGGAAGTGCTCGGGAGAGTCGATGGGGCGACGACGGTGGAGCAGATCCATCGCGACCAGCGGATCGTCGCCCGGCTTGCGGCGACGGGACTTCTTCAGCTCGTCGCCCAGGGACGCCCCATCGAGAAGAGCGGCGTCGCCGAAGGCCTCCTCTTCCTGAACGTCGAGATCTCGGGCGCCCAGCTTCCCGCGCGCGTCTCCGAGCAGAACGAGCTCCAGCGCGAGCTCGTCTGGAATACCTATCGCCGCCTGGACTGGGCTTCGCACTACGACCTCCTCGGCGTCGAGCCTCTCGCTCCGGTCGAGGTCATCACCAAGGCGCTCCATGAACGCGCGCGGATCTTCCATCCGGACCACCACATGAAGCCGCACCTCGCGGACGCGCGCGACGCGCTCGAGGCGCTCTTCGCCAGCCTCCGCAACGCCGAGCGCACGTTCCGGACGCCCGAGTCGCGTCAGGCGTACGACCGGACCCTCGAGGTGAGCGCCGATACCATCGCGCTGCCCGGAACGGAACCGACCCTCGAGATTCAGAAGGAAATCGCCCGCAAGAACTACACGCGCGCGAAGACCCTATACGAGGAAGAGGACTACTACCCGGCGTACGAAATGGTCCGGCAGGCCGTCGAGTTCGACCCGAGCCAGAAGGAGTACTGGGTCCTCCTCGCGAGAATCCAGCGGAAGAACCCGAAGTGGGTGCGGCACGCCACGGAGACCATGCGGCGAGCCGTCAAGTTCATCCCCGAGAACGTCGAGCTGTGGTGGGAGTTCTCCGAGGCCTGCCTCAACGAGCGGAACGAACCGGAGCGCGTGAAAGCCCTCAAGGAAGTCATGCGGCTCGACCCCGGAAACCGGAGGGCGCAGGTCGCGCTCGCCGAGATCACGGCGAAGGCGGCCCGGTGACGGGCGGCATTCCCCAGCTTTTCGGCACCGGCCTCGGACTCTCGGCGGCGGCGGGCCTCAACTCCTACGCGGCGCTGCTCGTATACGGGTCGATGGCGCGCTTCTTTCCGGAGGACTACCCGGGCTCGATCGCGCGGCTCCTGGGCTCGACGCCGGCCCTCACCGTCGTGGCCGTGCTCTTTCTGATGGAATTTGTCGCCGACAAGATCCCCGGGCTCGATCACTTCTGGCATCTCCTCCATTCGTTCATTCGGCCGTTCGTGGGCGGGCTCGTCGCGATCGCCTGCGTCCAGCTCGAAGGGTCGCCGCTGCTCAACGTCGTCGCCGGAGGCTCCGGCGGGGCCGTCGCCCTCGTCTCCCACCTCGTGAAGAGCGCCACGCGCCTGACGTCGACGGCGCTCACGGCCGGCGTCGCGAACGCGGGCCTCTCCCTCGCCGAGGACATCCTCGCCTTCCTGCAGAGCCTCGTCTCGATCTTCCTGCCTTTCGTCGCGCTGCTCGTCGTGGCGACAATCGGCCTCCTTTTCGTGCTGGTGGTTCCTCGCATGGCGCGGTCGATCGATCTCTTCGGCCGACGCCGCTCCGGAGGGCCGCCTGCCGGCACGGCCGTGCTCTTCCTGCTCCTAGTCGCGCCGGCCGCGCTTGGGGCGCGGCCGGACGAGGCACTCTCGGCGCTCGGATCGGTGCCGCGCGAGGTGGCGGGCGCCCGCGACATCGCGCGACTCGACGGCGACGCCCGCCTCGATCGCATCCTCCTCGTCCTGCCGCATCGGAACCCGGACGTCCTCGCGCGACTTCTCGCCGCCCAGCAGGATCCCGCTTCTCCGGACTTTCGACGGTGGCTCTCTCCCGCGGAGTTCGAGCAGCGCTTCGGCGCCTCGGACGCGGACGTCGCGGCGCTGCGCGACTGGCTGACGAGCCACGGCCTCGAGGTCGAGGACGCGCCTGCCGGCCGCGCCGCCCTCGTCTTCTCCGGCCGCGCCGCGGACGTGGAGAGCGCCTTCGACACCGAGCTTCACGAGCTCTTCGTCGAAGGCCAGGTCCGCATCGCGAACGTGCGGCCGGCGCGCCTGCCGCTGGGCCTCGCACGGCGGGTTGCGGGCGTGCTGTCTCTGCACTCGTTTTCCCGGCGGCGCCCACTCGCGCGCCGCGCGCCCGCGTACACGTCGGCACGCGGACATAACATCGCGCCCGCCGATTTCACCGCGATCTACAACGTCGACCCCCTGCTCGCGGCGGGAATTAACGGAAGCGGCCGCACGATTGGCCTTCTCAGCAAAAGCAACGTCCACGTCGCCGACACGACGTTCTTCCGGCAGTACTTCGGTCTGCCGGCGAACGACCCGGTGGTCGTCCTGAACGTGCCGGATCCCGGCATCGTGAGCGGTGACGAGCTCGAGAGCGATATCGACCTCCAGTGGTCGGGCGCGGTCGCGCCAGCCGCGCGTACGCTGCTCATCACGTCGCAGGACACCCCGACCGTGGACGGGGTCGACCTTTCGGCGCTTTACGCCGTGAGCAACAATCTCGTGGATGTCCTCTCCATGTCATACGGAGCGTGCGAACTTGATTTCGCCGACGTCGACACTTCCTTCTACACGAACGTCTGGGCGCAGGCCGCGGCCCAGGGCATCAGCGTGCTCGTCGCCTCCGGAGACGACGGCGTGGCGGGCTGCCAGTCCTCGACGACGCTGGCGAGCGTGAACGGCCTCTGCTCGTCGCCTTACGCCACCTGCGTGGGGGGCACGCAGTTCAACGACGGCGGCAGCCCGTCGACGTATTGGGACACGGCGAACGACCCGACGACGAAGAGATCCGCCAAGGGGTACATCCCCGAATCGACCTGGAACGATAGCGTCGGTTCGACCGGGGGCGGCAAGAGCATCCTCTTCACGCGTCCGCCCTGGCAGAACATCGCCGGTCTGCCCGCCGACAACGCCCGTTACGTGCCGGACGTCTCGCTCGCCGCCTCGATCCTCACGCCGTACATGGCCGTGCAGGGACACACGGACACCTCGCCCGGCCTCATTCTCGGCTACGGGGGAACGTCGTTCTCGTCTCCGGCCTTCGCCGGACTGGTGGCGCTCCTTTCGCAGAAAGCCGGCACCCGCCTTGGCAACCTGAATCCGCTTCTCTATGCGCTCGGACGCGCTCAGTACGGCACCGTCGGTTCGCCGGTTTTCCACGACATCACAACGGGAAACAACTCTTTCAACGGCGTCCTAGGCTATGAGGCCAGCCCCGGTTACGACGCCGCGACCGGCCTCGGCTCCGTCGACGCGTCCGCGCTCGCCGCCGCGCTCCCCGCACCCGCTCCGTCCTCGACGGACTTCACGCTCGGCGCGAATCCCGCGACGCCGGTTCTCCAGGCGGGCGGAAGCGTGGTGGTGAACCTGGCGCTCTACCAGATCGGCGCCGCCGACGGCGACGCCGTCGCGACGGTGACCCTCGCCGGCCTTCCCTCGGGCGTGACGTCCGAGTTCAGGCCGGGAGATGCCGCGAACCCCGTGACCGGCGTCCTCTCGCGAACGCAGTCCGCGACGCTGACCCTGAGCGCCTCCAACGGGGTCGCAGCGGGCACTTATCCCCTTCAACTGCAGGCCACGTCCGGATCGTTCGTGCGCGGACTCACGCTCTTCCTCACAGTCGGAAGCGGCGCGGCGACGCCTCCCTCCGGGGCGATCGTGCAGGCGCCCGTGGTCCTCGACGTGTTCGGCGCCGCCTCCTCGCACTACACGTCGGATTTCGTGGCGGTGAACCGGAGCGCCTCCGACGCGACCCTCATCCTCGTCTACGTTCCGGCATCCGGCACCCCCGGCGCCGGCGGACCGGCCGTCGCCCGCGCGCTTCCCGCCGGACGGCAGCTCTACGTTCCCGATGTCATCGCGTTCCTCGCCGCGAACGGGTGGATCCTCCCTTCGGACGGCTCCGGCAAGCTCGGGACGTTCTTCGCGACGTTCGTCGGCGTCTCCGATCCCGCGTCCGTCTTCGCCGGCTCGCGCACGTCCACACCGAACCTCTCGGCTTCTGTCGGCGGCGCCTTCGGAACGTTCGCGTCGGCTGTCCCGTCAGGGAGCGCGACGGCTTCGGCGGACACGTGGATCTACGGACTGCGCGAGAACGCGTCCTTCCGCTCGAACCTCGCGGTCGTCCACGCGCCGGGCACGTCATCCGGCGCGACGTCCGGCCCCGTTTCCCTCGAGATCCAGCTCTTCGACGGCGACAGCGGCGGACTTGCCGGCGTACCCCTGACGCACACGCTCCAGCCGGGAGAGTTCTTCCAGTTCAACTCGATCCTCCGGTACACCCCCGTGCTGGTCCAGCTGGGGATCACGAACGGCTACGCGCGGGTGCGGCGCACGAACGGCACCGACCGGTTCATCGCCTACGGCGTCGTGAACGACGGCGGCAGCACCGGCGGCGGCACCTCGGACGGCAGCTTCCTCGTCGCGGACGCGACGGAGGGCCTGATCCCGATCCTCCTCGACCTGCCGGGGTCCCCGCACTTCACGACGGATCTCACCCTCACGAACCCCACGTCGGCGCCCGTCACCGTCACGCTCACATACACGGCGTCGGCGGCGTTCTCGGGGCAGGGGAGCGGGATGAAGACGATGCCGCTCGGCGCACGCCAGCAGTTCGTCACGTCGAATGCGCTCTCCTATCTGCGCGGGCTCGGACTCGCGATCCCTGCGACGGGCAAACAGGGCGGCACGCTTCTCGTCTCGGGCGCCGTCGCGCTGGCCCGCACGTCGAACCCGAACCCCGACACGACCGTGGGCGGCTCTTACGGCCTGTCATACCCGGCGCTCGCGGCGTCCGCGCGCGCAAAGGGGGAGGCCTGGGTCTACGGCTTACGCCAGGACGCGGACGTGCGCAGCAACCTCGCGATCGCCGACGCACGGATCGGCGGCGGGTCCCTCTCATACGTCATCGACGTCTTCGACGCCGACACCGGCTCCACGACTCCCGTCCAGACGCTTGCGATCCCGCTCGCAGGCGGGCAGTGGGACCAGGTGAACGGCATCCTTTCGGGAGCGGGGATCGCGCACGGTTACGTACGCGTAAAGCCCGCGTCCGGCGCGTCGGACTTCGCCGTCTACGGCGTCGTGAACGACGGGCCCTCGACCGGCTCGCGCACGTCGGACGGCTCGTACATCCCGATGGTCGTCATCAACTGATATCCTCGCCCCGACTCGGGCCGGACAGGCGGTCGCCGCTCTCGACGCTTCGGCGGAAGGAGGGGAGGAAAGTCCGGACTCCCGCGGGCAGCGTGCCGGAGAAATTCCGGTCGGGGTAACCCGAAGGAAAGTGGCACAGAAAACATACCGCCGACGCGCCGCAAGGCGCAGGTAAGGGTGAAAAGGTGCGGTAAGAGCGCACCGCGGTTCCGGCAACGGGACTGGCAGGCGAAACCCCACGCGGAGCAAGACCAAATAGGGTGACGGAAGGGGCGCCCGCCCTCGCGGCTTCGGCCGACGTCACCGGGTCGGTCGCTCGAGCCCGTTCGAAAGGCCGGGCCTGGAGGAATGACCGCCGGCCGGAAGGCGCGAGCCGACCGGTTACAGAATCCGGCTTATCGTCCGGCCCGAGTCACTTTTCTTCTCATCGGATAGACTTGCCCCCCTCTTATGAAAGTGGTCGTCAAGTCGGGGGCGCCGGGCGGGTTCACGGATTACCTCGCGCGCTTTTCCGCCGGCCTTCCCATCTTCGAGGAGGGCGAGGTCGGCACCGAGATGTACGTCATCCAGTCCGGCACGGTCGAAATCTTCAAGCGCAGCCGGCGCGGCGAGGAAAAGCTTCTCGCGACGCTCGAGAAGGGCGATTTCTTCGGGGAGATGTCGATCCTCGAGGACGTGCCGCGCACGGCCTCGGCGCGCGCGAAGTCGGACGTCGAGCTCGTCCGGATCAACCACTCGACGTTCGACGAGATGCTCCGCCACAACGCGGAGATCGCCGTGCGGATGCTCCGCAAGCTGTCCCGGAGACTGCGCGAGACGACGAAGCTCCTCGAGCAGTCCACCGGCGCGGCTCCGGCGCTCGACGAGAGCTCCTCCGACATCTTCGCGAAGGTCGCAGAGCGCCACGACATCTTCCGGCTCGTGGCCGCCGCCGGCGGCGAGGAGTTCTTCCTGAACCGCGACGGAGAGACCACCGTGGGGCGCGTCGACCCGGTCACCGGCATCAAGCCCGACGTGGACCTCGCGAACCTCGACACGCAGCGGTCCGTCTCGCGCCGGCACTCGAAAATCGTCCACGAAAACGGCGAGTTCAGGGTCGTCGAGGAGATCGGGACGATGAACGGCACGTTCGTGAACGGCACGCGCATCGTCACGGGCCAGCCGGTGACGATCAAGGACGGAGACCGCACGCGCTTCGGGCTCGTGGATCTCACGTTCCGGGTCAGCAAGGCGTAGGAGACATTCCCGTCCCGCTTCCACCCCTCGCGTCCCTGCCCGGCATCGGCTCCGCGCGCGCGAAGGAGCTGGCCGAGGCCGGAGTCGAGACGGCGCTCGACCTCCTCCTCCACCTTCCGTTCCGCTACGAGGACCGCACGCGCATCGCGCCGATCTCGGCCCTCGTGCCCGAAGGCCCGGCGATCACGGTGAAGGGCGAAATCCTGTCGGCGCGCCTCATCCGCACGCGGCGTCGCGGCTTCACGATCTTCGAGGCGATCCTCGACGACGGGACGGGCCCACTCCGCCTCGTCTTCTTCAACCAGCCGTACCTCCAAAGGTGGATGCTTCCGAAGAAAGTCTTCTGGGTCTACGGGGTCCCGACGCAGCCCTCGCGCTTCCGGCGGGGGCTCGGCATGGAGAATCCGCAGATAGAAGAATTCTTTGAAGATGAAGAGGGAGGGGGCGCGGGCACGAATCCTCTTTCGGTCGGGCGGGTCGTGCCCATCTATCGCAAGTTGCCGGGACTGACCCCGCGCGCCAGACGAACTCTCGTCTTTCGCCTTCTAAGAGATTTTGCAGACCGTCTCCCGGAGCGCATCCCCCTGTCGTCGCGCGAGGGTCTGAAGCTGCCTTCTCTTTCCGAATCCCTTCGCGAGGCCCACTTCCCGGGGAGCGCGGGCGGCCCCGCCGACGCGGAGGCCTGGACGGAGCGGACGTCGCCTTACCTCCATCGCCTCGTGTACGAGGAGTTCCTCGAGTTTCAGGTCGGCCTGCAGCGGCGGCGCCGCGCGCGCGCGGCCGATCCCGCCCCCCTGCTCGTTGCCGACGACGCCATTCGCGCGCAGCTCAAGGCCCTCCTCCCGTTCGCGCTGACCGGCGCGCAGAAGCGGGTGATCCGGGAAATCGGCGAGGACTTCCGGCGCGGCACCCCCATGCGGCGGCTTCTCCAGGGCGACGTCGGGAGCGGCAAGACGATCGTCGCGGTGCTCTCGGCCGTGCTCGCCGCCGCATGCGGGTACCAGACCGCTCTCATGGCGCCGACCGAGATCCTCGCCGAGCAGCACGCGGCGACGATCTTCCGCCTGCTCGCGAAGTCCGGGCTCGTGCCCGCGCTCCTCACCGGCCGCGTCAAAGGAAAGGCCCGCGCCGCGCTCCTCGACCAGCTCGCGGGCGGCCGCGTCAACCTGCTGGTCGGAACGCACGCGCTTCTCGAGGATCCCGTGGAGTTCCTGCGGCTCGGGCTCATCGTGATCGACGAGCAGCACCGCTTCGGTGTCGCCCAGCGCACGGCGCTCTCGGCGAAAGCCGACAAGACCGGCAAGGCCGACACGACCGGCCAAAAGCCGCACCTCCTCGTGATGTCCGCGACGCCGATTCCGCGCTCTTTGGCGCTCACGCTCTATGGGGATCTCGACGTCTCGACGCTCGACGAAAAGCCACCGGGGCGGACGCCGGTCGCGACGCGTGTCCTTCCGGAGTCCGAGCGTGGCGGGGCGTTCCGCGAGATCGAGGCCGAGATCCGGGCCGGGGGCCAGGCTTACGTCGTCGTCCCCCTCATCGAGGAGTCGGACAAGGTCGAGGCACGCGCGGTCGAAAAGCACGTCGAGGAGATCCGCAGGGCGCTGCCCGGAAGGCGTGTCGGCGTCGTCCATGGCCGCATTCCGCCCGAAGAGCGCGAGCGGACGATGGGGGAGTTCGCGGCCGGCCGGCTCGACGTCCTCGCGGCGACGACCGTCATCGAAGTCGGCGTCGACGTGCCAAACGCCTCCTACATGCTGATCGAGAACGCCGAACGCTTCGGTCTCGCCCAGCTCCACCAGCTCCGGGGACGCGTCGGGCGCGGGAAACGGGCCTCCCGGTGCGTGTTTCTTTTCGGCACGAAAGCGTCGCCCGAGTCGCTCGAGCGGCTCACCGTTCTCGAGAAGACGGACGACGGATTCGTGGTGGCCGAGGAGGACCTCAAGCGCCGCGGCCCCGGCGACGCGCTCGGCACGCGCCAGAGCGGCGTGCCCCTCTTCCGCGTCGGCGATCTCGTCCGCGACGTCGCCTGGATGAAGCGCGCCCGCGACGAAGCCTCGCGCCTCCTCGCCCGGAACGCGGACGCGCCCTTTCGCACGCCCCTCCTGCTCCGCGCCGCGGACCTACCGGCCGGAGACTGACGCCCTCTCGTTCCGGGTTAACATCCGCGCCCGCGCGGTGAATCCGCGCGCGAAGGCGCCGTGGACCCCCAAAAAACGCTCGAAATCGTCATCCAGATCGTGGTGCTGCTGTTCGCCGTCTCGTTCCACGAGTCGGCCCACGGCTACGTGGCGATGAAGTGCGGCGACAACACGGCGCGGGATCTGGGACGCATCACGATGAATCCCCTCAAGCACCTCGACCCGATCGGGAGCCTCTTGTTCCCGGCGATGCTCGCCTTTTCGGGACTTCCCATCTTCGGCTGGGCCCGCCCCGTTCCGATCTCGCTCCGGGGCGTCCCGAATCCGCGCCGGGCCAACCTCCTCATATCGGCGGCGGGGCCGCTCTCGAACCTGCTGCTGGCGGTCGTCTTCGCTGCCGCATTCGCACTCATCAAAGGCAGTCAGGTGCCTTCGAAAGCGAGCCCCCTGTACCCGCTCTCGCTGGTCTTCGCCCTTTCGGTTCTCGTGAACGTCTCCCTCGCGATCTTCAATCTGCTGCCTATCCCGCCCCTGGACGGCTTCGGCGTCGTCGAGAGCCTCGCGCCCGCGGACGCGCTCCCCGCCATCATCTGGCTGAGGCGATTCGGCTTCATCATCCTGATCGTGGCGATGTTCACGGGAGCCCTCGGGTTCGTCATGCGGCCCGTGCAGAACCTGGTGATCCAGTGGCTGAGCTCCTGATGACTGACCCTTCCAAGAAAATCGTTCTTTCCGGTCTTCGCCCTACGGGCCGGGTCCACCTCGGCAACTACTGGGGGGCGGTGAAGAACTGGGTGGACCTGCAGGCCGATTACGACTGCCGCTACTTCGTCGCCGATCTCCACGCGCTCACGACCGACTACGCCGACACGTCCGCGATCCGCGAGTCGACGCTCGAAGCGGTCACCGACTGGCTTTCCGTGGGCCTCGACCCAGAGAAGTCCGTCATCTTCGTTCAGTCGCGCGTTCCGCAGACGGCGGAGCTGGCGCTCGTCTTCGGGATGATCACGCCGCTCGGCTGGCTCGAGCGCGTGCCGACCTACAAGGAGCAGATCGAACAGCTCCGGGAGCGGGACCTCGGAACGTTCGGCTTTCTCGGTTATCCGGTCCTCATGACGGCCGACATCGCGCTCTATCGCGCGCACTACGTGCCCGTCGGCAAGGACCAGGAGAGCCATCTCGAGATCTGCCGTGAGATCGTCCGGCGGTTCAACGGCTTCTACGGCGACGTCTTCCCCGAGCCGCAGGCGCTCTTCACGGCGATGCCTAAAGTGCCGGGCCTCGACGGCCGCAAGATGTCGAAGAGCTACGGAAACACGATCGCGCTCTCCGACTCGTCGGCCGACGTCGAGAAGAAGGTCATGGGCATGGTCACGGACCCGGGCCGCGCGCGCCGTTCCGACCCGGGGAATCCCGACGTCTGCAATCTCTACCCCTTCCACGTTCTCTACTCGCCGCCGGACGAGCAGAAGCAGGTGGATCTCGAGTGCCGCACGGCGGCGCGCGGCTGCGTGGACTGCAAGAAACACCTCATCCGCAACATGAACGCCGCGATGGAGCCGGCCCGTCAGAAGCGCGCAGAGATCGTCGCGAAGCCGGGCTACGTCAGAGAGGTTCTGGAGGCGGGGAACGAGAGAGCAAGAAATATTGCTTCGGAAACGATGGAAAGAGTGGCCGATGCGATGAGGCTGCTCTGAGGATGGCTGAAGGCATTCGCATCCCCATCCCCGCCGGCGCGGACCTCATGCAGCCTTACCCGGTGAAGCTGCCGATGTTCGAGGGGCCGCTGGACCTCCTCCTCCACCTCATCCGCAGGAACGAGGTCGACCTCCGGAATCTTCCCGTGGCCGACATCTGCCGGCAATACCACGAGTACATCGTCCTCATGGTCGAGCTCGACCTCGAGGTCGCGGCCGAGTTCCTCTACGTCGAGGCGATGCTCCTCCACATCAAGTCGCAGATGGTGCTGCCGCGCGCGCCCGCCATGGAGGGCGAGCCGATGGAGGACCCGCGCGACGAGCTCGTGAGGCGGCTCCTCGAGTACCGCAAGTACAAGGGCGTCGCCGAGTCGCTGCACGAGATGGAAGCCGTCCGCCTCGGACTCTGGAGCCGACCGCCCACCAGGGTCGAGATGGGGGAAGGGGAGGCCGAAGAGACCGACCTCTCGGAGGTCTCGCTGTTCGATCTCCTGACCTTCTTCAAGGGCGCCGTCGACCGATACCGCGCCCAGCATCCGCCCTCGATGGAGATCGCCCACCAGAAGTTCTCCATCAAGGAGAAGATGGAGCAGATGCTCGCGCGGGTGAAGGCCGGGAACGGTCCCGTACCGCTCTCGGACGTGTTTCGCGGACTCTCCGGACGCGGCGAGGCGATCGCCATCTTCCTCGCCGTCCTCGAGCTCCTGCGGCTCCGCGTCGTCCGCGCGCGCCAGGACGGCGAATTCAACGAGATCTATCTCGACCCGACGGGCGAATCGGCATCGCTCGAGGGCTACGAGGAGGCCTATCGGTGACCACCTACGTCGCGCTCCTCGAGGCCCTGCTCTTCGCGTCCGGCAAGCCCGTGACCGCCGAGCGCCTCGCCGAAGCTGCGGAAATCACGAAGGAAGAGGTCGAGGCCGCCCTCGACGCGCTCGAAAAGGCCTGCGAGGCCGAGGGGCGAGGCGTCCGCGTCGACCGCGTCGCGGGCGGAGCGCGCCTCGTCTCGCGGAACGAGTTCGACCTGCCCGTCCGCAGCCTCCTCGGGCTCGAGGGGAAGAACAAGCTCTCGATCGCCAGTCTCGAGGTGCTCTCGATCGTCGCCTACCGGCAGCCGGTCACGGCGCCCGAGATCGCGGAGCTTCGCGGCGTGAACTCGGCGTCCTCGCTGCGCACCCTCCTCGACAAGAAGCTCATCACGACGGCCGGCCGCAAGGAAGTCGTCGGGACCCCGTTCCTCTACAAGACGACGAAGGAATTTCTCGTCCATTTCGGCCTGGCCGACCTGAAGGATCTCCCGCGCCCCGAGGACCTCGACGCGCTCTACGGCGTCGAGACGAATACGGCGCAGACCGAGCTGTTTCCGGAAGACAATGCTGCTGAAGAAAATTCAGGATTAGAGGAAGAGAAAGATTCTTCGAATGGTTAATCGAACATGAGCGCCGAGCGTCTTCAGAAAATTCTCTCCGCCGCCGGCATCGCGTCGCGGCGCGCGGCCGAGCAGATCATCCTCGAGGGCCGCGTCACGGTGAACGGCCACAAGGTGAAAGAGCTCGGCGTCAAGGCCGACATCACGAAGGATCACGTCAAGGTGGATGGGAAGCTCGTGCGCATCGCGGTCGCGCGGCGCTACATCCTCATGAACAAGCCGAAGGGCCTCATTGTCACGCGCGACGATCCGGGCGGCATCCCGACCATTTTCGAGTTGCTGAGAGGCCGCGTCGGAGAGCGGGTCGTGGCCGTGGGACGACTCGACGTGGAATCCGAGGGGCTTCTCATCCTCACCGACGACGGCCCGCTCGTACACAAGCTCACGCATCCCTCCGGCGGCTGCCGTAAGGAATACGAGGTCAAGGTTTCCGGCGTGCCGACGCCCGCGCAGCTCGAAAGGCTTCGGAAGGGCGTCACGCTGCCCGACGACGGCGCGCGGACGGCGCCCGCCGACATCGAGCTCGAGAAAACGACTCCGGAGAAGAACGGGGCCGGCGGCAACGCTTGGCTCAAGGTGACGCTCGGCGAGGGGCGCTCGCGCCAGGTGCGCCGCATGTTCGACCTCGTCGGCCATCCCGTCACGAAGCTCCGCCGGGTCGCGATCGGCCCGATCCGCGACGCGACACTTCCTCCCGGCACCTTCCGCGACCTGTCGCCCGAAGAAGTCATGGCGCTGCGCGCGATCCGGCCGGCGCCGCCCCGCCCGCGGCCGGCGCGTCCCCGAACCCACCGGGCACCGAGCCCTTCGGCGCCCCCGAAAGCCAGGGCTTGAAGGCACTTGTCGTCGCGATCGACGGGCCCTCCGGCGTGGGGAAGTCCACGGTCGGCAAGGCGCTCGCCGCCCGCCTCGGCGTGCCCTACCTCGACACGGGAGCGATGTACCGCGCGGTCGGCCTCGCCGTGAAGCGCAAGGGGATCGCCCTTCCTCTCGAGGACCCCGTCGCCGTCATCGCGATCGCCTCGGGCGTGGACGTCCGCGTGACCGGGAGCGCCGAGGACGCGCGCACCTGGCTGAACGGGGAAGACGTCTCGAAGGAGATCCGGACGCCCGAGATCTCGAAGTACGCCTCGGCCATCTCCGCCGTGCCGGGCGTCCGGCGCCGGCTCGCGGGCATGCAGCGCGGACTCGCGCTGGAAGGGGGCGGCGTGCTCGAGGGCCGTGACATCGGCACGAAGGTGGTTCCCGAAACGCCGCACAAGTTCTTTCTCACGGCGTCCCCCGCGGTGCGGGCGCGCCGCCGTTTCGCGGAGCTGTCGGCGAAGAATTCGCCGCAGACCTACGAACAGGTCCTCGCGGACATGGAAGCGCGCGACCATGCGGACGCGACGCGGGCCGACTCGCCGCTCACGGACGACGGAACGTACGCCCGGCTGGACACATCGGCGCTCTCCGTTGCGGAAGTCGTGGACCGCGTGCTTTCGGCCGTCGGACGGCCGGTTCCGCCGGCCGGTTGACCGGCCTCCCCCCGCCCGTCTAACATCAACGGTTCCGGCCGCTTGAGCGTTTGCCTCGAGGCGATCCAGGCGACCCAATATCAGACCCGCGAAGGAGTACCCGTACATGTCGCCTAGGGACCCGAAGAACGACGACGGCCAGATGGCCGATGAGGGCGCGCAGGACGGAGAGTTTGCACGCCTTCTCGCCGAGAGCGAGCGCTCTCTCAAGGAGGGAGAGCTCATCCGGGGCCGTGTGCTTCAGGTGACGGCCGACGAGATCCTCGTCGACATCGGCTACAAGTCGGAGGGGATGATTCCCCGCTCCGAGTTCCACCACATGCCGGCCGATCGCCTCCCGCATCCCGGGCAGGAGATCGAAGCCGTGCTGGAGCGCACCGAAGGCCCGAACGGCTACGTCGTGCTTTCCTACGAAAAGGCCCGCCGCGGCAAGGCGTGGGACCTGGTCGAGCAGGCGTTCGCCTCTAATGCGTCCGTCAGGGGGCGCGTCCTCGAGCGCGTGAAGGGCGGGCTCTCCGTCGACATCGGCGTCCGCGCGTTCCTGCCGGGCTCGATCGCCGACTCGCGCCCGCTCAAGAACCTCGACGTCCTGAAGGGTCGCGAGCTCGAGTTCCGCGTCGTCTCGCTCGACAAGAAGCGTGGCAACATCGTGCTGTCGCGCAAGGCCATCCTCGACGAGGTTGCTCTCGTCAAGAAGAAGGAAGCCTCCGATGCCCTCGCGGACGGTCGCGTTCTCAAGGGCGTCGTCAAGAACCTCACCGACTATGGCGCGTTCGTGGACCTGGGTGGAATCGACGGCCTCCTTCACGTGACCGACATGACGTGGGGCCGCCTCGCGCACCCTTCGGATGCCGTGCACGTGGGGCAGGAAGTCGACGTGAAGGTCCTCCGCTTCGAAGAGGCGACGGGCCGAATCTCCCTCGGCATGAAGCAGCTGAAGCCGGACCCGTGGCACGACCTGCCCTCCAACTATCCCGTGGGCGCACGCGTGCGCGGAAAGGTCGTCTCCCTGACCGACTATGGCGCGTTCGTCGAGCTCGAGGAGGGCGTCGAGGGCCTCATCCACGTGAGCGAGATGTCCTGGACGAAGCGGGTCAAGAACCCGTCCAAGCTCCTGAACGTGGGCGACACGATCGAGGCGGTCGTCGCGGACGTGAACCCCGAGACGCGGCGGCTATCGTTGTCGCTCCGCGCCACCGAGCCGAATCCCTGGGAGCAGCTCGCCGAGAAGTACCACATCGGAGACCGCATCCACGGCACGGTGCGCAACCTGACCGACTTCGGAGCCTTCGTGGAGATCGAAGAGGGAATCGACGGTCTCATCCACGTCTCCGACATGTCCTGGGGCCGCCGCGTGAAGCACCCGTCCGAGGTCCTGAAAAAGGGCGATGACGTGCAGGCCGTCCTCACCGCGATCGACGTCGAGAACCGGCGGATCAGCCTCTCGATCAAGGAATTCCGCCCGAACGAATGGGAAGAATTCTCCGCGAAGCACCAGCCCGGAGATGTCGTCGACGGCACCGTGGCGAAAGTGGCCGAGTTCGGTGTCTTCGTGAGGCTGCCCGAGGGCCTCGAAGGTCTCATGCACGTCTCCGAGACGCCGCTTGCACGCGGGGAAAAGCCGGCTTCCCACTATGCGGAAGGCGACGCTGTGCGCGTCCGTGTGCTCCGGATCGAGCCGGCCGAGCAGCGCATCGGGCTTTCGTCCCGTGACGTGGAGCAGCCCGAGAGGGACGCGCCCCAGGTGCCGGCCGAACCGGTGGAAACCAGCACGGCGGAAGCGATTGAGAAGCCGGTTCCGGCCGGAACCGACCCGCACGAGTAGCCGGAGCGGATCAGTGAACGGCGTCCGGGGAATGACCGCGTGAAACGCTCCACCGTCGCCTGGATCGTTGCGGCCGGCGCCTTCGCGTTCCTGCTCCTGCTCGTCTGCACCGTCGCTCTCGTGTTCGCGCCGCGAGGCGGCGCGCCGTCCTTCGCCTTCGGCGGGCGCGTGGGCGTCGTCGACATCGAAGGAATCATCCTGTCCGCGGATCGCTTCCGCGAGATGCTCGCCAAGTTCAAGACAGCGCCCGGCGTGAAGGCCGTGGTCGTTCGCATCAACTCGCCCGGCGGCGGCGTGGCCGCGTCACAGGAGCTCTTCAGCGAGATCCGCCGTTTTCGGAAGGAGACGGGCAAGCCCGTCGTCGTCTCGATGGAATCGGTCGCCGCGTCCGGCGGTTACTACGCCGCCGTGGCGGCCGACCGCATCGTCGCGAACCCTGGCACGATCACCGGATCCATCGGCGTCATCATGCAGTGGATGAACTACGGGGACCTCCTCGAATGGGCGAAGGTCCGCGCGGTCACGCTCAAGAGCGGTGCGCTGAAGGACGCGGGCAACCCGTCCCGGCCTCTCACGGACGAGGAGAGGAAATATTTCGAGGACCTCATCCAGAGGTTGCGCCTGCAGTTCCAAGGGGCCGTGGCAGAGGGCCGCAAGGGCCGGCTGAAGCCCGAGGCGCTCGCCCACATGTCGGACGGGCGCGTCGTGACGGGGGAGGAAGCGCTTGCGCTGGGACTCGTCGACGAGATCGGCGACTACCGCGATGCGGTCGATCTCGCCGCGCGCCTCGCGCACCTCGCCGTGCCCGCGGAAGTCTGGCATCCGCGGCCCACGAGACCGGGACTCATCGAACTCCTGACGGGACCTTCGGAATCGACGTGGACGGGGCGCCTGCTTTCGGGCGCACCGGTGGGGGGCGGATGGAACGTCTTCTTTCTGTGGTAGGCCGCGCGGAAGGCACGACGACGAAGGCGGACCTCGTCGAACAGGTCGCCCACGCCACCAACCTGACGAAGAAACAGGCGGAGATCATCGTCGACTCGGTGTTCGACGGGATCATCGCCTCGCTCCGGTCGGGCGAGAAGATCGAGCTGAGGGGATTCGGCAGCTTCCGGTTGCGGCAAAGGGGCGCGCGGATCGCGCGCAACCCCAAGCGCAGCGGCGTGAAGGTCATGGTGCCGCCGAAGCGGGTGCCGTACTTCAAGCCGGGCAAGAAGCTGAAGGAGCTCATCAACCAGGCGACTCCCGTGGCTTCCGCTTCCTCCGCCGCGCCCGGCGTGCCGGGAACACGGACTCCGGGACCCGGCCCGGGCTGATGGAGGCGCTTTTCACGCCGTGGCGCGCGGCGTATCTTGCGGGTGGCGGGGAGCCCGTGAAGGGGTGCCTGCTCTGCGTTCTTCCGGGCCGCACGGACGAGGAAGGCCTCATCGTGCACCGGGGTCAGGCGGTGTTCGCCGCTCTGAACCGGTACCCCTACACGAACGGGCACTTGATGCTCGCTCCGTTCGCGCACCGCGCCTCGCTCTTCGCGATGACCCCGAACGAGCGTCACGAGCTCCTCGACCTCGCCGCGGCCGCCGAGGCGGTCCTGGCCGCGGCGTATCGGCCCGACGGCTTCAACGAGGGTCTCAACATCGGCCGCAGCGCGGGCGCGGGCGTCGCGGACCATGCGCATCTGCACGTCGTCCCCCGCTGGGACGGCGACACGAACTTCCTGACGGTCCTCGGTGGGACGCGGACGATTCCCGAGGAGCTCGGGGCAACGCGGACGAAGCTCGCCGCCGCGTTCGCCCGCCGTCCGTGAAGCGCCCGGGCGGAAAGGTCGTTCTCCTGGTGGCCGCCTCGGCCGTCCTTCCCGGACTCGGTCACGTCCTGCTCGGCCGGAGAGCCCGCGGCGGTGCCTTTTTCGCCGTCGTCCTCGCGACCGCTCTGATGGGACTTTCCCTCGAGCCCCGGAATCTGTCCGCGGCCACGTACGAATACGGGCGCACGTACCTCCTCGTCGCCGCGATCATGCAGCTCCTGCTCGTCCTCGACGTGCTCGAGCGCGCCTCCGGGAGGCGCGCGTGAGCCTCGTCTCCGATCATTTCCCGCTCCTCGTTCTCCTCGCGGCTTTCATGGCCGCGTTCGCCGCGCTGCTCTGGAAAGACGATCCGAAAGACGCGCGCCGCTTCTTTCTGAAGGCCCTTCTCGGGCTGGTGGCGTGCGCGGTCGCCCTCGGATTCCTGTTTCAGGCGGTGTCGCGTTGAAGCTCCTCGTCGTGGTCGGGGAGGTCTCCGGCGACCAGCACGCGAGCGCGCTCCTCGCGGCTCTCAAGGAGCGGGTGCCCTCTCTCGCCGCATTCGGAGTCGGGGGCGACGGCTGCCGGGGACAGGGCATGCGCCTCGTCGCGCACCAGAAGGACCTCGCCGTCGTCGGCCTCGTCGAGGCGCTTTCGAAGCTGCGGTTCGCGCGAAAGCTCATCCGGATGCTCGTCAAGGAAGCCGCCGCTGAGAAGGCCGACGCCGCGGTTCTCGTCGATTCCCCCGACTTCAACCTCCCGCTCGCCCGTCGGCTGACGAAGGCGGGGATTCCGGTCGTCTTCTACGTCTCGCCCCAGGTGTGGGCGTGGCGGAGCTCCCGCGCGCGGACGATCGCTCGCCTCGGCCGCGCGGTCCTCGTCCTGTTCCGCTTCGAGAAGCGCTGGTGGGACGCCCGTGGCCTCGGAGAACGTGTGACCTGGGTGGGTCACCCGCTCGTGGACAAGGCGGCCCTGGAGCTCGCCATCCCGGCGGCGCCGCCGGCCTCGGGCGCACGACGCATCGTCCTGATGCCGGGTTCGCGCGCGGGGGAAATCCGCCGTAACCTGCCCGTTCTGCGCGACGCGGTGAGTCTCCTCGGGAAGCGTCACCCCGACCTCGAGGTCGTCGTCGTGCAGGCCGACTCTATTCCGACAGACCTCCTCAGCGACGTGGCCGGACCGGACCTGGCTTCGTGGCGCATCGCGACGGGCCCGCACCTCGCGCTTCTCGCGGCCGCGGACGTCGTTCTCGTGGCGTCCGGGACCGCGACCGTGGAAGGACTTCTCGCAGGCGTCCCCATGGTCGTCGTCTACCGCGTGCATCCCCTGACGTTCTGGCTCGCGCGTCGGATCGTGAAGGTTCCCTTCGTGGCGATGGCGAATCTCGTGAGCGACGACGGATCGGGGATCTCCGCGGTGCCGGAGCTGCTGCAGGGCGACGCCACCCCGGAGCACATCGCCGCCGCCGCGGCCGCGTTCCTCGAGGATCCCGGCCTGACTGCTCGGACACGCGCGAGACTGGCGCGCGGCCTCCCGGAGCTGGGCGCTCCCGGGGCGCCGGGAAGGACGGCCGACGCGGTTCTCGCCGCGCTTGCCGTCCGAGGGCCGGCCGGACCGGGGAGTCACGCATGAAGGACTTCCGGCGGCTCCTCGTGCTCTTCCGCCCGCACCGCGCCGCCGCGGTCGCGGCGATCCTCGCGATGATCGGCGTCGCCGTCTTCACGGGCCTCGTCACATACCTCTTCGGCCCGCTGTTCGATCAGGTCCTCACGCCGGAGGCACGCACCGCCGTGATGGCGCACGCCGGCGAGGCGCCCGGCCTCGGGTCCGTCGTGGGCGAAAAGTCCGTCGTGCGGCGCACCGCGATCGCCAAAGCCTTCGACGGCGGCCTCGCATCTTTCGAGTCCTTTCTCGGCGTCAAGCCAGAGACGCGCGTCTTCGTCCTGCCGCTCCTCCTTTTCGCCGCCTTCGTGCTCAAGAACCTCTGCGCGTTCGTCGCCGAGTACCGGTTCAACGCCGTCGGGCTCGCATTCGTCCGCGATCTCCGAAAGACCCTCTACGAGAAGATCCTCGGCCAATCGGGTGCCTTCCTCGCCCGGAACCCTTCCGGAGACCTCATCGCGCGCGTCACGGGCGACGTCGACCGTATCCAGAGCCTCTTCGGAACCGACCTCGCGGACCTCGTCCAGTCCATCGCGACCCTTGCGGTTCTCGCCGTGGTCGTCGTCTCGCTCTCCCCGCAGCTCACGCTAGTGGCCCTCCTCATCACCCCCGCGATCGTCGTCCCGGTCATCCTCATCGCGAGGCGCCTGCGCGTCCTCTCGCGCGCGGCGCGGGAAAAAATGGGCGACCTCACGGGGGTCCTGTCGGAGACGATTCGCGGGGCCCGCGTCGTCCAGGCCTACGAGGCCGAAAAGTGGGAGAGCGAGCGTTTCTCGGACGTGAATGACCGGACGTTCCGTCTCGCGCGCAAGGGCGCGCGCGTCATGGCGTTCTCGTCGCCTCTCGTCGAGACGGCCTCCGTCCTCGCGTTCCTCCTTCTCCTCGGGTACGCGACAACGCGCATCACGGCGGGGAAGATGACGCTCGGCACGTTCATCTCCTACGGCATCGGACTCGCGATGATGTATCAGCCCTTCAAGCGGGCGACCCGGACGAACCTGGCGCTCCAGCAGGCCCTCGCATCCGCGCGCCGCCTCTTCGAGGTGCTCGACGCCCCGAATGACGTCGCGGACGCGCCCTCGGCGCGGCCGCTCGGCCCCTTCGGACAGGAGATTCGTTTCGAGAGCGTGTCGTTCTCCTATGGCGGCGAGCTCCAGGTCCTCACGGACGTCGATCTTGTCCTCCCGCGCGGCTCGGTAACGGCGCTGGTCGGGCCGTCCGGCGGCGGCAAGTCCACGCTCGTGAGCCTCCTGCCGCGCTTCATGGATCCCACGGCCGGCCGCGTGCTCGTGGACGGGACTGACATCCGGGAGACGACGCTCGCTTCCCTGCGCGCCCAGATCGGCCTCGTGACGCAGGAAACGGTCCTCTTCGACGAGAGCATCCGGCGCAACGTGGCCTACGGGCGTCCCGACGCCTCGGACGGCGACGTGCGCGCGGCCCTCGCGGCGGCGAACGCGCTCGCCTTCGTGGACGCGCTCCCCGCAGGAATCGACACGCGGGTAGGCGAGGCCGGCGCCCGCCTTTCGGGCGGGCAGCGCCAGCGGCTCGCGATCGCGCGCGCCCTCCTGAAGAACGCCCCGATCCTCATCCTCGACGAGGCGACGTCGGCGCTCGATGCCGAAAGCGAGCGGGCCGTTCAAGAAGCCCTCGAGCGCCTGATGGCCGGACGCACCGTCCTTGTCATCGCGCACCGGCTTTCCACCGTGCGCCGCGCCGACCAGCTCGTCGTCCTCGACGCCGGCCGGATCGTGGAACGCGGGCGGCACGGGGACTTGCTCGCGGCCGGGGGGATGTATCGTCGCCTTCACGACCTTCAGGTTTTCGACGCGCCGGGCGGCGCGCCGAAGGCGGGGAGCAACGCACCATGAAATCCATGACCGGATTCGGCCGCGCGGCGGCGACCCTTTCCGACGGGACGGAAGTTTCGGTCGTCATCCGCGGCGTGAACCACCGATTTCTCGACGTGGCCCTCAAACTGCGCGACGAATACGCCGCCGCGGAACCGGCGATCCGCAAGGCCGTCTCGGCGGTCGCGGCCCGCGGCCACATCGACGTCCTGATCCGGACGGCGCGGCCCGCGGGCGCCGCGGTGAAGATCGACACGGATGCCGCGGCGCGTTATGCGGCGCTCTGGAAAGAAGATTCTTCGAAAAAGGGGTTGCCGGCCGATCTCTCCGCGCGAGATCTCCTCTCTTTGCCCGGCGTCATCCGTGCGGACGACGTCGCGGCCGACGCGGATTCTTCTTTCGAAGCATCCCTCGTCTCTCTCGTCGAAAAAGCGCTGCGCGAGTTTGACGAGACCAGGGCGCGGGAAGGCGCCGCTCTCTCTCTTACCTTCGAAGAAATCCTCAAGAGGATCGAAACAGGAGTGACCCGCCTCGACGCGGAACGAGTCGGCATCTCGGAGCGCATTCAAGGCACGCTTCGCGAGCGCATCGCGAAGCTGGCTGCGGGCGTGGCGCTCGACGAGTCCCGGCTCGTCCAGGAGGTCGCGCTGCTTGCCGACCGCGCCGACATCACGGAAGAAATCGATCGTCTCAAGACCCACCTCGTCGAGCTGCGGCGCCTTCTCGCCGCGGGAGGGCCCATCGGCCGGCGCCTCGACCATCTCGTGCAGGAGATCCACCGCGAGGTGAATACCTCGGGATCCAAGGTCCGGGAAACGGGCGCCACACGGCTCGTCCTCGACCTCAAGTCCGATCTCGAGGCCTTCAAGGAACAGGTCCAGAACGTCGAATGAGAGGACCGCGATGAGCCGTGGCGACCTCTTCATCGTCTCCTCGCCCTCGGGGGCGGGAAAGACGACCCTGATTCATCGTGTTCTCCGCGACCCGCGGATCGGAGGCTCCCTGCACTTCTCGGTTTCCCACACGACGCGGCCTTCGCGGGTCGGGGAGCGCACCGGAGTCGAGTATCACTTCGTCGACGAAGCCGCGTTCCGCGCGATCGAGGCCCGCGGCGGGTTCCTGGAGTGGGCGGTCGTGCACGGCAATCTCTACGGCACCTCCCGCGAAGAGGTCGAGCCGCGCCTCGAGAGCGGAATCGACGTTCTCCTCGACATCGACGTCCAGGGAGCCCGCCAGGTGCGTTCCCACGTGCCGGAGGCCGTCAAGGTGATCGTCTTCCCGCCCTCGCGCGAGGTCCTCGAAAAACGGCTCAAGGCCCGGGGGTCCGACGCTCCGGACGTGGTTCTCCGCCGGCTCGCCGCGGCCCGGAAGGAGATGGAGGAATGGGGCGAATTCGACTATGCGATAATCAATGAGGATCTGGAGGCCGCGGTGGACGAGCTTCGCTCGATCCTCGTGGCGCGGCGGGCGGGCAAAGGCCGCCGGCGCGAGCGCCTCGAATCGATTCTCAGGACTTTCGCACCCTGAATTTCACGGAGGACAATCTCTTTATGTCGCAGCTTCCGCCAAACGTCGAGTCGAAGTTCCGCCTCGTTCACATCGTTTCCCGGCGGGCCGAGCAGCTCGTCCAGGGCGCGCGCCCAAAGATCGACAGCAAACATGCGAAGGTCACCCGTGTCGCTCTCGAAGAGGTGACCGCCGACCTCGTGCGCTGGCAGCTCGCGTCCCCCGAACCGGCCGTCGAAGAGATCCCGGCCGTCGACCTGCTCCCGACCGAGTGATCTTCGGGTGACCCCCGCGCGGCCCCCCGGCACTGACGCGCTCGGGGAAACCCTCGCCTACTATCGCGACCTCGGAGTGGCGGAGCTATACCTCGATGAGAGGTCCGAAGAGCACCGGGATTTTTCTGTGAATAGAAAGACTGCGAAACAAGACGTCGTCCTGCTTCAACCTCTCGCTCACGAAGTCTCCGGCTGCATCAAATGCCGTCTCTCTAAGACCCGCAAGCAGACCGTGTTCGCCGACGGCTCACCCGGCGCGCGGATCATGTTCATCGGCGAGGCCCCGGGAGCCGACGAGGACGCGCAGGGCGTGCCGTTCGTGGGGCGCGCGGGCCAGCTTCTCACGCGGATGATCGAGGACGGCATGGGGCTGCCTCGCTCGTCCGTCTACATCGCGAACGTCCTGAAGTGCCGTCCGCCCGAGAATCGGAATCCGGAGCCCGACGAGATCGCCGCCTGCCGCGGCTACCTCGAGAGGCAGATCGACCTCGTGAAGCCCGAGGTGATCGTCGCCCTCGGCAAGTTCGCCGCGCAATTCCTGCTGGAAACCGACGAGGGCATCACGCGCCTCCGCGGCAAATGGGGGATCTACCGCGACATTCCCGTGATGCCCACTCTTCATCCGTCATACCTCCTCCGCCAACCGGTCCTTAAGAAGGAGGCGTGGGAGGATCTGCTCGCGGTGCTCGCGAGGCTCGGGATCGACGCTCCGGCGCGGAAGGGGAAGCAGCCGTGAGCGTTCGCATTCGCTACGTCATCTTCGCCCTCGCCGCCGCCGGCGCGACCGCCGGCGCCGCCCTCTTCCTGGCGAGGCCGGCCCCGAAGCCGGCGAAACCCTTGGCGAGGGCGCCGAATGCCGAGGCGCGCGGTCTCGACGCATCGGGCCGGACCAAGGCCGAACGGCTCGCCGTCGAGCAGGCTATCGATTCCTTCAAGAAAGACGGGCTCCTCGTGAGGGCGGCGGAGGACGCCGACGCGAAGGAATCGGACGAACACCGGGACCTCGAGGAGGTCTACGAGGGCTATCACCCGTTCTTCGTCCGCGGGGATCTCGACGGCGACGGCCGTCTGGACTTCGCGCAGGCCTTCGTGGAAAAGGGATCCGGCCGCCCATGGTTCCACGTGGCGGTGTTCTTCGGCGCGGGGGACGGCACGTTCCAGCCACCGATCTGGGTCGAGCGCGCAATCTCGCTCGACTCGGGCGACCTCACGATCGAGCGCTCGCTCATCATCATCACGCCCGACCTCGGGCTGGATCCGACGCGCCGCTGGCGCTGGGAGCCCGCGGAAAGGCGCTTCGTCGATGCCGATGAGGCATCGCGGCGGAACGACCCCGCGGACGACGACGCGCCCGACGAGACCCCTGATCAGAAGCCGAGGACGCGCGTCTGACGCGCGTCGCGCTTCTCCTTCCCAACCGCTTTCCCGGACTGCCGAGTTACCGGGTGCCGGAGGACGTCGGGCCTCTGATCCTCGGCGCGCGCGTCGCCGCACCATTCGGAAGCGCCCTAGCAACCGGCCTCGTCGCGTCGCTCGACCCGCCGCCCACCCCCGAAGGCACGGTGGAACGTGACGTGGTGGCGGCGCTCGACGACGCGCCATTTCTCTCGGAGCGTCTCGTCGAGGTCCTCGTCCGCGCGGCCGCCTACTACCTCGTCCCACCGGGCGAGCTCCTCCGTGCGGCGGTCCCCGCCCGGCTGCTCGCAGCGGGCGAAGCCGTGTACGTGCCGACGCATGGCGCCGTCGGCGCGGGGACCGAAGGCCTTGCCGGCGAGATTCTCGCCGTGCTTCTAGAGAGTGGAGAGGCCCGCCTGCCCGATCTCGTGAAACGCGTCGGGCGGAAGGGCCTCCCGTCGGCGCTCAAGCAGCTCGTCGCGGGGGGCCTCGCGCGGATCCGTTCCGAGAGCCTCCGCGCGGCCAAGGCTCCGTCCAACCGGGCCTGGGTCGCGCGCCCGGCCCCGGCCGATCACACCGCCTTCTCGCGCGCGCCGAAGCGCCGCGCCCTTCACGCCTGGCTCCTCGCCCTCGGCCGGCCCGCCTCGATCGCGGAAGTGCGTGAAGCGGGCGGCACGATTGCCGTGGTTTCCGCCCTTGCGAAGGCGGGCCTCGTCTCGGCCATCGAGACCGAACGCCGCACGGACATCGGCCGGCACGTCGGAGGCACCGGTCAGGACCGCAGGCCCGTCTTCACCGAAGCGCAGCGGGCGGCGATCGAGACGATCTCCGAGAGCGTCCGCGCGCGCACGCCGCGAGAATTCCTTCTCGACGGCGTGACGGGCAGCGGCAAGACCGAGGTCTACCTCGCGGCGCTCGAGGCCGCGCGGGATGCGGGCCGACGCGGGATCCTCCTCGTGCCGGAGATCGCGCTCGCTCCGGCCCTCGTGAGACGGTTCGTGGCGCGCTTCGGCGACCGGATCTCGCTCCTCCACAGCGGCCTCTCGGACGGCGAGCGCGCCGCCGAGTGGGAGCGCGCGCGCCGGGGAGACGTCGACGCCGTCGTGGGCCCGCGCTCGGCCGTCTTCGCGCCGCTGCCGGAGCTCGGCCTCATCGTCGTCGACGAGGCGCACGACGCGGCCTACAAGCAGGGGGAGTCGCCGCGCTACGACGCCCGAGCCGTGGCGCGCGTGCGCGCCCACGAGGAGGGCGCCACGCTCGTCCTGGGCTCGGCCACGCCCTCGATGGAACAGGAGCGCGCCGCGCGCGAGGGCCGTCTGCCGCGCCTCGCGTTGCCCGACCGTCCCGGAGCCCGCCCGCGGGCGAAGGTCGAGGTCGTCGATCTTCGGGAGGAGAAGGCCCGCGAAGGCGATCACGGACGCATCCTGCTGGCCGCCCGCACCGCGGAAATCCTCACGGCGTGCTTCGAAAGGGGAGAGCAGGCCATCCTCCTCCTCAACCGGCGGGGGTTCTCGCCCAGCCTGCTCTGCCGCGCGTGCGGCGAGGACTTTCGCTGCGCGAACTGCTCGGTCGCCCGCACGTACCACCGCCGGCACGAACGCCTCCTGTGCCACTACTGCGGCGACGACATCCGCCGCCCGGCGGCTTGTCCGAAGTGCGGCGCGGACGCGCTCCAGCCGATCGGCTTCGGCACGGAACGCCTCGCCGACAGATTCGAAGAGCGCTTCCCGGGGATCTCCTATGCCGTTCTCGACCGCGACGCGGCGGCGCGGCGCGGCGGCGCCGCGGGAGTGCTTCAGGATTTCGAGGCGGGGCGCGCGCAGGCGCTCCTCGGGACGCAGATGGTCGCGAAAGGGCACGACTTTCCGAATGCGACGGCTCTCGCCGTCCTGGACGCCGACGCGCTCCTTTCGTTCCCGGACTTCCGCTCGGCCGAGCGGACCTTTCAGCTCGTGACGCAGGCCGCGGGGCGCGTCGGCCGCGGGGAGAGGCCGGGGCTCGTCGCCGTCCAGACGTCCCGGCCCGATCACGAGGCGATTCGCGCCGCGGTGAAGCAGGACCATCCCGCGTTCGCCGGGGCCGAGCTGCGCTTTCGAAAGGCGTTCCGCTATCCGCCCTACACGCATCTCCTCCTCGCGCTCTTCGTGGACATCGAGCTGCCGAAGGCCCATCGCGCGGCGGGCGCGGCGTTCACGGCCCTAGCGTCGGCGGACGTCGCCCGCGAGATCCGCATCCTGGGGCCCGCCCCGGCGCCGCTCGAACGCCTGAAGGGCCTCTGGCGCTACCACCTCCTCATCAAGGCCGAACGCCGCGAGGCGATCGCCGAGGCGGGGCGTCTTCTCGCGGCGTTGCCCGAGCCGCCGCGCCTCGACGTCGACCCGCAGAACCTCCTATAGGCAACTCCGTCTAGCCCCCTCTGCTACAGTCTCCACATGGCGAACGAGGCTCAGTTCGACGAGCCGATCCAGCGTGTACGGCGACGGCTCGGGGAGCTGAAGAGCTTCGCGGAGAGCCCCGCGCGCGATCGCGAGGTCGAGAGGCTCGAGGGGAAGCTCAAGAAGCTCTCTCGTGAGGTCTACGAGAACCTGACGCCCTGGCAGAAGACCCTCGTGGCGCGGCACCCGAACCGCCCGTTCACGCTCGACTACGTGCGGGTCCTGATCCGCGATTTCGTGGAATGGCACGGCGATCGCGCCTTCGCGGACGACCCGGCGATCGTCGCGGGCTTCGGGTTTCTCGGGGCGCGCGCGGTGGCGGTGATCGGACACCAGAAGGGCCGTGACACGCGGGAGAAAATCCGGCGCAATTTCGGGATGCCGCGCCCCGAGGGCTATCGCAAGGCGCTCCGGGTCATGAAGCTCGCCGAGAAGTTCGGCAAGCCCGTTCTCTCGTTCATCGACACACCGGGGGCGTTCCCGGGCCTCGAGAGCGAGGAGCGGGGCGTCGCGGAGGCCATTGCCCGGAATCTCCTCGAGATGTCGGCGCTTCGCACGCCGATCGTGACCACCGTCATCGGGGAGGGCGGCTCCGGCGGAGCGCTCGGGATTGGAATCGGCGACGTCGTCCTCATGCTCGAGCACTCGGTCTACTCCGTGATCTCGCCCGAGGGCTGCGCCGCGATTCTCTGGAAGGACCAGGCCCGCGCCAAGGAGGCCGCCGAAGCGATGCGACTGACGGCGGCGGACTGCAAGGCGCTGGGCGTCATCGACGAGGTGCTGCCCGAGCCTCCGGGCGGGGCGCACGCGGACCCCGTCGCGACCATCGATACCGTCGGCCGGGCTATCGACGAACGGCTGGAGCGCCTCGCGCTTCTGCCCGTCGAGACGCTCCTCGAGGCGCGCTACGCGAAGTTCCGCGTGATGGGGGCCTGGGAGAACGCGTGAACGCCCGGGCGCGCGCGCCGCGCCTCGTGCGGCGCCACCTTCGGCCCCAGCGCCCGGACGCGGCGGACCGCCTCACCCGGGAGCTCGGCCTGCCCGCGCCCGCGGCCCGCATCCTCGCGGCGCGGGGCTTCGAAGACGTCGACGCCGCGCGCACGCATCTCGCGCCCGCTCCGGACGCCCTGCACGATCCGTTCGCCATGGCGGGCCTGCCCGCCGCGGTGGAGCTTCTCGCGGCCACCGCCCGGCGCGGCGGGCGCATCGTCGTCTTCGGAGACTATGACTGCGACGGCGTCGGCGCGCTCGCGATTCTCACGACGGTCCTCCGGAAGCTGGGCGCCGACGCGCGGCCTTTCATTCCGCACCGGCTCCAGGACGGCTACGGCCTCCGGGCGCCGACTCTCCGGCGCGCGCTCGAAGAGCACGAGCCGGAGGGCATCGTCACCGTCGACTGCGGCATCACCGCGGTCGAGACCGTGGCCGAGGCCACGAGCCGCGGCGTCTACGTCATCGTCACGGACCATCACCTGCCTCCGGCCGCGCTGCCGAACGGCGCGGTGCTCGTGGATCCGAAGCTCCCGGGCTGCCGGTATCCGTTCAAGGAGCTGTGCGGCGCCGGCATCGCGTGGAAGCTGGCCGAGGCTCTCTTCATCCACTCCGGTGAGCGCGTGGGCGTGGACGCCGCGGGCCGCCGTCGCTGGCTCGCGTCCCTCGCGAAGATCGCGGCGCTCTCGACCGTGGCCGACATGGTGCCTCTCACAGGCGAAAATCGCGTCCTCGTGTCCTGGGGGCTCGCGGGACTCGCGGACCCGCGTGCTCCCGGCCTCGCGGCTCTCCTCAAGCGTGCCGGCGTTCCCGCCGGGCGCGCGCCCTCCACGCGCGAGGTCGCGTTCCGCATCGCGCCGCGCCTGAACGCCATGGGGCGCCTCGACCACGCGGCGCGCGCCTTCGAGCTGCTGACCACGACCGACGCCGCGCGGGCGGAGGTCCTCGCCGGCGAGATCGAGGCCGCGAACGACGAGCGCCGCGTCGTCCAGGAGCGCGTCATCGACGTCGTGCTCGCCCGGCTCGTCGGCGGGTTCGATGCCGCGCGCGACGCCATCGTGGTCGAAGCGGGGGACGCCGCGGACGGCTGGCACCGCGGCGTCCTGGGAATCGCCGCGTCCCGTGTCGCGAAGGAGCTGGCCCGGCCCGTGCTGCTCCTCGCCCGCGAAGGAGACGTGGTGTCGGGCAGCGGCCGAAGCTACGGGAGGACGCCGCTCTTCGAGCGCCTCGCGCCCGTGGCGCGGCGCTATACGTCCGAGCTCGGAGGTCATGCCGCCGCGCTCGGCCTCACCCTGCCGGCCGCGTCCTTCGAGGCCTTTCGCGACGACCTGCGCGCCGCCTTTGCGGAAGCGCGCGACGAAGAGGAGTGGGCCGAGGAACTGTTCGTCGACACCGAAGTCGAGGCCCCCGAGGCGGACGACGCGCTCGCGCGCGCCCTCGAGCGCTTCGAGCCGCATGGCCAGGAGAATCCGAAGCCGCTTCTCGGGTTCCGCGGCCTCGAGTGGGACGGCCGCGGCCGCGCCGTCGGCGAACGAGGTCTTCGCGTCGCGCTCGCGTCCAACGGGCGGCGCCTCGAAGCCGTGGGCTGGACGCTTGCCGACATCCCGCCGGCGGCACGCGCCGGACGCGTGGACGTGGCCGCGAACCTCGCGATCGACTCCTACACGGGCCGCCCCTCGCTCACCGTCGTCGACCTCGCACCGGCGGCGCCATGACGCGCTTCCGGCGGATCGCCCGCGCGTGCGTCGCCGCGCTCGCGACCGGATTCACGCTCTTCGTCGTCTTCTCGTACCACAAGCCAGGCGCGCGGACGGAGGGCGCCCGCGATCCGGTGGCCGAGACGCTTCTCCGCGAAGCAGGAGGGAAGCGCGACACGATGCGCGGCCGCGACTTCCAGTACGACGAGACGCGGGCGACCGAGGGCCGCTACCGCGTCCGCGCCTCCGAGTCGGTCAAGTTCGAGGAGAAGGGGGAGAAGATCTATCGCCTCAAGGACGTCGTCTTCGAGTCGAGAGAGGGCGCGGGCGAACGTGTGATCTCGGTGCGCGCGCCGCGCGCGGAGATGATCGAAGGCTCGCGAGCCTTCCGCATTTTCGACGGCGTGAGGATCGAGGGCGAGGAGACGAGTCTCTCGGCCGCCTCGTTCCGCTACGATCCGGCGCTCCGCATGCTCGCGTCGGAGGGTCCGGTCGCGGGGCTCCGAGGCGCGCTCGTAGCCCACGCCGCCTCGGGGAAGCTCGGCGTCAGGGACGGAACTCTCGTGCTCGACGGCGACGCGCACCTCAGCGGGCGCGCCGAGGGCGGGCGCGCCGTGGATCTGGCCGCGCCGCACGTCGTCGTTTCCCGCAACGGAAGGCTCGACGCGACGGGCGGCGCCGTCCTGAAGACGGATCGCTTCATCCTGCGGAGCGAAAGCGTCTCGAGGCTCGCCGAGCCCGAGGGAAGCCGCCTCCTCTCGACCACGGAGGCCTTCCTCCTCGTGCTGCCGGACGGAGACCAGCCGCCCGCCGCGCTCACGGCTCAGGGCGACGCCCTCGAGATGCGCCTCGACGCGTCCGGGCAACCGGCCGGTCTCGAAGCCGATGGGGGCGCCCGTGGCCTCGCCCGGCTCGACCTCGGCCCCGCCGGGGCCTCAGGCACATCGGGCACATCAGGCATATCGGGAGCGCGCCGCGCGCTTGCGCCGCACTTCTCGGGGCGGTTCGAAAACGGGCGCTTCCGCGAGCTCACCGTGCCCGAACGGCTCGATGCCGCCGAGTCCGGCCGAGCCGGCGGACCCGCCGGCTCGGGGCTGCGCACGCTCACCGCCGGCTTCGCCCGGGTTCTCTTCCTGCCGGACGGGCGCTCGATCGAGACGGCAACCTTCGAAAAGGGAGTCGAACTGACCGACGGAAAGAGGGCCACCCTGAAGGCCCCGCACGGCACGCTGCGCGGGCGGGACGACACGGCTGTCTTCTCGGGCGAGCCCGACGTCCCCGCGCGCTACCACGACGAGCGCGGCGCGATCACGGCCCGCTCGCTCTCGTGGAACGCACGGGAGGAGCGTCTGGACGCCGCGGGCACGGTGAAGGCCTCGTACGCGCCCGGAGCCGGGCCGGGCCGGGGCGGCTTCCTTGGTGGCGACGGGAAGAGCCCATTCTTCTCCGAGTCCGACACGTTGAAGCTCCTGTCCCGAACGTCGAGGCTCGTTCTCACGGGCTCGGTGCGCGCCTGGCAGAACGAGAACGTCCTCCGATGCGGCACGCTCGAGCTCGACGACGCCGCGAAAACCATGCGGGCCGAGCAGAAGGTGCAGGCGTTTTTCCGGCGCGAGACGGCGCCCGTGAAGGGGACGCGGCCGCCGCCGGGCGGTCGCCCGAGCGAGACCGTCAACGCCGCGGGAGACGTCCTCATCCATCGGGAGGAGGAGCGCTTCGTCCGCCTCGAGGGTCATGCGACTATGACGTCCGGGATCTTCACGATGAGCTCCGACGTGACGGACATCCGCCTCGCCCCGGACCGCACCATCGAATACACGGAGGCGCGCGGCGCCGTCGTGGTCGAAGATCGCATGCAGCACCGCCGGGGCGAGGGCACGAAGGCGATCTGGCGCCCGCAGACCGAGGCGGTCACGCTGGAGGGCGCGCCCGCGACGGCTCTCGACGGGAAGGGGAACCGCTCGACCGGCGCGATCCTGACGTTCCGGCAGAAGAGCTCTCAGGTGGACGTGGAGACGGGCGGATCCGTGCCCACCGAGACGATTCTCAAGCCGGAGGGGTCGTGAGCGCCGCCTCGCCGGTTCTGGAGGCCCGCGACCTCGTGAAGGCCTACCGCGGCCGCACGGTGGTCGCTGGGGTGTCGGTCCTCGTCTCCGCGGGAGAGGTCGTGGGACTCCTAGGCCCGAATGGAGCGGGAAAGACGACGACGTTCTCGATCGTCGTGGGCCTCGTGGCGCCCGACGCCGGCTCGGTGCTTCTCGACGGGCAGGACATCACGACGCTCCCGATGTACCGGCGCGCGCAGCGCGGGCTCGGGTACTTGCCGCAGGAGGCGTCCATCTTCCGGAAGATGACCGCGATCGAGAACCTCCTCGCGATTCTCGAGACGCTTCCCGGGAGCCGGGCGATGCGCGAAGAGACCGCGCACGGCCTCCTCGACCGTTTCAAGCTCTCGCACCTCGCCCACGCGGTGGCGGACACGCTCTCGGGGGGCGAACGGCGCCGGCTCGAGATCGCCCGCGCCCTGACGTTGTCGCCCCGGTTCATCCTGCTCGACGAGCCGTTCGCCGGGATCGACCCGATCACCGTGCTCGACCTCCAGCAGGTGATCCGGGATCTCGCGGCGGCCGGAATCGGCGTCCTCATCACGGACCACAACGTGCGCGACACGCTCGCGATCGTGGACCGCGGCTACATCATCCACGCAGGCGCCATTTTTCGGACGGGATCGCCCTCCGAGCTCTCCGGCGATCCCGAGGTGCGCCGCGTCTATCTCGGCGAGCGATTCCGGCTCGACTGAGTCCGGGGCTCGCGGCGGTAGAATCAGCGGGGCCTCTGCCTGAGCGGGGCCTCGGACAACACATTGGGACTCGAACAGAAACTCTCGCTGAGACTCTCCCAGCGGCTCGTCATGACGCCGACGCTGCAGCAGGCCATCAAGCTGCTGCAGATGACGCGCCTCGAGCTGCAGGACGTCGTGAACCAGGAGCTCGTCTCGAATCCGGTGCTCGAGGAACAGGATCCCGAGAGCGCGGCAACGCCCGACGAGGACTCCGGCGCCGCGGAGACGCGCGAGCGCGAGCTCGCCGAGACGCCGGCGACCGGAACCGAAAACGTCGAAGCCCTTTCCGACGACGCAGACGGGGGCTCGGAGCCCGCCGCGGCCGTGCCCGAGGTGCTCGCTCCCGAACCCGTCGTCGACGCTGCAGCGTCCGAGACCTTGCAAGACGCCCTCGGCGACATCGACCTCGAGGCCTACTTCGGCGATTACATGGACGGCACGGCGACGGCTCCGCGCATGAGCGAGCAGGCCGAGGAGTTTTCGCTGGAAAACCGGGCCGACGCGCCGCCCGGCCTCGAGCCGCACCTCACCGAGCAGCTCGGCGTCTCGGATGCCCCTCCGGGCGTCCGGGAGGCCTGCGGATTCCTGATCGGAAACGTCGACCCGGACGGCTGCCTGCGGCTGACGCTCGACGAGGTGTGCGCGACCATGCCGTGTTCGATGGAAACGGCGGAGAAGGCGCTGGCGCTCCTTCAGTCGTTCGACCCGTGCGGAGTCGGCGGGCGCGACCTCGCCGAGATCCTCCTCCTCCAGGCGCGGGCCGCGAACATCGCGACCCCGCTTCTCGTCGAGCTCGTCACCCACCGCTTCGCGGAGCTCGGCTCGAAGCCCGCCGCCCTGCTCGCGCGGCAGATGAACGTGCCGCTCGAAGACATCCAGCAGGCGCACGAGTGGATCCGGAGGCTCGACCCGAAACCCGGGCGCGCCTATGACTCCTCCCGGACGATCTACGTGGAACCCGACGTGGCCGTCGTGAAGGTCGAAGAGGAATATGTCGTCCTGTTCAACGACGACGGCCTGCCGCGCCTTCGCGTGTCGGCGCTCTATCGCCGGATGCTCCTCGCCCGGGACGGCGCCCTCGACGGGGAGGGCAAGAGTTACCTGAGGGAGAAGATGCGCGCGGCTCAGTGGCTGCTCAAGAGCCTCGACCAGAGAAAGCGAACCATCGTGCGCGTCGCCGAGTCGATCGTGAGGAAGCAGCACGACTTCTTCGACTACGGGGTGGCTCATCTGAAGCCGCTCGTCCTCCGCGACGTTGCCGAGGACATCGGCATGCACGAATCCACCGTCTCGCGAGTCGTCTCGAACAAGTGGATCGCGACCCCGCGAGGCCTCGTCCCGATGAAGTTCTTCTTCCATTCGGCGATCGCGTCGTCGGTAGGGGAGGACGTCTCCTCGCTCGCCGTGAAAGGCAAGATCCGGAGTCTCGTCGAGGCGGAAGACTCCGCGCATCCTCTCTCGGACGCCCGCCTCGCCGAATTACTTCTTCGCGACGGGATTCGCATCGCTCGGCGCACGGTCGCGAAGTATCGCGAGGAGCTCCGCATTCCGGCCAGCTCGATCCGCCGCGTCGGGGAGACCGCCGCCGGGGTCGGCCGGGACGAGGCGGAACCCCAGCAGATCGGCGGGACGGACCCCGCCGTCCCCGAGGAGGAACCATGAAGACCACTTTCACCGCCCGGCACGTCCGGCTCCACCCGCGCCTGCGCCAGATCGTCGAGACGAAGCTCGCGAAGCTCGGGCGCACTCTTCCGGGGGACGCGGAGGCGCACGTCGTCGTGACGGCGGGCAAGAAGGACCTGGAAGTCGAGGTCTCGGTGGCCGGACGCCACGGCACGCTCACCGCCGCGGCCCGCGCGGGCGACCAGACAACCGCCGCGCAGGAGGTCATGGACCGGATCGCCACGCAGGCGGTCAAATCGAAGACGAAGGCAACCGGCGTCAAGAAACGCGCCGCCTCACCGGTCCGGAACCCCAAAACCTGGCCGGCGGAGCCGCCGGCCGAGGTGGCGCGTCACGCCGGACCCCGGCGCGAAACCCAGTCGCCGCGCGCGATGTTCGAGGAGGACGCCCTCACCGCGTTTGCCGCCTCGCGGCGGGAGGTCTTCGTCTTCCGCGATCCGGCCTCCCACCACGCCTTGCGCTTCCTGTACCGGCGCAAGGACGGGACGCTCGGCCTCGTCGTCCCCGAGTAGGCGAGGAGACACGATGACAGATCCGGCCGAGACGAAGCCCCTGGTGCGTGCCGGCGATCTGCGCTCTCCCGCCCTCGCCTCGCTCGGCCTCGAGCTCGTCGTCGGGCACAAGGGGCTCGATCGGCCCGTCTACTGGCCGCGCGTGCAGAAACCCGGCCTCGCTATGGCGGGCTTCATGGACTACGTGAAGCCTAATCGCGTCCAGATTCTCGGAAAGAGCGAGTTCGATTTCCTGAAGACGCTGCCTTTGAGCGTGGTCAAGAAGCGCCTCGACTCCTTCACGCAGCTGTCTCTGGCCTGCGTCGTCGTCACGAAGGGAATCAAACCGGGCTCGGTCCTGACAAGTTTGTGCCGGCGACGCGGCATTCCGCTGTTCACGACCTCGCGCATGACGAGCGTCGTCATCGAGGGGCTCACCGCGTTTCTCGAGGAATCGCTCGCGCCGCGCGCGACCCTCCACGGCGTTCTCCTCGAGGTCGGCGGCCTCGGCACCCTCCTGCTCGGCGACTCGGGCGTCGGGAAGAGCGAGTGCGCGCTTTCCCTCGTCCAGCGCGGGCACCGGCTCGTCGCGGACGACCTCGTCGTCGTGCAGCGCTTTCCGAACGACGTCCTCATCGGGTCCTCGTCCGGGCTCATTCGGCATCACATGGAGCTGCGGGGCCTCGGGATCGTGAACGTCCCGATGCTCTTCGGTGTCGCCGCCGTCCTCGAACGTCACACGGTCGAGTTCGTCATCCAGCTGACCGACTGGGACGCGCAGCAGAAGGTCGACCGCCTCGGGCTCGACGAGGAATTCGAAGACATCCTCGGCGTTGCCGTGCCGCGCGTGCGGATGCCGGTCGCGACCGGCCGTGACGTCGCCCTCCTCGTCGAGATCGCCGCGCGCAACCAGCTCCTGAAGCGGCGCGGCTTCAACGCCGCGCGCGAGCTTGCGGCGAAGGTGCACGACGAGATCGCCCGGAAGGCCGCTTCCGATCGATTCACGATCGCGCGGCGGGCCCGGCGCAAGCTCCACGCCCGCGAGAGGGCGCGGTGACGGGGAACGGGACGCGCCTCGTCGTCGTCACGGGACTCTCCGGCTCGGGAAAGTCCTACGTCGCCCACGCGCTCGAGGATATCGGCTACACGACGGTCGACAACCTGCCTCTCTCCCTCCTCGAGGAGTTCGCCGGCGAGGTGGCCGCGGGCCGGATGCCACGCCGGAAGAACGCCGTCGTGCTCGACGTCCGCAATCCCGACTTCGCCGAGCGCTTTCCGGGTCTCCTCGACAAGCTCTGCCAGCGACTTCCGATCACGGTCGTCTTCCTCGATTGCGAAGACCGGGCGCTCCTGAACAGGTTCTCGGCGACCCGGAGGCCTCATCCGCTCGCCGATGGGCGCTCTCTCGACGAGGCCGTCGCGTTCGAGAGGCGCCTCCTGACCGAGGTGAAGGAGAAGGCCGACCTCGTGATCGACACGACGGCGATGACCGTCCACGAGCTGCGGGCCGCCGTTGCGCAGCACTTCCGGGAGCCGGGAGACCCAGGCGTCCTGGCGGTCTCGCTCATCTCCTTCGGGTTCAAGCACGGGTATCCTGCCGCGCTCGACCTCTGCTTCGACGTGCGTTTTCTCGCGAACCCGCACTTCGATGCGCGCCTCAGGGCCCGGACGGGGCGCGATCCGGAGGTCGCGCGGTTCATCGAGGCCGGGGACCAGACCGAGCCCTTCTACACCCGCCTGAAGGATTTCCTCGCTTTCTGTCTTCCGAACTACCGGCGCGAGAACCGCGCGTACCTCACGATCGGCATCGGATGCACGGGAGGCCGGCATCGGTCCGTGTACGTCGCCGAACGCCTGGCGCGCGATTTCGCGACCATGGGCTATCCGGTGCGCGTCTCGCACCGGGACGAGGCGCTCGACTGAACATGACGACGTCCACCGGTCCCTTCGTGGGTCTCCTCCTCCTGTCTCATGGGCCTCTCGCGAACGCCCTGCGCGAGACCGTCCACATGCTCGAGCCCGACGAGCCCGACGACCTCGGTGCCCTGTCGCTCGCGTGGGACGAGTCTCCCGAGGCCGCGAGCCGGCGGCTCGAAAAGGCGATTTCGGAGGCGAACCGCGGGAAGGGCGTCGTGCTCCTGACCGACATGTTCGGAGGCACTCCGTCGAACCTCGCGCTTGCGTTCCTCGAGCCGGGAGTGATCGAGATCGTTTCGGGCATCAATCTTCCGATGGTCGTGAAAGCGCGCGCCCTCGCGCGCGAGGGCATGAGCCCCCGCGACATCGCCCACACGCTCGTCGAGCGCGGGCGTCGGGCGATCGTGGCCGCGGCCGAGCTCGTCGACGGCCCTCCGGGAGGGCCTCGGCGATGAAGGAGCAGACCCTCACGCTCAAGAACCGCCTTGGCCTGCATGCGCGCGCCGCCGCGAAGCTCGTACACACGGCGTCCACGTTCGACGCGAAGATCACCCTCGCCCGCGACGGCGACGAAGTGGATGGCAAGAGCATCCTCGGCCTTCTGCTCCTGGCGGCGGGGAAGGGCACGCCGCTCGTCGTGCGCGCCGAGGGGAGCGACGAAGAGCAGGCGCTCGCCGCCGTCCGCGACCTCGTGGATCGCAAGTTCGACGAGGCCGACTGAGCCGCGGTTAAGATAACGGGGTGAAGCGCCCCCTTTCCCTCACCGGCATTCCCGTTTCTCCCGGCGTCGCCGTCGGGCGGGCGGTTCTGTGGGTTTCGCGGGAAGACTCGTCGCCGAAGCGAACGCTCGAGCCCGAAGAAGTCGAATCCGAGATCGAGCGGTTCCGCCGAGCCTCCGAAGCCGCGGCCGGAGAGATCGAGTCGACGGCTCGCCATGTGAAGGAGCATCTCGGCTCCGAGTACGCGGGAATCTTCCACGCGCACGCCCTGTTCCTGAAGGACCGCACCTTTCTCGGCCCGATCGAACGGCGGATCGCGCATGAAAAAGTGAACGCCGAGTGGGCCGTATCGGAAACGACCGCCGACCTCATGGCGCGTTTCCGGAGCCTCCCGGATGAGAACTTCGCCCATCGCGCCGACGACATCGACGACGTCGCGCGCGTGCTGAAGAAGCACCTCGGCGGGGAAGAGAACTCGCGCCTGCGGATGGAGGACCTCGCGGGCGAGGCAATCGTCCTCGTGGCGGACGAGCTCACGCCGTCCGACGCCGTGCGCATTCCGCGAGACCGGGTCGTGGGCTTCGTGACCGAGCGCGGCGGGCGCACGTCCCATGCGGCAATCCTCGCGCGCTCGTTCGGCATCCCCGCCGTGGTCGGGGTCCCGCAGCTCCTCGCTGAAGTCGGGGAGGGCGATCGGGTCGTCGTGGACGGCCGCGACGGAATCGTGTGGCGCGAGCCGTCCGAAGACGTCATCGGCTTTTTCCGGGATCGGCGCGATCAGGAAGCCCGCCACGAGAGGTCGCTCAAGGAGCGCAGCCACGGCGGGATCACCCGCACGCGGGACGGCGCCGAAGTCACCGTGCGCGCGAACATCGAGCTCGCGAGCGAGATCGACGACGTCATCGAATACGGCGCCGACGGCGTCGGCTTGTTCAGGTCGGAGTTCCTGTATCTCTCGAAGGAGGGGACCGAGTTCCCGTCCGAGGAGGAGCAGGCGGCCGCCTACCGCGAGGTCATCCAGCGGCTCGCGCCGCGCCCCGTCGTGATCCGCACGTACGACCTCGGCGGGAAGAAGGGGGCCCGTCACCTGATCGGCTCCGACGAATCGAACCCGGTCCTCGGCCTTCGGGGCGTGCGGCTCTGCTTCGCGCGGCCCGAGATGTTTTCGACCCAGCTGCGTGCGCTGCTCGCCGCCGCGTCGGGGGGCAACCTGCGCATTCTCGTCCCGATGGTCTCGGGGGTCGAAGAGATCCGACGCGTGCGGACTCTCCTGAAGGAAGCGCGCGAAGACGTCCTCGAGCGGGGGATCCCCGTGCCCGACGACATCCCGCTCGGCGCCATGATCGAAGTTCCGTCGGCGGCGATGACCGCCGACCTGCTCGCGCCCGAGGTCGATTTTCTCTCTCTCGGAACGAACGACCTCATCCAGTACACGCTCGCCGTCGATCGCGCGAACGAAACCGTCGCGGACCTCTTCCGGCCGACGCATCCGGCGGTGCTCCGCCTCATCGCGCGCGTCGCCGAGGCCGCCCGCGACGCGAAGAAGCCGCTCTCCGTGTGCGGCGAAATGGCTGCGGACCCCGCTCTCGTCGTCCTGTTCCTCGGGCTCGGAATCCGCGAATTCTCGATGGGGCCGCGCACCGTCCCCATCGTGAAGGAGTTCCTGCGCGGTATCTCCATCCAGGAGGCCGAGCGCGTCGCGCGCGCCGCGCTCTCGCTCTCGACCGCCGACGAGGTCTCGGCGTTCCTCGCGCAGGAGCTGCGCGATCTCGCGAGAAACGGCGCCGGGGCGCGCGCATGAGCGAACGGCTCTCTTCCCGCCGTCCCCGGATCGTCCCAAAGCCCTGGGGCGAGGAGCGGATCTTCGCGGAAACCGGACGTTACGCCGGAAAGCTGATCCTGATTCGCGCTGGCGAATCGCTCTCGTACCAGTATCACAACGTCAAGGAAGAGACGATCCACGTGCTCGAAGGAACGCTCGGACTCGAGGTCGAGAGAGAGGGCGAAAGGGCGGACCTTCGGCTGGTCCCGGGAGAGAACTTTCACGTGACCCCGGGAACGCGCCACCGGATGTATGCCGAAGGCACGGACTGCCTTCTGGTTGAGGTCTCGACGCCGGAGCTCGACGACGTCGTCAGACTCTCGGATCGCTACGGGCGGGAAGGCACGTCCAAGCCATGAAGAGCCTGCTCTTTGCCTCGCTTCTTGTCTTCGCCGGTCTCGCCGTTCTGGCGTCTCCTCGGGCGAACGCGCAGGAGCCGGCACTGTCCGGCCTGACCGTCGAACCGACTCCGGCGTCGGCGACGTCACTCACGCCCTCGCCGGGCCCGGCCTCTTCGGTCCTGTCCGGAGGAAAGGTCGTGATACCGGGCGCCGGACGCTCCAGTTCCCTCGCGGACGCCGTGAAGTTGTCGAAGGAAAATCGCAAGGATCAGTCCCCGAAGAAGTCCCTCGGCACGATCACGAACGAGACTCTCCGGAAGGGCGCGACCCCGACACCCGCCACCGGCAAGGGCACGTCGGGCAAGGGGGCGTCCGCCAAGACCGCGTCAGGCAAACCCGCGCGGGGCGCGGCGTCGCCGACTCCCACGCCGGGCGCTCCCGACGTCGCCCGTGACGACAAGGGCCGGAGCGAAGCCGACTGGAGGGCGCTCGTGGGCCATCAGAAGGCCCTCGTCACGGACGGGGAGGCCCGCGTGCGCGAGCTCGAAACCAGGACGAAGCAACTCGAGAACGACTTCTACGCGATGAGCGACGGCAACCGCCGGGATGCGGTCGTCAAGCCCGCCTGGGACCGCGCCCGCGAGGAGCTCATGAAGGCCCGCCAGGAACTCGAAGACGCGCGGAGGACCGTCGACGACCTTTCCGAGGACGCCCGCAAGTCGAACGCTCCGCCCGGTTGGCTGCGATAATCCGCCGGGCCGCCCTGCTAAGCTCCCGCGGTGAGCGAGGTTCCGCTTCCCCGAAAGGCCCGGAGCGTTTTCGTGGAGACGTGGGGCTGCCAGATGAACGTGCTCGACGGGCGGCGATTCGTAGGACTCCTCGGGCGCGAAGGAATCGTCGAGGCCTCGACGCCAGAGGACGCCGACATCGTCCTACTCAACACCTGCTCGGTGCGCGACAAGGCCGAGCAAAAGGTCTACGACCGGATCGGCCGCCTCGCGAAGCTGAAGCGCGAACGCCCGGGAACGGTCATCGGGGTGTGTGGCTGCGTGGCGCAGCAGGAAGGGGAAGGCCTCCTCGAGCGCCTTCCGCACGTCGATTTCGTGCTCGGGACCGGGCGCATCGAGGCCCTTCCGTCGGTTCTGCGACGCGTCGATGAAGAGGGCGACAGACCCTGCGAGACCGGGTTCGACCCGGACGAGGTCGTCTACACGCCCGGCGCCGTCGCGCACGCGGTGCCGCACCGTGCTGCGATCACGGTGATCGAAGGGTGCAACAAGAACTGCACGTTCTGCGTCGTTCCCCGGACCCGGGGGCGCGAACGCAACCGCCGCCTGCGCGACGTCGTGGACGAGGCGCGTTCCCTGGTGGAGGCCGGGGCCATCGAGATCGAGCTTCTCGGCCAGACCGTGAACGCGTTCCGCGATCCCGAGACGGGCGAGGATCTCGCGGACCTCCTGCGCGCGGTCGGTGCCCTCCCCGGAATCCGGCGCTTGCGCTTCGTGACCTCCCATCCCCGCAATTTCTCGGACCGGCTCATCGCCGCAATGGGCGAGACACCCGCGGTGGTTCCGGCTCTTCATCTGCCCGTGCAGTCGGGCTCCGACGCGGTCCTGCGGCGCATGAAACGCCAGTACACGCGGGAGGAGTATCTCGACCTCGTCGCGCGGATTCGCGCCGCGGTCCCCGATCTCGGGCTTTCGACGGACGTCATCGTGGGGTTCCCGGGGGAGACGGAGACCGACTTCGTCGAGACGCTCTCCCTCTTCGAAGAGGTGCGGTTCGCCGGCGTCTTTTCCTTCACGTACTCGCCGCGCCCGCAGACGGCCGCGCTCAGGTGGGAGCACGACGTCACGCCACAGGAGGCATCCGCGCGCCTCACGCGGCTCGAGGCGCTCCAGCAGGACGTCCAGAGGGGCCTGAACCGCGCCCTCGAGGGGCAAACTCTCGAGGTGCTCGTCGAGGGCCTCGACCGCAAGAGGCTGAGCAGCTCGGGCCGATCGCGCTGTGGCCGCGTCGTGAACATCGCAGGCGAGTCGGACCTCTCACCGGGCACACTCGTGGACGTGCGGATCGAGAGGGGATTTCCGAATTCTCTGCTCGGACGGAGACAGGAAAAGATCGAAGAGAAGATTTCTTCGAAGGCAATAAGAGGCAATGCCTCCGAAGCCAGGCAACGGCTCGTCTCGGCTTCCTAAACTCTTTCTAACTCATTCTAAGAAAATGAGTTATCTCCTATCAAAGCGTGTAGTAGAGGCCGCCCTGCTTGCATTCTAGTTGCGCTCTCCCTAGATTGAGTTCAGGAGAACCCCATTTGAGCGTCAGGATGGAGGTCACGGCCCTGATCGTGGACCCGATCGCGAACATGCCGGTCGTCATCCTGCGCGACGCGGACGAAAAGAATTTCCTGCCTATCTGGGTCGGCGTTTTCGAGGCGAATGCGATCGCCCTCCAGATGGAAGGCGTAACGACGCCCAGGCCGATGACGCACGACCTCCTGAAGAACCTCATCACACAGATAGAGGGCGACGTCTTGAGGGTCGTCATCAACAACCTCAAGGGAAACACGTTTTACGCCCAGATCCACCTCCGCGTCGCGAACCGGGATCTGTTCGTGGACAGCCGTCCCTCCGACGCGATCGCGCTGGCCCTCCGGCTCGCCGCTCCCGTATTCGTGGAAGAATCGGTCCTCGAAAAGAGCCGCAGCGGGGAAGACACCTCGGAGGCGCAGAACTCCGAGCGACTCCGTAAGTGGCTCGAGGAAGCCGATCCGGACACACTCGGCAATTACCGGATGTAGTTTTCGGACCACGGCATAGTGATTCTTCCTTGATGCGCCGGCGGACCCTCCGTATCATCCGCGACTCCAGCGCATGATCATCACCATTGCGAACCAGAAGGGCGGCGTGGGAAAGACCACGACGGCGATCAACCTCGCCGCTGCACTCGCCCAAAAGGGCCTCCGTACTCTGCTCGTCGACCTGGACCCGCAAGGGAATTCCACCATGTCCTTCCTCGACCGCAAGGATGTGGAGAAGTCGATGTACGACGTCCTGACGGATTCGAACGTCTCGGTATTCGACATCATCAAGCCCACGAAGATCCCGAAGCTCACCGTGGCTCCGGCCCGCATCTCGCTGGCGAAGGTCGAGTCCAAACTCCTCGGGGAGATCGACGGTCACTTCAGGTTGAAGGACAAGTTCCAGGTCGTTCGGGAGTCAGGGGAGTACGACGCCATTCTCATCGACACCCCGCCCACGCTCGGCATGATCACGGTGAATGCGCTCGTCGCGTCCACGCACATTCTGATTCCAATCCAGTCGTCCTACTTTGCATTGGAGGGCACGGACGATCTCCTCGAGACGATCGAGAAGATCAAGAGCCGTCCGAACCCGAATCTCCAGATCCTCGGCGTCGTCATCACGCTCCACGACAAGCGCACGACGCTCGGGAAAGACATCCAGGGCCAGATCGACCAGGTCTTCAAAGAGAAGCTCTTCAAGACAACGATTTCGAAATCCATACGCCTCGAGGAATCGCCCGCGTATCGAGAATCCATCTTCACCTTCGCTCCGCGTTCGTCAGGCGCGCTCGAGTACTACAGCCTGACGGAGGAGATTCTTTCCCGTGTCTAAGCGCCGCGGCCTCCCCGAATCCTTGCGTATGCGCCACGACTCTCACTTCGTCGACCAGCTCGTCCGCGCGGATGAACTTCCGATCGGGCGCCGCATCGCCATTCACCTCATCGAGGCGAATCCGAATCAGCCCCGAAGCGCGATGGGAGATCTCTCCGAGCTCACGAAGTCCATCGTCGATAAAGGCGTCCTCGAACCCATCCTGGTCCGGCCCCGCGGCGACGGTCGCTTCACGATCATCTCCGGGGAGCGCCGATTCCGCGCTTCGCTGGACGCGGGCCTCGCGGAGATTCCGTGCATCGAGATGGACGTGCCGGACAACGAGCTCCTCGAGATTGCGCTCGTCGAAAACCTGCAGCGCAAGGACCTCAGCCCGTTCGAAGAAGCCGAAGGCTATCGGGCGCTCCAGGAACGCCACGGATACACACACGAACAGATTGCGGATGCCGTGGGGAAGTCGCGCGTCACGATCACGGAAGCGCTCTCGATTGCGCGTCTTCCGGACCGCGTGCAGGCAGAATGTCGGCGCGCCGACATCGGCTCACGATCCTTCCTCCTGGAACTCGGCCGCCTGAAGGATGAGGACCTCATGCTCGCCGCCGTCGCTGCGATGGCGAGTGGCGACGGCGTGAGCCGCGACGTTCTCCGCGAGGCCAAGAAGGACACGCGGCGAGGAACGGGTTCCAAGCTCGGAGGACTCAAGAAGGCATATACGCTCGATTTCACGCCGGCAGACCGCAACTACAAAGTCAGCCTCGTTCTCAAGGGTCGGCTCCACAAGAAGGACGAGATTTTCGAAGCGATAAGGGACGTCGCGCGCCGAATCGGGGTTGGGGACATCGACCTCGAAACACAGGGCCGGTTCGTAAAGCCGAAAGCGAAGAAGTAGCCCTCAAGGGCGCCGCGCAAGGGCGCATTCCCATTTTGAGGAAGTCCGACTTATCTTTCCTGGCAGCCGGCCATACAATTTAACATAATAAATATTATCGGACCCTGCGTTCTGGCCTCGGAATGAGGCCTGTTCGGCTTACGATCTACTGTGCTCTCTCGATTAAACCGGTATGTCTTCCTAGAAGTAGCAGGGCCGACGCTCGTGGGGTTTCTCGCCTACACCGGGTTCATGGCCGTGCGCGGGCTCGTCCAGTTTTCCGAGCTCCTCGTCCAGAGCGAACACCCACTCGCCGAAGCCGGTGTCGTCGTCGCGCTATCGCTTCCGCACATCGTGGTCCTTACGCTGCCGGTTGCGTTCCTTCTCGGGCTCCTCATCGGGATCGGCCGCCTCTCGGCCGACTCGGAACTCACCGCCCTTCGAGCTTCGGGTGTGGATCTCCTGGTGCTCTATCGCCCGATCGGAGCTCTCGCCGCCGCCACCGCCGGTGTGACGCTCGTCCTGATGCTCGCCGTCGTCCCCCGTACGAATCATCTCTTGTATGCCATGAAGCTCCGCCTCTCGAGCTTTGCCTTCGCCCAGAGAATCCAGCCTGGCGTCTTCAGCCCGGAGATCGCCGGCCTCCGCGTCTACGCCGAAGGGGCGTCCGCCGACCGGCGGGAGCTCACCGGACTGATCATCTCGGACCGGTCCAATCCCGAAGGCGCCCAGTTGACGCTCGCGCGGCGCGGCTGGCTCGAGCTCGAAGAGGATCAGGGCCGCTTGTGGCTCCGGGTCGAGGACGCCGAGAGGCACCATCTCGCCGAGGACGGGCGGCGATACGACGTCACTTCGTTCTCACGGCAGCGCATGGTTCTGCAGGACAACGGGCCGACGCTGGGTATCTCCGAGAAGCAGATCCGCGAACAGACCCTCCGCGAACTGCTGGATCGAGCCGCTGCCCGGACGCGCCGCCCCGAGGAGCGGAGACTCGCCCTGACTGAGGTCCACAAGAAGTTCGCTCTACCGGCCGCCTGCCTCGTCTTCGGTCTGATCGGACTCCCCCTCGGAATCGTCAACCGGCGCGGGGGCCGCGCGGCCGGGTTTGCGGTATCCATCGCGATCGTCCTCCTCTACTACGCTCTCCTCGCCACCGGCGAGGCCCGCGCCATCGAGGGCCGCATGTCGCCCGGTCTCGCCATGTGGCTGCCGAACCTCCTCTTGCTCGCCTTCGGCGCTTACGCCCTGACTCGCGTGCGGCGCGACAAGAGCATCTTCGCGCTCCCGTTCAAATCGGCGCCCCGGGCCGTCCCTTCCGAGGTCAGCGGGTCCCGCCCGAACGCCGCCGCCGCTCCCACCGAACGCCCGGTCGCCACAGCCGGCCGCCGCACTTCCCTGCCGGGCCTCCTCCTCATCGACCGTTACATCGCGAGACGATTCCTCGGTGTCTTCGCCCTCGTCGTGGCCTCGATCGCAACGCTCTACGTGCTGATCGACTACCTGGAAATCTCGGATGACATCGCGCGGCATCGGCCCCCGACGTCCCTCATCCTGCGATACGTCCAGGCCTCGCTTTCGCCCATCATTCTGACGATCGTGCCGTTCGCTTTCCTCGTCGCGGCCCTCGTCACCATCGCGAGCCTCGTGCGCTCGACCGAGACGACTGCCCTGCTCGCGCACGGCATTTCGCTCTACCGGACGACGGCCCCGATCCTCGTCCTCGCCGTGATGGCCGGAATTCTCCTCTTCGTCTTCGCCGAGCGCATCGTCCCGACGGCCGCCTCCGAAGCCGATCGACTCCGGTTCCTGCTGAAGGGCCAGACGCCGCCGGTCAGCAACGTCGGCGGCGCCTGGTTCCGCGGCGACGCAGGACGTTTCTATGCCGCGGACGCCTACGACCCCGCCTCCCGCATCGCCACCGGCGTGTCGGTCCTGCAGATCGATCCGTCGACCTGGAGGCTCGTCTCCCGTCACGACGCCGCTCGAGCACGCCTCGCCCCCGGGAAAGGCCTCTTCGCGGAGGACGGCTGGATCCGTACGTTCACGCAGGGCCATGCCCTCGCCATCCGGCGCGACGGCCCGTTCTTCATCGAAGCTCCCGAAGCCGCGGCCGGTTTCGCCTCTGGCCAGGCCGACCCGCGCCAGATGACCTACCGCGAGTTGGCGCGCTTCATCGAGGTGCGGCGCCGGGCGGGCGCCGACACGGCAATGCTCGCGACCGGGCTGCACCAGAAAACGGCGGTGGCGGCTTCCGCTCTTCTTCTGACGCTCGTCGGACTCCCCTTTGCATTCGCATATGGAAAGCGCGGCGCCGTCGCGGGCATCGGCATCGCGCTGTTCCTCGGCCTGACCTACCTGTTCCTCTCCGCGCTCCTCGTCTCGTTCGGAGAGCAGGGAGCCATTCCTCCCCTCATCGCCGCCTGGGCGCCGAACGTGTTCTTCGGTCTCGGGGCGACGTGGGGTCTTTTGGGCGTGAGGACGTAAGAGGGGAGTTAGGTTCCCTCTTCCCAACCAGCCAGGTACTTCTCCTGCACCGGCGTGAGGACGTCGATCAGGACGCCCATCGACGCAAGTTTGAGGCGCGCGATCTCGGCGTCGATCGCGACCGGGATCGAGTGAACCTTGTTCCCCAGCGTCTTGTGGTTCTTGACCATGAACTCGGCACCGAGGGCCTGGTTCGCGAAGGACATGTCCATGACCGAGGCCGGGTGGCCTTCGGCGGCCGCGAGGTTGATGAGACGGCCCTCTCCGAGCAGGAAGATCGTCCGGCCGTCCTTCAGGCGGAACTCCTCGACGAACTCGCGGATCATCCGGCGCGTCGACGAGCGCTTCTCGAGCGAGGGGATGTCGATCTCGACGTTGAAGTGGCCCGAATTCGAAATGACGGCGCCGGACTTCATCACGGCGAAGTGCTCGTCGGCGAGGACGCTCTTGTTGCCGGTCACGGTGACGAAGATGTCGCCGATCTTCGCGGCCTCGGACATCGGCATCACGCGGAAGCCGTCCATCGCGGCCTCGATGCCGCGAACCGGGTTGATCTCGGTGACGATCACGTTCGCGCCGAGCCCCTTGGCCCGCATCGCGACGCCCTTGCCGCACCAGCCGTAGCCGGCGACGACGACGTTCAGGCCGGCGATGAGGAGGTTCGTCGCGCGGATGATGCCGTCGATCGTGGACTGGCCCGTGCCGTAGCGATTGTCGAAGAAGTGCTTCGTCTCGGCGTCGTTCACGGCGAGGACCGGGAACTTCAGGACGCCTTCCTTCTCCATGGCTTTCAGGCGGTTGACGCCCGTCGTCGTCTCCTCCGTCCCGCCGACGATCCCGTCGAGGAGGAACTTCTTCTCGGCGGCCGAGAGCCCCTTCGCCCATGCCGCCAGAGAGGGCTCGAGCTGCCCTTCCTTGCCGAGCGCGATGAAGAGGAGCGACGAAACGAGGTCGGCTCCGTCGTCCATCGTCATATTCGGCTTGTGGGCCAGTGCGGCCTGAATGTGGGAGTAGTACGTCTTGTTGTCTTCGCCCTTGATCGCGTACGTCGAAATGCCGAACTCGGCCACGAGCGCCGCCGCGATGTCGTCCTGCGTCGACAGCGGGTTGGAGGCGCAGAGCACCAGGTCGGCGCCGCCGGCTTTCAGTGCACGGGCGAGGTTGCCCGTCTCGCTCGTCACGTGGAGGCAGGCCGAGAGACGGAGGCCCTGGAGCGGCTTCTCCTTCTCGAAGCGCTCGCGGATGCGGGCGAGGACGGGCATCGAGCGGTCCGCCCACTCCATGCGCAGGCGGCCCTTCGCGGCGAGCGCGAGGTCTTTGACGTCGTGGACAGGGAGGGTGGCGGTCGTCATCAAATCTCCTTTTGGCCGTGCGCGGACTCCCGGACGGCGTCGACGATGTACGTGGCGAGAGCGACCTCCCCGGATTCCGAGGGGACGCGGTAGGGAGAAAGAGACGCAAAACGCGCGTCGGCGAATCCCCCGCGCCTCAGGGCGGCGCGAACGGTCTCGCGCGGGAGCCCGAGGTGGTGCGAACCCGTGGCGGCCCTGAGCGCGCGGACGCCATGCGGTTCCAGCTCGACGAGGACGACGCGGCCGCCCGCTTTCACGACGCGTCCGAACTCGCCGAGGGCGTCCGCCGGACGAACGAGATGCCGGAGGAGGTGAAACGCAAAGACGGCGTCGAGCGCACCGTCTTCGAAGGGCAGTTTCTCGGCGCTCGCGCGCCGCACGGTCACGTTCGCCGCGCACGCGCGCCGCAGCTTCTCCCGCGCGAGGCGCACCATCCGGTCGCTCGCGTCGACGGCTTCGACGGTCTCCGCGACGCCGGCCAGCGCCAGCGTGAGAAGTCCGGTGCCGCATCCGATGTCCGCCACGCGGAGGCCCCGCGGCAGGAGCCGGAGAAGCGCGGCCTCGCGGACACCCGCCGAGTAGAACGGGCCCTGAAAGCGGTCCCACTCCCCCGCCACCGCGTCGAAGCTGCCCTCCGGCAGCGCGGCGACGCGCTCTTCGAGCACGTCCTTCAGCCGCTCGTCGTCGGCTGGAAACGCCGCGTCGGTGACGGCGGGGGCGACGGAGGTCCAGAGCTTCAGGCCGTCTCCGGTCGTTGCGTATCGTTCGGTCCCGTTCGCACGGCGCGTCTCGACAAGGCCCGCATGGCGCAGGACGGCGAGGTGGTTCGAGACCCGTGACTGCCCGGCGCCGAGAATCCGCTGGATCTCCCGCACCTGCAGCTCCTCGCGGGCGAGAAGACGGACCGCCCGCAGCCGGAGCGGGTCGGCGAGAGCGGACAGGGCGGGGGCGGCGTCCAACACCCCCTACCGTATCACATGATCATGCTTGGATGATACTGCCTCAGGCGACTCAGGCGGTCACCGGCACCGTCGCCCGGAAGGCCGCCGCAAGGGCCGGAGCCTTGTCAGTGTGCTCCCACGTGAACTCGGGAAGGTTGCGGCCGAAGTGTCCGTAGGCCGCCGTCTTGCGGAAGATGGGCCGCCTCAGGTTGAGACACTCGATGATCCCCTTCGGCGTGAGCGGGAAGTGCTCGCGGACGAGCTTCGAAAGCGTCTCCGGGTCGACCTTCGACGTGCCGAACGCGTCCACGTAGACGGACACGGGGTCCGCGACGCCGATCGCGTAGGCGAGCTGGACCTCGACCTTGTCGGCGAGGCCGGCGGCCACGATGTTCTTCGCGATGTAACGCGCCATGTACGACGCCGACCGGTCCACTTTTGTCGCGTCCTTGCCCGAGAAGGCGCCGCCGCCGTGCCGTCCGTAACCGCCGTACGTATCGACGATGATCTTCCGGCCCGTGAGGCCCGTGTCGCCCTGGGGGCCGCCCGTAACGAAACGGCCGGTGGGGTTGATGTGGAACTTCGTCTTGTCGTCGAGGAGGGCCCCGGGCACGACGGGCCGGATGATCTCCTCGCGAATCGCCTCGCGCAGTTCGGGCGTCGGGACCGACTCCGCGTGCTGCGTCGAGATCACGACGGCCTCCACGCGCACCGGCCGGTCGCCCTCGTACTCGACCGTGACCTGGCTCTTGCCATCGGGGCGCAGCCACTCGAGAGTCTTCGCCTTTCGGGCCTCGGCGAGGCGCATCGTCAGCTTGTGCGCGAGCATGATCGGGAGCGGCATGAGCTCTTCGGTCTCGCGCACGGCGAGCCCGAACATGAGGCCCTGGTCGCCCGCCCCGCCCGTATCGACGCCCATGGCGATGTCCGGCGACTGTTTGTCGATCGTCGAAAGGACGGCACACGTCTCGAAGTCGAATCCGTACTTTGCGCGTGTATACCCGACGTCCTTGATCGTCTCCCGCACGATGCCAGGGATGTCCACATACGTCTTCGTGGTGATCTCGCCCGCGATGAGCGCGAGCCCCGTCGTGACCAGCGTCTCACACGCGACGCGCCCCATCGGATCGTCTTTCAGAATCGCGTCGAGGATGGCGTCCGAGATCTGGTCGGCGATCTTGTCCGGATGACCCTCGGTCACGGATTCCGACGTGAAGAGACTGTGGTTCTTGCCCATGTTTCTACGCTCCAAAGCCGCGATGCGGCGAAGCGCGGAGTTTAGCAGGGCGCTCCGGGCATCGCGGGACGGAAAATGAGAAAACGGGTCGTGCCGTAGCGGCGGCGGTCGGCGGGCTCGAGACCCATCGGGCGATAGACCTCGTCGTCGCCCCGCTCGTGGAACAACCAGCCCCCTGTTCGCGCGAGGGAAAGAAGAAGTTGAAGATCGGATTCGGATTTTGCTTCGAAAGGGGGGTCGTGAAAAACCACGTCGAACGAGCCGCGCGGCGAGGGCCTCCCCTCTTCACCTTTCGAGGAAAAACGGGCTACACACATCTCTTCTATGCGAGCGCTCTCCCCCGCGCCGAGGCGTTCCACGTTCCCCCTAAGAACCTTCGCGACGCCACGGTTCGATTCGACGAACGTCGCGTGCGCCGCGCCGCGCGAGAGCGCTTCGAGCCCGTAGGCACCCGACCCCGCGCACGCATCAAGCACGTTCGCGCCCTCGATCGCCGCTCCGAGAATGTCGAACGCGGCCTTGCGCGCGAGCTCGGTCGTCGGGCGGATGCCCTCGGGTATGTCGAGCCTCCGTCCGCGCCACGCGCCGCCTGTGAGGCGCACCACGTTCAGCGCCTCTTCGCCGGCGAGGCTTGCGGCGGCCGTGACCCGGTCACGGAGGGATCCTCGAAGAGGCGCGGCAGATCGCCGCGGTACACGAAGATCCTCATCTTGTAGCCTCCCTGCTCCTCTCCCGCGACGAGTTCTTCAAGCTCGAAGTCGTGATCGAGGGTGTCGTCGTGGACGACGCGATACCAGACCCCGTCGGACCGCCGGCGGAGGAAGGCGCCGGGCCTGAGACCTGCCGTGTCCCACTTCGTCTCAGCCAGATCCTGCTTCTCGAAGCGGCCTCGAAGATCCTCCAGCGCCCCCCGCGCCCTTCCTACGGCCAGCGGAAGCGAGGCGAGATCGTCGTACGTATACAGGCGGGATCCCCCTCCCGGATCGACGATCTCGAGCGTGATCCGCCGGCCGTCGGCGTCGCCGAGGACCGATCGGCCCGGGTCGTCGACGTCCTTCGCCCGCACCGCGAGCGCCTCGAGGCAGACCCCGCGCACGACCGCCACCTCCTCGGGCGCCAGCGCTTTCCGATCGACGATCCGCTCGCTCCGGAACCCGCGGACGCGGACGAGGGAGCCGTCGTCGAAGAGGGCTACGCGCTCCATGCCGAGCCCCTGCCGCGACTCGAGAGCGGCGATGAGGTGCGGGTCCCGCTTCTCGGGCGTCGGCGCCTGCAGCGGCGTGGACGTCGGTACCGGCGTCGGGACGGGCGTCGCGGCGAGAAGGATCCAAAGGAGAACGCCTCCCGTCATCGAGGTTCCACTCCTCCGGCACGCCTCAGGGCCTTCGGAAAGTTCAATCGCGACGCGACGGCAGCGCGCTCGGGCGGCGCCAGCGGCTCGAGCAGCAGGCGCCAGATTTCTTCTGGTTTCGGACGCGCATCCAACCCTCGTGGCTCGTCGAGCAATGCCAACGCAGCACCTTCGGTCCGAATTCTCTTAGAAGGTAATACGAGACCCGTCCAGCCGGGAAGGACGTCGCCAAACAATGAGAGGTCGCTCGCGAGCCGGACCGCCCGCTCCCATTCACTTTCTAAGAAGATCTCTTCTATTCCCCTCCTCATCCGGTCGCCCGAAAGCGCCTGAAACGCCTGCGCCTCCCGCGCCTTCTTCAGCGCCCCGAGGAATTCCCGATCCCACGCGAACCCCAGCCGCGCGGCGTACTTCACCGCGCGGTATGCGCGCGTCGGGTCGTCGACGAGGGAGCGCGGATGGAGGACGCGAATCTTCTTCGCCTCGAGATCCGCGCGGCCGTCGAAGGGATCGAGCACGCGCCCGACGAGGCCGCGACGTCCGATCCGCCGTGCCATCGCATGGATCGTGAAGTCCCGGCGGCCGAGATCGTCGTCGATCGTGGTCGTGCCGGTCACGACCGGCAGGCTGGCCGGCGCCGGATATTCCTCTCGGCGGGTCGCGGCGACATCCACGCGAACGCCGCCCGGCGCCCGGAGCGTCGCGGTCCCGAAACGAACGTGCGTCTTTTCGAGCGTCCAGCCGGGCAGGGCGCCGAGGCGTGCCGCGAGCTCCAGGGCGTTCGCCGCGGCCGCCTCCACGGCCAGATCCACGTCGCGAAGCGGCCGCCCGAGGAGCAGGTCGCGCAGGGCCCCTCCCACGAGCCACAGGCCCACCTCGCGCCGGTCGGCGACCTCGCCCGCGCGCGCGAGCTGGACTCCGGCTTCTTCAGCATCGAACCCGGGCGCGGACGCGCCGCCTTCGCTCATGGAGACGCCGGGTAGTTGTACCGGACGGACTTGGGCCCGAGCAATTTCTCGAGATCCGCCGTGAAATCAGGCGTCGGCCGGACCCACAAGCGCGGGTCAATCTTCTGGCGTGCCTCGAATTGGCCGGAGCGCCTCATCTCGAGAAAGACGGGCATCGAGCCGGGGTACCTTCGCAGAATCTGCCCCATCGCCGATTCGTCAAAAGTGTCGAAGTTCGGGGGTGAGATCACCACCTCCCGCGCGGACTGCTCGCGCATGCCCTCGAGAGGCTGGATTTCGCGGGCGATGAGCTCGATCGGAATGCCGGCGGTCTCGCCTTCGGAGGCGTCGTGCGTCCCGCCGCCCGGCGCCATCGAGAGGCGCACGGTCCCCGTGACGAGGACGGCCCTCCCCGGCGCAAACCACGAGCCCACGCGCTCGAGAAGGCTCGCGAAGACCGTGACGGGCACGGAGCCGGTCAGGTCCTCGACGACGGCCTTCGCCATCATCTTTCCCTCGTTCTGCCCCTTCTTGATCTGATTCTTCTTGATCGCGCCGACGAGGCCCACGAGTTTCACCGGTGCGTCGAGACGATCGCGCAGCGTCTCACACGTCACGTCGCCGAACATCCGGATCTCGTCCTCGAAACGCGCGAGCGGGTGGCCCGTGATGTAGAAGCCGAGCGTCTCCTTCTCGTAGCGGATCTTTTCGTCGACGCTCCACTCCGGCACGTCGGGGAACTGGTCCTCGATCTGCGTCTCTTCGGGGGCGTCGAAGAGGAGGCTCTGGCCCGACGCCGCGGCCTCGCGGGCCGCCGCCGCGACGTCGACCGCATGATCGAGCCCGCCGAGGAACGCCGCGCGGCTCTTCCCCAGCGAGTCGAAGCAGCCGGACTTGATGAGAGCCTCGATGACCCTCTTGTTGTTCAGACGGAGATCGACGCGCGAGCAGAAGTCCGTGAGGGACTTGAACGGTCCGTCGCCGGCGCGCGCTGCGAGAACGGACGCGACGGCGCCTTCCCCGACCCCCTTCACGGCGCCCAGCCCGAAGCGGATGGCCGGCCCGTCCGGCGCGAACGAGAGATCCGAGGCGTTCACGTCTGGCGGCAGCACGGAGATCTTCATCTCCCGGCACGTGTTCACGTACTTCACGACGTCGTCCGAGCTCCCCGAGCACGCCGTCAGAGTGGCCGCGAGGAACTCCACGGGGTAATGCACCTTCATCCACGCGGTGCGATACGCGAGGAGCGCGTAGACGACCGAGTGAGACTTGTTGAAGCCGTACCGGCCGAACGGCAGGATGAGGGTCCACAGCTCCTCGGCCTTCTTCTTCGAGGTCCCGTTCGCGACGGCCTTCTTGATGAACTTGTCGCCCTCGGCCTTGAGCAGCGCCTCGTCCTTCTTGCCGATCGCCTTCCGGAGCTTGTCCGCTTCGCCCGGCGTGTAGCCCGCCACGGCCCGCGCCGCGAGCATGACCTGCTCCTGATAGACGAGGACGCCGTGCGTCTCCCGGAGAATCGGCTCGAGCTGGGGCAGCAGGTACTCGAACTTCGTTCCCCGGCGCCGCTGGATGTACACCTCGACGGTCCCGGCGTCCAGAGCGCCCGGCCGATACAGCGCATTGAGCGCCGCGAGGTCGTCGAAGACCTCGGGCTTCACGCGGCGGAGGAGGTCGCGCATCCCGGATGACTCGAACTGGAAGACCCCGTCCGTCCGCCCGTCCGCAAAGAGCCTGTAGACCTCGGGGTCGTCGAGCGGAATAGCGTTCACGTCCGGGCGCTTTCCGTCCTTCTTCTCCGCGAAACGCAGCGCGTCGTCGAGGATCGTCAGCGTGATGAGCCCGAGGAAGTCCATCTTCAGGAGGCCCATGCGGTCGACCGACTTCATCTCGAACTGCGTCGTAATTTCGTCGTTGCTGTTGCGGTAGAGCGGCAGGTACTCGACCAGCGGCCTGGGCGCAATGAGGACGCCGGCTGCGTGCACGCCCGCGTGTCGCGTGACTCCTTCGAGGCGCTCGCCCAGGTCGAAGAGGCGGCGGTAGGTCTCGTTCTCCCGGAGCGCGTCCGCCAGCTCTTTCACGTCCCGCCGCGCCTCGGCGAGCATCGTCGGCTTTCCGGGATTCGCGGGGATGAGCGAGCAGAGGCGGTTCACCTCGGCCAGCGGCACGTCGAGGACGCGACCCACGTCGCGGATGACGGCCCGCGCCTTCATGGAGTTGAACGTGATGATCTGGCCGACGTTCTCGCGCCCGTATTTCGTGCGCACGTACTCGATGACTTCGCCGCGGCGGCGCTCGCACAGGTCGACGTCGATGTCGGGCATCGAGCTGCGGTCCGGGTTCAGGAAGCGCTCGAAGAGCAGGTCGTACTTGAGCGGGTCGACGTCCGTGATCGCAAGCGAGTACGCGACCAGCGAGCCGGCCGCGCTCCCCCGCCCCGGACCCACGGGAATCTTCTGGTCCTTCGCGTACTTGATGAAGTCCCACACGATGAGGAAATAGCTCGAGAGGCCCATCTTCCGGATGACGGACAGCTCCCAGGTGAGGCGTTCGTCGTATACGACCCGCGCCTTCTTCGCCGTGCCATTCTCGAACGCCGCGCGCTGCGGCTCGAGGCGGCGCTCGAGGCCCTCCTTCGCGAGGTCTTCGAGATACGCCTCGGGGGTCTGCTCCCCTCCCGGAACGGGAAACGTGGGGATCTTGAGGCCCGTATCCACGATGACGCTCGGCGTGACGCGCTCGGCGATCGCGGCCGTGTTCTTCACCGCCTCGAGCGTGTATGGGCGGAACACGTCGCTCATTTCCTCGGCGCTCTTCACGTAGAACTCCGAGTTGTAGAACTTCATCCGTCTCGTGTCGTTCAGTGTCTTCCCCATCCCGATGCAGAGGAGAACGTCCTGCGCCGCGGCGTCGTCTCGGGTCAGGTAGTGCGCATCGTTCGTCGCGACCGGTGGAATGCCGGTTTCCGAGGAAAGCCGCAGGAGGTCCGGCAGGATCTGCCTCTGCTCGGGAAGACCGTGATCCATGATCTCGATGAAGTAGCGGTCCTTCCCGAAGAGGTCGCGGTACTTCAGGGCCGTCTTCTTCGCTCCTTCGTAGTCTCCGATCCGGAGCCGCTTCGAGACCTCCGAGCTCAGACACCCGGACAGCGCGATGATTCCTTCGTGGTATTTCTCGAGGAGCTCCCAATCCATCCGCGGCTTGTAGTAGAAGCCGGACAGGAACGCCTCCGACACGAGCCGTGCGAGATTCCGGTAGCCGTCGGGAGTCTCGACGAGCAGCGTCAGGTGATAGTTGCTCCCTTCGCCGTCGAGCGTCTTCACGTTCTCGCGGTCGAAACGCGAACCGGGAGCGACATACGCCTCGACACCGAGGATGGGCTTGATGCCCGCCTCGAGCGCGGATGTCTGGAGCTCGTACGCCCCGAACATGTTTCCGTGGTCTGTCACCGCGACGGCGTCCATGCCCGACGACTTGACCTGTCTGATCAGGTCCTTGAGCCGGTTCGCGCCGTCGAGGAGGGAATACTGGGTGTGGAGGTGGAGGTGAACGAAGTCGCCGGACATCCCGGGCGGGATTGTAGGCTCGCGATCAGTCGAGCGTGAACCGCGGTCCCGACGCGGGCGGGCGCGAGGCGTGCTGCTCTTTCGTCCAGGTGAACTGCTTCAGGAACCGCGCGTATTCCTCGAGTGAGATCGGACCGGGGCGGTTGCGCTCGAGGGCTTCCGCCAACTCGGGAGACGCCCAAGGAAGACCGTCGAGGTCGAGAGGCTCAGCGCGGGGTCTTGAGCCGGTCGTAGAGCTCGACGAGTCCGGCTTTTTCGAAGTATCCACGGACCTCATTATGATCGATTCCGGGGAGTCCGAGAAGATGCTGGAGGTCGGGTCCGTCGCGGATCACGCGGGCCGCCCGGCTCTGAATCGCCCTGAGCTTCATCGCGATGAGGTGCTCGGGCTTCGGGACCAGAATTAGTTTGGCGTCGGGGCCCGAGCGTGAAACCGCCGCTTCGAAGAGTTGACGACTCGTCTCTCCCTTGACCCAAAGAAGATCGAGGCGTCCCAGGGCGAGATCGGGATGCTGAAGATTCGTGAAGCCTTCCGCGTCGTTGCACACCTCGAAGCCCTCGGCGACGATCCGGGGCACGAGGGCGTCCCGCGGCCCCTCGTCCACGACGAGGTCGAGGTCGAGCGTCGTTCGGGCCGATCCCCACGCGGCGACGGCAAAGCCGCCCGCGAGCATCCAGCGCGCGCCCGTTGCCTCGAAGTGAGGTCGGAGAACCGCGAGGAGCCGCGCCGCATCCATGGGCAGATGATGTCACTTCAGCCGCACCGGGGCGCCTACAGCCAGCGGCGTGTGCGCGCCTTGAAGGCCCGGTACTCCCCGCCGAACTTCCGCTCGAGGTAGGCCTCCTCGTGGTCTATCACGAGGCGGCGGAGCACGAACCACACGGGCGGAAGCGCCGCGAGGACCCACGGCGTGTTCGCGATGAGCGCGATCCCCGCCACCCCGGCCGAGAGGCCGACGTACATCGGGTTGCGGGAGACGCGGTAGGGCCCCCACGTCACGAGGCCGCTCACGGGGTGGTTCGGGTGTGGCGTCGTCCGCGCCCTCAGGAACGTCGCGAACGCCCACCCCCCGAAGGTGAGGCCGAGGAGGGCGAGCCCCGCGCCCGCGAAGCAGAAGGGTTCTTGGAGGGACGGCGGGACGAGGCGGACAGGGACGAGCCACTTCAGGAAGAAGCCCGCCGCGAGGCCGACTCCGAAGAGGACCGGCGGTATCACCGGGACGTTCGCGTGGTCTTCGGTAGACAAGGCTTCCCTCGCGCGCAGGATATCCGCCTCAGCGCATGTCGCCATACCAGTAGCGGTGGAGGAAGCGGGGACGGCCGGAGGACCTCATGCCGGTCTATGCCGAGCCCAGCGGCTTGGGCTTCTGCAGGGACGGCGCCTCCCTCTTCTCGTCGAGAAGGTGCCGGATCGCGAGGACGGGGTGGCGGAGGAGCATGCGCGGACCCGCGAAGCGCATGACCTCGTGCATCTGCTCGCGCATATCCCTCGTGTAGCAGTGGACCGGGCACTTCTTGCACGTGGGCTTCTCCTCGCCGTACGGGCACTTGAGGAGCCGGTAGCTCGCGTACTCGAACAGCTCCTCGCACCCCGCGCACAGCTTTCCATGGCGCGTGCGGACGTGGAGCGGGTGGGCCTCGCACCAAACGTTGAGCATCGCCTCGATCGTGCGCTGCTCGCGGCGGAGACGCGGGGTGGTGAGGAGGAGGGCCTGGTAATCCTTCGGAACGGTGCTCACGGGAGGTTCAGGCCCCGGTCGAGGTGCTCCATCAGGATCTCCGGTCCCTCGAGCCCCACGCTCATCCGGATGAGGCCGGGCGTGATGCCACGGGCGAGGCGGTCGGCCTCGGGGACGACGGCGTGCGTCATCGTGGCCGGCTGCTCGACGTACGTGATGGCCCCGCCGAGGCTGACAGCGAGCTCCATCGGCACGTCCTTGCGGGCGAGATAGTTCATGAGCCTCTCGCCAGCGGCGGCGCCGCCTTTCACTTCGAACGAGATGAGCGACCCGCCGTCGCGCATCTGCTTCTTCACGATGTCCTTCTGCGGGAAGTCGTCGAACCCGGGATACGTCACGCGCGCGACCCTCGGGTGCGTCCGGAGGAAGACCGCGATCGCCGCGGCGCTCTCGCTCTGCGCTTTCTGGCGGACGGCGAGGGACTGGATCGTCATCGAGTTCAGCCACGAGTCGAAGGGCGAGGGCGTCGCGCCGAGGTCCTTGTACCAGGGGAAGAGGTCGGTCTTGAGAAAACGAAACGGTCCGAGGAGCGCGCCGCCGACGGACGTCGAGTGGCCGTTGATGAACTTCGTGAGGGAGTGGACGACGAAGTCGGCGCCGAGGCGGAACGGCTGCTGAAGGTACGGCGAGCAGAAGGTGTTGTCGACGATCAGGGGAATCCCGCGCGCCTCGGTGAGGCGCGAAATCGCCTCGATGTCGCACAGGCGGAGCGTCGGGTTCTCGGGCGACTCGAGGAACACGGCCGCGACGTTCGATTGCGCCTCGAGCATCCGCGCGACCTCGTTCACGTCGCCCGTGTCGCAGAAGACGGCCTCTACGCCGTACTTCGACATGTTACGGAGCAGGCTGTCCGTGCAGCCGTAGATGTTGCCCGCGAGGACGGCGTCGCCGGCCTTCAGGAGCGAGAGGAGGAGCGTCGAGATCGCGCCCATGCCCGAGCCGAAGATGAGGCAGCCGATCGTCGGCTCCTTCTCGTCGGCGGCGAGGGCTTTCTCGATGACGTGCTGGGCCTCGAGACGGAAGAGGACGCGCTCGAGGTACTCGGACGTCGGGTTGCCGAGGCGCGTGTAGATGCGCGCGTACGGCCGCTCGCCGCCCTTGGACATCCCGAGGAAGCGGTCGGCCCCGTCCTTGACGTTGTGGAAGGGGAACGTCGAGCGCTGGTGGATCGGCGGGAGGCCCGTGCCCGCCGCGAGCGCGCGGAACACGCCCTCATCCATCTGGTGGACGTCATCGCGCACCCAGCGAGTCTTGCGGTCGACCCACCACTCCCAGAAGGAGAAGCGCGCGGCGCCGTGGAGGACGGGGGCGGGCGAGGTGGTGCTCATGCGGCTGAATCTAGGCCTTTTGCGGCCGCGGCGCACTACGAGTCGTAGACTAAAGTCCGCCGTGAAGCCGCCCCCGTACCGCTCGATCCCGGATCTCTTTTTCGCCCGCGTTGCCGCCACCCCGGACGCGTCCGCGTTCCTCCACCCCGAGGAGGGGGCCTGGAAGAGCCTGTCGTGGTGCGAGACCGCTTCGCGCGTCCGCGAGCTCGCCTGTGGGCTCCTGTCTCTCGGCCTCTCGGCTGGCGATCGCGTGGCCATCGTCTCGGCCACGCGCCTCGAATGGATCCTCGCGGATCTCGCCGTCGCCTGTGCGGGCGGCGTCACCGCCACCGTCTACCCCGTCTCGACCGAGGAAGACACGTCCTTCATCCTGTCCGATTCGCGGACCGCGATCGTTTTCGCGGAGGACGCCGCGCAGGCCCGGCGGATACTGAGCCGCAGCGACGCGCTCCCAGACCTTCGCCATCTCGTCCTGTTCGACGCGTCGGCGGGGCTTCCGGGCGACGCGATGTCCCTCCTCGATCTCGCGGCCCTCGGCCGCGCGTGGGACGCGTCGCATCCCGGCGGGTTCGACGCCGCGGCCGGGACCGCAGGACCGTCCGACCTCGCGACGCTCATCTACACGTCCGGAACCACGGGCCGGCCGAAGGGCGTCGAGCTGCCGCACGACTGCTGGCTCTTCGAGATCGAGTCGATCGGCTCGCTGGGTCTCCTGGGGCCTTCCGATCTGCAGTTTCTCTGGCTCCCGCTCTCGCACGTTTTCGGCAAGGTGTGCGTGACCCTCGGCATCGGCCTCGGCTTCCCCACCGCCGTCGACGGCCGCCCCGACCGCATCGCGGCGAATCTCGCGGCAGTGAAGCCCACCTTCGTCTGCGTCGTCCCGCGCATTTTCGAGAGGGTCCACGCGAAGATCCTCGAGCAGGCGCTCGCGAGTGGAAAGGCGAAGGCCGCGATCTTCCGGTGGGCGCTCGGCATCGGCACGGAAGTCGCACAACGCAGGCGCGATGGCCGACGCGTCGGAGCCTTCCTCGAAGCACGGCGGCGCCTCGCGGACGCCCTCGTCTTCGAGAAGATCCGCCAGCGTTTCGGCGGGCGCCTCCGCTTCTTCATCTGCGGCAGCGTCGCCCTCGCGAAGGAGCTCACCGGGTTCTTCGCCGCGTTCGGCATCACGATCCTCGAAGGGTATGGCCTCTCGGAGTCGACGGCCATGACGGTCTCCAACCTCCCGGACCGGAACCGCTGGGGCACCGTTGGCATCCCGATTCCCGGCATTGAAGTTTCGTTTGCCGGGGACGGCGAGATTCTCCTCCGCGGACGCGGCGTCATGCGCGGCTATTTCGGCCTGCCCGAAGAGACGGCTCGCGTGATCGACCCGAGCGGCTGGCTCCACACGGGAGACATCGGGGCCCTCGACGCCGCCGGCCATCTCGCGATCACCGACCGCAAGAAGGACATGATCAAGACCTCGGGAGGGAAGTTCGTCGCGCCGCAGCATGTCGAGGGGAAGCTGAAGCTCGAGACGCCCCTCATCGCTCAGGTCCTTCTGCACGGCGAGGGCCGCCGCTTCTGCACCGCGCTCATCAGCCTGTCCGAAGAAGAGCTTCCCGCGTGGGCACGGGCCGAGGGGATTATGGACGTGGCCTACGCGGACCTCGTGCGCGACCCGCGAGTCGTCGAGCTCATCCACCGGCACGTCGAACACGTGAACGCGAACCTGGCGCGGTACGAGGCGATCCGTCGTTGGGCGATTCTGCCCGCCGAGCTGAAGATCGAGACGGGCGAGCTGACGCCGAGCCTGAAAGTCCGCCGCCGGGTCGTCGAGCAGCGCTATCGCGACGTGCTGGAAGGTCTGTACGCCGAAACGCCCGAGGGCGTTTCGGTGACGGACGCTCCCAAACCGCCGGTGCGCGAGAACGCAGGAGGCTCCGCCTGAGCGTTCAGGTTCGCGCCGCCGCGCCGACCAGCCTCGTCCGCGTGTAGGGAATCAGTCCTCCCGCGTCGATGATCGCCTGCCGCGCCGTCGGGAGCGGCGTGACGTCGAACGCCGTACGCTTCGTCCGGTTTTCGACGCACCCGCCGTCGAACACGATCTCGTCACCCTCGTCCGCCGCGAAGCCCGGTGCGACGACCACCTTGAGCCCTAGGTTGATCGCGTTCTGCAGGAAGATGCGCGCGAAGCTCTTCGCGACGATGACGACGTCGAGCCCCTTGAGGCACGACGCGGCCTGCTCGCGCGAGGAGCCACAGCCGAAGTTGTCCCCCGCCGCGATGACGGCGCCCGCCGGGACGGACTTCGCCTTCACGGCCGCCTGAAAGGCTGCGTCGTCCGCGAACGCGTACGCGGGGGTCTCCGACGGGAGAACGGTTGCCATGTAACGCCCCGGGTAGACGACATCCGTCGACACGTCGTCGCCCAGACTCAGAATGACCCGGACGGTTTCGGTTCTCTTCGCACGTCCCATCTCGGCTCTCTTGATGCGGGCCATCTCAGCGCTCCTTCCGCGGGTCCGTGATGACGCCCGTGAGGGCGGACGCCGCTGCGACGGCGGGCGACGCGAGGTAGACCTCGGCGAGAGGGTTCCCCATCCGACCCTTGAAGTTTCGATTCGTCGTCGAGATCGCCGTCTCGCCGTCGCCGAGCGCCCCTTCGTGGACGCCGAGGCACGGGCCGCAGCCCGGGTTCATGACGACCGCACCGGCGGCCATGAAATCGGCGAGATAGCCGAGCTGCATCGCCTCGGCATAGATCTTCGCGGAGGCCGGGAAGACGAGCATGCGCGTCCCCGCCGCCACGTGCCGGCCCTTCACGATGCCCGCGGCCTCGGCGAGGTCGTCGAGCCGCCCGTTCGTGCACGAGCCGATGACGACCTGATGGACGGGACTTCCCTCCACCGCCGTGACGGGCTTCACGTTGTCGACCGTGTGCGGGCACGCGACGAGGGGCACCAGCGACGAGACGTCGATGGCGATCGTCCGCTCGTATCTCGCGTCCGGATCGCTCGTCACGAGGTCGAGCGGATCGGCGACGCCGGCCTCCTCCCGTAGGTAGCGCACGGTCTCCGCATCGCCCGGCACGATGCCGGACGTCGCGCCCGCCTCGACGGACATGTTGCAGAGGACGAGGCGGCCGGAGGTCGAGAGCCGCGCGATCGCCTCGCCGGTGAACTCCAGGACGCGGAAGGTCGCGCCCTGCGCCGTGAGGACGCCGATGAGGTGGAGGATGAGATCTTTCGGGCCGACGCGGTCGGGGAAGCGCCCGGAGACCTCGACGCGGATCGTCGCGGGGACCTCGACGTTCAGGGCGGCGCCGAGCGCCCACACGCTCGCCATCTCCGTCGCCCCGATCCCGAACGCGAACGCGCCGAGCGCGCCGTGAGTCGTCGTGTGGGAGTCCGTTCCGACGACGACCATCCCGGGCCGCACGTAGCCGCGCTCCGGGAGGATCTGGTGGCATATGCCGCCCGTGTCGCCGCGGATGTCGTGGAACTTCGCGATCCCGTGCTCGGCGACGAAGGCGCGGACCTTCTTCTGGTTCGTGGCCGTCTTCGCCGACTCGGCCGGCACGCGGTGGTCGAAGATGATCGCGATCCGTGAGGGGTCCCACGGCTTCGCGGCGATGCCCGTCCCCTCGTGGATCTCCTGGAACTGGTTGATCACGAGGGCGGCGTTCTCGTGCGACATCGCGAGGTCGACGCGCGGCTCGACGACGTCACCCGCGCGCACGGCGTCCTTCCCCGACGCTCGTGCGAGGATCTTTTCGACGACGGTGGCGCCCACGTTCGTCTTCTTCATCGTCTTTCCTTTCAATCCTTCGGGAGCGCGCGAGCGACGGCTTCGCCCATCTCGAGACAGGTCGAGGCGCCGCCCATGTCGTACGTGCGGACCTTGCCTTCCTTGACGATCTTCGCGACGGCGGCCTCGACGGAACGGCCCTTCGCGCCCTCGCCAAGCCAGTCGAGCATCATCTTCGCGGCGAGGATCGTCGCGATCGGGTTGACCTTGTTCTGCCCCGTGTACTTCGGCGCCGAGCCGTGCGACGGCTCGAACACGCCGAGCTTCACGCCGATGTTCCCCGAGCAGCCGAATCCGAGGCCGCCGACCATCTGCGCGCAGAGGTCGGAGATGATGTCGCCGTAGAGGTTCGGAGCGACGAGGACGTCATAGTTCGCGGGGTTCTTGAGCAGCCACATGCAGATCGCGTCGACATTCGCTTCGTCGACCGCGATCTCCGGGAACGCCTTCGCGACCTTCCGGGCCTCTTCGAGGAAGACGCCGTCCGAGGCGCGGACGACGTTTGCCTTGTGGACGACCGTGACTTTCTTCCGATTGTTCGTCCGCGCGAACTCGAATGCGGCGCGCACGATGCGCTCGGAGCCCTTGCGCGTGTTGATCTTGCAGGAGATCGCACAGTCGTCCGGCCCGAGGTCCTTGAATGGCGCGAAAGCCGGCGCAAGCTTCGCGAGCGTCCGCGAGAGCTCCTCGGGCACCGGAGAGAACTCGACGCCCGCGTAGAGGTCCTCGGTGTTCTCGCGGAACACGACGAGGTCGAGGCCTTCCTTGAAGTTGAGCGGGTTGCCCGGGTAGGCCTTGCAGGGCCTGAGGCACACGTAAAGGTCGAAGAGCTGCCGCATCCGCACGATCGGCGAGCGGTAGACGAGGCCCTTGTCCTTCAGCGCCGGGGCCAGCTCGTCGAGGGCCGCCTTCGACGGCTTGGACGTGATCGCGCCGAACATCGCGGCGTCCACGTTCTTCAGCAGCTCGATCGTCCGGGCGGGAAACGCGTCCCCTTCCCTGCACCAGAACTCCCAGCCGATGTCGCCGTGCGGATACTCGGCGTCGAGACCCACCGCGTCGAGGACGAGACGCGTCGCGTCCATGACCTCCACGCCCACGCCGTCCCCCGGGAGCCAGGCGATCCGGTAACGAGACATACACACCCCTCGCGTCCAAGTGTGACCCTCGCGCCCCGACATGCCCGTGACGCAGGTGCATCAGCGACTTCGTCCCGTGCCGCTTCCGCCTCTCCCGCGGAGCGCGGCGCGCCACCCGTTCAGAAACTGATTCGGAATCCCGCGGCGATCTCGAGCGGATCGAGCGTCAGCTCCTGGTCGGCGCCGGAAGCGCCTCGTGACGTCGGCCTGAGGAACGTGTATCGGCCGTCGACGAGGAAGCCGACCCGGGACGTCAGGCGGACATCGACGCCGGCGTTCACGAGGAACGCCGCGCGATCCTTGACCTCGATCGTGCCGAGGCCCGCGGTGTCGAGGTCGGCGCTCGAGAGGTTCTTGAAAATCGTGTAGCTTCCGCCGGCCCCGACCCAGGGATCCACGGTTCTCCCGCGCATCAGGTGGTACTGGACGACGAGCGAGAGCGGGATCATCTCGAGCGGGCCGAGATCGATCGCGTCGGTCCCCTGAACGCGGAGGTTGCCCGTGATCCGTTGGTACGAAGCGCCGGCCTCGACCCCGAGGTCGGGCGTGACGTAAAAGGTCCCTGCGAGCCGTGCGCCGCAGCCGTTCTTGAACTTGATGTCGACGCCGTTTGCCTCGTCGACGGCGGTCGTCTTGGTGTCGACGAACGAGCCGGTCGCCGAGAGCGTGAACCGGCTCGCCGGCTGCGCAAGCAGCGGCGACGCGGAGACAAGAGCGGCGAGACCAAGACCGGCCATCACGAACTTCATGGTGCCCACCTTTCCCCCGCGCCATGGTCGCCGTGCGGGGAGACTGTAGAGTGCGGTTGGAGATACGATAGCATCGCACGCGCAGTGAGCGATACCCGCGAAATCCCCGAAAGATAAAGAGGAGGTCCCGATGCGTCGCGTTTTCTCCCTCATCCTCCCCGCGTTTCTCGCCGCCTTTGGTCTCGCCACTGGGTTCGAGGCGGCGGGCGCTTCCGGCCCCCTGCTCAAGCTGCCGGGGATGAAGCTCGGCGGGACGATTACGCGCGGAGACCACGACATCCCCGCGGTCTGGGGAATGACGGAGTGGGATCTCTTCTACTTGCAGGGCTACGTCCAGGCGGAGGACCGCCTCTTTCAGATGGATGTCAGCCGTCGCACGGCATCCGGCACGCTTGCCGAGCTCCTCGGTCCCGCGGCGCTTCCCCAGGACGTCCAGCTGAGGACGCTGGGCCTCAGGCGCGCCGCGGTCGGGAGCCTGGACGCCTCGTCGGCCGAGGTCCACGAGGTGCTCGCGGCGTACGCGGCCGGGGTCAATCAGTGGGTCGCCACCCACGCGCTCCCGCCCGAGTATGGCGCGCTGGAGCTGACGAAGTTCGAGCCTTGGACGCCGCTCGACAGCAGCGCGATCGCGAAGCTCTTCCTCTTCTCGCTCTCGTTCGACCTCGACACCTCGAACACGGTCACCCTCCTCACGTACATTCAGGCGGGCAAGGTCGCCGGCTTCGATGGCATGAAGCTCTTCTCCAACGACCTCTTCCGCTCCGCTCCGTTCGACCCTTTCACGACGATCCCTGTCGCGCCGAGCGGGTCCTCGATGAGTCCGGTTCGGCATGAAACCGCGAGCGCGGGAGCTCTCGATGAGATGCGCGCGAGGGCGGAGGAGCTTCTCGCGAGCGGAACGCTCGACCTCGTGGCGCGCTACGAGGAGCGCGCGCGGGCCGTGCCGCTCCTGCGGACGATCCTCGACCGCGAGCGGACCGCGAGCTCGAACGAGTGGGCGATCAGCGGACGGCTCGCGGCGAACGGCGTTCCGCTTCTTGCGAACGACCCGCACCTTTCGCTGGGCTACCCGTCGATCTGGTACCCGCTCTCTCTTCGCGGGCCCGGTATCAACGTCGCGGGAAACAGCTTCGCCGGAACGCCCTTCGCGATTCACGGGCACAACGACCGCGTCGCGTGGGGCTCGACCGTGAACCCGATGGACATGACGGACACATTCCAGGAGACGATCGCCCCCGCCCCCGGTTCTCTCACGGGGTACGGCACGGTCTACCAGGGCCATGTCGAGCCGCTCCTCGTCGCCTTCGAGACGTTCCGGATGAACAACCCCGGAAACGGTGTGAAGGACGACATCGTCGTCGTCCCGCCGGTCGGCTCGATCCCGCCCGTCACCCTGATCGTGCCCCGCCGCGATTACGGAGCGATCATCACGCCGGACACCCTCGCCACCGGCTCGGCGCTCAGCGTGCAATACGTCGGATTCGGCCGGACGCGCGAGCTGGACGCCGTTCTCGGGTTCAACAAGGCGAAGACCCTCGCCGATTTCAAGCGAGCGCTCCGATACTTCGACGGCGCCTCTCAGAACTGGGCGATCGCGACCCTGGACGGCGACATCGCGTACTACGCGAGCGGCGAGCTGCCGCTTCGCGAGGACCTGCAGGCGAACACGGTGCACGGTCTGCCGCCCTGGTTCATTCGTGACGGAACCGGAGGGAACGAGTGGCTCCCGGCGTCGTCACTCCCCGAGGATCAGGCCGTTCCGCATGCGATCCTCCCCGCGAACGAGATCCCGCACGTGGAGAACCCGGCGCAGGGGTGGTTCGCGAACGGCAACAACGATCCCGTAGGCACGTCCCTCCACAACGACCCGCTCGGCACGCAGCGCCCCGGCGGTGGGATCTTTTACCTGAACCCGGCTTACGACGGCTATCGCGGCGGACGGATCGCCCAGCTCATCCGGGCGAAGCTCGCGAGCGGAGGCAAGATCTCGCTGTCCGACATGCAGAAGATCCAGTCGGATAGCGGGATGATCGACGCGCAGTTCTTCGTCCCCTTCATCACCGCGGCCTTCGCGAACGCTCAGGCCCCTGGCGCCAATCCGGTTCTCGCGAGCTTCACGACGAATCCGGCCGTTGCGAGCGCCGTGGCGCGACTCGGCACGTGGGATTTCACGACTCCAACGGGCCTGAAGGAAGGCTACGACGCTGGCAAGGCCGCTGGCATCGACCCCACGCCCGACCAGGCGAAAGCGAGCGCCGCCGCGACGATCTACGCTCTCTGGCGGAGCCGGTTCATCGCGAACACCATCGACGGAGTCCTCGGCGCGGCGAGCCTGCCGACGCCTCCGAACGCCCTCGCGCTCACCGCGCTCCGGAACCTCCTCGAGCAGTTCGGGGTCCGCGGCGGCTTCGGCGAATCGGGGGTCAACTTCTTCAATGTTTCCGGCGTCGCGAGCGCGTCGGATCGCCGCGACATCATCATCCTGAAGAGCGTCTCCGATGGGCTGGCCCTGCTCGCCGGCGACGGATTCGCGGCTGCCTACGGCCACTCGACGAACCTCGACGACTACCGCTGGGGCAAGCTCCACAGGATCGTCTTCGAGCATCCTCTGGGCGGAGCCTTCAACGTACCATCCTCCGGAGGCGCCTTCCCCAATCCGCTCGGCGACGGCCTTCCCGGCATTCCGCGCCAGGGAGGCTTCGAGGTGATCGACCGGTCGGACAACGACGCCCGCGGGAAAACCGTGAACGGCTTCATGTTCAACGCGGGACCTTCGCGCCGGTACGCCTGTGAGGCGGGACCGGGCTTGATCTCGGCCCAGAACTCTCTTCCCGGCGGCGTCAGCGGCGTCCTTGGAGATCCAAACTACTTCAGCATCCTGCCGCTCTGGCTCACGAACCAGACGTATCCGATGGAGGTCCAGACCGGGCCGCGGCTGCCCTGGCAGTAAAGTCGGCCGGACGCGTCCGGCCATGATGCGCCGCTATCAGGACGCTCGGGAACGTGCCGCAGCAGCTACAGTTCCGACCGGATGGGGGTCACGAGCCACTCCGTCACCCTTTCCTTCAGGGAGCGTTCCTTCCACATCGTGTACGTGTAGGGACGGCATCGCGACAGATCCCGCCGGTAGCTCTCCTTCATCTGCCCGGCGAACGCGCCGTCGTACACGAACAGATTGATCTCCTCGTTCAGATGGAACGACCGGTCGTCGAAGTTCGCCGATCCCACCGTGGAGAAGACCCCGTCCACGACCATCGTCTTCAGATGGAACATCGTCGGCTGGTACTCGAAAATCTTCACGCCCCCTTGGAGAAGAGGCCCGAAGGACGAGCGTCCCGCCGCTTTCGTCGCGGGCACGTCGCTCTGCTCATCCGACGGCACGATCACCCGCACGTCGACTCCCCTCTTCACGGCAGCGATCAGGAGGCCGGCCGTCGCGTCGTCCGGAAGGAAATAGGAGTTCGCGATCCAGATCTCCTTCGTGGCGGCGGCGAGCGAGATCGCGTAGACGCGGCCCGCTCCCGACATCGCCGCGAGCGGTGACGACGGCACGACGGCGACGGCACTCGTACCGGCCTCGCGAAGCGCGGGAAAAACCTCGTCGCCGACGAGCGCCTCGCCCGTCGCCTCCGACCAGTTCTCCTGGAACGCGCGCTGGAGGCCGCGGACGGCGGGCCCTTCCACCCGCACCTGCGTGTCGCGCCAGTGCTCCTTCGAATCGGCGTTGCCTCGCCACGGATCGGCGAACCCCACGCCGCCTGCGAAGCCGAGCGTGCCGTCCACCACGAGAACGCGCCGGTGGTTGCGATGGTTGAGCACCCAGAGCATCCAGGGCTTCGCCTGGTGGAAGAACTCCACATGGCAGCCGGCGTGGCGCAGGACGTCGACGTCGCCCGCCTTCATGCGCCGGCCCGGGGAACCGACCGCGTCGAGGAGGACGCGGACCGCGACGCCGTGGGCGGCCCGTTCGGCGAGCGCGTCGCGGAAGCGTGTGCCGACCTCGTCCGACCAGAAGATGTAGGCCTCGAAGTTCACGGTCTTCCGGGCGCCGGAGATGGCGGCGAGCATGGCGGGAAAGATCGCGTCGCCGTTCTCGAGAAGCTCGAGCCTGTTGCCGGACGTCAGCACCGCGCCGGGCAGCGCCGACGGCAGGAACGTCGGCGCGTTCAACGTGAAG